>Ga0074045_10003527_pt1 | contig 14083 bp, 7 predicted proteins | sample BogForMeECP23OM2_FD_94442 | JGI IMG/M metagenome (GOLD analysis project Ga0074045, IMG submission 94442) | Bog forest soil microbial communities from Calvert Island, British Columbia, Canada - Bog Forest MetaG ECP23OM2 | ecosystem: Environmental > Terrestrial > Soil > Wetlands ... | reverse complement strand
TTCGGTGACCACGCCGGCGTCCTTCGCCGGCACATAGACGGTTGCCGTGGTATTGGCCGGAATGGAAACGCTGAGGGACAGCTGGCTTCCCACTCGCTTCCATCGGCTGGTGATGCGACCGCGAACCGAGCGGTATTCCGCCCTGACCCAGGTAAGGCCGCCCACGACCGCCGGTTTGATGATGATCTTCCTGAAGCCCGGTCCATCCGGATCGCCCTGGATTCCCGCGAGATCGTGGTAGAACCACTCGTTGATCTGCCCGAGCATGAAGTGATTCTGCGAAGAACGGCGATTAGCGTCCCAGGCCTCCGTCAGACTCGTGGCGCCATGGGCCAGCTGATAGCCGTATCCAGGCTTGTCCGACTGGTTGTTCAGATCGTAAATGACATCCGAGCGCCCCGCGTCAGCGAGAGCGCGCAACAGATAACGATAGCCCACGTCGCCGGCCGTGAGCGCATTGCCGCGCCCGCGTACGTCGGCCACGATCGCCGCCAGCACGCCGGCGCGCCGCGCCGGCTCGACCAAGTTCATCACCAGCGGAATTGCGTTCGCGGATTGCGAGCCGGTGGCATAACGCCCGGTCGCGGGATCAAAGAAGACGCGGTTGAAGGCGGTGCGGATCTGGCCGGCCAGCTCCTCGTAATGCGCCGCCTCGGCGGGTTTGCCCAACGACGCGGCCACGCGGGAAAGGACCCAGGCGTCCTGATAAAAGAACGCCGTCGCGGTCAGCGCCACCGGTGTGAGCTGCGCCTGGCCCGGCGGATTCGGCCCGAGGTCATACCAGTCGCCCAGACCGTACGTCACCACGTGGTCGGCCGCGCGGCGGCCGAGGTAGTCCACGTAGCGTTTCATCAGGTCGTACGACCGCCGCAAGAGGTCCGCATCGCCCGTCCATTCGTACTGCTGCCAGGGCACGAGCACGCACGCACTGCCCCATTCGGGCGAATCGCGGAAACCCCCGGGGAATTTCACGAATTCCGGGGCGGTGTCGGGCACGAGGCCGTCCGGCTGCTGGCTGTCGGCCATGTCGCCCTCCGTCTTGGCCAGCAGCCGGGTCAAATCAAACTCGTACCGGAGCGCCGGGCCGTTGAGATGGGTCTGCTCGAGCCAGCCGAGCCGCTCCCGGTGCGGACAATCCGTCAGCACGCTGACCAGGTTGCTGCGCTGGGCCCAGCGCACCAGCGCGTGGATGCGATTGAACAACTCGTTGGAACAAAAGAACCGGCCGACCGGCGCGGACATCGAGTGAACGACCAGCCCCTCGATTGATTCGACGACCGGAAGACCGGCGCCGCCTTCGGGCGCCAGGCTCTCCACCTGCAGGTAGCGCGCGCCGTGATAGAAATCCCGCGGACGCCATTCCTCCGCCACCCCGGCCCCGGCCAGCGTGTACTGCCACCACGCCTCGCCTCCAACCGAGCTGCGGTCGACAGAACCGTCAGCGGCCAGGAGCTCGGCCGGAATGATCCTTACCACCGCGCCCGCCGGACCGTGCACCTTGAGCCATAACATCAGCGAGGCGTTCTGTCCGAGATCGTAGACCGTGACACCGGGTCGCAACAGGTGCGTGCCCACGGGCGCCAGCGCCTCGAACGTGCCCAGTGCTGGAGCCGAATGGGAATGCCCGAACAGTTGTCCCTTCGGACCGTCAAACAACACCGCGTGGCCCCACTCCCGGTCGTCGAAGCCCGGCGAATCCCAGCCCCGGGCCTCGCGGCGGGCATCGTAATCTTCGCCACCGTAGACATTGGCAAAGGTGACCGGACCCGGCGTCACGCGCCACTGCTCGTCCGTGCCCACGAACTCCACCGTGCCATCTGCGTATTCGAGCCGGAGCTGCCCGATCGCGGTGAGCGGCCGGAATTCGGTGACAAACTTCACGTAGCGGCCGTCCTGCACGTTGTACATTCCTCCCGCCAGGCACAGACTGATGGCATTGGCTCCGGTGCGCAGCCACGAAGTGGCATCGAGGGTGTCGTAAAGGCAGGTCTTGTCGCAGTCAGTCCAGCCGGGCGCGAGCAGGCCCTGCCTGACCCGCGCCCCGTTGAGCGTGAGCTCGTATTGACCCAATCCGCAGACCTGGACCAAAGCCCGCCGGAGTCCCGGCCGCACGCTGAACTCCCGCCGCAGCCGCAGCGTGTCGTTGGCGCGCGGATTCGCCCCGGGCGCGCCCAGGCCGTCGGTCAGCGCCCGGGCCGACCAGGGCGCATGCTCCCAGCTGTCGCTCGCCGTCACGCCCGCCCCAATCGCCACGTTGCTCCCACCGGAAATGACCTCCATCTGGCTGAGCGCCAGACAGGCGCGGTCTTCCTCGACCCGGAGCGGGCCGGCCGTCAGGCGGACGTAACGGCCGGTGACGTCGGTGGCCGGCAGCTTGATGCGCAGGGTCCAGGAATCGGGATAATCCTGCGTACTGAAATCCGCGATCCTGCTGCTCGTCCGAAAATCCGGGTCGATGGAGGCCTCGACCCGGAACCGGCGGGGAAACCCCGTTCCTTCGATCACCGTGGGGCGCACCCCATCCAGGCAAACCGCATCGATCTTTCGTGGCTGGCCGAGGTCGAGCTGAACCCATTTTATCGTGTTGGGATCGGCGGTTTCAGTGGAATGGTAGCCCAGCCGCGGGCGCTCCCGGCGGATCAACTCCGGATCGGAAATCCAGTGCGCATGCCAGTCCGCCGCCCGAAGCACGCCCATGGTCCACATTCCGGCCGTACTCCACTCCGCGGCCCGCCCGCTCCGGTCCCACGCCCGCACCTTCCAAAAAACCTGCTGCGCCGACTCCAGCGCCCGCCCTCCGTAGGGAATCCCCTGCGTTTCGTCTGAGGCCACCTGGCCGCTGTCCCACAGGTCACCCTGGTTTTGTTTCAGCAAGGCCGGCCGGGACGCCGCCAACACCTGGTAAGCGGTCTGTGTCTGCCCGCGTTCCGGGGACGCCAGCGTCCAGGATAATCGCGGCTGCGGCACGTCCACTCCGAGAGGATCGACATCCTGCTCGCACCGGAGATCCACGACGTTCAGACCGGCCGGGGGTTGATCGGCCAAGCCCGCGGCCGCCAGAGAAACGAGCGCCAGGACAACAGGGAAGGGTTTCATGCAGATCAAGGAGGTTGACAACAGCCGAGCTGAGTTCCGCCTAGCGGGCATCGCCGGCTGATGCGCCCGGATTACGCCACGCCCGTCACTCTTCTTCAATAGCCGAAACCGGAATCCGCTTCGCGACCTTTGTCATTTAATAGATGACATCGGCCCGCCATTCCAATCATCCGTCTCGCTGGCGCCGATGCGGGAACCGGCTTATCTTGCTCACCGATGTTTTCCTTGTGGTCCGAATTCCTCCGCAGTCTGCATCAGCCCGAATACGTCCATGTCCTGCTCAACCCGCTGCCAATCTACGGACTGGCCGTGGCGCTGCTGTCACTGATATTGGCCCTCGTTCTTCGGAGCCGCGGGGCACAGGGGATCGCGCTCGCCCTGATCGTGGCCACCGCGGCCGCCGCCTGGCCGGTGGCGCATTATGGTTCGGCCGGATACGACCGGGTTTACTCCATGTCCGATGCGTCCGCCCAGAAGTGGCTCAACTGGCACGCCTATCTGGCCGATCGTATCGTCTGGGCGCACTCCGTCGCCGCGGCGCTCGCCGCCGTCACGCTGGCCGGGCTCTGGAGACTGCCCCGCTGGCATCGTCCGGCCCTGATTCTCACTTTGGTGACGACGCTGACCGCGGTGACCCTCGGCGGTTTCCTCGGGTTTGTTGGCGGCAAGATCCGCCACGCAGAATTCCGCCATGACCCCCCGCCTGCCTGGGCCCACACCGCGCCGGACGAGGACTAGGCGCCGAAACCGGATAACGGAGAGCGAATACCGGAACAGCAGACACCGCGGCTTGCGGCCTGCAGCGCCAAGAGGCGAGAGGAGTGCACCGACCCTTGGTCTTGGCCGGGAAAATCCATGATCACGACGCGCGCTCCGCCAACTTGATGATACGACCGTATCATGGATTTGGCAGAGGTTGGAGCACAAGAAAAGACCGCGGAAGAGCTCGCAAATCCCCTGATTCCGGCGTTGCCATCTGCCTGGCTCTTGCTAGTGATTAGCGAGAGCAGATTCCCGGCAATCCCCTGCCGCGACCCGCCTGCTCGGCCGTGTCAGCGTTTCCCTGATATGAGAACTACGCTCGCTGTGCGTTCCCTGCGGTGGCTGATCATCGCAGGTCTTGTGACCCTTATTTCCGCCCGGGCTGCCGACGTTGATGCCCTGGTCCGCACGCTGCGCGATCCGGACAAGACTGCCGAGGTCAAGGGCGAAGCCTGCCTCCAGCTGATGGACTTGGGGCCGGCTGCCGCGCCAGCGGTCCCCGCCCTCGTTGTTTTGCTTAACAGTCAGGAGGAAATGCTGCGCGACTACGCCGTCACCACCCTGGATAGAATCGGTCCGGCGGCGCGAAACGCGCTGCCGGCTTTGCGCCGGACCGCGGCAAAAGATGCATCAGCCGAGATCCGCGAACTGGCGCGCTCGGCGATCACAAGAATCAGCGGTCACGCACCGGCCTCCGAGCCGGCCAGCACGCCGGCGGCCGCCGCGGAAGCAGAGCCGGCAAGACCACCGGCGGAGGCAAGGCCGGAACCCGCGATAACGAGGGCGGAGCCAGTGATTACGCGACCGGAGGCGCCGCCAGCGGCAACGGAGACCCCAGCCGCAGAACCGGAACCTGAGACTCCGGCGGCAAGGCCCCCGGAGCCCACGCGCCGTCCCGCGACAATCACCGCGCGCCCGACGCTGGAAGTGCATCCCGGCCGCTATTACCGCTGGGCGGTTCCCATCGGGTGGACGGGAAGTGAATCCGCGACTGGCGTGACGCTGACCGCTCCGGACGGCCTGATGCAGGTGAGTTCGGCCCTGTTGTTGAGTTCACCGGGCAAGATGACGCCCGCAGATTTCACGGTGTGGATGCTCGGCCAGGTTCCCGAGAACCGATCCCTCCAAGTGATCGCAAAGAAAGACCTTCCGGATCAGCCGTCCGGCCTGGCCGCACCGTGGAAAGTGCAGGAACTGGAAATGCGTTATGCGGTGAACGGCGTCCCCGTGCATGCCGTCTGGACCACCGGCATCGTGGATTTGAACGGCACGTACGACGCTTATATCCTCGGCTACCAAAGCGTTCCGATCGCATTCGAGCGGGCCAAGCTCTGGCTGACTTCCATCGCGCACAGCATCGCCCTCACCAGTCCGGTACAGGGCGCGGGCAACGACAGGTTGCTCATCCCAACCAATCGGGCGCTCGACCATCCGGCGCTGCTGGAGGCTTGGCGCGAGCAGGGACACTCCGAGGATCGGATCTTGAAGGCCCAACGCGATGGCATGATGGGCTATGAGCAGGTGAAAGACCCCCAGACCGGCCATGTTTTCGAGATGCCCTTGGAGGCGTGGGACAGCGCCGTCGGCGGGTATCGCAATCCGCTCCAGCCTGAAGAGATCCTGAAGGTCACCGAAGCGGGCGATTAGAGGGATCCGCAGCCGCGGCGCCCGCTACCGACGCCCCTCCGTCAGCTGTTTGAGCCGCGCATAGAGCTGCTCGAGACGGGGCATCGCCGCGCCGGCGGCGCGCGCCCGGCGCAGGGGCTCGCCCCAGATCGCCTCCACCTCCACTTCGCGACCTGCGAGGTAGTCGATCAGACTCGACGGCTGGTAGGCGCCCATGCGCCGCGTATGCTCAAACTGCCCCTCAACAAAATCCGGGGGAATGACGTAGCCGAACCTGGCCGCCGCCCCAACCACTTCGTCGATTAGCCCCCTCGCCTCGCGCTCCCACTCGGGCGAGGCCAGGATCCGGTCGGTCGGCACGCCGCCCGCCGCGATGGTCAGGCCGTTGAAGGGGATGTTCCACACGAGTTTCCGCCAACGCGCTTCGGCGAGATCCTCCACGGCCTCGCAGCGAACGCCGGCCCGCTGGAATAGTCCCGCCAGCCACCGCACCCGATCACTGGCCGGGCCCTTGAACTCGCCCAAGGTCACATACCCGGGGGTATAGATCCGGATCTCGCCCGGCGCCTCCCGCACGGCGGCGATGAAGGCAAGCCCGCCGACGATCCGTCCGGCGCCAAACAGCGATGCCAGCAATTCGTCCGAGCCGAGACCGTTTTGCAGGGTCAGAATGACCGTGTGCGGCCCGAGCAGCGGCGGGAGCAGTTCGGCCAGCCGGCCGTTGGCCGTATTCTTGAGCGTGATGAGGGCAACATCGACCGGGCCGATTTCACCGGTGGAGCCGCAGACCGCGGTGCGCGCCGGCGGAAGCGTCTGCACGGCCGTCCCTTCCCGCAGGACGACGCCCTGGGCGGGCATCGCCGCGAGACCGCTGCGCACGAAGAAGTGCACCTCCGCCCCGGCCAGCGCGAGGCGCGCGCCGTAGAATGTTCCAATGGCGCCGGCACCGACAATGGCAATCCGGGGATTGGCCGGCCAGATGGGGATCGCAGAATTCACGAGGAACAGAACTCCGTGGCCGCTAGGCCGATTGGTTTCAAACCAAAACGCACGAAACGTCGGCTTGGACCCAACAGCGCAGTTGACCGTGGGGCGGGGTCTCCGGACCCGCCTCGATCTGTGAACCGGCGGGATCGGGCGTTCCCGCCCTCCAACCGGACCGGAGAAGATCTTTCCTGTTGACAGGCCACAGGACCAAGGTTCTCGTGTGGTCGCACCACAGGAGACGCTTATGCCGAAAGACAAACTTGATTTGCTGCAGGGAACGCTCGATCTGCTCGTCCTACAAACGCTGGCCAGCATGGGTCCGATGCACGGCTACGGCATCGCGCGCCGGATCGAACAGGTTGGGGCCGACGCCCTGATCCTCAACCAGGGGACGATCTATGCCGCCCTCGTGCGTCTCCAGCAGGGCGGATTGATCGGTGCCGAATGGGGCACTTCGGACAACAACCGCAAGGCGAAATTCTACCAAATCACCTCTCGCGGCCGTAAACGTCTGGGAGCTGAGACTGAAAACTGGCAACGGATGGCCGGCGTGGTGCAGCGAATCCTCGAGGCGCCCGCGGGAGAGGCCGCTCCATGAGAAAACGACGCACGCGGAATGAACCCAGAGATTAACCACAGAGAACACAAAGGCCACAGAGATCCAGCATTGCGCGTTTCCGATTTCGAGCCGTAACCGCATCTGGCCCGAGGCCCTTTTCTGCCCTCTGTGTTCTCCGTGCCCTCTGTGGCAAAAAGCCGCTGCAACCGCCCATGAATTCACCCCGTACCTTTCTGGCCCGCCTGCGAGCCGTCTTCACGAAGCCCGCGCTGGATGCGGATTCCGCGGAGGAACTCGCTCAGCACATCGAGGCCGCCACCGCGGACAACCTCCGAGCCGGCATGACACCGACTGATGCGCAGCGCCAGGCGCGGATCGCGCTTGGTGGGATCGAGCAGACCCGCGAACTGCACCGCGACGCGCGCGGCATTCCGTGGATCGAGGATCTGCTCCGCGATGTCCGGCACGCCGTCCGCCAGCTGGCGAAATCGCCCGTTTTCACCGCCGTCGCCGTCCTCTCGCTCGCCCTCGGCATCGGTGCGAACACCGCGGTCTTCTCCCTGGTCAACGGCATTCTGCTCCGCTCGCTGCCCGTGCCGAATCCACAGGAACTGCGTGTGATCCAGTGGTCCGGCGTGGAACCAAAGATTCGCAGCATGACGGGCAGTTTCAACATCATCGGCGGCGGCTCGGGTAGTTCGTCTGGCTCGATGACGTTTGGCGCTGCCCCCGGGCAGCGTGCGCTCGTTGATTCATTCACCTATCCGCTTTTTCGCACCCTCCGCGAGCAGGGAGCTGAGCAGGTGGACGTCTTCGGCTATACCGACCTGAACGACGTCACGGTGCGGGCGCGCCAGGAGCCGTTTGTGGCCGCGGGATTGCTGGTCTCCGACATTTTCTTCACCGGACTCGGCGTTCGCTGCCGCCTTGGGCGGTTGTTTATGGCAGGCGACGACAACCCCGGCACGGCGCCGATTGCAGTGATCTCTTTCAAATGGTGGGAACAGCAATTCGCCCTGGATCCCGGCGTGCTCGGCCAGACACTTTCGCTGAACGGCAGAGTCTTCACCATCGTCGGCGTGCTGCCCCGCGAATTCCGCGGTGTGGGTCTGGCGGACTCGAAGGAGTTTTTTGTGCCGATTTCCGCACAGCCGCTGCTGCAGGCGTACTGGTCGACGACCTCGCCGGATCAATGGTGGGTCCATCTCATGGGACGCGGGCGACGGGGCGTGAGCGACGCCCGGATTCAAAGTGTGCTCGACACCCTCTTCGCTGCACAGGTGAAGCTGGTGATGACGGCGCCGAAGGTCGAAATCACCGCCGGCCGCGCAGGACCGGCCTACGACCAGAGTTTCTACCGGCAGCCGCTTATGATCCTCCTGGTCGGCGGCGGCGGCGTGATTCTTGTCGCTTGCGCCAATCTCGCAGGCCTGTCGCTGGCACGCAGCATTGCCCGCCAGCATGAATTCGCCGTGCGCGCCGCCCTTGGTTCGGGCCGCTGGCGACTCATGCGGCAGTCGCTCGTCGAAAGCCTGCTGCTCGCGCTGGGTGGCGGCGCGATCGGCCTGCTGCTGGCATTCTGGGGCAGGACGGTCATCTCGCGGCTGCTCGCCGGTTCGGCGGACGGCCTGGGCTACGACCTGTCGCTCGATTCCGCCGTGCTGGGTTTTACGGCCGCGCTCTCGCTCGGCACGGCGCTGCTGTCGGGCCTTCTGCCCGCGTGGCGCTCGGGGCGGGCCGATCCCGCCTCCGGGCTGAAGTCGCGCACCGCGCTGGGTGCGCCGCATTTGCGGATGGGGCGGGTCCTGGTCGCAGCCCAAATCGCTCTTTCGGTGCTATTGCTCGCAGGCGGAGGGCTCTACCTTCGCACGCTTGTCAATCTCGTGCGGATCAATCCCGGCTTCGCCATCGAGAACCTGCTGTTTTTCCAGCTGGGTCCCGACTCCGCCGGCCTCCACGGTCCCGCGGCCACGGGGTTTTATGAACGCGTGCAGGAATCCCTCGCGAGGATTCCAGGGGCGCGAGCGGCAACTCTGACTCAATACAAATTGCTCGCAGGCATGATGTCAGGAGGAAGCTCCTTCACTTTGCCATCGCATCCCGAGCTCACCGGCGACAAAGCCCCCCAAGCGCACCGCCTGGACGTGAGCGAGACATTCTTTGCCACGATGGGAATCCCGGTCCTCCTCGGGCGTGGGTTAACCGCAGCCGACATCCAGGGAGCTCCCAGAGTGGCTGTGGTCAACCAGACATTTGTCCACAACTACTTTCCCAACGATCTCCCCGTCGGTCATACTTTGAAGGTGGACAATGACGAGTGGCAGATCGTCGGCGTGTGCGGCGACGCGAAATACACCGATGTGAGGGGCGACGTGCCGGCCACCGTTTACTTCTCCTATCGGCAGAGCGGCACAAGCAGTGCCTATTTCGCCCTGCGCACAGCGTTGCCGCCCCTCGCGCTTGTGCCAGCAGTCCGCAAAGCCGTGGCCGCGATCAATCCGAACGTGCCGCTGTCCGACATCACGACCCAGGCCGCTGTGCGCGACCGGAGAATCAGCCAGGAGTGGATGTTCGCGACGCTCGTCAGCGCTCTTGCGGGGCTTGCGCTGTTGCTCGCGTGCATCGGCCTCTACGGCTTGATGGCCTACAACGTCGTGGGCCGAACCGCCGAATTCGGTGTGCGCATGGCGCTTGGTGCAACGAACCGCGACATCGTCTGGCCGATCATTCGCGAAGCGCTGCTGATGGTCGGCGCCGGCCTCGCCATCGGCATCCCCTGCGCGCTAGCGTTGGCCCGCGTCGTGGAGAGCCATCTCTATGGGATCGCGCCCCACGATCCCATGACCTTTGTCGCCGGCACCGCGCTGTTGCTCGCCGTCGCCCTCGTCGCCGCAGGGTTGCCAGCCCGGCGGGCGACGAAGGTCGACCCGCTTGTGGCGCTGCGGGCCGAGTGACTCCGTTTGTCAATTTGCAATTGCCGATTTTCGGATGAAAACCCCGAGCGAACTCTTCACCCGCCTGCGCGCCGTCTTCACCAAGCCGGCGCTCGACGCCGACTTCGCCGAGGAGCTCGCGCAGCACCTCGAGGCTGCGACCGAGGACAACATCCGTGCCGATTTGTCTCCCGAGGAAGCGCGGCGCCAGGCCCGGATTGCGCTCGGCGGGATCGAGCAGACCCGCGAACTGCACCGCGACGCCCGCGGACTGCCGTGGCTGGAAAACCTCGCGCGCGATGTTCGCTTCGGGCTGCGCTCACTGCGCAAGAGTCCGGCGTTCACGGCCGTGGCCGTGTTTTCACTGGCCCTCGGCATCGGTGCGAATACCGCCGTTTTTTCGGTCGTGAAGGCCATCCTTCTTCGGTCGCTGCCCGTGCCGAATCCGCAGGAGCTGCGTTTACTCAACTGGAGTGGCGGCGATCCGTCGCTCAACAATTTCAACGGGAACATGGAGATGCGACAAGGCCGGACAACCTCCACCGCATTCTCCTATGCCGGCTTCCGGGAATTCCAATCGTGTGCCTCTCCCCAGGTGGCCGTCTTTGCGTTCTTCCCGCTCTACAACCTCACGACTCGGACGCACAGCCAGGTTGGAATTTCGCAGGGTCTGATGGTCTCAGGCAACTACTTCAAGGACTACGGCGGCAAGGCTCTCGTTGGTCGCGTCCTGACCGCCGACGACGATCGCGAGGGAGCCGATCCGGTTGCCGTTATCACCCACCGTTTCTGGGACCAACGCTTTGCGCTTGATCCCAACGCTCTCGGCCAATCGATCGACATCAACCGGCACACGTTCACGATCGTGGGCGTCCTGCCGCCCGACTACGCCAGCCCAATGATGGGCGATTTTCCCGACGTCTACGTGCCCATGGCGGCGCAACCGCAGTTCGAACCCTATCGTTCGCGGACATCCTTCGACCACTGGTGGGTCCTATTGATGGCCCGGCTGGCGCCCTGCGCCAGCGACGAACAGCTCCGTTCGGTTCTCGGCACGGTCTTTCGCCACTCGCTCGAACAGACCAAATCGCACATGAACCAGCCGGAAGTCGAACTTACCGACGGGAAACGGGGCGTGGTTATAGGACGCGCCGTTGTGGTGCCGGCGTTGTTTGCGCTGCAGGGCGTCGCCGTGGTTGTTCTGCTGGTCGCGTGTGCCAATCTCGCCGGGCTCTTGCTCGCCCGCCATGCAGCGCGGCGACGGGAGCTGGCGGTTTGCGTTGCGCTCGGCGCCGGGCGGATGCGGCTTATTTCCCGGTCTCTGCTCGAATGCCTGTTACTGGCGTTGGCCGGAGGCGCCGCGGGCCTCGTCTGCGCCCAATGGATGAAAGCCGGCTTGCTGGGTTTTATTCCGGACGTCGGATTTGAAATGCATCTGGACACAAACACCGACAGTCGGGTGTTGCTATTCACCTTGGTCGTGGCTTCAGCGACTGCCCTACTTTTCGGGTTGTTGCCGGCTTGGCGGGCTTCGCGAGTTGATCCATTGGTCGATCTGCAAAGCGGCCGGACAGGCGGCTGGGCCAGAAATCGGACGGTCCGCGTGCTTGTGGCGACCCAGATCGCGCTTTCTTTGTTTCTGGCGGCTGGAGCCGGTCTGTTCACGCACAGCCTGGCCAACCTGCGTTCGGTTGATCCGGGATTCGACCGGGAAAACCTCCTCCTGTTTGATCTCCATTCCGATCAGGCCGGCTTCACAGACCGCCAACGCATTGACTTCTTTGACACTGTGCGCGTCTCGGTCGCGCGCATTCCCGGAACAACGTCCGTGGCGCTTTCAGACGGGCGGCTGGTCGGCGGAACCACGCGTACCACTGGATTTTCGCTGCCCGGCAAAGAACGAAGGTCCGGTGAAACGTGGGAATCCCATGTCCTCACCGTCGGTGACGGGTATTTTGATGCGATGCGAATCCCCTTCGTGGCCGGCCGCGAGTTTTCGCCGGCCGACGTTTCGGCGAGCGTACCCGTTGTCATCATCAACGACCGGTTCGCGCGGGAACATTTTCCAAACGAGGATCCGATCGGTCGGACCATCAATATCGATCACGACTACCGGATTATCGGCGTTTGCGGTTCCACCCTTTATGCCGAGGTCCGGACGGAGAAACCGTCCACGATGTACTTTGCCACGCGTCAAAGCGTGCCGTCCACCATGACCTTCGCGCTACGCACGGTGCTGCCGCCGCTGTCGCTGGTGTCGGTCTCCCGCAAGGCGGTCGCGGCCATCGATCCGTCGATTCCGCTGACGGGAGTCACAACCCAGGAGGCATTGTTCGAGCGCTCGGTGTTCTTCGAACGATTGGTCGGAGCGCTCTGCGGTTCGCTGGCCGGACTGGCCGTGTTGCTGTCGTGCATCGGGCTCTACGGCCTCCTCGGTTACAATGTCACCCGTCGCACCTCCGAGATCGGAGTCCGCATGGCATTGGGCGCGCCGCCGGGCGAGGTGGCGCGCGCGATCGTGCGGGAGGCATTGGCCACGGCCGTTTGGGGAGTTGCCGTTGGCCTCCCGCTGGCCATCGGACTGGGCCTCGCCTCTCGCAAGGCTCTGTACAGCGTTTCGCCGTACGATCCGGCGACGATCGCCACCGCGATCGTCGGGCTCTTGTGCGTCGCGGCCTTGGCGGCGTGGCTGCCGGCGCGGCGCGCGGCGCGGATCGATCCAATGATGGCGCTCCGGGCGGAATGAATTGATCGAACGATTGTCTTCGGTGAAATCCCCGCTCGTTCCTTCCTTTGGTTTCCTCCGGCGTCATTCGCCGATGATCTTGACCAGGACGCGCTTCCGGCGCCGGCCGTCGAATTCGCCGTAGAAGATCTGCTCCCACGGGCCGAAATCGAGCCGGCCCGCCGTCACCGCCACGACGACCTCCCGCCCCATAATGGTGCGCTTGAGATGGGCATCCGCGTTGTCCTCCCCCCGGTTGTGCGCATATTGTGAATACGGCTTCTCGGGCGCGAGCTGCTCGAGCCAGCGCTCGAAATCGGCGTGCAGGCCCGACTCGTCGTCGTTGATGAAGACCGAGGCGGAAATGTGCATCGCATTGACGAGCACGAGACCTTCGGTGATGCCGCTCCCGCGCAGCGCCTCCTCGACCCGGGGGGTGATGTTGAGGAAGGCGCGACGCGACGGCACCTCGAACCAGAGCTCCTCGCGGTAGGTTTTCATGGTTTCGCCGGTCGCAGCCCGGCGCTACTTCAAGGCAGCCCGGTGCACGGACTGGTCGGCGAAGTCGAGATAGCCCGCCCAGTCGTAGGCCAGCAGGTCGTGCCGGCCGGTGCGGACGTGATAGCGCAGGTCCGCGCCCACCGGGTGGTTCACCGGCGGCACGTCGTCGCTGCCAAGCCCGGCCTTCCCAAACAGGCGGTACACCGGCTCCGCGGCCTTGACGGCGAGAAACTCCCGCCGCGGGCCGGCCCAATCGTCCTCCTCCGCACTGGTGACGTAAAGCGGGCGCGGGGCAATCAGGGCGAGCAGTTCGTGCTGGTCCACCGGCAGCGCCGCTTCCTTGTCGTCGTACTGGCGGAAGTTTCGGGCGAACCAGTGCGGAAACGTCGCGTTGATGCGGGCCACCGTCTCGCCGTGGATGCGCTTGCTCAGCGCCGCCCCACCGCACCCCGACTCATTGGAAATCACGGCGGCAAAGCGTTCATCCTGCGCCCCCGCCCACAGCGCGGCCTTGCCCAGCCGCGAATGCCCGTGGACAATCACGCGCCGGGCATCGATGTCCGCGTCCGACTCCAGGTAATCGAGCGCCCGGCTCAGGCCCCAGGCCCAGACGCCGAGCGCGCCCCACGCCTCGGGAGCCCGGTCGGATGTTTCCGTCTTTGTCAGCCAGCCGTTCACGCCCTCCTTCAGCCCGTCCGGGCGGTCGGGACAAAGGTCGCCGCAATAGACCGTCGCCGTCGCGTAGCCACGACCGATCGCCGACTCCACCTGCCATTTCGTCGCATCGGATCCGCGGGCGGCCTCGGTGGCGCGATGATTCTCCGTTCCCGGGGCGTCGCTGCTCATCCAGCCATCCGCGATCGTGATACCGGGATCGCTGTCGATCGTGTGGTT
>Ga0074045_10003526_pt1 | contig 14083 bp, 13 predicted proteins | sample BogForMeECP23OM2_FD_94442 | JGI IMG/M metagenome (GOLD analysis project Ga0074045, IMG submission 94442) | Bog forest soil microbial communities from Calvert Island, British Columbia, Canada - Bog Forest MetaG ECP23OM2 | ecosystem: Environmental > Terrestrial > Soil > Wetlands ... | reverse complement strand
GTTTCCTTCACCGCCTGCAGTTCCTGGCCGCGGAACAGAAAGTGTCCGCTCTTCAGGTCGATGTCTTCGAAATACAGATCCTGCGTATCGAATTGCAGCGCCGTGATGCCCCACGCGATCCGCTCATTGTGGCCGATCAGGACGCCCGGCACGCCCGCGAGCGTCACCCCGGCCACGTTCAGGCCCGGCGCCTGCAGTTGCACCGCGTACCACGTCGCCGGCATGGTGAACTCCAGGTGCGGATCGTTGGCCAGGATCGCCTTGCCGCTCCCGCTCCGTTTTCCGCTCACCGCCCAGGCGTTGGAGCCGGGCGTGATCTCGCCTCCGTCGCGGATCGGGAACAGCCGCTCGACGCGCTCCGGAAAGCCTTCCTGCTCCATCCGCCACTTTTCCAGGTCGCTCTCCCACGAATCCGTCAGCGTCCGGTTCATCGCCAGCAGAATCACCAGCGAGTCGGCCACGCCCCACGGCCGTGGCACGTACTGCATCAGGCGGAATTCCACCGGCAGCGCGCCGGCGTGCGTCTCCAGGTAATAATTCACGCCCCGCGCGTAGGCCGCCAGCCCGGCCCGCTCGTCGTCGTTGATTTCGTGCGCCTCGGTCTCGGCGATGCGCCGCATCCGCAGCCGCCGCGCCCGCGTGTCCAGCGCCACCGCCGCCGCGCCGGCCACTTCGCTGACCTCGCCCGAGGCCAGCCGCCGCGCCATGTCCATCTGCCACATCCGGTCCTGCGCCGTGGCGAAGCCTTGTGCAAACAGCGCGTCCAGCTCGTTCTGCGCCGCGATGTGCGGCCGGCCCAGATCGTCGCGCGCGATCGTCACCGCGCCCCGCACGGGCGCCGTCAGCCGGCCACGGGTCTCGGGCAGCGAGCGCCACAGATACCAATAACCCGCCCCCGCGGCCGCGAGGAACGCGCCGGCCACCAGGAGGTTGAGCGTGCGCAGAACTCTGTGAAGCGTCACCATACAATTCTAGGAAGGTTGGCCGCCGTTTAGGAGTTTTTCAGCATGGATGCCGTTGTTGCCTATCGAATCCTCCTGATGTTTATGATCATCGGGGTCAACGCCTTCTTCGCCGGCGCCGAAACGGCGCTGGTCGGCGTGCGTACCTCGCGCTTGCGCCAACTGGCGGCGGAGAAGGCCGTCGGCGCGCAGGCAGCTCTGCATCTGCTCGCTACTCCCGAACGCCTGCTCTCCGTCGGTCAGGTGGCTCTCACCGCCTGCAGCCTGGTCCTGGGCTGGTTCGGCGAACAGACGCTTTACGACATCTTCCGCTCCCTCCTCGGGCCCGCCGTCGCGCCCGCGCCCGCGGTCGCGGCTCTCCTGCACGGCCTCGCTCTCGTCTTCGCCTTCGCTCTCATGACCTTCCTGCACGTCGTCCTGGGCGAAGTGGTTCCCAAGAACCTGGCCTTGGCGCGCGCCGATGAGCTGGCCCTGCTGGTGGCGCCGGCCATGCTCGTCTTCGCCCGCATCATCGGCCCCTTCGTGTGGATCATCGAGCGCGCCGCCGCCGCCCTCTCACGCCTCCTCGGCCTGCGCCAGGCCGGCCACCGCGCCTCCCACTCGCCCGAGGAGATCAGGTTCATCCTCGGCGCATCCGAGGCCGCCGGCACGCTCAGCAGATTCGAGCGCACTTCGCTCGAAAATCTGCTCGACCTGCGCACCCTGGCCGTGCGCGAGGTCATGGTCCCCCGCGATGCCCTCGTCATGGTCAGCCTCGACGCACCCTACGAAACTGTCCTGCAGACCCTCACCGAGAGCCGCCACTCGCGCCTGCCGGTCTATGATGGCGCCCGCGACCACATCCTCGGCATCGTCCACGTCAAGGACATCCTGGCCTACGCCCGCACCCGCACCACCGCCGCCGCGCGCCTGCGCCTGCTCCCGCCCTTCGAACTGCGCCGCCTGATCCGCCAGATGCCCTTCGTGCCCGAGACCAAACCCCTCGACCAGCACCTCGACGAGATGCGCGAGCGCCACGCTATCGTCAGTTTCGTCGTCGACGAGTACGGCACCATCGCCGGCATGATCTCCGCCGACGACGTGCTCGATCAGGTCTTCGGCCGCATTCGCGACGAGTTCGATCCGCGCGCCGTGCGCATCGAGATCGGCGCCCCGTTCCAGGTCGAGGGCACCATCCCGATCCGCGATCTCGAGACCGAATACGGCATCGAGCTGCCGGTCGAGGCCGAGTACGAAACCCTGGCCGGCTTCCTGCTCTACCGTTTGCGCCGGATCCCCCGCGCCGGCGATTCGGTCGCGTTCGCCGGCCGCCGCTTCGAGGTCACCCGCATGGACGCCAACCGCATCGTCGAGGTGCTCATCGAACCTCTGCCGGAGACCCCGTCCGTCTAGGCCCCTGTGGAATGGCTTTCCGCCCTCGGGTCGCGAAGGACAAAACTCGTAGCCTTCCGATTCCCACTCGGGTGTCGCCCCGCCATTACGGAATGCTCTGCTGCATCAAGAGTCTCCGACCGGGAGCGTTCGGCCGTGACGCCGTCAGATTCACCGCGCAGCAATGTCGTCACTGCGGGACGCTCATCCCGGACTATGGCGGCCGGCGGAAATGGCCGAACCTTCAGGCGCTGCCTCTCAGCGGCAAGCTCATCATTTAGAATGAACGGTTTAGAGTCTGCTAAAGGAATCTTCCCACCCCTGATTCACCAAGCAAATAAACGGTTCAACCCAGCGCCGCAACCTGCTACAATCCTCACCAGATTCCGCACCTAGGGAAAGGAGCACTCTTATGCGTAACACTGCTTTCACCGGCGTCGCACCGTTTTGCCTCAGGAAAGCTTGCGGGTCACTCGCCAGCCTTCTACTCGCCTTCAGTGTGATGGCGATTCTCTTCACCGGGCCCATCTCTGTCGCAGGGGATAAAGCTCAAGCCGTGCTGCCCGCGCCATCCAACGGCAAAGCGATCATCTGCATCTACCGTTTGAGCAGAGTTACCGGCTCCCAGGCACACGACCACATTTATGTCAACGGCACCCCTCTCGGCGAACTCCTCAACGGAGAATACGAATTCACGGAAGTGGCGCCGGGAACTGTCGTCATCTCCGGATTGCCCAAGATGTATTACGGGAGCATCACTATGTCCGCCGTGGCGGCCGCGAACAACGCCTCGCGTAAAGAGAACGAGCGGGCCCGGTTTGAGGCGGAGGCGGGCAAGACCTATTATTTCAAATGGACCGGCGGACCCATGGGATCGGGCATCAAAGTGACTCCTGAGGATCCTGGAGTCGGAGCCAAAGAGATGAGCAAACTCCACCTCTCCAAGCCCCCCGACGACAAGGACGCAGCGAAGCCGGAAACGAAAGACGCCGCTCAGCCGGCAGCGAAATAACATCGCTCCGGTTGACTCGCCGGCGCTCCGTTTCCCCCCGCACTCGGGTTAGACTGTGTGCGTGAACCCTGACGATCCGACGTCCACAGCCGGCCCCGCGTCCGAGCCAACCATCTGGCTCTCGGGCAAGCTCGTCACCTTGTTCAATAAGTTGCTTTTCCCGCCGCTTTGGATGGGCGGCCTGATCGGGATCCTGGGCTGGGCCCTCCTCACCACTGGGGGCCTCCACATCGCCCCCGGTTTCCGCTGGCTGGCGGCGTTGATCGTCGCGGTCACGCTGTGGATGCTTTGGTTTGTCTCGCGCCTGCAGCTCGTCGGCTACGCCGGCCGCGAACTGGTGGTAGCCAACTACTGGCGCCAGGCCCGGATCCCGTTCACGAGCGTCGCCTCCGTTGAGCCCGTGTGGTGGTACCCGCGCCGTCTGGTCCGCATCCGCTTCAACACGCCGACGCCCTTCGGCTGGACGGTCTATTACCTGCCCAAATGGGGCCCCTTCCGCCTTCTGATGACGGCCCCCGATGAGGAACTCCGCCGCATCATTTTCTGAGCTCCGGCGCGCCTCTATCGCTCTTCCAACCGCTTGACGGAAAGGCTTAGCCCACCTCAGTCTCACAGGCTCTTGAGCCACTCAACCGTCGCCGCCAGGTCTTCCGCCTGACACACCAGCGAACCCGGCACAATGGCATCCGCCCCGGCCTGTCGCAGCCCCGCCACCGTCTCCCGCCGGATGCCGCCGTCGGCCGTTACGCAAATCCGCTCGCCGGCCAGCCGTTTCACCTCCGCAATGCGGTCATAGACGCGCGGGTCCGCGCCCTGTCCCTTCACGCCCGCCTCGGTGCCCATCACCACTACCGTGTCCAGCAGCGGCAGCACATCGCCGAGCGCCGCCACCGGCGTATCCAGGGCGATCGAAAGGCCCGCCTTGCGGCCCCGCCCGGCCAGCGCCTCCAGCACCTGCCGTGCCCGCTTGCCGCACTCCAGCGGAACCGTGACGCGGTCCACTCCGGCGTCCAGAAACGCGCTCAGCAGGTCCAGCGGCCGGGTGGCCATGAGGTGCAGGTGGAATTCGGTACCCGTCAGCTCCCTCAGCCGCGCCACCAGATCGGGAAAGAACAGCAGGTTCGGGACAAAATGCCCGTCCGCTGCGTCAAAGTGAAAGGAATCGGCGAACGGTTCCAGCCGCCGGATCTCCGCACCCAGTTGGGCCAGATCGGCTGACCAGAGGGACACGTCCAGGCGCAGCGGTTGCACTTCAACCGTATGGTAACATTCAATTTGACACCCATGAAACCGCTACTCATCCTGACCATTTGCACCCTTTCCGCGCTGGCCCAGGCTCCCGCCGCTCCACCGGTCGCGCCACCCGCTCAACCGCCGGTTGCCGCACCCGGCAACCCGCCGGCCCCCACGCCAGGCACTCCCGGTATGCAGCCGCCTGCCACGTCCCAGGCTGCGCCCGCCATCGCCCCCGACACCGTCGTTGCGACGATTGAGGGAAAGGCCTGGAAGAAGAGCGACTTCGACGCCCTGATCCGCAATCTGCCGCCCGGCCCGCAAACCAACTACCGGCGGGACCGGCAAGGCTGGCTGAATCAATACGCCCTGATGACCCGGCTCGCCACGCTGGCCAAGGAGGAGGGCATCGACCAGCGGGAGCCTTTCCGGCAGCGGTTGGAGTACAACATCCTGCAGTTCCTGGCTCAGGCCTACATCGACGTCCGCGCCAACTCGCCGAAGGCGGACGACGCCGACACGACCAAGTGGTTCGAAGCTCACAAGGATCAATACAAACGCGCTCGAGTGCTGGAGATTCAGGTAGTTTGGGGCGGGATTCCGAAAGAAGGCGAAAAGGCGCGGACCGTCAAGGAAGCGCAGGATCTCATCGACGACATCCAGAAGCGCGTGCGGGCTGGCGAAGCCTTCGACGAACTAGCGAAGAAATACTCCGACGACGCCACTACGAAGGACAAAGGCGGCGAATTCCCGCTGATGCGTCCGGAGGACAACACCCTCAACCGGGAGATTAAAACGGCCGTCTTCATGACCAAGGCGGGAGAGTTGACCCATCCCGTCCGCCTGCCTGGCAAGTTCTACATTTTCAAGGTGTTGGAGTTCGTCGACCCAACCCAGCAGGAGTTGCGGTCGGAGATCATAACCAAGATGGGGCAGGAACAGATGATGCAATGGTTGGACAAGATGCAGAAGGAAGTCAAGCCCGAGATCAACTCCCCGGCCTACTTCGGTTTGGCGGAAAAGAAGTAGCGGCGCGGCTGGGCGCCGTGCCGCCGTTGCGGGGCCCGGGCCTGGATGTGGAGTGGCGGCCCGGCCTGCACGCCTGGCGCGGGCGCCTGCTGGCCGGAGCGGGGCCGGCGCGGGCGGCGGCAACCTCAGTCCACGCCGCCAGCCACATCCGCCATCGCCGCATGATCTTCGATGCCCAACTGCGCCGCCGGCCGGCCGAGTTGAGCCGCATCCTGGTGCACGAGCTTTTCCACTTCGCCTGGGTCCGATTGTCGAACCAGGAGCGCCGCTCTTGGGGCGCGCTCCTGCAGGCCGAAATCCGAGGCCGCGCGCGGGGGGAGCTGGGCTGGTCGGCGGAATGGCGCAAACGCGCGCTGCTGGCGCGGGGCGGATCCGCTCCCCGCAGGGCCTGGAGCGAGTACGCCTGCGAGAGCTTCTGCGACACCGCCGCTTGGGCTTACGCGGGAGCAGGCGAGCACGACGAGTTCACCCTCGCGGCGCGCTGGTGCACGGTGCGCCGGGCGTGGTTCACCCAGCTGGAGGCGCGGCATCCCGCGGGCCTGCGCATCTGAGGAGAGGGTGGCGGCTCAGTTTCCTGGAATGCCGTTCACCGGCCACTGGCACAGTTTCCGGATACCCCTTAATCACGTCCACACCGATCCCGGCGACTGGAGCTCACTCCGGCAAACTTCATCAAGACGCACCGCACGCGGGCGCCTTCACGCCGAAGCGTTGCGGTACGCCTCCAGCAGGTCCTCCAAGGTGACCTCGCCGAGAACCCGGGTAATGTCGCGCCGGTCAACGACCGGCAGCAGGTTCAGGTTGAACTGGCCCAACCGGTGCAGCACGATGTCCGCCGATTGGTCGGGGTGCAGATGGGGCAGCTTCTTGAGCAGTTCGTGGTTCACTATGCTTGCCACTGTCGCCCCAACCGCGCCCTTGTGCAAAGCGGCGTCGAGGTCGGCGCCAAGCACGATACCGAGCAGAGTTCCGTTTTCCCCGATCAGGCAGTCGCCCTCAGGCACCAGCTGGCGCGCGACGGCGATTGGTGTTGAGCGGCGCAGCAGAACCGCCGGGCTGCGCATGGCGTCGCCCACCAGCAGGCCCGGCTCCGGGCCCTGCCCCTTGGCGTGGGGCAGGTGCACGCCGTCCTGAATGGCGAGCGCGTCGTAAATCGGGGTGTGGCTGAAGGCCCGCGCGACCGCATACGCCACCAGATTCGAGATCATGAGCGGCACGATGATGTTGTAGTCCCGGGTCAGCTCGAAGATCATCACCACCGACGTGATGGGGCTGCGTATGATACCCGCAAATGTGGTGCCCATCCCAACCAGCGCGTAAGCGCCCGCGGGCGCGGTGGTGGCCGGCAGCCAGCCGTGCAGCAGCGAACCGAAGCCTCCGCCCAACATCGCGCCCAGAAAGAGGCTGGGTCCAAAAATGCCGCCGGCATTCCCGGAGCTGTAGCAGACCACGGTCGCCGCGAGTTTCAGAATCAGCAGAATGAACATCGTGGTCCCGCTGAGCTGGCCGTGCAGCGCCAGTTCCACGGCGGCGTAGCCCGCGCCGAGCACGTCCGCGCTATAGAGGGCCAGCACGCCGGCGGTCAGCCCGCCGGTGGCCGGTTGGAACGCCAGCGTCCACTTCGGCAGCCGCCGGTACTTCAGCCGCAGCCACAACAGCGACGACGAGAAGACCACTGAGACGCAGCCTCCGGCGATGCCGAGCAGGGCATAGAAGAGGAATTCAGAGGGGTGCACCAGGGTGTAGGGGGGCACGCGGAATAGCGGCGCGTCGCCGAGAAAGAGGTGCAGCACCATCCACGAAGTCGCCGCGCCGATGACCACCGAGCCCAGCACCCGCGCATTGAGATCGCCCAGCAATTCCTCCAGCGTGAACAGCACCGCCGCCATCGGCGTATTGAAAGCCGCGGCCAGCGCCGCCGCCGCGCCGATTGGCACCAGCGCCTGGACGTCGCGCTTTTCCAGCCGGGCCTTGCGCGCCAGGAACGACGCAATGCCGGCGCCAATCTGCACTGACGGCCCTTCGCGGCCCAGGGCGACGCCGCCACCGAGTGACAAGGAGCAGCAGAAGAACTTGCCGAACACGGTCTTCAGGCTGATGTGGCCGCCGCCGGCAATCAGGGCGGCCTTGGTCTGCGGAATGCCGCTGCCGCGCGCGTTGGGAAACACGCGCAGCAGCAGATAGCCGGCGATCAGCGCGGCGACGGCGGGGATCAGCGGCCGCATCCAGACGGGCATCGCCCGGCTGAACAGCAGCCTGTTCATCCAGTCCGTGCAAGCCAGGAACGCCACGATTGTAGAACCGACCAGCGCGCCGATCAGGAGAGCGAGCGCAAGGTGAGAAGGGTCCGCGATGATGCGACGTAACCGCTCTCGCCAGAAGGCCTGCATCTCAGTTTAGATTCGCATTCGGGAGAACTCATTTCAAAGGCGAGAGCCGTCTTCGGCATTGCTGAAGGCGACCGAGGCCTTCGCTTCGCTGCGCGCTCGTGCTCACGGGACTTCTTCCGTGACGCTGGCGCCACAGCCAGGTGTTGTCACTCCGAATGCTAAGAGCCTGGGAGAGTGGCTAAGGTCATGTCGACGGGATGGTTGGGCGTTCGGAAGAGTCGTGCCCGAAGAGTGGCGTTATCGGAAACTTCACTGATCGCCTCGCTTGCGTGACAAAGCCAGGTAGCGCCTGACCCGGAAGGGGGCCCATCTCTGGCAAAAGGGTCGGAGCGGGCGGATTGGTACAATTCAGTTTGGAGTTCTACCCGCGCATGCAATTTCGCGTCTTGGGCAGCCCGGCTGCCGCTGTCGTGCTGGTGGGCCTGATTTTGGCCCTGGGCGGCTGCTCGTCGGGCAGCTCGCGCGCGGAAGCCGCGAGTTCCGCGAAACCGCCCGAGAAGCGCAAGCCGGCCCCGGATTTTCAGCTCAAGGACGCCAACGGCCAGATGTTCCGCCTTTCGGACTACAAGGGCAAAGTGGTGCTGCTGAATTTCTGGGCCACCTGGTGCGGACCGTGCAAGATCGAGATCCCGTGGTTCGTCGACTTCGAACGCACGTACAAGGACCGCGGCTTTGCCGTGATCGGCATCGCCTTGGATGACGATGGCTGGGCAGTGGTGAAGCCGTACGTCGAACGGCGGCAGATGAACTACCGCGTGGCCATGGGGTCGCCGGAGATCGAGCAGTTGTACGGCGGCGGCGAGGGCATCGAGTCGCTGCCCACGACGTTCATCATCGACCGCCAGAGCCGCGTGGCCGACATCCACGTGGGACTGCTCGGCAAGAGCGATTACAAGGACGAGATCGAGGAGCTGCTGGCGGCGAACGACCGCGTGGAAACGACGCGGCAGAGCATCCCATAGCGGGCCGGAGCATCCATAGGATTATGAAAAACAGGGCTTTGCCAGTTCGCTGCGGAGTTGCGGCGATCGCTTGGGCGGCGTTGTGGGCGCAAACGGCGGGCGTGATGTCGCTGCTTCCGCCGGCGCGTTTGAGGGTGCCGCGCACGGGCTTGGTCGAATACAGCCTGAAGGCGGCCGTGGAGCCGGGCTACCACGTCAACTCCGACAAGCCCAATGACGAGTACTTGATCCCGCTGCGGCTGAGCTGGGACCCCGGCGCCGTGGAGGTGCTGGCGGTCAAGTTCCCCAAGCCGTTGCTCGAGAAGTCCGATTTCAGCGAGCAGCCGCTCTCCGTATTTACCGGCAACTTCGAGATTGTTACACAGTTCAAACGCGCCGCCGGCGCGACCCCAGGTCCGGGACTGCTCACCGGGAAACTGCGCTACCAGGCCTGCAACGACAAGATGTGCCTGCCTCCGAAAAATATCGTTGTGAAAGTGCCGCTGCTGGTGGAGTAGCGGCGCGGGAGCCGGACCCATGCGGCGGCTGGTGATCCGCCCCGGCGGCATCGGCGACACAATTGTCAGCCTGCCGGCGTTGGAGCATTTGTGCCACGGCGAGCCGGGTTTGGAGGCCGAGATCTGGGCGCCCGCGCGCAACCTCCCGCTCGTGGCGCACCTCGCGCCGGCCCGCTCCTTCGCCGAGGTTCAACTGGACCTGCTGGAGATCGATCCGCCGCCCCGATTGATCGAACGGCTGCGCTCGTTTGACGAAGTCGTTTCCTGGTACGGGGCCGCGCGGCAGGAGTTTCGCGCGTCGCTCGAAGCCACGGGAGTGCGCGCCCGGCTGCTCGCGGCGATACCGCCGCAAGGGACCGGCTGCCACGCTGTGGACTTTTATTTACAACAGGTTGGAGCCGTGCCGGGGGCGCTCCCGAGGATTCCGGTCCCGTGCCAGGGCGGTGCCGGGGCGCGAATCATCGCCATCCACCCGTTCAGCGGCAGCCCTCGCAAGAACTGGCCATTGACGTCCTTCCGCCAGGTCGCGGAACGGCTCCAGCAGAAAACGGGGTTGGCCGTCGAGTGGTGTGCGGGTCCCGAGGAGGCGCTTGCCGGGGCGCGCCGCTTCGAGGCCCTGGAGGGTGTCAAACAGTGGTTGAGCACGGCTGCTTTATATCTAGGGAATGATAGTGGAATCAGCCACTTGGCCGCAGCCTGCGGGATCAGGAGCGTGGTCATCTTCCAGTCCAGCGATCCACGCCTCTGGGCGCCGCGCGGGGCTGCGGTGAGCGTGCTGGTTTCACCATCGGCCGCGGACGTGGTTCAGGCCGGACTGGAACTTCTCAGCGCGCCTGGGGCTGTGCCTAAATAAGACGCGGATTCGGCCGCAACTAATCTTTAGAGCTATCCCGTCATTTCGTTCTAACTTTCGGCCCCGCCACGTCGTCCTAGTTGACAGAGGGCATGCGTTGAATACTCAAAGAAGCGCCGGCGGGCGGTTGCTGGGATCGTTGGCCTTCCGCCTGATCCTGTTGATTCTGGCTGGTGGAGTGGGCTTGTGGCTGGGTGCGGGCTCGCGCACCACGGCCGCGGGAAAGCCTCCCGTGCAGCGTGCTGATCCCTGGAAGTCATTGACAGCAGACGCCTTCCGGTTCGACATCCTGTTGGCCCGGTCGCAACCGGCAACACCGCCGGTGGCCCCGGCCGAAAGTCCGGCCGGTCCCGCGGCAGTGGTTGTGGAGCACACTGAGCCCGTGCCTACCGTGGAGGCGCCAGTGCAGGCGGCGCTCGACCTGCCAGGTACGGCACGGCCGCGCTTGCGTCATCTGACGGGGCCGCGGGCGCGTCCGGCGGGCGCGTCGCAGATTCGCGTGGAAGGCCGGGTGGTACAACTCGTAGAGACAGACAAGCACGTTCAGGCAATCCTCAAGGCACTGCCCGGGTTGCAGACCGCCCTGCGGCGTCAAGTCGATGCCCAGGTGCAGTGCGAACTGGCGCGGGTGGCGAAGCAATTGGATCAGATGAAGGCGGATTTGCCGCAGCTCCCGCCGGAATCGCCGCAGATGGAGATGCGGATGATCCCAACCGCTTTCGAGCTCGGGCCGGCGCCGTGTTCTATTCCTGCCAGCCAGTAAGGCCGCGATCTCGTTGCCGTTACGGTCTTACTCCGGCCGATAGACGGCCCAGGCGGTATCCGTCTCCTGCACCACCGCCTCGATCAGCCGCAGCCCGGCCGCACTCAGCCGCTGGCCGAGGAGCCGGCCGACTTCTTCGTAGATGTAGCGCGCCACGTTCTCCGCGCTGGGGTTCACTTCCTTGAACGCGGGCAGGTCGTTGAGGAAGCCGTGATCCAGCGGCTCGCACACCGCGCGCAGCGCCCGCTTCAGGTCGCTGAAGTCCATCAACAGCCCGATCTCGTTCAGCCGCGGCCCTTCCACTACCACCTGCACCCGGTAGTTGTGGCCGTGCGCGTTGGCGCACTTGCCGGGATGGCCGCGCAGCGCGTGCCCGGCCGAAAAGCTGTGCTCCACTCGCAATTCAAACATGCGCAAAAAACTCTTCCACTTCGTGCACGTCCGTCGTAAAGCGGTACGGCGGGAGGCTGTCGAAAAAGATCTGGCCGTAGCGCTGGCGCGTGATGCGGTTGTCCAGCAGCACCAGCACGCCCCGGTCGCTGCGGCTGCGGATCAGCCGCCCGAAGCCCTGTTTCAGCGCAATCGCGGCCTGCGGCACCTGGTACTCGACAAACGGGTTTCCGCCGGCCTCCTTCAACGCCCGGATACGCGCCTCCACCACCGGGTCGCTCGGCACCGCGAAAGGCAATTTATCAATGATAACGCAGCTCAGCTGGTCGCCCTGCACGTCCACGCCCTGCCAGAACGACGACGTGGCGAATAGCACGCAGTGCGGCGTGCCGCGGAAAGCCTCCAGCAGAATCCGCTGCGGCGCCGTGCCCTGCAGCAGCACCGGATAGTCGAGCAGCGGCTCCACTCGCATCTGGATGGTCCGCATCTGCTGGTGGCTCGTGAACAGCACGAAGGCCCGGCCGCGCGTGTGTTTCAGAATCTCCAGGATCTCCTCCGCCGCCGCGCCCACAAACTCGCGGCTGCGCACGTCCGGCAGGTGCGGCGGCACGTACAGCAGGCACTGCGAGGCGTAGTCGAAGTGGCTGGGCACGATCAGCTCGCGCGCGTCCTCCACGCCCAGCCGCGAGCGCAGGAACTCGAAGTTCTCCCCCACCGCCAGCGTCGCCGAAGTCAGCACCACTGTCGGAATCACGGCAAACAGCTTCTCGCGCAGGATCTTCGAAACGTCGATCGGCGTGGCCTGAAGATAAATGCCGCGCCCGCGGCGTTCGATGAAGTAAACCGTCGCCGAATCGTCGGGCTCCATCCAGCGTCTCAACCTCTCACCGAGTTCCAGCAGCCGCCGGTGCAGCGGAACCAGCTCCTCCGGCGCGTTGCGGATTGTCGTCAGGTGCGCCGCCAGCATCTCCAGCACCGCCAGGAACCCGCGGTAGAGTTCTCCATGCCGCTCCACGAACAGCGCCTGCGCGTCGAACCCGTTGCGCCCGTCCGTCGCCGGGAACAGCGCGAAGAACCGGTCCGAGTGGTCGGCCGCCAGCGTCAGCATCTGGTCCAGGTCGGCCGTCAGAATGTCCTTTCGCCGCGCCACCATCTGGATGTCGCGCCGCAGATCCTCCACCTGGAAGTTGCTGACGCTCAGCCCAAAGTACTGCCCGGCGACATCCTCGATGTCGTGCGCCTCATCCAGGATCACGGCCCCGTACTCGGGAATGATGCCGCCGTATTCCTCTTCCTTCACTGCCAGGTCCGCGAAGAAGAGGTGGTGATTGACGACGATCAGGTCGCTCTCCATCGCCCGCATGTGCATCTCGGTGATGAAGCAGCGCTCGAATTGCGGGCACTTCGAGCCCGTGCACGTCTCGCGCCGCGCATCCAGCTTCGGCCACGCCGTGCTCGCTTCCGTCAGCTCCTTGATCGACGCCCGGTCGCCCGTGTCGGTCGTCTTTTCCCACTCCCGGATGATGGCGAAGTCGGAGACCTCCTCCAGGCCCTCCAGGATCGGCTCCTTCTCGACGTCGTAAAGCTTCTGGCGGCACAGGTAATTCGCCCGCCCCTTCATCAGGCACGCTTTGATGCCGCCGGCAAAGAACTGCTCCAGGAACGGGATGTCCTTGTAGAACAGCTGCTCCTGCAGATTCTTGGTGCCGGTGGAGATCACCACCCGCTTGCCCGACAGCAACGCCGGCACGAGATACGCCAGCGTCTTGCCCGTGCCCGTGCCCGCCTCGACGATCTGGTGCCGCTTCTCGTCGAGCGCCTTCTCCACCGCCAGCGCCATCTGCAGTTGCCCGGCGCGGTACTCATAATTGGGATGCGCCTGGGCCAGCGGGCCATTCCTGGCGAAAAACTTGCGGACCGTCAGCGCAGGCATTCGTCGGGCTCAGTCTCCCTCCACGCCGGCCGCTCGCGCGAAACTGCGGAACAGCGCCCTGTCTTCGCGGCTGCCGATGTTGTCTTCGGGATGCCATTGCACGCCGATCACGAACCTGCGCCCGGGATCCTCGATCGCCTCTTGAATCCCGTCCGCCGCGCTGGCCGTCACGATCAGCCCGGCGCCGGCGTTCTTGATGGCCTGATGGTGCCGCGAGACAATCTCAAAGCTCCCGTTCCCCACCATCCCATGCAGCTTCGACCCCGGCGGCACACTCACCGCATGGCGTACCTCCGAGTGCGCCGTGCCGATGTCCTGGTGCAGCGCCCCCCCGCAGGCCACGTTCATCAACTGCAGCCCGCGGCAGATGCCGAGAACGGGCAGATCGCGCTCGCGCGCCACCCGGAACAGCTCCAGCTCCATCTCGTCCCGTTTCGGGTTGGGATTGCGCGAGCCCGCCGCGACCTCGCCATAGTAAGACGGATCCACGTCGCCGCCCCCGCCCAGCACCAGGCCGGCAAAGCCGTCCAGCGCAGGGGCCGGGGTTTGCGCGGTGAAGACCTCCACTTCCAAGCCGGCCAACTTGAGGGCCGCCACGTACGGCGCGGCCTTGGGCAGATAACCGATGGTGAATGCGACCTTGGGGGTTCCACTGCTCGCCATTCCACTATTGTCGGCCACTGCGGGC
>Ga0074045_10003524_pt1 | contig 14084 bp, 13 predicted proteins | sample BogForMeECP23OM2_FD_94442 | JGI IMG/M metagenome (GOLD analysis project Ga0074045, IMG submission 94442) | Bog forest soil microbial communities from Calvert Island, British Columbia, Canada - Bog Forest MetaG ECP23OM2 | ecosystem: Environmental > Terrestrial > Soil > Wetlands ... | reverse complement strand
TGATCGGGTGTGGCTGCTACGCCGATAATCTGAGCGCGGCGGTTTCAACCACGGGCTGGGGCGAACCGATCATGAAGCTGGTGCTGGCCAAGTGGACCGCCGACCGCGTGCTGGCCGGCAACCGGCCGGAGTGGGCGGCGCAGGAGGCGATGAATTATCTGCAGCAGCGGGTGAATGGCCACGGCGGCATCATCGTGCTCAATGCGCAAGGGCAGGTCGGCATCGCCCACAACACGCCCCGCATGGCCTGGGCTTTGAAGACGGTCAACAAAGAAGATGCCGCGATCGAGCGTGCGAGTTAGACCCATCTTAGCGAATTAGAGTGAAAGACCTTTCATCCTCAACTTTGCGCTTGACAGCCAAGCGCTTCCGCATCAATATTCAAACGATTTAATAGAGGCGAAGTACGACCTCCCTCGTTGCGGCTCTATTAAGACCACGCATCCCAAATCTTCAGGAGTAGGTATGCTGCGATCCGCCGGCCGCCCTCAGTTTTTTGTTTTATCCTGCCTTTTCCTGCTCACAGCTCTACCCGCTTATCCGGTTACTGCCTTCGTCCGGGTAAACCAGATCGGATATGAGTCAGGGCTGTCGATGCGGGCTTACCTGATGACGACTAGCACCGTGAGCGGCGCGAGCTTTGCCGTGAAAAATTCTGGCGGTTCGACCGTGGCTTCGGGCTCGGCTGGGGCGAAGCTGGGAGCGTGGGGAAGTTTCACCGTCTATCCCATCGACTTCATTCTGAAGACTCCGGACACCTACACAATTTCAGTGAGCGGCCCGGTTTCCGCGACCTCGCCTGCCTTCCGGGTCGACACACCGGCCAATCTTTACACCACCCCACTGGCGAACAACCTCTATTTTTACGAGAACGAGCGCGACGGGCCCGACTTTATTCCGACTCCGCTGCGAACGGCCGCGGGGCACCTGAACGACGCCAGCGCGACCGTCTACAGCAGTCCCATATTTAACAACAACGACGAAATTCTCGGCAGCCTGAGCCCGACCGGCTCGACCATCAATGCCGAAGGCGGATGGTGGGATGCCGGCGACTATCTGAAGTTTGTGCAGACTCATAGCTACGTGGTCGCGCTGATGCTGATTGGAGTGCGCGACTTTCCCAACCAGATGGGCAGTTTGTCGACTACGTCGAACTATACCAGCGAAGCGGAGTTCGGGCTGAACTGGCTGCAGCAGATGTGGAATGACTCGACCGAGACTCTTTACTATCAGGTTGGGATCGGCACCGACTTCAAGAGTTACAACTACCTCAGCGATCACGATATTTGGCGATTGCCGCAGGCCGACGATACTTACGGCGGAACGAAGTCCGTGTATCAATACATTCGCGACCGGCCGGTATTCGTGGCCGGCGCGGCGGGATCGCAGATCAGTCCGAACCTGGCCGGACGGCTGTCGGCCGACTTCGCGGAATGTTTCCAGGTGTTCGATGCGACGAATCCAACGCTGGCCAATCAATGCATTCTGGCGGCGGAGCACATCTTCGATCTGGCGAATACTTCGCCGACGGGAAATTTACTGACAACTGCGCCTTATGATTTTTATCCGGAGAATGAATGGCGCGACGATCTGGAGTTGGGCGCCACTGAACTCTATTTCGCTTTGCAGCGCGGGAATCTGCCGCCCGGATTGCCGCACACCGATCCAAGCTATTACCTCACGGCGGCGGCGAACTGGGCTTATGCCTACATCCATGGGCCGAATGACTTAACCGATACGCTGAACCTCTACGACGTGAGCGGTCTGGCGCACTTCGAGCTTTACCGCGCAATCGCGTTGGCGGGGAATCCTCCTGGGCTGGCGGTGTCGCAAACGGATCTGCTCAGTGACATCGAGAACCAGATGACCACATCGATCGCGGAGGCAAAAGATCCGTTTGGCTTTGGTTGGCCTTGGGGCAGCTATGACACGATTTCGCACGGAGCCGGGCTCTCGGTGATGGCGAAGGAATATTCATACCTGACCAACAACAGCACTTATGCGACGGATTCGCGGCGCTGGTTGGGCAATATCTCCGGCGCGAACGCGTGGGGAGTGACCTTCACGGTGGGCGATGGAGACACGTTTCCGGACTGTATGCAGCATCAGGTCGCGAATCTCGTGGGATCGTTGAATGGACAATCTCCGGTGCTGAGCGGTGCAGTGGTGGAAGGTCCGAACTCCGCGGCTTCCTCGGGATTGCTGACGAATATGATGACGTGTCCACCGGGCGGCGGCGATGTCTATAAGAAGTTCAACGGCAACGGCGCGGTCTATAAAGACAACGTGCAATCTTACTCGACCGACGAGCCCGCGATCGACCTCACGGCTGCATCGTTCCTAATGTATGCGTGGAGGATCGCAGGGGCGCCGAGCGGAACGCCGTAGATTGCTGGCGGAACACGCTACGCACGGTATACGGAACCCTTTCCCGCGGCCTCGCTAAGGGACTGTGCCGAGCACTGCGCCGGCGGGTAACGCGTCGCTGGGTATCTGGCCCCAGCCCGCTCCTCCATAGTCCTGCGCCCATTCCGAGCTTACTTTGGCAACCCAGTTCCACTGGCCAACAAGGTCGCTTCCCGTACCGGTGAGCGGCGTATCTGCCGCCACCCAGTACTGCGTTCCAGCGGTAATGGCAATCGGTGAAAATTTAGCGACGGCAAGTGTGCAGCAGGTTCCCTCTTCTGGCAAATTCGTGACTGTCACGGGACCGGCCAGCAGCGTTCCAGGAACACCGTCCGCGTCCGCATACAGGCTGAGATTTACCTGGTCCGCTCCGCTGCCGTCATACTGCAGGGCAACCCGCACTTGGGAAACATGGGAATCCGACGTGGGAGTAAAGGGCAAGGCGATGAACTCAGTTATACCGGAATTTGGGCCCGCAATCTCCCAGGCCTCGACGACGCTGTAGGCGTTGGTTGGCGTACCCAAATTGCTGTAGATGATCTTCAAGCCCGCCGGAGCTGCCTCCGCTGGAACGTGGATCGCCCACTTCTCCTCGGGACGTAAGATTTTAGCGGTCCCCTCGGTTTGGCCGAATAGTGTCAGGGTGCAAAGTGCCAGAAAGCAGGCAAACAGCAGATTTTTTTTCACGGGCCCTCCTCTATTCTCTCGGCGTTCGGGCTAAATACGATCTTGACGTGCGCCGTTTTGCAGTTTCAAACATGCGTAACGCCCTACGGAACTGTGCCAAGCACTTCGCCAGCGGGTAGCACGTCGGCGGAGCCTGCAAACCAACTGGAGCCCCGGTTAACGGCGAACGGTATCACTTTTCCGGCCTTTTCCCACGTGCCATAGAAATCGCTCCCCACACCCGTGAGAGGAGTATTCGCAACGACCCAGTACTGGGCTCCGGCGCTGACAGCAGTTGGAGTGAAGGCGGCGACGGCAAGCAGACAGCATGTATCGGTGTCCGGCAGATTCGTAACTGTCACGGGCCCTGCCAGCAAAGTTCCCGGAACTCCCCCCGAGTCGTCATAGATGCTCAGATTTATCTGGTTCGCTCCGCTGCTATACTGCACGGCAACTCGCACGTCCGAGATATGGGAATTAGATTTCGGTGTGAAGGGCATTGCTGTGAAAACTGAACCGAATGCGGAGTTTGGTCCCGAAAGGATGAAGCCACAGCAGTTGTAGAGGTCGCCCTTCTTGCCCAGGTTGGTGTAGATAACTGTCAAACCTGCCGGAGCTACCTGGGGTGGCACATGGATCGCCGAGTTCTCGGCGTTGCGCACAACTTTAGGGGTCTCTCCCGACTGCCCAAATAAGGTCAGGTTAAAGAGTGTCAGGAAGCACACAAACAGTGGAACGCGGTTCATGGGTTTTCCTCCAACAGAAGAACGCGCTAATTGGTGTCGTTCCGGGCAATAAGAGGGAAGAAAGCGTGGGGCCCAAAATGTGCATAAGCATTATGTTCTGGGAGGCATGGTCTGTCAATGTGGCACCTTTGTTTTTGTTGACACGGCCTCCACTGAGGGTGGACGCTCGGGATTACGGGTCGGGTTGGCGGACGATGGTGTCCGCTCCACACGAGCGTTACAGCCAGCCTTTAGTTCTCGCGATTCTTGAGGCTTCGACTCTATTGCTGGCACCCATTTTGCTGATGGCTTCAGAGAGATAGTTGCGGACTGTGCCTTCGGAAAGATTTAGTTCGGCGGCGATGTCGCCGCTCTGCATACCTTCACCGGCTAGCCTGAGTACTTGACGTTCGCGATCGGTGAGCGGGTCCATTTCCGACCAGGCTTCGGTGGCGAGATCGGGATGAATTACGCGCAGTCCCTGCTGCACGCGGCGCACAGCTTCGGCTAGTTCCTCGGCGCGCATGTCTTTCAGAAGATAGCCTAAGGCTCCCGCTTCCATGGCGCGGCGCAGGTATCCAGAGCGCGCGAAGGTAGTAAGAATGATTACGCGGGTTGGGACGCGGCGACGTTTTAGTTCGGCAGCGGCGTCGAGGCCGGTCATGAGCGGCATCTCGATGTCGGTGATGAGGACGTCCGGCTTGTGGGCTAGAACGGCCTCCAGCGCCTCTTTGCCGTTACGCACCTGCGCGATTACCGAGATGTCGCCTTCGATCTCGAGCAGCGCGGCGAGCGCGCCGAGCACCATGCCCTGATCTTCGGCTAAGACGACACGAATGGTTTTGCGGCTTTCCTTCGGGATGGGATTCAATTCGAACAGCCCTCAGTTTCTTGCACCACTTCTTTGAGCGGGAGGGTGATGGTGAGCGTGGTGCCAGCGCGGGAGTTGCGGTTGAGCGTGCCGCCGAGCATCTCGACGCGCTCGCGCATGCCGCGCAGTCCGTTGCCTTCGTTTTGAAAGCTGCCGCGGCCGTCATCTTTAATTTCGAGGCAGCAGGAGCCGTTCTGTTGCTCCAGGCGCAGACTGCAGGTTTGGGCGCGGGCGTGGCGCACTACGTTGGTGACGGCTTCGCGTACTGCCAGGGTGAGGACGCTCTCGTGCAGCGCAGGCAGCGTTATCTTCGCGGCTTGGCATTCCGTTTTTACACCCGCGGTTTCGAGCGTGGACTTGGCCTGCGCGAGTTCGGCATCCAAACTGCGAGTTCGATAGCCGCGGATGGCGTCGCGAACTTCAGAGAGCGCCTGCCGCGAGATTTGTTCGACTTCGCGGATTTCGTTGCCGGCGCGCTGGGGGTCGCGGTCCATGAGTTTGCCCGCAAGTTCTGATTTCAGGATGATTACCGAGAGCGTGTGTCCCAACACATCGTGCAGGTCGCGGGCGATGCGCTCTCGCTCGGCGACCTTGGCGAGATGCTCGATTTCTTCATTCGCCATCCGCAACTTGGCCAGAGCACGGTTGCGCTGGGCAAAATAAATGTTGCTGCCCCCGACGACTACGGATAATCCTCCCGCATAAAACAGAAACCAGCCTGAGAGGTGGAATACTTGAGTTTCGATGGCAGCAAGAATCACAATCCCGGCCATCAACCCTACCGCCTTGCGCTCGGTTTGCACGCAGAAAGGCAAGAAGGCACAAGCGAAAACAAAGAAGGTGGAGGCTCCGCCGTTGTACGGGGCGCAGATCAAGCCGAGGGCGACCATGCCGGCAATCAGCCACAGGGCACGCGGCCGCTCCAGCCAGAACAGTCCAAAATAAAGGAAGAGAAAAATGATGGTGGCTACGATGGTAAGCAGCCAGACCTTCAAGTCCGCATGGTCCAGGACCGGCTGGATAAAGAAGAAACTCAGGTAGGCGAGCCAGATGAAGGGAGCCCAGCCGCTCGCCTTTTCGCGCGGCGAGAGGGTTATGTGGCGCTCGAAGTCGGAGGGCCTCCGCGTTTGGGCGGATTCGCTGGCCTCGGAAATTGAGTCTTCTCCGGGCATCTGGTCAGGTTCCTGTTTCATGGCCGGAAAAAACCATCGAGCTTCGCTCGATGGACCGCCGAGGGCGGCTGGCTCCACATGTTTCTAACGTTGCCTTTTCCATCTATCTCCCTACGCTTCTATTGTGCACCCGCGCGTCAATGATGTCGCGGCGCGATTGACAGCGGGCACTCGCGGTAAGCCACACCACAATCGCTGCGGGAATTAACCATGCCAGCCAGGGAACCCCGCCGTACAGCGCGAGAATCCCAAACAACAGAAGAAGAGCAGTGACGCCAAGAGTCTCAGAAGTTGTGTTCATAACCGCTCCTCTCAACTTTCATTACGGACGTGAGAAACAAATCGTTTCTTACTCCCTGCGTTAGCCGTAGAGCTTTCCCTGGTCTCGCTGGAATCCGATGCGCGCCAAGCCGAGACAAATCAAAGTAAAAGCGAGGAGAACTTCCCAATGGGTCGCGGCAGGATCGTGATTTCCCGCGCCTACGACTCCGAGCGCGAGTTGCGATAAATGATACGGGGGAAGCGCCAGCGCGATCTGCCTCACTACCTTCGGCAGAAACATGTAGGGCACCCACAAGCCGCTGCAGAACGACATGGGCAGATAGATCAGGTTGATGACTCCGGGCGCCGATTGCGGTCCCGCGAAGTAGCCGATCGCCAATCCCAAAGCTGAGAAGGGAAGAGACCCGGCCACAAGGGTTCCCAGCAGTCTGGCGATCTCCGGCAGCGGCATGCGAACTCCGCCGAAAGTGAAGCCCAGGATGAAAAGCAGCGTTACCACGATTGTGCTGAAAATCATGCTGAGAATTACTTTGGCGACGAAATAGGCGAAGGGCGGCATGGGACTGGCGCGCTTGACCTGCAGCCATCCCAGGCCTCGATCGGCCGCAAGGCCGGAGGCGGTGCCGAACAGCGAGGCTCCCATCACTCCGAAGGTGCCGTAAGTGGCGATCAGGTAGGTGGGAACGCTGGTGCTGCCGATCGTCTCCTTGGAATTCAATACCAATCCAAAGAGCACATAGAACATCAGCGGAAAGCTGATCACCGACGCGGTATAAACGCGCAGACGAAGGTTCTTGAGGAATTCATACTTCGCTTCTTTTAAGTAGATCGTCAGGGTGTGGGCGATGGTGCGCTCAATCGGCGGATTGCTCAAGGAAGTGGCAGCGGCGTTCATGATGGTTTTCTCGCTTTCTAGTAATCGCTTCGCTGGTTCAGTTGGCTTGCTTTGCGTTCTGGCCGTTGTCCTGTGTGAGAGCCAGAAAAGCTTCTTCCAGTCCGGCGCTGGTAATTTCTAAACCCGAGAGCCCAGGGTCGCGGCTCAGGAGTTCGCGGACCACCGGCTCGGCTTCGCCGGCGTTGATTTCCACCGCTTCGCGATCCTGCCGGGCGGCGGTGATGCCGGGAATCCGCAGCAGGCTCGCGATACTCAGAGCCGTTATGCAGCGGATGCGCTTGCCGCTGGTCTGGGCCTTAATTTCCGTAGGCGTTCCTTCGGCGATGATGACGCCCCGGTTGATCACCGCGATGCGGTCGGCGAGAGCGTCGGCTTCCTGCAAATAGTGGGTGGTGAGCAGCACGGTTTTTCCGCGATCGACCAGGCGACGAATTTCCTCCCAGAGGGTGCGGCGAGCCTCGACATCGAGGCCGACGGTAGGCTCGTCGAGAAACAGCAGATCCGGATTTCCGCAAATGGACAGAGCAAACAGAGTTCGCTGCCTTTGCCCGCCGGAGAGCTCTCCAAACTTGCGGTCGCGCAGCTTCTCCAGGCCTGCGGCCATCAGCACCTCGTCAAGCGGCAGCGGGTTGGGGTAATAGCTGGAGAACAAATCAATGTGTTCGCGAACCCGGAGAGTTTCCGGGACCCGGCCGACCTGCAGCATGGCGCCGGCGCGAATGCGATTCTGCGGATTGACGGGATCTCCGCCGAAAACCCGGGCTTGACCCGAAGTCGGTTGCATCAGCCCCAGTAGAAGCTTAACCGCGGTGGTTTTGCCGGCGCCATTGGGCCCGAGCAGGGCGACCACCTGCCCGGCGCGCACACTGAAATTCACGTTGCGCAGGGCGCGTACTTCTCCATAGTTCTTGCTGACCCGCTCCAGACTGGCCACGGCGGGCGCGAAAGAGGTGGATGGTTGAGTTGGGCTGCCGTCGCTTGTTTCGTGACTTGTTTCGATGGTTCGCGTTTCCTGCGGCGTCGCGATCATAGAATCCTTCCTGAATTCGCTGCTTGCTCTGGCTCGGGCTCTGGTCGCCTTGCTTGCCCGGTGAATGCATCATGCTGCCGGACCTGGCGGCGCGCCAGTGCCGTTCATCACGCTGCGGGCGTGACAATTGTCATGAAGGTGGAATACGGCATGGGTCAGGAACAAAGCGGGCTCTGAGTGACAAAGGGAGTTCTTCGCGAGAAGCAGAAACACCGTCCGGATGGCAGCCAGGAAATGAGTTTTAGTGATTTTCTCGATTGGGCGTTACGAAATCCGAACAAGGGACCGTCGGCGCTGGGAACTCAGAGTGCGCTTGACGACGCTATGATTCGGAGGCGAGTTACGCAAATCCCCAGTCCTGGCGCGGCTGAGAGCGTGTTCTGAAATCGTAACAAAGGAGCTCCGGGAAAAATTTGCCGCATTTTCACGAGACGAAAAGCCGTATCCCTGCTATTATTATCGGCCACTTAGCAACTTGTTCCAGGCGCAATGGAGGGTCTCCATGCTTCCGGCCGGCAAGAGTCTTCGTACCCTGCGTGAGAAACTCGGTTTGACCATGCGAGACATTGAGACTTCGAGCGCTCGCATGGCCGAGAAATATCGCAACGAAGAGTTCTCGATTCCACCCAGCCGTTTGTCCGACATTGAAACTAAAGGCGTTTTGCCCAGTATTTTTCGTCTTTACGCTCTCGCCGTGATTTACCGCCGCGACCTGCGCGAGTTGCTCGCTTGGTATGGAGTCGATATGAACAACATGGCGGCGGACCTGGGCATGATCGCGCCGCCACGGTCGCACGTCTCAGAAGCTCTCTCCGGCATGGCTTCGGTGCAGATGCCCACTCGCATGGATCCCGGTTTCGATCAGCAACGCACCACCAATCTCGGTCGCATGGTGGAGCAGTGGGGCCTGGTGCCGTTGTCTTATCTGGCCCAGTTTGCCAACAGCGACTTCACCTACGGCTACATCGGCGTCCAGGATTTCACCATGTACCCGATTCTCCCTCCGGGCAGCTTTATTCAGGTGGATGAGGCAAGGAATAAGGTGGTGGAAGGAGTCTGGCGCACCGAGTACGAACGCCCCATCTACTTTGTGGAAACTCGCGATGGACACACCTGCTGCTGGTGCACCATGAGGCGCGACGACGTGATCCTGCAACCCCATCCGCTATCGCCGGTGCAGATTCGCGTGCTCCGTCATCCTCAGGAGGCCGAGATCATCGGCCAGGTTGTGGGAGTCGCGATGAAGTTGACCGAGTGGCACGCTTTTGGCTCTTCTTCAGGCTCGAAAGCGCAACCAGTACTGAATTGAGATGGCGGGCGGAAAGCGCATCCTGGGGCGACGGGAGCAAGTCGTCAAACCGATCGCGCATGCCTTCGACATAAGCTTCCGGACTCTTCCCACTCACTGCGCTCGACTGCTGCAAGTCCTCTTCTAATTCTGCCAGCGGCGTCCTCAACACACTGCTCAACACCTCGCTGTGCGCTGTTTTTAGGGCGCGATCGGAGGGCTCTTCGCCATGCAGCAGCGACATCCCCCAATGTGAATATCCGCCTTCGCGCCGGCGTAGAGATGCCAGGTAGGCTAATTTCGCCAGCAGCCCGGAAACGGCAGCCAGCGTAGTTTCCCGCAGATCCTGCAGAGCTGACTTGAGAGTCATCTCACCACGAAATCTTCCCGCGAATTCTTGTTACGAATTCCGAACAAGGCGATGGGCGAAAGTGATCTTTTCGAACCACCTCAGGACATGACAGTATCACGCTTCAAGTTTTCAAAACAAGGAGAAAACAAACATGAAACGCATCCTTCTGATCGTCGCCGCAGCCCTCCTCTTCGTCAACACTTTGGCAGTTCCAACCGTGGTCCATGCCGATGGCATGCCCGCCTGCGGCGGCGGCGGCTGCAAGCCCTAACTCTTTTGCCCGTTACGAAAACCGAACAGAGTGCTGAAGGTCTATCCGCCGCCTTGTGAGCGGCGGTATAGTAAGCGGCGAAGCTTATGCTGCAGCCGCATTCTCTACTCTGGCACTACCTTTGGATCGGGCCGCATGTGCTGCAGATCGCGCTCGCGGTCATTCTCTGGAGGCGCGGAATTCATCGGCAGTTCCCGGTGTTCTTCGCCTACCTGGTTTTCGAAGCGGTTGAGCAACTGACGCTTTATGGGCTCGACGTTTTTCCTTCGGTCAGCACCGAGGCTTGGTGGATTGCCTGCAGTGTGAGTCTCGTGCTTGAGGGTTTTCTCAGGCTGGGAGTGATGGGGGAGCTGTTCTTTCATCTGCTCCACTCCCGGCCTGCCATCGCAAAAGTGGGTGGCCGGCTGATCACCTGGGCGGGCGCGGTTCTGGTGCTGCTCGCAACCTTGGCGGCAGCTTATGCGCCCATCGGCAATCTCGCAATAGCCTCCCGCGCGTATATTTTGCAGCAGACGCTGTACATGATCGAGTGCGGCCTCCTCCTTTTCCTTTTCCTGTTCACCGCCAGTTTTAGACTCACTTGGGATAGAGCGAGCCTCGGTATTGGGCTGGGCCGGGGGATTTCGTCTTCGGTGCATTTGGCAACGTGGGCCGTTATGGCCAACGGAGCCTTGGCGCACCGGTATTACCTCCTCGATTTCCTCAACATGGCTACCTATCAGTTCTGTGTCTTGCTGTGGTTTTATTACCTCCTCATCCCCCAGAAGATTGCCACAACGTCTGCGGTTCCATTGCCCGAGAACAATCTCGACATCTGGAATCGAGAACTGGAGCGTCTACTGCAACAGCCATGAATCTGGCCATTTTTATAGTTATCGTCGCCGCCCTCGCGCTTGGCGTTATCCTGCGCCTCGCCGTTTCGCAAAGCTTGCAGGCCAAGGGAACCACCGACCTGGCCGTTGCCATCCGTCCCATCGACACAGAGGCGTTTCGCAATCTGATTAATCCCGCCGAAGATGAGTACCTGCGCCGCCGTCTGCCGCCGCCGCAATTCCGCGCGGTGCGGCGGGCGCGCCTGCGCGCTATGGCGGTCTATGTTCAGGCAGCGGGTGCGAACGCCGCCGTGCTGGTGCGGGTGGGCGAGGCCGCTCTGGCGAGCGCGGATCCGCGCTTTGCCGCCGCTGCCCAACAGCTGGTGAATGACGCGCTGCTTCTGCGGCGCAATACGACGGTGGCGCTGGTGCGCATTTATCTGGCTTTGGCCTTGCCGAACTCCGGTTTTGCCGCCGTGCGCGTGGTCGACCGCTACGAACACCTGAGCGGGGTCGCCATGCTACTGGGGAGGTTGCAGAATCCCGCGGCTGCGATTCGTCTCTCCGCGCTGCGATAAGTTCGCGGGCTCGCCTGTGATATCGGTCACAGACTCTTCTGTGGTGTTCGTGCGATGCTTGGACCCGGCGTTGCCGTGCTTCAGCATTCCAGCGAGGTAACTGGTCCACCACCCCCGATCATTCCTTCCTTGTTTTCGTCACCCTTTATGGTGTAAAAACCAGCGGGAACTTGCCACTCCAGGAATCTCAGACATACCTTCGGCCCGCGCTGAGCCGTTGGAAGTTGTTCTGCCGCCACCGCGCTGTGGCGGAGTCAAGGGAGACTCAATGATCTGCAAGACACTGATCTACGAGGAAACAACCTACGAGGAAACGATTGGCGACGCAACTACCGGCAACCCAAATAAGCTCACGATCATGAAAAGCGGCCGAGTCAAGGTTCTCGCACTCTCACTGCTGGTTCTATTTCTTTCCTGCCTGGCCTTCGGCCAGGGCGGCGTCGCCACAGGAGACCTGCATGTCACGGTAAGGGACCCCAAGGGCAACCTGATTGCCAACGCGAAGGTCGCGGTCAGCGATGTTGCCAAAGGCTTGGAGCGCACCGCCACCAGCGACGGCCAGGGCGGCTACAATGTGCGGCTCTTGCCGCCCGGTTCCTATACCGTCACGGTGGAAGCGCCCGGCTTCGGCAAAGCCGAAGCCAAGGACGTGAGCATAACCGTGGGAGGGTTGGCCGATCTCCCAGTCGCGCTGGCAGTCGCGAGCGGCAAAGAAGTCGTAGAAGTCAGTTCCCAGGCCGAGTTGGTCGAAACCTCGCGCACCTCGACCACCGACACCATCGGACAGCGCCGCATCGACAACCTGCCCATCAACGGCCGCAACTACATTAATTTCACCCTGACTGATTCTGCGGTGGTACGCGATAATTCGCCCTTCCTCGGCGCGGCTCCCACTTCCGGACTTAACATCAGCGGCCAGCGCGCTCGCTCGAACCTGGTGAATGTAGATGGCGCCGACGCTACCGATAATTCCACCAACGGTGTGCGATCCACCGTTTCCCAGGAGGCGGTTCAAGAGTTCCAGATCGTTACCAACGGCTACGCTCCGGAATACGGCCGGGCCGCAGGCGGAGTCGTGAATATCATCACTCGATCAGGATCGAACGATTTTCACGGCGATGTATTCGGGTATCTGCGCAATCGCAACTTCCAGGCGGTGAATCCCTTCAGCACCGTCTCCAATCCGGCTTACACCCGGGTGCAGGCAGGGGCGGCGTTCGGCGGGCCCATCAAGAAGGACAAGACCTACTTTTATTTTTCCTACGAAATCACCCGCCGGCACGAGACCGGATTCTCCAGCATTGGGCAGAATGACTTTGGGCTTGTCCCTTTTGATACCGCGCAAGTTGGATTGCCCTTTGGAACTATTCAGCTGACTCCGGCGCAGGTTGGTTTTTTCACCAATCCCGCGACCCTTGCGGCTGAAGCGAATCCCGCTTTCCTCACGGGTGTGGAAAATTATGCCGTGCTGACAGGTGCATCTTCAGCCCAGGCCATCCAGGGAGTTTGGCCCAGTCAATTAGTTCAAGGAGCGACCCGGGGCCTGCTTAACACCTGGGCCGGTTTCCCGACCACATGTCCGCCAGGGAGTGCCTGTGCACCGGTGCCAGCGTCCTACGTTACCCTCGCTTCGCAAGTCGGGAATTTTCCGGTCTTCGAAGGAACCAGCCTGTACTCGCTTCGTCTCGATCACAACCTCAACAACAGCAACCGGTTAACTCTCCGCGTAAACGTGAGCCCGAGCACTGTCACGGGACTCGAAGGCAGCGGTGAAGACCAACCCTTCGGGCAGAACGCCTACTCGCGCACTTCCCAGCAGACCTACCGCGATGTGACGGGCGTGGTGAAAGACACCTGGACTCTAGGCACGAACAAAGTGAATGAATTCACCTTCCAGTATGCCCGCCGCGGACTTTCTTATTTCTACAACACGCAAATCCCCTCTGGTGCTGGTCCTGCAGTGAACATTCCGGGCTTTGCCTACTTCGGCCGGGAGCCTTATTCCTTCATTCAGCGCGTCGAAAAGCGCTATCAGTTCACCGACAACTTTTCCTGGACCATCGGACGCCACAACACCAAGTTCGGAGTCGATGTCAATTACCTGCCTCTCACCGCCACCTTCACCGTCAACTACGGGGGGAACTATGATTTCGGAAGTTTCCCCGCCACCCAGTTGGGTTTCGTTTCGCCGATTCCTACTGATCCATTCCCTGTTCTTTCCGCGGTTCAGGCCTACGGCGCCGGCCTGCCGGGCGACTTTGTGCAGGGCTTGGGCAATCCCAATGACTCTTTCCACAACATTCCGATTGCGGCATTCTGGCAGGACTCCTGGCGCGCGAGCCCGAAGCTGACTTTGAATTACGGTGCCCGCTACGACATCGAAATTCCTCCCACGCTCAGGCCTATAACGCCGCTGGCGCAAGCTGGATACGACTTCCTGGGTCTGCAGAAGGGAATTCAAACCGCCAAGACTCACATCCAGCCTCGCGTAGGGCTGGCGTGGGATCCCAAGGGAGACGGGAAGACGGTGGTGCGCGCATCTTACGGAACGTTTTACGACCATCCCCTGCTCGCTCTTTATTTCCTGGGAGACGCTTCCGACGGTTCCACCGGCGGCCAGTTGGCATTCGGCGGAACGGGATTTTGCAACGGCGCAGGAAATCCATCCAATCTGAATGCCTTCACGATTTTCCAGGGCCTGGTGAATCAGCCCGGGTGTACGCCGTCGTTGTCCCC
>Ga0074045_10003523_pt1 | contig 14084 bp, 15 predicted proteins | sample BogForMeECP23OM2_FD_94442 | JGI IMG/M metagenome (GOLD analysis project Ga0074045, IMG submission 94442) | Bog forest soil microbial communities from Calvert Island, British Columbia, Canada - Bog Forest MetaG ECP23OM2 | ecosystem: Environmental > Terrestrial > Soil > Wetlands ... | reverse complement strand
TTCGCCCTAGCGCCTCCGGAATATCTCGAAGATCAAATTGAAAAGTTGCACCAGGGTGATCCCGATGGTGACATAGACTGCGATTTCCAGCCGCCGTCCCGCTTCCTGCGTTCCACGAAGCAATTCGGCGACCTCGTTAGTCGCCTCCCGCAAGGTGTCGGCAAGCTGCTCGAAGTGGTGGGTGGATGCCCGCATCTTCTCCGACACCCTCGACATCACCAGGGACGCTTCGGCCACCTGCTGTCCGTTTCGCAACTCCAGCTCCGCATGGCACGCAGCCCACCACGGGCTTCCCGGAGCGCTGTCATACATCCGTTGCCGGATCTCGGCATAGGATCGGCCGCGCAACAGTTGCACCAGTTCATCCACCCGCCGGCCCGGCTTAGCCGCGTCGCGGGCCCGAGCCTCCGGTCGCGCGCCGAAGGTTCTGCTCTCGGTTGCTCCAGCGGGCCCGCTCCTGGCGGAGTCCGGGCTCAGATCACGCGCGGATCGCGCGCTCGTTCCCTCATCATTCAGAATGAGATCGTCCATAGAGACTGGCATCCTGTGCAGCCTACCAGCCGGCTTTTCCCTGGACCAAATACCCGAGGTTCACTCCGCCGCCAGCGATTTCGCCGGATTCCCGACCGGGGTAATGACCTTACCCCCTGCCCAACCGGACGTGGAGACCCAAGCCTTTAGGCACCCCGCAAGTGTGGCGCGGGCGCCCCCGCCCGCGATATGCCGGCAGCACACCGGTCGCCGCCGACACCTCGTCCCGCTCAACCCTGTGTCTTCCTCTGTGTCCCCCGTGCCCTCTGTGTTAAAAGACTCTTGACGTGCAAGGAGGCTGCGGAAGATGCCGAACCGCTCCGCTCGATCTACAATCGACAATTCATGCACCCCGCCCGCATCGCCGAACTGCTCGAACCTTTCCTGACTCCAATCCCAAACGATTGTCATTCCGAGTCGGGCCGAAGGGCCGGCGAGGAACCTGCTGTCCTCTCCGCGACCCAGCTCCAAAACATATCGACGTACATCGATATACTCCTCCGCTGGAACGCCCGCATCAACCTCACAGCCATCCGCGACCCAGAAGAAATCGTAACCCGCCACTTCGGTGAATCCCTATTCGCCGCCCGCCACCTGTTCCCGATCTACCCCGTGTCTTCCACCGTGCCCTCCGTGGTTAAAGACTTTGACCCCGCCAACGACCGACGACCAACGACCAACGGCCAAGTAGCAGACGTAGGCTCCGGAGCAGGTTTTCCGGGCATCCCCATAAAACTCTGGGCCCCAAACATAGCTCTCACGCTAATTGAATCGAACCACAAGAAAGCCGCCTTCCTGAAAGAAGTGGCCCGCTCTCTTACATTGACGAACATCAATATACAAAACACTCGCGCCGAGGACTTGCCTCCCGGCCTCAGCTTCGACGTCGTCACTCTCCGAGCCGTCGAGCGCTTCGTTGAAGTCCTTCCCGCAGCGGCCCGGCTACTCGCCCCGAGCGGACGCCTGGCCTTGCTCTTAGGCTCCTCACAACTGGATCACGCCCACTCATCTCTTCCGAACCTGTCCTGGGGCGACCCGCTTCCCATTCCAATGTCCAAATCCCGATCACTCCTTATCGGGCAGCGGGAACCAGCGCAGTAACCAAGTGGGAGAATGAACCAGAAAGCGAGCCGATTATTATTGGCAAGGTTAAGAATACTTAGGCTGGGAGAAGCAACAGTGGGAGAACCAACGCTTTCTTCCCTACTCGCCGGACGCTTGTGATGGTCACGTCGTCGCCCACCCTGTCGATGTTCCAGTCGGAACATTGCACACGTTCTATTCGCCTGAATGTTCCGGTCGGAACATTGTCGTGGTTTTACGATCATAGAAGTAAGATCTAACAAAGACTCCCGGCCCCGCCTCGTCCTAAAAATGTTCCGGTCGGAACATTCAAGGCGAGTCCGCCTCTCCCAAGAATCAGGAGGCGATCTCCAAATCCTAAGTGGAATGTTCCGGCCGGAACATTGGACGCGTTTTGCACATGAATTCAACGTTGCGCACAACTTTCGACGTTGCAATCCAAATGTGAACCGCATTATGCTGCCAGAAGCTCTGGCTTCCTCGACAACTTATGGGACGCGTCATTGCTGTTGCTAATCAGAAGGGCGGCGTGGGTAAGACTACGACTGCCATCAACCTGGCCGCGTCCTTCGCGGCGGCCGAAGTGAACACACTCCTCATCGACTGCGATCCGCAGTCGAACGCCACCAGCGGGCTCGGCCTGGCGAAAGATCCGGAGCGCGTTTCCACCTACCACCTCCTGCTGGGGGCGGCTACAGCAGAGGAGGCGCTGGCCATCACCGAACTCGAGCAGCTCTGGCTGATTCCGTCACACAAGAACTTGATCGGCGCGAACCTTGAGCTGGTAGAGGCGGATCGTCGCGAGTATCGTTTGCGGGATGCCATCGCGCCGCTGCGCGAGCGCTTCCATTACATCGTTCTGGATTGCCCACCGGCGCTTGACCTCCTGACGCTGAACGCGCTGGTCGCGGCCGACTCCGTTTTGATTCCGATGCAGGCAGAATACTTTGCGCTTGAAGGAATCAGTGAGCTCGTGGATACAGTCGAGAGGATTCGCGCGGCGTTGAATCCAGAGCTTGAGATTGAAGGCGTGGTGCTGACCATGCTGGATGAGCGGACGAACCTGGCGCAACAGGTGACGGCTGAGCTGAGGAATTTTTTTGGGGCGAAGGTTTGCACCGCAACCATCCCGCGGAACATACGGCTGGCCGAGGCGCCTAGCCATGGGAAGCCGGCGCTGATCTACGATCCGCGCTCGAAGGGCGCCGAGAGTTACATCCGGCTGGCTAAGGAGTTGCTGGATCGGCTTCCGGCTTCCGGCGTTCGGGATGCGGCTTCCGGAATGGATAAGACCGCTTGATATATTGATATGTATCGATATGTATATCGATATGAATCGATATTATGCGCGTCGCGCAGCGTCCGGCGATTCCGAGAGAACTGCGGAACAAGGGCTTTAACACGGGGGACACGGAGGAGCACAGGGTAAACCATTATGACTTCTACTACGGCGGCGGAGAAGTTGGCGGGGCATGCGGGGAGCGAGAAGAAAGAGGAGAAGGTGGAGAAGCGGCGGGCTTTGGGGCGGGGGTTGGCGTCTTTGCTGCCGGGGCCGCGGGTGGTGGCTCGTCACGAGTCCGGGGTGGGCGGCGTTGAGATGAGCTCGACGGCTGTTGCTCCTGTCCCGGGCGGTGGTGGTGCCGGCGAACAGCAGGTTCCTCACTTCGTTCGGAATGACAATGTGGGGATTCGGAATGACAATGTGGGAATTCGGAATGACAATGTGGGGATTGGGGATGACAGCGGTGGGAATGATCAGGTTTCAGAGGAGATTGATGTCGGCACGCGGGCGGGGGCGCCCGCGCCACACCCACATGGGCACGAGGTGATTTCCATTTCGGCGGAGGCTATGCCTCGGAATTTGGTGGTGAACCTTGATATTGCTTTGATCGAGAAGAATCCTTACCAGACCCGGTATGTGTTTGATGAAGAGATGCTGATGGAGTTGGCGGATTCGATCAAGGAGCATGGGGTGGTGCAGCCGGTGGTGGTGCGTCCCGGGGAAAAGGAGGGGACGTACATCCTGGTGCTGGGCGAGCGGCGGCTGCGGGCTTCGAAGATGGCGGGGAAGGATACGATTCCGGCGCTGGTCCGGACGCTTTCGCCGCAGCAGGCGGCGGAAATGACGGTGCTCGAGAACGTGGTGCGCGAGGACCTGAACTGTCTGGAGCAGGCGGAGGCGTTCCGGGTGCTGAGCAAGGAATTTCACTTGACGCAGGCGCAGATTGCGGAGCGGATTGGAGTGTCGCGGGAGACGGTATCGAATTACATGCGGCTGTTGCGGCTTCCGCAAAAAGTGATGGGCTACATGCTGGAGGACCGGCTGAGCTACAGCGATGCCAGGGAGCTCTTGAGGCTGGAGAATGAAGAATACATCGAGCAAGTCGCGGAAGAGATTGTGACCCACCGCTTGAAGTGGGATCAGATTGAAGATCGAGTCATGCGGATCAATGGGTCCTTTCCGATGCTTCCGGGACAGACGATGCCGGGAGAGAAGAAGAAAAAGGGTGGAGCGCGGTGGATGGATCCGAATGTGCGGGCGGCGCAGACGGACATGGAGCGGACTTTGGGGGTGCGGGTTCGAATTCGGGATCGAAATGGGAAGGGCCGGATTGTGATTGAGTACGCTTCTGTGGACGACTACGAGCGGGTGGTCGAGATGCTGCGGGGGAAGAAGAAGTAGCTAGACCCGAGTGCCGAGTACCTAGTTTTGGAGGCGGCCGTTGGCCGCCTTCTTTTTTGGGAAGTATCTTGGGAATCAAGATCGTTACGAATCCAAATCGTTATCGTGGGGAATGCGGCGCTGGAACTTGCGGGCTATCATTGGCATAAATCGGCATAATGGGACTTCGTCGTTGGCGGAAGTGGGAAATGGCTTCGACTGACATAGAAAAAGTTCTGGGGTCGGTGGCGGCGCAGCTTATGAATGGCGAGGTTGTGGTGTTGGAGGATCAGAAGAGCCGCGTGAAGCGCGTGGGGAGTGGGCAGCTTAGGATGGTTCAATTCAAATGCAATGGGCGGGTGATGGAGGCGATTGAGCAAAATCCGGAGAAGCCGAGCCGGTGGGGGCAGTTGGCGCGGGAGAAGCATCAGGTGGTGCAGTTCCGGGATTTGGAAGCGCACAAGTATGTTGCGGTGTCGGTGGATGGTGAGGTGCAGGAGTATGGGAGATGATAGCGCGGGGCGTTCAAGTGTTACCGCTGATCAGCGATTAATGGAGTTGTCGCGGGAAGTGAACTTGTACGTTGATCTGCATTGGCATGGGATCTCCGGCGCAGGTTGCGGGAAAGAATCTCCAACTGCGGACTGTGTTGACGGCGGCCTCGTCGAAGCTCGCACCGGCAGAAGCCAAAACCTTGATATCTTGCGGCATGCCTTTGGTGTCGACTACGAGGGAGACCGTCACTTGCGATTTCTGATCGGAAGCGGGAGGCCATCGAGGATTTCGAGCTACGGCCTGACGCGGAGGCTTGGGTTTTTGTTGGCAGAGTCCCAGTTCTATCGCACCTGGAGGAGGCGTGAACGAAGCCGGGTCAGGCAATAGTTCTGGGGAAATGTCAACGACAGTGACATCGAGTTGATGATGCCGGTCTTCGAAGCAGGCGATTTTGTAGGGAAGCCAATGATCGCCGATTTTATGAAATGAGCTGTAGTCGCAGGCTTCGCTGGCCAGATTCCAGAGGCGCTCTTCCGGGAAGACTTTTTCCAGGAGTAGTCCGGTCTTTTTATCGAAGCAGAAGGCGAGCCTCAAGTTGCGGTTGCCGGGGTCGGGCTTAGTCAGGGCGCACTCCGCGGAGGGTGCTATTTCAGGATGGTCGGAGACCGATTCAAATGCCAGATTCACGCGCGGCCACCGAAAGATGTCTATCGCGTTGGGAAGCAACGCGGCTTGTTCGGGGGCATCGTTCGAAGTGTCGAGCAGCCAAAACCTTGCCACGCCGCCAACCTCAGTGCGGTGCCAGTCTTTGACGGTGGTTTCGCGACGCCATTGCGACTTTGACACCCAGAGCTCGGTGTAGGTGCCCTGCATCGCGTCGAGATTTTTTCCAATCAACGAGAAAGTTGCTTTCAGGCGGAAGGCGGGTGCGTTTGGGGAGCGGATGTCGGAAAGCTGGCGGGCTTTATCGAGCAAGGCTTCGGCGCGCTGCTGGACGTCCTCGGCCTGGGTACAGGTCGGCATCAGGCATGCTAGGAGAACCAAGATGGCGCGGCAGTTCATGCGTTGCGGAACATGGTAGTCGAATGGGGCGGGGAGATAAAGCAGTGGAAATGCTGGGTGTGCATCGTGCACAACCGTCGGAGCTTCGCTCCGAGGACAGCCCCTTCGGCAAGCTCAGGGCAGGCTCTTCGGCTTCGCTCAGGGCAGGCTACGGGCGGCTGTCCCCGCATGGCAAGGTCGGAGCTTCGCTCCGAGGACAGCCGGGGGCGGCTGTCCCCACATGGCAAGGTCGGAGCTTTGCTCCGAGGACAGCCCCCTTCGACAAGCTCAGGGCAGGCTCTTCGGCTTCGCTCAGGGCAGGCTGAGGACGGCTGTCCCCGCATGGCAAGGTCGGAGCTTCGCTCCGAGGACAGCCGAGGGCGGCTGTCCCCACATGGCTGGAGCTTCGCTTCCCACATCGGCCCGAATCCTGGGTTATCCTTGTGTCGAGAAAAGCCGGTTTGGCGGTTGATTTTTTGGAGGATTACATGCATCGAGTTGGGCGGTTCCTGGCTTGCCTTCTCGTCATCTGCGCTGCGGGCTGTTTCGGGCAGACGGAATCTGGCGTCGCGCGGGGCGGAGATTTTCCCAGGACTGACGACAACATTCACCTTGAAATGGTCTTCAACTACGACCTCACGCAATCGCAACTGGGCACGGAAACGGGCGTGGTGGATTTAGTGTGGGGATCCTCCTGGCCGACTCTGCCGCCTGGAATGTACAACTCTGCCTACATTCCGTACTCGGTCGACAACTTTACTCATGTCGTGCGCTGGTATGAGGCCAACCATCCCGATTGGCTGGAGTATCTCTGCGACAAGAAAACGCTGGCATTCGAGTTCGGCACCACGACTCTGGCTCCACTCGATTTCTCGAACCCAGCGGTGCAGGCTTACCAGTGGGCGAACTGGACCGACGCTCCTCTGGCCGCGGGCTACCAGAGCATCGCAGTCGACACCATGGACCTTACCAACGACTGGCGGCGTTGTGGCCATTACGACGGCGGGCATCAGTGGGTGCAGCAATACTCCGGCCACCTGAACGACCCAGCGTTCCGGCACGACGTGCTCGGATGGGAGAGCGCGACCTATGCCCACGTGCACGAACAATCCGCAACCGCGACCATGCAGGTGAACGTCAGCTACCAGTTTGGAGAGCCGCTGGCCGATAACCAGCAACTGATGACCACGACGGATCTTCTATTCGATGAACGCGGCTTCTCGAACTATGGAGTTCCACCGAACGTACCGACTCCGGGCGAATGGCAGACGATCGTTTCACAGTTGCAGTACGTGCAGTCGAAGGGCATCTGCTACATGACCAATGGCGAGGAGTCTGCACTCACGCAGGACATTCCGCAGGAGGCGCGGCTGTGGGTGATCGGGAATTATCTGCTGGTCAAGAACGATTGCACTTATATGTACATGTCCGGCTACACCTCGAGCGGCGCGCAGGATTATGGCCGGCTGATTACTTTTCCGGAGTACTCGATTGCGATTGGCTACCCGACCAGCGCTATGCAAAAGATGCAGGGTATCTGGGAACGCGGGTTCTCGAACGGGTTGGTTCTGGTCAATCCCTATCATTCGAGCTTCACGGTGAACCTGCCCTTCGGAAAGTGGGTGGATGTGGACGGCAATCCGGTGGGGACGACGGTGACGTTGAACGGGCAGACGGCACAGGTGCTTCTGGCTGGCGAGTAGGAGGTATCGGTTTCGCGGTGCCGAAGGAAGGCGTCGAGCTCCGCTCGACGGACAGCCGGGGGCGGCTGTCCCCACATCTCCACTTGCTAACCCACATCGACATTTGCTAACCGTCTGGATTTGAAGTCTGCATCAGCATTTGGTAGCCGCGCCCTGGATTTGAAGTCTGCGCCTCGCGCTCGTATACTTGCAGCCCGCTATGAAGGTGGTAGTAATCATCCCCGCTGCCGGGCTCGGAACCCGCATGGCTCCCGTGCCGGTTGGGGGCAAAGGCAGGCAAAAGAAAATCCCGCCCTCCAAGCAGTTTACGGAACTGGGCGGTACGCCCATCCTTATTCATACGCTGCGCAAGTTTGCCGCCGTGGACGCGGTGAGTGAGATCTGGATTGCGCTGCGCGAAAACGAGATTGCGGGATTTCGCGCGCGGCTGGAGGGCGAAGCCAAGGATGTGATGAAGAAGAAGGTGGAGCTCGTGGTGGGCGGGGAGCACCGGCAGCAGTCCGTGGAACATGCGCTGAAGGCGGTGAAGGCGGCAGCGGATGATATCGTTCTGGTGCACGATGCGGTGCGGCCGTTTGTGACCGGAGAGATTATTCAGGAGGTGATTGCGGCGGCGCAGAAATATGGCGCGGCGATTGCGGGGCTTCCCGCCGTCGATACGGTGAAGCAAGTCGAGCGCACGGCGGAGGGCGCGCTGGTGAAAGCCACGATTCCGCGCGCGGGCATTGTGATGGCGCAGACTCCGCAGGGCTTTCGCTATAGCGTAATCAAAAAAGCGTTCGATGAGGCCTCGGGAGATGGATTCCTCGGGACGGACGAAGCGTCGCTGGTCGAACGGTCGGGGCACGCGGTTGCCGTGGTGATGGGATCGCCCCGAAATATCAAGATCACCACGCCTGCGGATATGGAGCTGGCGGAGTTTTACCTAGGGAAATGAGCCACGGATTTGCACGGATTTTCACGGATCAATATCGAGATCGCCACGTAGACTTGTTGGTGATGAATCCGTGCGAATCCGTGGCCAAGGTTTCCGCATGAGAGTCGGCTATGGCTTTGATTCGCATGAGTTCCGGCGGGGAATTCCGCTGAAGATTGGCGGGGTCGGGCTGGCGCACGACAAGGGATTGGGCGGGCATTCTGATGGCGACGTTCTCTTGCATGCCATCACCGACGCTCTGCTCGGAGCTATCGCCGCGCCCGATATTGGAGCGCTGTTCCCGCCGTCTGATGCGAAGTGGAAAGGTGCGGACTCGGCTGTGTTCTTGCGCGAGGCTTTGCGACGCGTGCAGGATGCGGGCTACGGCGTTGCGAATCTTGATGCCAGCCTGATTCTTGCTGCTCCGAAGATTGGTCCGCAGGCGGCGGCGATTCGGGCGCGCTTGGCGGAGTTACTGGAAGTGCGCGCCGATTGCGTGGGGTTGAAGGCGAAAACTCCGGAAGGGCTGAATCTGGAGAATACGGCGGTCGCGCATGTGGTGGTTTTGCTGGAGCGGCGAAGAAAGACGAAGAAGGTGGGGCAGAAAGCGGGCTCCCTCAGGAGCTAGAGCCCCGGATTTTATGGGGCTCAGACGGCACGGCTGAAAGCCGTGCCCTTCCCGAGCCCTGCGCGAGTCAAGTTTTGCCGAACCTGCGCGGGTCAAGTTTTGCCGAAGCCTGCGCGAGTCGAGTTTTTCCGAAGCCTGCGCGAGTCACGCTTTCCTGAACCCTGCGCGAGTCACGCTTTCCTGAACCCTGCGCGGGTCACGCTTTCCTGAACCTGCGCGAGTCACGCTTCTCCGCAGCCTGCGAAGGCAGCGCCGGCTCCAGACCCGTTTGTGAGATGACTTCCTGCCACGGTTCGCTGCCTTTCACTTCACGCCTTCGAATTCGTCGGCGAGTTGCTTGTGGCGGATTTCGGCGGCTTCGACTAAGGCGCGGAAGATGGCGCGGGAGGCTTCGTCCTGATCAACCGAGCGCTCGGGATGCCACTGCACTGCCAGCACGAAATGATCGGGGGAGGTTCCTTCGAGGGCTTCGATTAGGCCGTCTTCGGAGCAGCGGGCTGCGACGCGGAGACCGTCGCCGATCGTGTCGGCCGATTGGTGATGCGAGGAGTTTACCGGGAGCGTCAGGTTGCCCTCGGGGGCTAAAGCCCCTTTCCATTTCAGATCCTTATCGGCACGGCTTAAGCCGTGCCCTTCCCGAGCTCTCCCTTCTTCTCCATTGTTGCGTATGATGTCCGCCAGCTTGGAATCTTTTTCGATCTCTACGGCGTGGGCGATTGCTACCTTCTTTCCGGCCTCGTGATCGACTCGCGTGCGCAAGTCTTCGGGTAGGAAGTCCGGGATGTGCTGAATCAGGGAGCCGGTGCGGTAGACGTTGAGGCTTTGCAGGCCGTAGCAGATGCCGAGAACCGGCTTGCGCATGTTATAGGCGTCCTGCAGGAGGAGTTCGTCGACGGTATCGCGGCGGGGATCGGCGGCGGCGGTGCGCGGGGAGCGGGCGGCGGCGAACTTGGCGGGGTCGACGTCGGCGTTGCTGCCTGGCAGGAGGACGCCGTCGCAACGCTCGATTAACTTCATGACTTCGGCGGGAGCTTGATCGAGGGGAATGCGGACGGGCTCGCCTCCAGCTTGCTCGACGGCGCGCTCGTATTGGGGAAGGGCGCGCTCGGCATAACCGGCGTCGGCGGAGTGGGGCATGGGTATGGCTATGCGCGGAGGCATGAATCGATTGTAGCGCCGGAGTGGTTGCCGGGTGGTGATGGAGAGAGGCCGCCTCGCTGCGCTCGGCTGGACGGCCGAGGCGGCCGTCCCCACATTTGCTTAGAGGGCTCAGCTCGATCTAGGAGGATGGTTAGCTTAGTCTTTCGATCGCACGCAGGGTTTTCACCTGGCGGTAGTGGCGAATTTCCATGGCCAGGGAGAGCACGAAGATGATGCTGCCGGCTACGACGGCTGCGGGCAGCGCTATGAGACGGTAAGCTACCGTCATATTAGGATGCACACCGTGGGCGGCCGAGATGAGCACTGTTCCGATGATGCCGAGCAGCAGACTTACGGCGAAGGCGAGAAGCGCGCCGATGAAAGTTACAAGTCCGACCCGCACCGGGATGGCATACCAGCGGGGCGGGCGCGGAGGGCGCATGGTTCTAGGCTACACCGAGAGCCGACCTGCAGGCGGTTACGAGGACGAGAAATTTTACAGATCGATCTATGTACAACACCTGGACTCAATGGGCTACACAGGGCGATTGCTGTGTCCTTAGGCCAAAGGCGGCGGACGGGAGTACCCGCCCCACGCGAGCACGACCGGGGTTAGTAAGTCGTGATGAGAGAACTGCGCCGTGCCGTCCCTGGCGGGACTTGTTCCAGCTTCCGGCTCCTACCCGGCACTTCCGTGCCGGGCTATCTTATGCCGCCCCCCCGGGGCTGGAGTTGTCAGTCGCGTCCCTTCCTACGCTCTTAACCTCCGCTCTTAACCTCGGATTACTGCTTCCCCACGGCGGCACGCGCTCGGGCTGTGTGCATGGCGTTCAGCAGCGGTTGGGTGTGGCCGTTGTAGTCCTGGGAAAGTTCCCACATGAAGACGCCGCCGAGGTGGTGCTGGCTTAGAGCGTAGGCGACTTTGGCTGCGGTTGAGGCGGGGTTGTCGTAGGTGATGAAACCAAAGGTTCCGTCGGGATTCGTGAGATAGGGGGCGGCGGCGAGGTCGTCGAAGTTTTCGGTCCAGCCGCCTTCGTGGAGGCGCTGCTCGACTTGCATGTAGGTGACGGTGGGGGCTCCGGCGTTTCCGCAGAGGGAGTCATCGGCGCAGAAGGTCCAGAGGCCGTAGACGTCGAAGGCGTAGCCGTAGAAGGCGGTGCCGAGATTGATCTGCTCGGCAGGCACGGCGAAGAGCGAGAGAAAGTTGGCGGTGGACGTGTCGAGGCTGCCTTCCTGGCCGGGATCGAGCGGGCTGAGGTAGAGCGGGGAGTTGTGGCCGGAGTGGTTGGTCCAGGCACCGTGGAAGTCATAGGTCATGACGTTGTAGAAGTCGAGAAGCGGAGTCATGCCGGGAAAATCGTAGACGCCGTAATCTCCGGGGGAAGAGGACACGGCGGCGGAGATCAGGTATTGGCCGGCGGGCATGAGATCGCGGAGATCCTGGATCAGCAAGGTGAAATCGGCGGCTTGCTTGCTGTTGTTGGGAACCTCGTAGTCGAAGTCGACTCCGTCGTAGCCGTTGGCGATGGCGAAGCTGGCGATGTTCTGAGTGAACGTGGCGCGGAGAGTGCGGTCGGCGTCGATATTCTTGAACAGGGTAGGTGAGCCGCTGACGCAGAGTTCCACTTTGACTCCGGCGGCGTGAGCGCGGGAGATGAGTTCGGGCTCGAGAAATTTCGGAGGAACGGCGAGAGTGCCGTCGCCTGCGTTCGCCGGTGCGATGTTCGAGTGCACGATGTGGGTGAGCTGGTGGTAGGGGATGGTGGAAGCGTCGTAGGGTGGAACGTTGTATTTGTCGGTGTACTCGTAATAGGCAAGAAGGCGCGAGCCGGAAGCGTGGAGTGCGGGGACGAGAAGGAGACTAAGTATCAGGGCGGCGGCGCTGGCCTTCAGCTTTAGGGTCATGATGACGAACTCCTGTGGAGTGAAAGTTTAGGACGGCGGGGCGGGCGGGTCAAGGATTACCGAGTTGACCGAGAGGTTAGCGCTTTTGGGATATGTGCCCGATATTTCTCACTGGGCAACGATGAAAATGAATTACGCTTCAACTATAAGGTGAGATCAATGTTAAACGGCAACATGGGCCTACTCCGCGTTGCGCTGGAGTATCGAGAGGCGGAACGCCAAGCAGAATGTGAGCACCTCGCGAAGGAGGTTGCGACGATTCCCGTATCACCCCAAGCTTTAGCACGATTGTCGCAGCTCGACCCCGAAGGGTTTCAAGAGGTCGTCAGGTTTCATCCAGGGTTTGATGGACACCGCAAGCTCCAGGGCCTGAGCGCCATGTTAGAGACATTTCATAGCCTGTACGAGGATCTCCGCGCCGACATTCAGCGACTTAACGATTACGCTCGGCAAGTTCCGAAACGATCGCGCGACAAAGCCGGACGAGCCGCGCTTGAAGAAATCAGTGGATCCGTCAGAAAGCACATATTCGCTCTAGCAGCGGCCGCTTTGGCTCTTGTTCAGTTTTCAAGACAGGTCAAGAAATACGTCGATGCGGAGGAATTTAAATCAAAGCTTGCTAACAATTTCGATGCTGACCTAAGAGAGTTCATCCGAGAGCTTCGGGATAATTTTTCTCACGAGGACTACGTGGGGACTTATTGGACCATCACTTATAGCGGTGGCGGTATAGAGGGTACCTTTGATTTTCATGCCTCCGAGTTGCTGCGGTCTGGAACATTTAACGAACGATCCAAGCAATACATTCGTGAGCGTGGGGAGAAAATGAGCGTTTTGGCTGTATTTGCCGACTACAGAGACAGAGTAAAATCTTTCTACGATTGGCTCAACAGAGAGATCGAAGCACGCCTTCCTGCGGAAATCATTGATTATCGAAATTGTGTTCGACAGCACCAGACTTTTATGAGTCGGGCTTCATACCGCCTCTTTCTGAATCAATGGATCGCGAGCGGTATTGATCCATATGAGCACCTCGAAAAATGGCTCGAGCCCGAGGAGTTGAACGAGGTCTACCGGCTCCCCACCAGGTCGGAGGCCCAAGTGGTCCGGATAATCGAACTCGTGGATGACAAAGGAATTTGCAACGATGAATTACGGGAATTGGTTTTCCGGCTATTCCAGGTCGAACGATGCAGTTCGGCAGCCGGGAAGTGACCACGCCTAGCGGACAGGAGCGTCACGAGTCTCGTAGTGTATAAAAGAGGGATTATGTCGCAGGCAGCGCCAGCTATTACGCGGAGTCCGGCGGATGTGGTGCGGATGACGCCGGTTTCGCAGGCGGCGAATGGGATTTGCTATGCGGCGGCGGGCGAAAGCGCGATTAGTTCGTTCGATCTGGAACGGATGATTGCCGCAGTTCCTACGAAGATGGCTGCGGCGCTGAAGCGCAAAGCTTACTATTTCGTTCCGCTGACGGTGACGCAGGGAGATGAGATTCTGATCGCGGACCGCTATGATGTGGCGCTCAGCGACAATGCGGTGTGCCATCGCAATTTAAATCTGGGCGACTCGCAGTGTGTGTTCATCTCGACCCGGCTGATGGACGATAAGTTTTCGGTGGCATTTGAGTTTTATATCAATGTGGGACATGGGCTGGTGGAGGTAGCGGGAGTTTCAGAGGAGTTCAGCGATTTGGCATGGTCGCAGGTGACGGCCGGAGTGCGCGGAGAAACCTCGTTGGACGCCTTTGAAGCGCGGAAGATTGCTTTGGCCGGCGGGGCCGAGGCGGAGCGCTTCAAGAACGAATATTTTGAAGCTACTTTTTCCGATACGATTTCGATTTATCTGCTCTCGCTGTATCTGGATGTGGATTACTACGATTTGCGGGAGCGGGATTATCCGCTGCTGGCGCCTTCGGCGCTGGCGGAGCGCTTGCGGAAAGTGGCGGAGTTGTTTCCGGCGAATGCGGGGTTTGAATTT
>Ga0074045_10003521_pt1 | contig 14087 bp, 12 predicted proteins | sample BogForMeECP23OM2_FD_94442 | JGI IMG/M metagenome (GOLD analysis project Ga0074045, IMG submission 94442) | Bog forest soil microbial communities from Calvert Island, British Columbia, Canada - Bog Forest MetaG ECP23OM2 | ecosystem: Environmental > Terrestrial > Soil > Wetlands ... | reverse complement strand
ATCCCTCTCTAGTTGTCGGCGTAAACACTGAAATGTACCATACATCGGGCTTCCACCGAAGCCTGGACCCAGTACTCGTATTATCCTGATCTTGACCCGGCAGCTGACCATGAAGCAAGACACGAAGGCCGCACGACCTAACGCCCAGACCGCCCGTCTGCGCGCGGTCGGCAGCCACAATGCACGTCTGAAGGAGCTGCGCCTCGCTTTCCGCAGAGCGGAACGGACGGCGCGAGGCGAATGCGCCATCGAGGGCGTCAAACTGCTCGAAGAAGCCTTGCGCCATGGCCTTCATCTCGAGACTGTGTTCTTTAGCGAGTCAGCGCGGCCGCTCGCCGAAAAGCTCCTCGACCAGATCGGCGCGCGCACAGAGACGCTGGTCCTGTCCACTGCGCTCTTTAACTCGATTGTGCCCAGCGAGACGCCCCAGGGCATCGCTGCCCTGCTTAAACTGCGGACGTTCTCGGCTGCCCAACTGCTGGACCGCGCGAATCAGGGACCGTTGGTAGTCGCCGCCGGATTGCAGGATCCGGGGAATCTGGGCACGATTTTGCGCTCGGCGGAAGCGTTTGGCGCCGCCGGAGTGTTTCTTACCGAAGGCACGGTCAGCCCTTACAACTCCAAAGTGCTGCGCGGATCGGCGGGGTCGATCTTCCGTCTGCCATTTCTTCAGATTTCGTCGGCCGAACTGATTCCGCTTCTCCGCGAGCACGGCGTGCGCCTGCTAGCAACGAGTTCGCACAAGGGAACGCCGCTCACCGAAGCCAATTGGTCTTTGCCGCTCGCCATCTTCATCGGCAACGAAGGCGCTGGCTTGCCGCGTGAAATCGTGCATCAGATGGATGAAACGCTGGTCATCCCGCAAGCCGCGCCCGTAGAGTCGCTCAACGCCGGAGTCGCGGCAAGCATTGTGTTGTACGAAGCGGCAAGGGCAGGTCAGAGGTGAGAGGTCAGATTGCAGAGGTACCCACCTGATGTGGGAGTCGTTGCATGGGTCGAAAAGCCTTCACCTCTGCAATCTGACCTCTGACCTCTAACCTTTTATGAGTCTCTTCGCCCCCATCCCGAACGACGATCTCTCTTCCGCCGGCGCGCGTCCCCTTGCCGACCGCATGCGCCCCCGCACGCTTGAAGAATTCGTCGGGCAGGAGCACCTCGTCGGTCCCGGTAAGCCGCTGCGCGTGCAGATTGAGCGCGACGATCCCGGCTCCATGATCTTCTGGGGACCTCCTGGCACCGGCAAAACCACGCTCGCAAAAATTATCGCTGGCCTCACCAAGGCTGAGTTCATCGAGTTCTCCGCCGTGCTCGCCGGCATCAAGGAAATCAAGCAGGTGATGGCCGATGCCGAGCGCGCCCGCCAGTACGGCACGCGCACCATCGTATTCGTCGACGAAATTCACCGCTTCAACAAAGCCCAGCAGGATGCTTTCCTCCCGCACGTAGAAAAGGGCAGCATCCGCCTGATCGGCGCCACCACCGAAAACCCCTCCTTCGAAATCAACGGCGCGCTGCTTTCCCGCTGCCGCGTTTACGTCCTCCACCAACTTACCGAAGACCAGATCGTACAACTTCTCCGCCGTGCGCTTGCCGACAAAGAGCGCGGTCTCGGCCAGCTTCATCTTCAAGCTCCCGATGATGCTCTCCGCAAAATTGCCTCCTATTCGAGTGGCGATGCCCGCAGTGCCTATAACGCGCTCGAAGTGGCAGCATCGCTCGCCATCGGGGCACGCGATATCGAACCCTCCGCCCCGTCCGTAGAGACGCGGCTTGCCGCGTCTCCCTCTGGCACAATCACCGATGAAATCGTCCACGAGGCCCTGCAAAAGCGCGTCCTCCTCTACGACAAAGCCGGCGAAGAGCACTACAACCTCATTTCCGCCTTGCATAAATCCGTCCGCAACAGCGACCCCGACGCCGCCCTCTACTGGCTCGCCCGCATGCTCGAAGCCGGAGAAGATCCCCTCTACATCGCCCGCCGCGTCGTACGCATGTCAATCGAAGACATCGGCCTCGCCGAACCGAACGCTCTAGCGCTCTGCATGGCCGCCCGCGATGCCGTCGATTTCATCGGCATGCCCGAAGGAAATCTCGCTCTGGTGCAGGCCGTCGTCTATCTCTGCGCGGCGCCGAAATCAAACGCGCTCTACACGGCCTACGGAGCCGTGCAACAGGATATCGAGCAAACCGCCGCCGATCCCGTTCCGCTCCACCTGCGCAACGCCCCGACCAGCCTCATGAAAGGCCTCGGCTATGGCAAGGGTTACCAGTACGCTCACGATGTGGAAGAAAAAGTTGCCGACATGCAGTGCCTTCCCGATAGCCTGCGCGGCCGTGTCTACTATCATCCGACCAACGAGGGCGTGGAAAAACGGATTCGCGAGCGGCTGGAGGAGATTAAGCGCCTTAAGCATCCGCCTTCCAGTCGAACAAAAAGAGAATCGTCAACCTGATTCCGGCAATCTGACCATATGAAGATCACAAGTAACGTCCCCTGCTCAGGAGGCTCGCGTCATGGCCACGGTTCCCCGTTCGGAAATCGGCTTGTCCAGTCAGTTTCCTGTCGAAACCCCTGTCACGTTGAGAATCTCCGAGCTGGTGCGCCTGCAGAAGTCAGCGCAACGCATCACTTCGACCCTCAACCTCGACGAGATCGTCGAGCGCGTCGTGCAAGAAGTTTCCCACTCTCTCGACGCGGTCGAAATCAATCTTTATCTCCGCGAGCCTGAGCAAAACGAGTTTGTGCTCGCCGGAGTTTGCGGCTGCACGATGTACTGCCGTGGTCATCGCCTGAAGGAAGGCGCTGGAATGGTGGGACACGTCGCGGCTACACGCAAGGTGCACTATGCCCCCGACGTGCGGCTCGATCCGTATTACGTTGCTTGCGAGCCTGCGACACGCTCCGAGGTCGCCATTCCACTCGAGGTTGACAACGAACTGGTCGGCGTTTTCAGCGCCTCGCATCGGGAGGTCGACGCCTTCTGCCCCGCGCAGCTGCGCCTTCTCCAGGGACTGTGCTCGCACGTAGCCGTCGCGGTGCAGAACGCCCGTCGTTTTCACGACGAACACAAACGGCGCGAGCAGATGACCCGCGAAGCCGAAGAGGCGCGAGTCATTCAGCAGGCGCTTCTTCCCCGCAACTCGCCACTCATTCCCGGTTTCTGCGTCTCCGGCCTTTCGGTTCCCGTCGGCGCAGTCGGCGGTGACTGGTACGACTTTATTCCACTTCCCGGCGGGCGCTGGGGGCTAGTGCTGGCCGATGTCTCCGGCAAAGGAATGGCCGCTGCGCTGTTGATGTCCGCCACGCGCGGCATGTTGCGCTCGCTCGCGTCCAACGCATCCGGCCCTGGCGAAGTGCTCACGCGGTTGAATAAATTGTTGCTCGAGGACTTCCCTGACGGCCGCTTTGTCACCATGGTCTACGCCGAACTCGACCCGCAACGGCGCACACTGCGGCTGGCCAACGCCGGTCATTTGCCTCCGCTGCTCGTCGATGCGGCTGAGCCTCTCGCCCATCGCTGGATTGAAACCGAGCACGGCCTCCCGCTTGGCGTTTCCGCGTCGAAGTTTTCGGAAACTGAAATCGAACTGGGTCCGGACTCGCGCGTCGCTTTCTACTCCGACGGCATCACCGAAGCCGAACTGGAGTCGGGAGAGGAATACGGGGCGAAGCGACTGCTGGCCCATGTACAATCGCCAAACTTTTCTCCAGAGAGCCTGATTTCCGACGTCAGGAACTTTGCGAATGGAGCAGGACTGCGGGACGACGCGACGGTGATTCTGGTCGATGCGCGTTGCGAGTGAAGTTTAAGGTAGGACTTCTATTCCTGATTGGATACGCGAGGCCACATCTACCCAAACTGCGCCCAGTACTCCTTCAAAATGTGCAGGTCCATCACCGATACTTACTCCGATGAGGTCAAGTTATTTTCCAAGAGTCGTTCTGTGTTTACTAGTTGGTACCGGATACGCTGTCGATGCGGTCTTTTGGAATCAACGGCTTAGCGGATGATTTTGGCAAAGTCTTTGGGGAATAAGGACTTATCCTTAGAAGCTGGAGGCGAAATTTTGTCAAGAGGGAGAAACCGACTAAATCCTCCTAAGTAAGTGCAGCGACGTAAGATATATTTGCTTCTAACTTGGCGGCTGGACAGTTCGAAAATGAGATAATAAGTATATAGGGTGAAGAAAGAGACCAACGCGGCCTGCGGGCCGCGTTTTTTGTTTCTGGTTCCCCGGTTGGAGGGTGCAATGAACGGCAATCAGGCAGACATTCGCCGGTGCCAGCATATCAAGTCCAGCGGCACGCAGTGCGGCTCGCCGGCGCTTCGCAAGGAGACACTCTGTTTCTACCATCGCGAATCGCGCCCGGAGCGGGTGGAAGTCAGAGGGGAAAACGGCAAGGCATGCGGGCAAGTGCTGGTTCCGGTGTTCGAGGACGCGGGGTCGATCCAGACGATGGTGCGGCAGGTGGTGATGCTCGTGCTAGAGGGGAAAGTCGACAACAAGAAGGCGAGCACAGTGCTCTACGCGCTGCAGATCGCGTCGTCGAACCTGAAGCGGATGGAGGCGGAGAAGCCGCGGCCGGCGCAGGTTGTGGTGGATACGGAGAAAGTCGCCGAGACACCGCTGGGGATGACGCCGTGGTCGAAAAAAGAGGGAGGACACGAGATCGAGGACATCGCACCCGGCTTGCAGGGCGAGCTGGCGATAAGACTGAAGAGCGACGTGATGTGGGCCCGCGAGCGCTACCAAATGGCGCGGAACAACGAACGCGATCTGGCGAAAGAACTCAATGTCCGTCTTGACGGAGCCGAACCGCTGACGCTGGAGAGAGCGAGGCATGTTATGGCGGTGATTGCATCCAGGCTGGAGGAAGGTTAGTGAGTGGCAGTCCGCTGGAAGTTCCATTGATGGGCACAGGGGTAAATGAGAAGTAAGGAACAAATTCAGGTCAGGGGTGAGAGGTCAGATTGCAGAGGTGGTCAGTGTAGTCGGACTGAAGAATTTGTAGGGAACACAGAGCACGGAATTCTCGCCCCGGTCTCGGGCGGCTTTTCTTTTGCGTCATTACGCAAACCTTGCGCGATGATCTTTCAGAATGCAGCGGTCCATCACCACGAACATTCCCGCTTGACGCGCCTTTTCCGCGGCGCGTTCGTTGATCACATCTTCCTGTAGCCAAATCGCCGGAATCTTCAACTGGATGGCCTGGTCTACGATTTCGTCCACAAACTCCGATCGGCGGAAGACATCGACGAGGCCGATCCGCTTCGCCAGTTCGCCTGGCACGTCGATAAGCGACGCATAGGACTTCTCTCCCAAGGCTTCTTCGATCTGCGGATTCACCGGAACGATCTTGTAGCCTTGCGCCTGCATGTAAGCTGACACGCCGTGGCTTGGCCGCATGGGATTATCCGACAGGCCGACGACGGCAATCGTCTTCACGCGCGTTAACAGTTCGCGGATCGGATCGGAACCTTGCATTGACTCGTCCGTCATACGGTACGACAAGCCCTCAGGGCAATTGCTTGCTAGCTCGACCGATCAAATGAGTGCTGGCGCACTCAATACTAACCACCGGCTACTAACCACTGACCACTGGTTAATGCCCCTTCTTCTCCATCTTCTGCTTGAACATACGCAGCGCCAGCTTGCGAATCGTCTCCGGTACTTCTTTATTCCCCGATAAGTTTTTCAGGTCGTGCACCAGCAAATTCTTCATCAATCCGAGCGAGAGGTCGAGGGGCGTTCGCGGATTGTAGACCAGATTGCGCATGATGTTGTAATTCTTGGCAAACCGCCGCTTCAGCGGAATCTGCCGCAACACCGCTTCGAGCACGTTCTTCTGCAGCGCGAACCCTTCCACCTCGCCATCGCTGACCTTCGGTGACTCAAGCACCGCCAGCGCCACCAGTTTGGTGCCGTCGCGGATCAGAATGGACCGCTCTTCCTTGCCACCACGAACCGCAAGCGTAATCCGGCCCCTGACGTCGAGCTTGGCAATCTTCTGCAACGTGCTGTCGCGCTTTTCCACGTGGCCCGCCCCAGCTTGCTGCTTGGCATGCGCCGCCGCAATTGCTGCGGCCGTCCCCGGAGTAGCTCTCGCCTCCGTGCCGCCGGTGCCCGCGGCGGGTATCGCAGTCATGGCTGGTGCCGCCGCCGCGGTAGCCCCCGCTGGCTCCATACCCGACTCGTCATGAATCCCCCCGATGGGATGAAATGGTTTGTCTTTTTCCGTTTCCAGTTCCGCAGCATTCTCCTTCATGAAGCTGACCAGCGCTTCTTCTGCGGCGGCGTCCGGCGTTCCTGTTTCAGCGCTCGTCACGGCTGCTGCACTCGCCGTGACCGCAGCCAGTTTGTTTTCAACTTCGGCAAGTTCATCCGGAAGCAGGCTGGCATTCGATTGCAGGGCCATCAACAGAACCTGCGAATTCAACACCCGCGGGCTCTTCAGCAGCGCCTCGACCATGGGGCGAGTTCCCCGGCTTGCCACTTCACTCAGGGCCTCTACGGTTACCGACGGGTTTTCGGCCAGCGCCGGCAGCAGTACCGTTCTCAGGTTTTCAAGCGCAGCGAAATAGCCAAGAACCTCGTAACTGGTCGCCGGATCGGAAGCCGCAGCCAGGCTGGCCTTCTCGTCCCATCCCGCCAGCGTAAGCCGCGCTTGTTGTCCAAGCCCCTTGTGATGAAGCGCAAGGTAAACCAGAATTTCGATCGTCTCTCCGGACGGCACCGAAAGCGATCCGCGCGCCGCCGCCTGCATCAGGTTTGCCGGCACCTTGGACTCGCGGATCAAATCAAGCATTCGTGGCATGATTCATCTCCCAACCTTGCGACGTGAGGAAGCGGCCGAGTGTTGAGACGGCGCGGCGCCTGCCCTGCGCGGAGTCGAAGGGCCGCGTCGATGACGGGGCTGAGCTCTGCCACCACATAAGCACTCCAGTTCCCGCACTGCGAGTTCAAGTTCGCGCGTGATGCGGTTCGGCTTTCTTGCATACTCATCGCTCAGTGCGCGATAGTACCAGAGCGTCCCTTCCTTCTTGCCACTAAAGCGGCCCCAGATCGCCTCGCCATCTTTACGGTAGTCCGTCAAAATCGTGCGCACGTTGTGCAGTTTGTCCGACGCCGAAACCAGCCGTGTCTGGTCGTTGGCATGCTTCACTTCCTCGAGATAGCCTTTCTTTCGCTCCACCCACTCCGGTTTCGGCTCGACGAAAGTATCGGTGCAGCCTTCGACAATCCTCGCGACCCGCGGCCCGAATTGCCGGCGAATCTCGCGCAGGCGCGGCATTCCGCCGCAATCCTCCACCACATCGTGCAGCAGCGCCGCAATCGCCATGTCCTCGTCGCCGCCCGCCTCCAGCACCAGCGAAGCCACCGCCATCAGGTGCGAAAGATAAGGCACCGCCGTCGCCTTGCGCGTCTGCCCCTCGTGTTTTGTCGCCGCATAGCGGAATGCACGCTGAAGGCGCGGCCCAAGCGGCGGAGGCTTGGCGCCTGCTCGCTTGCCGCGTTCTGCTTTGAGCCTCGCTCGCTTCATTGTTTTTTCTCGCCACGCCGCATGCGCAGATATGCGCGCATGAACGGCGTCAGATCCCCGTCAATCACCCGGTCCACGTCGCCCACCTCAAACTTGGTGCGATGGTCCTTGATCAACCGGTAAGGCTGCAGCACATACGATCGAATCTGCGACCCGAAATCGATATCCAGCTTCGAATCCTCGATCTTCTTCGTGACTTCCCGCTTCTTCTCCAACTCGAATTCGTAAATCTTCGAGCGCAGCATGCTCATCGCCTTGTCTTTGTTTTTGTGCTGCGAGCGCTCATTCTGGCAACTCGCCACCAGGCCGGTGGGGATATGCGTAATGCGCACGGCCGAATCGGTTGTGTTGACGTGTTGCCCGCCCTTGCCGCTCGAACGATAGGTATCGATACGAATGTCGTCTGGCTTGATATTGACTTCAATGCTGTCGTCAATCTCCGGTGAAACAAACACGCTGGCAAAGGAAGTGTGCCGCCGTTTGGCCTGATCGAACGGCGAAATGCGCACCAGGCGATGCACGCCGATTTCGCTGGTCAGTAATCCAAAAGCGTAGTCGCCATTGACTGCGAACGTGGCCGACTTGACGCCGGCTTCTTCGCCCGGTTGGTAGTCGTACATTTCCGTCTTGAATCCCTGGCGCTCAGCCCAGCGCAGGTACATGCGCAGCAGCATGTCGGCCCAGTCCTGCGACTCGGTCCCGCCCGCCCCCGGATGAATCGTCACAATGGCATTGAGCGCGTCGTTCTCACCCGAAAGCAGCGTTTCGGTCTCGACGCGGTCGACTAGTTCACGCAGCGCATCGAGTTCGCGTTGCAGGTCGGCGGTAATGTCTTCGCCTTCTTTTCCAAGATCGAAGTACGCGGCGATGTCGTCGGTTCGGCGCGCCAGGTCGCCTTCCAGCGACAAGACGACTTCCAGTCGCTTGCGCTCGCGCATGACCTGTTGAGATTTTGCTTGGTTCGACCACAGGCTCGGATCCGCCGCCTGCTTTTCGATTTCGGCTAATTGCTGGCGCAGCTTACCGGCGTCAAAGATACTCCCGCAGGTCGTGCACCTTGGTCTTCAGAGAGGAGTATTGCTGTTCGAGTTCATCTAACATTCTTATCGCTCACTCCGGGAAACAGAAAGCGCGCCACCAGCGCGCCCACAGAAATTATCGCACAGAGAAGTGCGAACCAATCCCCGTGCCGCGTGTAGAACGTGGTACCCGATACCAGCGCATACGGAGCGGCCAGCGCGGTTCGTTCTTTGCGCGGAACTTCGGCTGCGACTCTTCCCCACGGATCAATCGACGCCGTCAGGCCCGTATTGGTCGCGCTCAGTATCCAGCGATCATTCTCGATGGCGCGCATTCTCGTCTGCTCCAGGTGTTGCTTCCACGCCCCGCTATCGCCGTACCAGCCGTCATTCGAGATGTTTACCAGGGCTTGTGCACCGTCTCGCGCAAAGCGCCGCACTTCGTCGGGAAAGATCGACTCGTAGCAAATGAAAGTTCCCAGCCGCGCTCCGCCCGCATCGAGTGGCGCGCGCGACCTTCCGTGCTGAAACTCGCCCACTTCTTTCGTCAACCCTCCGGCAAAGCCGAATACCTGTGGGAACGGCAGGTATTCGCCGAAAGGCACGAGATGAACTTTGTCGTAACGAGCGGTCCAGTCGCCTTGCGGACTCACCAGTTCAGCCGAATTAAATATCTGAGAACGTCCGCTACCGCCGGCGGGAGGTGCAATGCCGATAGCGCCCGCAATCACCCAACTGCCGGATTGCCGGGCTACCGCACTGACCGGATCGCGAAACCGGGAATCATTTGTGAAAAATGGCGACGGCGACTCCGGCCAAACGATGGGTTCGTAGTGCCCAGGTTTTTCCGGGCCCGCACTCATCTTCGCCAAATCCCGCAGCGTGCTCTGAAAGTAGTCGGCGGTCCAATCCGCCACGATCGGAATATTGGGCTGCACGAGAAGCGCTACCCGGTCCGCGGACGATGGAGGAGGATGCATCGTCCATTGGCCCGCCTGCAACGCCACTGCCGCCCCGAGCGCGGCAATCAGCAGCCGCTTACGACGTTGCTTCTCCACGAGGACTGCCGCGGCAAAGACGCTGTTCACAAGCACAATTTCAAATGACAGCCCATATACGCCCGTGAACGTGGCAATCCGAGTCAGCGCGATATTCGAAGTCTGCGCGTAGCCCAGCAACTCCCAGGGAAACGCCGTAATGCGCGTCCGCGCCAACTCCACCGCAACCCACAGAAATGGAGCTGCGACCAAAGGCCGCCGCAACGACGACCCGCGAGGCGCAGCCACCAGCGCCACCAGCACTCCGAACAGCCCGTGATACAACCCGATGTAAAGGCAAAACAGCAGGAGGACGAATGTCGCAGCCGGAACCGGCAACCCGCCGTAGCGGTTCATTGTGTCGAAGACCCAATAACACGTTCCCCCCGACCACAGCACCCCGCACAGGTAGGCCAACAGGAACCCTTGCCACGGCGACGCCGGCACCAGCTTCGCCGGTGCATCCAGTAGCAGCGCACCCGCGGGGCGCGCCCGCAGGAGCGCGATCACCAGTGGCGTTACCGCAATCCACGACAACCAATACAAATCCGCCAGCGGAAAAATAACGACCTGCAGCACCGCTGACAGCACAACCAGAACCCACGCGCTCGAATGGATGCGTCGCACGTCGCAAGCATAGCAAAGTTGGCGCACTATCTGGCCATCGCCCGATTTTCGGCCTGTTCTACTTTCCCAGTATCGAATACTATGTCTTGTTCATGGATTTCATTATCACGATTGCAGCGCGCCTTCTGGAGGGGATGTTTGTCGTCGGCCTCCTCGGCTCGCTTGGCGTTCTCCTCGTCAGCTTCGTCGAGGACGCTGAGACCCTGTTCGATTTGGAGGACAAGGGCCACTCCTGAGCGGCCCCACTCCCTGCATGTCTTCGATCTCCCCGCCGGCAGCTCCAGGTAACAACCGGGTTCGAATCGTTGTGGCCACGTCGGTCATGCTGACGTTCATCTCTTACTGGCGCGCCGCCGCCATCGTGCTCAACGACCTGGCCTCGTCGGCCTTTTATGCCTGCGGCATCGCCGAGCAAGCCGTCGGTAAGTCCGCTCCGTGGTTCATTGTCGGCGTCATGCTGTTTTCCTTCACGGTGCGCGCCGTCTACGTCGAAAGCTGCTCGATGTTCGTGCGCGGCGGCGTCTACAGGGTCGTGAAGGAAGCCCTGGGCGGCACACTCGCCAAGCTCAGCGTCTCGGCCCTGATGTTTGACTACGTCCTGACCGGCCCCATTTCCGGCGTGTCGGCTGGACAGTACATCGTCGGCTTGCTCAACGAGGTCATGGTTACCGCCGACGCGCACGGCTGGATTCCGCGTGCGGTGCACAACATCTTCCACGGCACGCCGCAGCTCAACGTCAATTGGACCTCGGTCGTCTTCGCCTTGGCCGTCACGATTTATTACTGGTGGGAAAACATCAAGGGCATCCACGAGTCGAGCGAAAAGGCGCTGTGGGTCATGCAGATCACCACTGTCATGGTCGTGATGCTGCTAGGCTGGTCGGGATTTACCTTGCTCAAGAACGGGTTCCAGCACGTTCCACTGCCTTCGCCCGGCAACCTCCACTTCACCAGCGAATCGCTTGGGTTTCTGCATCATCGCTTCCCTGGGCAGAGCCTGCCGCAGATGTTCGGCGTTTTGGGCATTCTGATCGCGTTCGGCCACTCCGTTCTGGCCATGAGCGGCGAAGAGTCGCTGGCCCAGGTCAATCGCGAACTGGCTCATCCCAAACTCAAGAACCTGAAACGCACCGCCATCGTCATCGCACTTTACAGCTTCATCTTCACCGGACTCACGGCGCTGCTGGCCGTGATGCTCATTCCCGACTCAGTTCGGGTCCCGGTCTACAAGGACAATCTGATCGCCGGGTTGGCCATGTACATGTACGGCCCTGAGATCGTGCGGCTGATCTTCCGCGGCTTCGTCGTGGTGGTCGGATTCCTCATCCTCTCCGGCGCCGTCAACACCGCCATCATCGGCTCCAACGGCGTGCTCAATCGCGTCTCCGAAGATGGCGTGCTCGCCGACTGGTTCCGGCTTCCGCACCGCAAGTACGGCACCAGCTTTCGGATCATCAATCTGATCGTCGGCCTGCAGTTGTTCACCATCATCGCCAGCCGCGGCGACGTCTACGCTCTCGGCGAAGCTTACGCATTCGGCGTGATCTGGAGTTTCGCCTTCAAAGGCCTGGCCATGCTTGTGCTGCGCTTTAAGTACAAGGGCGAGCGTGGCTGGAAGGTGCCGATCAATTTCCACATCGCCGGCTATGAGATCCCCTTCGGCATGGCTTCGGTCACCATGGTCCTGCTGGCGGTGGCTCTGGTAAATTTGTTTACCAAGTCCGTCGCCACCGTGTCCGGCGTCACGTTCTCGGCGGTTTTCTTCGTCATCTTCACTCTCTCCGAATATGCCAACCGGAAGAAACACGCGAAGGGGCAGCAGCAGAACGATCAGTTCCAGTTGCTGCAGCGCGACACGGTGGAGCGGGAAAGCCTCAACATCCACCCCGGCAATATCCTCGTGCCGGTGCGCGACTACAACACGTTGACGCACCTGCATTGGGCGCTCGAGAAAATCAACACGCTCGAGCAGGATGTCGTCGTCATGTCGGCGCGCATCAGCCGTTTTGGCGCAGCCGCTTACGATCTAACCCCCGAACAAATCTTCAGCGACTACGAACAAACCCTGTTCACGCGCGCCGTAGCGGTCGCGGAAAGCTTCGGCAAGAAAGTCTCTCTGCTCGTCGTCCCCGCTGTCGATGTTTGGGCCGCCATCGTGCAGACCGCCAACAATCTCGAATCATCCGCGGTGGTCGCTGGCGTTTCCAGCAAGATGAGTCCGCCGGAGCAGGCCTTCAATCTGGGCCGCGCATGGGAAGCCCTGCCCGAGCCCAAACGTCAATTCGTCTTTCAGGTCGTCTATCCTGACGACCACGTCGAATCCTTCCGCATCGGGCCTCATTCGCCCAGCATGAAGGATGAAGATGTGCTCTTGCTGCACCGCTTGTGGCTGAACATTACCCGGGAACCGGGTCTCGATAAACTGCACCACCATGAAATTCTGCGCGAAGCTCTCACCCGCTTCGCCCACGATTATGGCGCCCGCGACCGCGACGATATTTTGAAGGAGCTTCGCCGCTTGAACGCAACGGACGCGGCAGAGTCCGGCCGTGGCAGCCCTAACGCGTCACCTGCACCAGTCGTGCAAAGAGAGAGCGACGACGGCCCGCCCGCAAACCGCAGTTCCTGAGCTTATTTGACCTTGGGCGAATCCAGGTCCGCTGCCTTCTGATCGTCCCCGTGGATTACGCCGTCTTCTTCGGCGTAGAAAGATCTGTGCTCGGCGTCGAGTTGCTTCGGGGTCATCGTCAGCACGAAGCCGTCCTTGTCTTTATCTTTTTCTTTGTGCGACCGGAACGATGCCGTGTAATCGCCGCGATCCGTCGTACTCGCCATGCGCTTGGTAAACGTGCCAGTTCCCGCGAGAGCGGCTAGGGAGTCAGCGTACTTGTCGTGCCGTTTTTTATACTCGCGTTGCGCCCGCAGCATCGTTCGCATGTAGGCGAGCGCCAGCGCCTCCGACTCCGACCGTGCCGGATCGCCGGCAAATTTCGGTTGATATGCCCCTCCGGGCGCCGCCGGAGCCTGACCCACAACCGGCGACGAAACCGCAGTTACTAACATCCCCACTGCAAGAAACCACGTGTAAAACCGCTGTTGTCGTCTTCCGCTCACGCCAAATCCCTCCACCGCTTCCTCTTTCGGGGGTTACCGCCGTAATTGGACACGGTCTGCAATCGTTTCAATTCCCACTCAATTCAGGCAAGCTTGAACAGGATGCAATCCTAACAGGGAAACCTTAATGAAAGCTGCTGTCGCTAGAAAACCTACTATTCGTGTAGCCGTGGTGGAAAGCGATCCGTTGCGGTTTGTGGGCTTTCGCGCCCTTTTCGATTCTGAGCCTGATCTTGAGTTGGTCTCCGCCTCGCTGGCTGATCTTGGGCAGCTTAACGCCATCGATCTGGTCCTGCTCGGCAACCGCAATGGGCAGAACCTCTACGACATCATGGCCAGCATGAAAGCCGTGCGGCCCGACCTGCGCATTCTCGTGACTGGCTCAGGCATGGATGATGAGAGTGTTCTCAAGGCCATCGCTGCCGGCGCCAAAGGGTATGTCGATGAAGCCGCGTCGCCGGCCGAGTTCATTCAGGCTCTGCGCATCGTTCATCAAGGTTCCGTGTGGGCACCGCGCCGCGTGCTCTCGACTTTCATTGAACGCGTCAGCGCTTCGCCTGGAAGAATATTCCCGGCCGGGCGCGTCACCTTCACGGACCGCGAAAAAGAGGTTCTTGAGATGCTGGTTGCAGGCCGCTCCAACAAGGAGATCGGCTCCGCTCTCGGCATCGAAGAACGGACCGTCAAGGCCCATGTGGCAAAACTGATGCGCAAGGTGGGTGTGCAAAACCGCATTGCGCTCTCGGT
>Ga0074045_10003520_pt1 | contig 14088 bp, 9 predicted proteins | sample BogForMeECP23OM2_FD_94442 | JGI IMG/M metagenome (GOLD analysis project Ga0074045, IMG submission 94442) | Bog forest soil microbial communities from Calvert Island, British Columbia, Canada - Bog Forest MetaG ECP23OM2 | ecosystem: Environmental > Terrestrial > Soil > Wetlands ... | reverse complement strand
TCGCCCGCGACGGGTGACCGCAAGCTGCGCTTCTTCAGCCTCGGCCCCGTGGCCTCGCTCTCGAGCCGCCACGAACGCCAGGACGAAATGCCCGCACCCGACTTCCCGTGCTCTGAAGACCTGCATCCGGACAGGCTGTATGAAGCCCACGAGGCGCACGATCTGGTTCGCAAGGCGCTGGAGGTTCTGCCCGAACGGCACCGCAAGGTGGTCCTGATGTATTACTCGGGCGACTGGAGCATGCGCGCCATCGGACGCACGCTCGGCGTGAACGAGAGCCGCGTTTCGCAGATTCACAAGTCGGCCCTCGACAAGATGAAGCGGGCGCTGGCCGCCGATAGCCCGACCGGCTCGCTTTCCGCCGCTTGAGGCCGCGCCCGGCGCCAGCCCGGATGTTTCACCAACAATCGGCTGCGGCGCGCGATAGGGCCGCATCCACTTCGTTGCCCTCGGTCGCCGTCCTCGACGTACTGCCAAGTACGCCTGCGGGCGGCTCCCGTCGCGCGCCTTGCATCTGCAGCCCTCTCATCGCGCCTCGCTGCGATCGTGGTGCAACATCCGGGCTACCGGATCTGGACGCGGAACGGCATGACGCGCAGCATGCCGCCCTCCAGGTAGGGCAATACTCCGCTTTCGGCGCCGGCGTGGACCAGCAGCCACTCTTCCGGCGTCTGAGTCGCGGACGCGGCATTGTCGCTCATGCCCAGCAGCATTTCCCAGAAGCTCTTGCGCCCCGGGTAGACGATCAGCTTGGCCTCAACGCCCGCAGCCAGCGCCCCTTTATGCTGCAACACCTCGACGGCCCGGTCGATTCCGCCCAGCTCGTCGACCAGGTGGTTTTTGTACGCGTCGGCGCCGATCCACACGCGGCCCTGCGCCAGCGGCTCGATGGCCTCGACTTTCGATTTCCGCCCCTCGGCGACGTGCTTCAGAAAGGCGCTGTAAATCGACTGCAGCGATTCCTGCAGCTTCTTGCGGGCCTCCGGCGACATAGGCTTGGTTGCGGAGTCGAGGTCGGCGAACTTGCCGCGCGTCAGCGTCTCGGTCGAAAAGCCCAGCTTGTCGTACAGGCCCTTCACATTGGCCTTGCCGTAGATCACCCCGATCGAGCCGGTGATCGTCGTGGGATAGGCCACCACCGGGTCGCCGGTCATGGCGATGTAGTAGCCGCCCGAGGCCGCCACGTCGGACATCGACACCACCACCGGCTTCTTGCGGGCCAGATCCTTGAGCGACTCCAGGATCTCGTCCGAGGCGATGGCATCGCCGCCCGGCGATTCGACCCGCACGATCACGCCCTTGATCGTCGCATCGTCGGCGATGCTCTTCACGAGCCGCGTCACCGGCGCCGGCGTGATCCCGATCTCGCGGCCCCAGGGATTATCCGGCGCGCTGCGCAGGATGTCGCCCTCGGCCACCAGGTAGGCGATCCGCTGGCTTTTGCGCGGCGGCTGCGTGTCGCTCAACAGAAGTTGCGGACTGATCGAGACCCAAGCGGCCAGCCCGGCCTTCTTGGTCAGGGCTTGCTGCACGGCCGGCAGGTAGCTCAGCTCATCCACCAGCCCCGCCTTCACCGCCGCCGGCGCCAGCAGCGGCGCTTCGTCCACCAGCGCGCGAAACTGCTCAGGCTTCATCCGGCGCGCCGGGCCGATCGTGGACGTGACGTTGTCCCAGATCCCGTCCAGCAGCGCGTTGAGCGACTCCTTGGTCTCCGGGCTCATGTCCTTGCGGGTGAACATATCGCCGGCGTCCTTGTATTTGCCCATGTGCTCGACTTCGAACTGTATGCCCAGCTTGTCTAGCGTGCCCTTGAAGTACATGGCTTCCAGGCGCAGGCCTTTCACGTCCAGGTAGTCCTCCGGCGCCAGGTAGATCCGGTCGGCCGCGGAAGCCAGGTAATACTCCCGCAGGCCGGGCGTCTCCAGCCACGCGTAGACCGGCTTGCCCGAGCGCTTGAACGCTTCGATGCCCGTCCGCAGCTCCTGCATCTTGCCCCAACCCGCGCTCAGCTGCCGGGGCCGCAGCAGCAGGCCTTTCACCCGCCCGTCCCGCCCGGCCGCGCGCAACAGTTTCCACCACTCCACCATGGCCAGCGGCGCCTGGCGGGCCAGCGCCGGGATCGGCGGCACATCGGCCAGCCCTTCGGGCACATCCCCCGTCAGATGCACGGCCAGAATGCCGCTGGCGGGCACCGACGGCGCCTGGGCCGACCAGCGCACCGCGGCGAAAAACAGCACCACCAGCGCCACGCCGGCAATCACGATGCCGGCCACAATGCCCAACAGGAACTTCTTCATGCGCGGGTTATCTCCCTTCCAACGAAACTAGGCGCCCTCGAGGATGGCGTCGAATCGCCGGTTCACATCCTTTAAGTACGCAGCGTCTCCGCCCTCGAGTTCCGTGGTCGCAGTGCCCTTGTACCCGATCTCCTTCAGGGCCTGGTAAACCGCCTTCCAGTCGATGTCGCCGTCCCGCAGATTGACCCAGTCGAGGACGGTCTTGTCGATCTGCTTGTTGTGGCGTGAGGTGAAGTCCTTGATGTGCAACTTGATGATGCGCGGGCCGAGCGTGCGGATCCAGTCCTGCGGATACCCGTACAGCACCACGTTGCCGACATCGAAGTAGGCGCGGATCCAGGGACTGTTGAATTCGTCGATATAGTGCGCCATCTCCAGCGGGCTCAGCAGGAACTTGTTCCAGACCTCCTCGATGCCGATGATCACCTTGTGCTGCTCGGCCAGCGGAATCAGCTTGCGGATCTCCCTCTGGCTGCGCTCCCAGGCCTGTTGATAAGTGACCTGCGGCGTGACCACGCCCGGCACCAGCAGCACGGTTTGGGCGCCCCACAGCTTGGCGTTGTCCAGGCTGGTCTCCATGCCCTTGAGGCAGCGCGCCACCACCTCCGGATCGGGGCTCGTCAGCGGGTATTGCCAGTGGCCCATATTCATCACAGAGTGGATGGGCAGGCCGGCCTCATCCGAAGCCTTCTTGTACTCTTCCGCCAGGCGCGGATCCGGCTGCGTGCCGATCTCGACCGCCTCGAAGCCGCACTCCTTGGCCAGCCGCAGCCGCGCCACCGGGCTCAGCTTCTCGGGCAACATCGCGAATTCGACAGCCTTGCGAATGGGCAGCCGTGCTGAGGCAGCCTGGGCCAGCCCGTTGACCCCGGCCGCGCCCACCGCGGCCGCTGCGGAATTGAATAGAAACGTGCGCCGATCCATGTTCATCTCCTCTCGTTGAACTTCGCCGAATGGTCCTGCACGATTCTACACCGCGCGGCCGGGCGGGCGACGGCGCGGGTCCGGGCCGCTATAATCGAGGTAGCAGGCAAGGCGTTGATTTAGCCGCGGCTCGGCGCTGCATTCCGCGGTCATATGGAGAACCCACGCGCGGGTGCGTTGGCCGCCGTGACGGGATTCTCTTCTTTTTCCGGTGAAATCGTGAGAACAAATCCGGGAGCGTCGTCGTCCTAACAAGAAGAAGGCAGGAGTATTCATCCGTGAAGCGGAAGTGGAAGTGGATCCTTGGAATCGGCGGCGTGATCGTGGTCGCCGGTGGCGTCTTCGCCAGTGTGCAGATGAGCCAGCGCGGCATCGTGACGGTCCAGACGGGTAAGGTGGTGCGCTCCGACCTGACCAGCGTCGTGACCGCGTCCGGCGAGATTAAGCCCCGTGATTACTACAACATCGGCGCCAACGTGATGGGCCGGATCGTGGCCATCAACGTGAAGGAGGGCGACTCCGTCAAACGCGGCCAGGTCCTGGCGCGGCTGGAGAATATCCAGGCCGACGCCGACGTCCAGGCGCAGCAGGCCTCGCTGAACTCGGCCCTGGCCGACGCCGCCGCGGCCGAGTCTGGCCTGAAGGCGATGGATGACAACATCCAGAACGCACAGGCGACGGTGGACCGCGCCAAGGCCGACCTCGAAAAAGCGCAGATCGATTTTCAGCGCGGCGCGGAGCTGTGGAAGGACAAGCTGATCGCCAAGCAGGATTACGACGTCCGCAAATCGACCCTCGATAGCCAGGCCGCCACATTGCGCGGCGCCGAGGCGGCGTATCAGCAGATGCTGGCGCAACGCGAGCAGACCGCGTCCCAGTTGAGCAGCGCGCAGAAGCGCGTGACCCAGTCCCAGGCGATGCTGCGCCGGGTGGATGACGTGCTGGCCAAGCACATGGCCACCAGCCCCATCGACGGCATCGTCACCAACCTGCCCGTTCGCATGGGCGAAACCGTGGTGCCGGGCATTCAGAACTCCTCCGCCTCGCTGATTATGACCATCGCCGACATGAGCCTGATCACGGCCGAAGTGAAGGTGGACGAAACCGACATCGTGAACGTGAAGCTGGACCAGCTGGCCGACGTCACCATCGACGCCATTCCCAACCAGACCTTCAAGGGCCACGTGACGGAAATCGGCAACACCGCGATCCTGCGCTCCACCGGACTGGCGGCCAGCCAGAGCGCGGTTTCCAGCCAGGAAGCCAAGGACTTCAAGGTCGTCATCGCGCTCGACAATCCGCCCGCTTCGATCCGGCCCGGATTGTCCTGCACCTCGAAGATCATCACGGCCACGCGGCAGAAGGTCCTGTCGATTCCGATTCAGGCCCTGACCGTGCGCCAGCGCGGCGACCTGGAGCCCGAGAAACCGGGCGGCAAGGTGGTCCAGGCCAGCACGCTCGATCCGGCCAAGGAGAAGGCCAGGAAGGAAGAGTTGCAGGGCGTGTTCGTCGTGAGGAAGAACGCCGCCGAGTTTCGTGAAGTGAAGACCGGCATCACGGGCACCACCGACATCGAAGTGCTCGACGGGTTGCATCAGGGCGACGAAATCATCACCGGCAGCTACAAGGTCATCCGCACGCTGCGCAACGCGGCCAAGGTGAAGGTGGACAACCAGGCGCCGGTGAAGACCGAAAGTTAGGCGGCCGGCCTTCAGGATCGGCACGAGGGAGAACGATATGGCCACAGCAGCCGGCACCGAACACGACGCGCGCGCCGAGGAACTCAGGCGCGACAACATCGTCATCCGCACCTACGACCTGTGGAAGACCTACGTCATGGGCGACCAGGAGATTCACGCCGTGTCGGGCGTAGACCTGGAAATCCACCGCGGCGAATACCTCGCCATCATGGGTCCGTCGGGCTCGGGCAAGTCCACGCTGATGAATCTGATCGGCTGCCTGGACTCACCCACCAAGGGCGACTACTACATCAACGGCAACCTGGTCAGCGAGATGGACGACGACGAACTGGCGCGTATCCGCAACAAGGAGATCGGCTTCGTCTTCCAGACCTTCAACCTGCTGCCGCGCGCCACGGCGCTGCACAACGTGGAGCTGCCCCTGATCTACGCCGGCATCCCGGCGCAGGACCGCCTCGAGCGCGCCAAGCACGCCTTGCGCATCGTGGATCTCGAGCCGCGCATGTACCACAAGCCCAACGAGCTTTCGGGCGGCCAGCGCCAGAGGGTCGCCGTGGCCCGCGCGCTGGTGAACAACCCCTCGATCCTGCTGGCCGACGAGCCCACCGGTAACCTGGACTCCGTCACCAGCCGCGACATCATGGCCCTGTTCGAGAAGCTCTACCAGCAGGGCAACACCATCGTGCTCGTCACGCACGAGCGCGACATCGCCGAGTACGCCCACCGCATCGTCACCATCCGCGACGGCAAGATCCACGCCGACGAGACGCGCGAACAGCACTACGGCCCGCGCATCGTCTGACCGCCCCTTCCTAGGCCTTCCGCGATCTGTTACAACAGTCGCATGACCGGTATTCTGTACCGCGGGCGCCGCGCCGCCACAATCGAGAACGAACATCTGCAAGTGGTGGTCACCGAGCAGGGCGGCCACATCGCCGCCATCATCGACAAAGCCACCGGCGTCAACCCGCTCTGGTCGCCGCCCTGGCCCACCATCGAACCGTCGGCCTGGTCGGCCGAAATGATCGAATACGGCAGCGATGCCGAGAGCCAGTTGCTGGCCGGCATCCTGGGCCACAACCTGTGCCTGGACCTGTTCGGCGGGCCCAGCCCCGAGGAGGCGGCCGTGGGCCTGCGCGTGCACGGCGAGGCGGGCGTCACCTCCCATGCCCTGCGCGCCGACGGCGACACGCTGTGGCAACGGGCCACGCTGGTGCACGCCCAACTGCTCATGGAGCGCACCCTGCGTCTGCGCCCGGGGAGCCGGCGCATCGAGATCGGCGAGACCGTCGAGAACCTCTCCATCTACGACCGGCCGGTCGCCTGGACCGAGCACGTCACGCTGGGGCCGCCGTTCCTCGAAAAGGGACGCACCATCACCGCGGCCACGGCCACGCGCTCGAAGGTCATGTCCTCCGATCCCAGCGGCCTGTGCCCGCATCAGCTCGGCGCCGAGTTCGACTGGCCGCACGTGCCGCTGGCCGCCGGCCTCAGCGAGGATCTGCGCGTCTACACCAATCGCCGGGTTTCGGCGTCTTTTACGACCCACTTGATGGATCCAGCGCGCGAGACGGCCTGGTTCAAGGCCTGGAGCCCGACGCACCGGTTGCTGTTGGGCTACGAATGGAAGCGCAGCGATTTCCCCTGGCTGGGCATCTGGGAGGAAAACTACAGCCGTAGGCTGCCGCCGTGGAACGGCCAGACCCTCACGCGCGGCCTCGAGTTCGGCGTGTCGCCGTTCGCCGAGAGCCGCCGCAGCATGATCGAACGCAACACGTTGTTCGGCGCTCCGTGCTACCGCTGGATTCCCGCGCGCTCCTGCGCCGCGGTGGAATACACCGCCTGGCTCGAGCCCTGCCGCGAGCTGAAACTCTAGGGTTGTCAGCCCAGAATCTTGCGCGCCAGCGCCGTGTTCTCGGCGGCTTCGTCCTTGAACCGGCCGTACATCCCGACGATCAGGGCGTCGCCGGGCTTGATGCTCGCGTACGCCGTGCGGACAACCTGTTCCACGTGCTGCGGCGTTTCGATGTTGCGCCCGGCGCCCATCACCTTGAATGCCAGGCAGGGCTTTTTGGTGAGGCGGATCATCTTGAACATGCGTTCGGGGTCGCGCTCCATGAAGGACTCGCCCAGCGCCGCCTCGCCGAATTCGGCGCGTGACTCCTCGACCGTGCGCGAGAGGCGATACAGGCAGGTCATGTAGTAGTCGTTTTCCCAGCCCTCGCTCTCTGCCACGTCCACCACGGCCGGATTGTGCGTCGACACGCCCGCCATCACGCCGGCGTCGTGCACCGCCTTCAGGAAGTCCCGGATGCTCTGCTTATTGCCGTCGCGAAACTTGTTGTCCGTAACGCCGCCGTGATGGCCGATCGAGATCGGCTGCATCGTCTTCACCACCTCGGGAACCAGCTTGTAGTCCTTCATCAACGCGAAATCGGCCAGCACGATGAGGTTCATCTTCCCGCCCGCCGCCCTGTAGCGCTTGTAGTCGTCCAGCGGCGAGTCGCCCGCCGGCTGGTCGTTGTAGTGCACCTGCCACGTGTTGATGCCCATCTCCTCGGCGTGGAACAACAGGCGCAGCTTCTGCTCGCGCGTGAAATACTCCTTGTAGTGCGCGTCCAGCCATCTGTTGAAGTGCGAGTAGCCGTACAGCGGGTTCGAGCCGATAATCATCCGCGTGATGCGGTGCGGGCCGAAATCCACCGTGGGCAGCTGCGGCTGGCGCTGCGGCTGAACCGGCGCGGCGCCCTGGGCGCTGGCCACCGCGGCGGCGGCTTGAAGAGCGCCTGCGGCCTGAAGAAAAGCTCGGCGGGATTGTGGCATTGAGTTCTCCTGACGGACTTCCAGGCCTGATTCTATTGAATCCTTACCAACAAATCAATACGCCGCAAGGCTTATACTGTCAACCATCCGTATGGCCGACTCCGTGCCCCGCACTTCCTTGACCCGCCGCGCCTTTACCGCCGTGGCCGCCGCCGCCCTGACCGCCCCGGCGGCACGGCCCCAGTCCAGCCCGCAGCCCACGCCGCCGGCCCCGCCGGAGGCGGACTTTTTCCCTTTCGGCACGCATATTTACCGCGAGCCCTCCCTGCCGCTCGAGCAGCTCCGCGCCGACCTGCCGGTGCTCAAGAAGCTCGGCTTCAACATGGTCAAGATCCAGGAGTCCTGGTCGGCCGACGAACGCCTCGAAGGCGCCGTGGATCTGGCGCGCGTCGAACATCTGATCTCCGACGCCCGCCAGAACGGGCTGCGGGTCTATTTCGGTTTCACCCTGGAACAGGCGCCGGCCTGGCTGTGGCACAAGTTCCCCGATGCCTCGATGCAATACGAGACCGGCCAGCCGCACGACGATCCCACCCCGTACCTGTTGCCCCAGGATGGCAAGCCCGGCCCGTGCTGGCACCACCAGGCCGCCCGCGCCGCCGCCGAGCGCTTCCTCGAGACCGCCGTTGCCCGTCTGGCGCGCTTCGACAACATCCTGGTCTGGAACGTCTGGCAGGAGATCGGCTTTGGGGACCTGCGGCCGGGCCACTTGGGCCTGTGCTACTGCCCCAACACCCTGGCCGCCTACCGCGATTATCTGCACACGCGTTACGCCGGCCTCGACGCGCTCAACGCCGCCTGGCACAGCGCCTTCGGCCAATGGGAGGAGGTCGAACCGCCGCGCATGTTCGCCGCCGTGCCGTCGTGGTTCGACTGGCGGCACTTCATGGACAGCGTCTATCTGCCCTGGGTGCTGCGCTGGAAAGGCGACGCCGTCCGCCGGGCCGACCCCGCCCAACGGCCGATCCTGGCCCATACCGGCGGCGCCTCGATCGCCACTACGGTCGATTGGCGCTGGGCCGAGGCGGTCGACCTGTACGGCTCTTCCTGCTACCCCTCCTGGGGCGAGTTCGACGAGCCCGGCGAGCCGGCCGACGCGCGGCGCCTCGAAACCCACAACCGCCGCTACCACCAGTTCTGGACGAACGTGCTGCTGCGATTCGACCTGATTCGCGCCGCCAGCCGCGCCAGGGGGCCCGGCGGCAAGTTCTGGACCGCCGAATTGGAGGGCGGACGCGCCTCCGGCGGCGTCACGCCGGGCCGCGTCCCGGCTCCGCGCGATATCCGGCTGTGGACGCTCGGCACGCTCGCCGCGGGTTCCAGCGGAGTCAGCTTTTGGAACCATCGTTCGGAGTTGTTCTGGATGGAGGCCTACGGCTTCGGTTTGCTCGAGCTGGAAGGCGCCACCACCGCCCGCGCCGCCGAAGCCGGCCGCATCGGCAAGGCGCTGCAGACGCATGCCCGCCTGTTTACGGATGGGGCCGTGCCGCCCGCCGCCTCGGCCATCGTGTGCGGCGAGCGGCTGCACCAGTTCTGCGCCGCATCCGGAGCCGAACACGTCTCCGCGCTCGAGAAGACGACCGTGGGCCTGTGGAAGGCGCTCTTTGAGGAGGGCTATCCATCCGAGTTCGCCGACGCCGCTTTTCTGCCCCAGCGGCCGGCCCGGCTGCGGGTTCTCCTCCTGCCCATGCCCTGGCTCCTCGAAGCGGAGGCCATCCGCCGCTTGCGGGATTTCGTCCACAACGGCGGGTTCGTCATTGCCGAGGCCTGTCCCGGCCGTTTCGACGCTTCCGGTTTCGGCTACCCGGGCGAAATGGCGCCGCCCCTGCAGGAGCTTTTCGGCGTCCATCACAAGCAGCTCTACACCCTGCCGCCGGACGCCAAAACCCGGCCCCGCCTGGCCGGCGCGGGTCCGCTGGCCGGCCTCACGCTCGAGGCCGACCGCTGCCTGCAGACGCTCGAACCCGCCGGCGCGGATGTGATCCTGACGCTCGGGACGGAAGCGGCGGGCGTGCGCAACCGATTCGGCGACGGCCAGGCGATCCTCCTCGGAACGCTCGTCGGAGCCGCGGTCGAAGCCGGCCGGGAAGACGGCAGGAAGGCGCTGACGGCGCTCCTCACCCTGGCCGGTGTGAAACCCGATCGCGCCGGGCGGCTGTTGCGCCGGCGCCGCGTATTGGACACCCGCCAGGCCTGGTTCCTGTTCAATACCGGCGCCGAACCGGTGGAGGAACTGGTTCCGCTGGAAGGCCGCCAGCTCGTCGCCGAGCTGCTGGGCGAACCGGCCGAGGTGGCCGGCAAGGCCGTGCGCGTCAAGGTCCCGCCGCTCGACGTGCGCTGCCTGATCCTCGACCAACCCGCGTAAGCCCGGCCAATTCGATACAATCGCAGGCGAAAGGAACCACTCGATGAGCTTGAACCGCCGCGACTTCGCTCGCGCCACCGCCCTGACTGCGATTTCCTATTCCCGCGTCCTCGGCGCCAATGATCGCGTCGGCCTGGGCGTGGTCGGCCTCGGCGAGCGGGGCGCCTACGTCATGTCGCTGTTCCAGAACGAGCCCGGTGTCGAAGTGCGGGCGCTGTGCGATGTGTACGCCCTGAAGCTGGACCAGGCGAAACAGAAGGCCCCCGCCGCACAGACCTTCTCCGACCACCGGCGCTTGGCCGAGCTTCATGAGCTCGACGCCGTGCTCGTTGCCACCCCTGACCACTGGCACAAAGGGGTGGCCATCGACATGCTGAACGCCGGCCGGGACGTGTATTGCGAAAAGCCCCTGGTCAGCCGCCGCGAGGACGGCCCCGAGATCGTGAAAGCCGCGCGTGTCAACGCCCGCATCTGCCAGGTCGGCATGCAGCAGCGCTCCGGCACTGTCTATCTCGAAGCGCGCGAGAAGTTCGTCGCCAGCGGGCTGCTCGGCAAGCTCACGCATGCCTGGTGCGTCTGGAATTCGGGCATCCCCCAGCGCCTGCCCTCGGAGCCGCGCGAAAAGCCGGCCAACCTCGACTGGGTGCGCTTCCTCGGAGTGGTGAAATACCGCGACTGGAACCCGGCGCAATACCTCGATTTCCGTGCCTTCCTCGACTTCGGCGGGGGCAAAATGACCGACTTCGGAGCCCACTGGATCGACGTCGTGCACATGTTCACCGGCGTTGACGCGCCGCAGCTCGTCTCCGCCCATGGCGGCGTCTTCTATGATTTTCACGACGGCCGCACGGCCCCGGACGCCATCTCGGCTCTCTACACCTACCCGGGCTTCACCGTGCACTTTGAATCCCTCGCGGTCACCGGCGGACCCGAATACGGAGTGACCTTCTTCGGCGACAAGGGCAGGCTGTTCATCAATCGCAACCGCTATGAATTCCACCCTGCGGGCAAGGGCGCCGAGCCCGTGATTGCCAAGTTCCCCGGCGACATCACCCAGCAGCACGTCCACAATTTCCTCGATTGCTGCCGCACCCGCAAACTGCCCAACGGCGACGTCTATTTCGGCCACCGCTCGGCCCAGGCCTGCCTGCTCGCCGTGCAGGCCTACGAGGAGCAGCGGACTCTGCGCTTCGACGCCCAGCGCGAGGAAGTGCTGCCGTTGTAAACCGGCTGTAGACTGGACCCCCTGGCTGGCCTGGCCGCCGCGAAGTTGCGCCTGGCCTGTGACGCGCGGCCCCGCCCGTTATGTAGAATAAAGAGGCGCATTGCAGGCCGGGTGGCGTGAGTGAGTGTGGGTACAGCCGGTGCGCGGGCCGCCAGGTCACGATTAGGGAAACGCGCGCCGCTGGGCGCGCATCTGACTGAGCAGTTTGCGGGCCTGGCGCGGGCTCGTGCCCGGCTGATCAGCGAAACGATTACGGCTGCGCGGACGTCCTGGCTTCAGAGGATTTCCGAGGGTGGAGTGGGGACGCTCGGCCGGCCCGGCCACATGAAAGATGTCAGGGCCGCAAGGACCCGAAGGAGTTGTATTCAAGTGAAGAAGTTTGCAAGCTGGCTATTTTTCTTGGCGCTGGCTTCCGCGGCGCCTTTACTGGCGCAGGTCATTTTCACCGCCAGCCCGAATCCGCTGCCGGCGGGGGTCGACGTCGTGACGGTCTCCTGGAATGCCCCGGCTTCCACGGCCGTCGAAATTCATCTCATCACCCCAACGGGACAGCTGTTCTCGTCGGGCGGAACCACCGGTTCCGCTATGACGGGCACATGGGCCTATCCGGGACTGACTTTCTATCTGATCGACGCCAACACACGCGTCACCCTCGCCACTGTGACGCTGACCAGCGTGGCAACCATCAGCTTGAGCCCCAACCCCCTGCCCAGCGGGGTCACCAGCGTGACGGTCTCCTGGACCGCTCCGGGCTATACTTCGGTCGATATTCACAATGGCTCGGCCACGGGCTCGCTGTTTCAGTCCGCCCAGCCGCCCACCGGATCGGCCGTGGCCTCGGGGGTCGTTCCCGGTCAGGCCTTCTATCTCGTCGACCATGTTTCCAGCACATTCCTGGCCAGCGTGTCGATCCTGGGCGATTGGGACATTCCCACCGCCAATCAATCCCAGTGCCTGCCCTTCGCGGTCCTGAGCGAACCCGCCACTGCCGGGCCGCAAGGCTACGTCACCTGCTGGCGCGTCGGCTATTTCCACTGGTATGCGATCGGCGGCGCGGGCTGGACCACGGGCTTCTCATTGAACAACCCGACCAGCTTTGACATCCCCATCCAGGTCGCGGTTGCCAACAAGGCCGGGACTTCGTACGCCCCGACCGGCGTGACCGTCAACGGGGCTGCCGTCACCCTGAGTTCAGGCGCCACCGATGCCCGCACTCTGCCGGCCCACAGCCTCCTGCGCTATGTCTTCCCCGCCAACGGCGGAGCGGAAGTCGACGGCCAGATTTTTCTCCAGGTCCTGGCCAAGGATGGCCTTTCGTTGAACTCCATCCAGGCGGTGGAGGATTTCAGCCTCACCCTGCATGGCATCACCTACTCCACGGTCACTGTGCCCGTCAGCTGGGTGGATCAGGCCAACACGACGTACTCCTCCATGTTCGAGGAAAGCTCTTCGGATTCGAGCATCGGCTCGTTTGCCATTAAGGACATGTCCGGGGCGGGCCAGACTGTGACCGTGAAGGTCTTCGACGTCAACGGGAACCAGCTCGGCGATCAACCCCTGGTACTGGCGGCCAACCAGACCACGGCCAATACCGCCGACGGCCTCTTCGGCGCCAGCACCTTCAGCTCTCCGCCCTCCGTGCCGTTCTTCCGCATCCAGTTCAGCGGCACGGGACAGATCGCGGTCCTGGTGCTCCAGAACCGCGGGCAGTCCATCTCCTCGATGCCGGCCCAGGCCGATCTCGAGCAGTAATCTTCGCTCCGCGGCCCTGACGTGCAGATATTTTCGGCGTCGGGTCCGCCGCGTCCATCGCGTCTTCCGCGCGGCGCCGGATCGGGTCTCAACCCCCTATCCGGCGCCGTTTCGTTGTGTGGGATCTTCCGGCCGGCTTACCCGCAACACTTCGCCGCCAGTTTTTTCAGCCGCCTGGCCGGACCTCCGGCGCGCACGATCGAGCATCCTGAATGACGCCCGCCCCCGCGCTGGCGCGCACGGCGTAAACCTCCGGCGCCACCTGCATCGCGGCCTCATAGCGGGTCCGGACCGCGCGCGCGAATTCCTCCGCCGCGCCCGTTTCCACAAACGCCACCATGCACCCTCCAAACCCCGCGCCGGCCTGGCGCGCGCCGATCACGCCCGGCGCGGCCAGCATCGCCTCCATCATCGACGCCATGGCCGGAGCGCCGATTTCGTACAGCTCGCAGGCGCCCCGGTATGAGGCCGCGCACAGCCGCCCGATCGCCGCGCGGTCGTCGCCGCTCAGCGCCTCGGCCAGTTGGAGCACCCGCGTGTTCTCCTCGATGATGAACCGGCAGCGCCGGTAGACCTCGTCCCCGGATGACGCCGGCCGGTTCGCCTCGAGCTGTTCCAGCGATGCGTCGCGCAGCGCCGCAACGCCCAGATGCCGCGCCCCCTCCTCGCATCGCGCGCGCCGCGCCGAATACTCCGATCCGGCCAGTTCCCGCCTGGCGCGCGTGTCCGAGATCACCACCCTCAGTCCCTCGTTCATCGCCACCGGGCGGCTCGAAAGGTCCCTGCAATCCAGCAGCAGGGCGCAGGAATCCTGCCCCGCGCAGGCCGTGAACTGGTCCAGAATCCCGCAGTTGAGACCCACAAAATCGCATTCGGCGCGCAGGCACAATTGCGCCATGCGCAGCGCTTCGAGCCTCCACCCTCCCAGAGCCTGAAAGACCACCGCCGTGGCGCACTCCAGGGCCGCTGACGAAGCCAGGCCGCTGCCCACCGGCACCGTGC
>Ga0074045_10003519_pt1 | contig 14088 bp, 18 predicted proteins | sample BogForMeECP23OM2_FD_94442 | JGI IMG/M metagenome (GOLD analysis project Ga0074045, IMG submission 94442) | Bog forest soil microbial communities from Calvert Island, British Columbia, Canada - Bog Forest MetaG ECP23OM2 | ecosystem: Environmental > Terrestrial > Soil > Wetlands ... | reverse complement strand
TGCTGTGAGCACTATTACAAAGACAACCCTTTTATCGGAAAACAGGCTCTTCTTAATTTCAGGGATTTCAGACTCGTCAAAGACCTCTGCTGAGCGGCCTTCAAAAAAAGAGTCTATTTCGAATTTGGCTTCGCCGTCATCGGCAAATGTCCTTGCATCTACAGTTAGTTCGTCACCGGCTTTTTTTAAGAAAAGGTATTCTGTATCAAGTTTGTAGACAGCCATTGGGAGATCGTTTGACAACAAATGAGCCGCGTATTTCAGGCATTCTTCTTCTCTTTTATTGCCGGGAGCAACGTATGCCCTGACACCGTCAATCTTAAGGGGGACAGAGTTTTTATCTTTCTTGTCTGATATTCTCATCATCTATGACCTGTTGCCTGCTGCGTATCATTTGTTAGTTAAACTTCACAATCCTTTTGCCCGTAGTGAAAGATGTCTTGTTTACGGTAAGAACGGTCTCGCTGCCAACCTTGTCGCCTTTCTTCAGTACACCTTCACTTGTTATCGCAGAACACTCCCACGTTTCAGACATCGAAAGTTGCGCTTCAGAGTATCCCGGTAAGTCACGAGACTTTTGGCGGGTATCGTCTGACGCACAAGTTATGCCAAAAATTATTACGTCTTTGATGTGTTCACCCTCAACTGCATTTATCGTCTGTGCCGGAGGCAGAGCCTGGACAAATCCGCTCGCGGTTAATGGGCTCATGGAAAATCCCGGCAGGTTCTGTTCCAGATGCGCGGCAGAGCCTTTTGGTCCTGTCGCGCCAGTTCCTGCATGCCTTACATAAAACTCCCTGAAAACATCGCGCCCTTTAGCGTTAAGCGTTGACTGTTGAGCAAGCCGCGCCGGATTTGCCGCATTACCCTTTTGCGAAGACCCGCTTCGGGACATTGTTGTTACCAGTGCAGGCGCCGTTTGGACCTCCGGTGCGGAAATCCCCCGGTGCGTTTGCACAGGAGGTAGTTGATGGTTTGCAGCCGGTAATTTTTTGTTGCTGTTTTTGTTTGTTGCCATGAGAGTGAAACCGGTAAACCCGGCGCCTGCCAACAAAATTAATAAAATGGCATAAAGCAATATTTTTTTCCGGTCTTTTATGAGCAGCTTATTTAACATCCTGTGCCACCTCCTGTTTGCCGGTTTTGGTTGCTGTTACCACAATCGCGATCTCACTGCCGATGGCATCCTTTTCCTGGTATCCAAACAGGGCGCCTATCAGGGGCAATTTCGAAAGCAGCGGCACTCCCTGGGCAGAGGTGCTATTCTGTTTGGTCTTAAACCCGGTAAGCACAAAACTGTCCCCCCATTTCAAATCCAGGGGAACGGCAGTGTTCGTAAGTGAAGTGTCCGGAGCTGTCGTTGGGTTTGTCCCCCCTGAACTGGCCATACTTACCAGTTCAGAAGTTTCCGCGTATATACCACCGTTAAATGTATCATGCCGTATGTTAGGGAGTATTTTTATCTTAAGCCCTACATTTACATAATTCACTGTGGTTGCTGTTTGTGACACACCGGTCGTAATCGCCTGAGACTGCGTGAAGTATGGAATATTTTCTGTTACGTTAAAAAATACAGGTATTCCGTTCCTTGCAGTGGTCTCCCACGATTTCACAACTTTCGACTTGCCGTAGTCACCCAGAACGCTGAGCAATGTCGAGATGGCATTTCCAGCCAGGGTAGTGTTGTATCCGAAATTAAATGCATTAGCCGGCGCAAAGCTGCCGTCTACCGTAACTTTTTTCATAACGGCATTCCAGTTGATGCCTGCCGAGTAATTGTCGGTAAGGTCGACCCTGATGACATCGACTTTTACGCTAATTTTTTCATTCATTTCCGTGTCTTTTTCGATTACTTGCCTGATCTTCGCTATGGCGCTGGGAACATCCACTATGACCAGGTATCCGTTCTTGGATATCTGGACCGACCCATCTTTGCTGAGAAAGGTCTTCACAAACTGCACAAAATCGTCGAAGTTTCCTGATATCCCTATGCTGTCGGTACCGGAGGAGCCGGCGGTCACCGATCCCGTTGCAGCAACTGTACCCGTTGAGGACTGTGCGCCTGTCGAAGTTCCTGATATAGACTGTGACATACCGCCGGAGGGAGTAGCGCTGCTGGTGGCTCCTCCGCCGCCCGAGACCGAATATGTAAAGAAAACATCTTTATCCATAATACAAACTTCATTTCTGCTTATTGCCCAGAAACCGTTTTTTTTCTCGCAAAAAACATCGGCACCCTTGCATAGCAGCTTTACAGCCTCGTCAACAGAATCTCCCTTGTAGGCGAAATTCACTGTTATGTCATTGATATTCTGCAATGCCTGATGACTGCTCCCGTTGTTTTGTGCTGGTTGAGGAGAAAGGGGAGGCTGTTGTTGATACAGCGTTGTACCGGAATACGACCCTGATGCTCCGGGGGGGGACGAAGATATTGAATAATTAAGAGTGTACAGCTGGGCCAATGCCCGTAGAACATCACCGAATTTTGAACCTTTTAGGTTAAGGCTTATGTGCGCCCCGTCGTTTTTAAAGTCGTCCGGCACAATAGCCATCGCGTCGTTACTAAAAAACAAGAAAAAAAACAACGCATATACAAAGATCGCACATTTCCAGGTCATATGTAATCCGGCTTGTAAAAAATCCCATAACTGGGAAGCGCCGCCCTCCTTTTTCATATCTGCTCATTACTGCTATGCTTACGACCGCTATCACGGCGTTCCTTCTACAGATATTACTTCACCGTATATAATTTTTTTTGTGCTATAATTTTTCCGGAGAGTGATTGAATCCAAAGTTATTGACAAGGGGTAAGCTTAATTGGCTGTCCTGAAAAAAGGCACATCCGCGAAAAAGATGCAGTACCGCCATCCTCTGCCGGTGCGGCTTATGCACTGGATCAACGTTGTGGTCATTGTCGTGCTTCTGATGAGCGGGCTCAACATCTTCAATGCACACACGGCGCTTTACTGGGGAGAATCATCGTATGGCAAAAAGCCGCCGCTGATTGAAATACGCGGCGTGCAAGACAAGGAAGGTAACCTTATCGGCACTACCGGCATCTTTGGTTATAAAATAAACACCACCGGATTCCTTGGGGCTTCCCGGGGTCCTGATGGAAATATGGAAGATCAGGGATTTCCGATTTGGATAACAATACCAAGTTATAGATGGCTTGCCCTGGCCCGGCGTTGGCATTTTTTCTTTGCCTGGCTCCTGGTAGCAAATGGCGTCTCCTTCGTGATGTATTCCCTGCTCAGCCGTCATGTCACCCGGAACCTGTTGCCCACCCGTCAGGATTTGCATTCAATCGGCAGGTCGGTCGTCGATCACCTGCTGTTGCGGCGCCAGAAAGGGGAGGAAGCCATACGTTACAATGTACTGCAGAAGACGGCCTATCTTTCAGTGATCTTCCTGATGGCCCCCGCAATGATCTTGATGGGGCTTGGTATGTCACCGGCTCTGGACGCACTCTTCCGCGGTTTGGTTAGCCTGTTCGGAGGCAGGCAGTCGATGCGGACGCTCCATTTCTTTATCGCCTGGGCATTGGTAGCATTCGTCTTCGTTCATGTCTTCGAGGTCATTGTCAACGGATTCTGGAATAACGTCCGCTCTATGATAACCGGGTATTTCAAAATTTCTTCGGAGTCGGATAATGAATAGTGCACCGAGGGTAACCCGCAGGGGACTCCTGTTGAGGATAGCTGCCGGTGTCGGAGCCATGGCGCTGGCCGGCTGTCAGAAGCTGTCTGATACGACGTGGTTTCCCAGGATTCTTGGCCTTGGCGAGACAGCAACGCAAGGATTTCAGCGACTCATTCTGCCAAGAAAGGCTATGGCTCGTGAATTCGCGGATACGGACCTGGATGCGCAGTTCAGGAACAACGGGACTTCACTGCCCCGTAATCCCGCATTCCTGGCGATGGCGCAGAATGGATTTGCAGAATATAGATTGACCGTTGACGGGTTGGTTGAGAAACCCGTCATGTTTTCTCTTGCAGAGATACGGGCCCTTCCGAGCCGCACCCAGATAACGAGGCACGATTGCGTCGAGGGGTGGAGCGCCATCGGCAAGTGGAAGGGAGCGCGTCTAAGTTCCCTGCTCGAAAATGTCCGGATCAAACCAAATGCCCGTTATGTCGTCTTTTACTGTGCAGACCCTATGGATGATGACGGCAGTTCTCCGTATTACGAGAGCATAGATATGGAGGATGCGTTCCACCCGCAAACCCTCCTGGCATACGAATTGAACGGAGCGGTTCTTCCCCTCGCCAATGGTGCGCCTGTCCGATTGCGCGTCGAGCGCCAACTGGGATACAAACACGCTAAGTACATTGTCCGCATTGAAATCGTCGAGAACTTCTCCAGGATTGCCGGTGGCAAAGGAGGGTACTGGGAAGACCATGGATACGAATGGTATGCGGGGATTTGAAGGCTCTCTCTGATCTTTTACACGGAATTATGGACGGTCAGGAGACGGGAGGCGGGGGGAGTCAGGAATTATTGAAATAATAACCTTCTCCGTTTGTTCTCTTTCAGGCACCCTGTCCTGGCCGTGTTCTACAGTCGGGGCCTGCGTTTCCTCCAGGGCATATCTTAACAGCAGCATGTATTCGTTATCCGCTTCCTTATTATCAGTATCGTGGCTTTCGGACCATACAAATTGAGGTACGAGCAGCATACCCAATATCAATACAAAAAAAACTATTTTCATCATTATCTTCCCTTTATTTCACTGCTATTGCGTCGATCTCAAGACCGGTTCAGCCGGTTTCACGATTACGGTTTCCTTGTGTGCGGGATAGAATATACCTCCTCTGATCGCTCCAGGGATAATTATTTCCTCCAGCATTTGCGGTTCCCAAATATACTTGTATGGTTCGGCATAGGGCGAGATTCTTTTATATTCTGTTTTTTCCATTTCTTTTACAGCCATGACTTTCCCGTCCTGTAACCCTTTCGAATAACCGTCCGTTGATGCGCATCCGGAAGGGGCAAGCAAAATCAGCAGGCAGAAGACAGCGATATTATTATTCATGCTTTTTTAATCTCCATGCCTTGAGCAGGTAGCCATCTTGAGACAGAAATGCCTCATTAGCTGAAATCATTACCGTTGCAACAAAACCGTCTTTTATATAATAAATTCTATATGCTGCCCCATCGGCATCAAACATATATGCATGACCTCCTATTATCACAGGTTCTTTGCTGAATAGCATATATAGCTTCACTGCATCATTTTTAAAAACATCGGGATAGCTTTCCGCGTGGATTACAGCCCCAGACGCTTTCATGTAATCAGTTCTGTAAACCTCCAGAAGGATGTCATCTCCTAAAGAAGGTGATATTATCGAAAAACTTGCTGGTATCCCGTATTTTCCTCGTAGAACATCGACACCGACAGAACTTTTTATGTCCATGCGGTCCAGCTCATATCTTGAGGTCCTTATTACCTCCTGAGCTAAGAGAAAGCCTGGAGTGGCAAGTAAAATCAATAATAGGGACACGAACCTACACATTTTCAACATTCCCTACGAACAACCCCATCCATTCAAGAAAGTGGGGGTCTGCCCCAAGAGGAAGGCTTAAAAATCTGGCTTGCTTCTGAAAGGCCTTTGCAGGCAATACCACGGGCCAGAAACCCAGGTTATAGCAAATTGACATATCCATAACAACGTTGTCCGTATTTATAAGTATCGACTCCTTATCGCCGCACCGGGCATAAGAAAAGTCCATTTTACCTTTTAAATCGCATACGCCGCTTTTCCGGGCGGTGATGTAGAGAAAATATTTCTTTGTTCCAACAATGTTCGAAATCTGCATAGCCGAAAGCAGTTCCGTAGCATCAGTTATTTGTTCCTTCAAATGTCTTGCTTTTTTAAAAGCATCCTTGTAAATTTTTTCCATTCTGCTTCTGACATAGGAGGGCCATAATAATGTTTTAAACACGTTTCCCTCATATTCGAGCCTGATTTTGGTTTTTACAGCCACAATTGACGAATCAACAAACTCGTTATGAATTGTCTGATAGCTGCTTATACATCTATAATCCCGCTCGTCGCTGCCAACGGATTTGGAATCTAAAACAAAGCCGAGGTAGCCGTCGGCCAGTATCGATATGCCTTCTTCTTCTTTCCAGTATGGACTTAAATCCACTTATTTCTTCCTCTCATCAGAAATATATTTCCTGTAAACATCAGAAGGCACTATGGTATCGAGGCCCGTCTCAGCCGGTGTCCACCAGCTTTCTTCCTGAACAATTGCCCATACATAGTGCTCGCCTATCAGGCGTCCCATTGGTGATTTCATGGGCGTTACGTATACGCGTATTACCTTCCCCGGCAAACGCAACGGCAACCCGGGCGTCGCATAACCGAGTATTTTTTCAGGGCCGCTTCCTCCCTTCTCCAAAAGCTCGACCTTTTCGTCAAATGCATCATTAACTTTATCATTCACTGCAGGGGATAAAGCTTCATTTCTGATGTGATCTGTTCCGCAGCCACTTAAAGAAGAAACCAGAACCATAAGTACGGTATAGAATATAGTCGCTACTTTACCCACGTGAGCTCCCTGATATTCACTCCTTGATAACCATCAGGTATATACACCGCACTCGAAAAGACAACCTCCACTTTGTCAGTCGGCTTAACCTCAACGAATGGCATAAACTTATCGGCTTTTTGTTCCAGTTTTTGGGCCAGTTTTTCAGCTGCGCCGCTCGCTCCACCGTATAGACCTGCGCTCATTGCGCTGCCGGTTATCACCGAAGTAGCAACACCTGTCGAAGTGCTTAGTGCAGTAGTTGTCTCCCCCGCAGCCAATCCCTTTGAAATGCCGGCTGCAAAAGAAGCTAAAATCAGTTCTGCAATGTAAGGACCGGAACGCTCGTCGACCCTGCCCCGCAGACCTATAAGTCCGTCGCTCATATCTACTATATACCCATCTACAGACTGTTCAATATACTGTCCCCCGATATAACAGTTTAAAGTTTTTGCCTGCATATATACGCGCGCAGCAGACAGGTCTGCGCTTGCAGCTGCAATTATTGCACAATCTTTAATTGGACGGCTCGTGGCATTGGGGCCGAATGATACAGACGTGAGATCAATAACGACAGGATAGGGCAGCCCGGAAACAGCGGCAACGCCATGAGAGAGAGAACCAGAGGCACGTGAACCACCCAGCAGGTTTTTCTCACGCTCCTTCTTATTCTCCTGAGCAGGTGCTGCAACTGTAGATTGAGACTGGTGTGCCTGAACTAAGACAGACGCCGAAGGTGGCAAGACCCGCTGCATAGGCTGCTGGACCGCAACAGTGGCCTTCTTCTGCTCCGCTGCAGCCATAAAATTTACGGCATCTGACGGGCTTTGAAAAACCGGAGCCTGTTTTGGAGTTTCAGGTAAGCCCGGTTTCTGAGCAAAAACCGGCTGTTGCATCTTTATTTCTTCTCTGAGCCCCTGGCCTTTCAACACCAAATTTTCCTTTGTGAGAGCTAAAATCTTTTCCTGGTCCCTTTTATTTTCTTCACTTAACAACTTGTTTGCTTCTGAGAGGTCTTCCCTTGTCTGGTTTTGGATTTTCCTCTCGTTTTTCTTTTTTCCGGTGTCGGGGCTTGCCAACAAGGCATGAATAATCGCTACAGTCATAAACAATATAAATATAGTAATTATCTTTCTCGGCAAGCTGCCAAAGAAGAATTCTCTTATGGCCGACCTACGCTTTTCCGGCACTATTGTTTCAGCATCCGCTGATTCCGTAGGGTTCATATCTCGCATATTCTCTATTGTCCTCCAGGGACGACAACCAGATACACAAGCATTTTATGTTGTCCTGATACAGCTTTTTCAGCATCCTGAGGAGTTGGTGCAATGTAACCGCTTTCTCTTTCAAGCGCTACTGATACTACATTTGGACCAACGAAATCATGCTCGGATATCACAAGCGGTAGAACTGATTTGTTCTTCATTTCAACAATGAACCCGGTAAGAAAGGAAGACTGATATACTTTCTTTAATTTTGATTCCATCAGACCGTTTTTGTTGAACCTATTGAGCAGTTGTTCTTTTCCCGTAATCGAGAATCCTGCAAGCGGCTCGTCCCTTGCCATTGCCACGATAAGTGTTACAGGGTCAATGTCTCTTGTTAAACGCTGCTCCTCCTGTGCCTTTTGAGCGATTACATTCCTTATATCAACTACATTTATCACAAAATCGTTTTTTTCAGGTGATATTTTTACCATGACAGGATAGGTCACCCCCTGGGCCGAAACGAATAACTGTGTATCAGTCAAGTCTGCCGAAAGTATCTTGACAAAGACAGTCCTATCCCGTATTTGAACATCCAAACTTTCAGTGGCTTTTATTACCTCCTGTATTTGTAATGGAAAATTGATTTGCACCGCCTTATTTACACCGGCGTTTATCACAATAATCTCGCCGGTCCATTCAACAGAACGCTTGCCGTCCAAAGCAAAGACATCATAGGGCAAGGAGCAGAGAGCAAAGAGCAGAGAACAAAAAACAAGACTGAAAACAAAAGCGGTACCACTCTTATTTATTGTATAATGTTCTGTCACCTGTCTCCCATCTCCTTTCTTATGCCTTTTGTGCTTTATGCACTATGCCCTTTGCCCTATGCTATGCCCTATGCGTGTTCTTCATTCCCCCAGGGACCCCTTTCTCATGTCCGTAATCTGAAACCCGTATATATTCAAATCATTGGGAGTTGTAGACTCCAAAAAAACCTCAAAATAATATTTTTCTTTTTTCTTTACCTCCCCTCCGCCAAGCACGCTTCTCTGACCCCTGATTGTGACCATATATGTCTTGTCGTCTATTTTCCTTACTTCATGTGTCTCGGGAGAAAACAGAAAGCTAATGTCTCCAGCCTTTAATGAATCGACTACTATTTTCTGGTCATCAGAAAACTTCGACTTGTATAAAGGGCTTAAATACCGCGAAGAACGTTTTGCAACAATGTCCGCAGTATCAGATGTGACAGTAGCTATGAGCAACACAAAATTCTCGGCTATACTCATCACTACGTCTTCAATCCCCTCGCCCGGAGCATAAATTCCGGGTTTGGCACCGGAGACTATATAAGCACGCCTTGGGGTCTGAAACGATTTGACAAGGGCTAGTGCCAGAAAAACAACGGTAATAAGAAGAATGATTGACATTATTTTCCACGCTGCCCCCTCGCCGGCATATTTTGCAATCAGCATCCAGGATTTTTTCTCTGTCGAAAACACGATCTCTCCTTATGACTTTGTCTTTACACCCGGCGCTTTACGCTTTACGGTGAATACAATTTTTTTCCAGGGGCCATTAGATGGTTAGCCCGCATTTTATCATTCCACACGCCGTACTTATGCATTATATGGCGTATATATCCCACCGGCCTTACCTCGGCAATCTTCTTCAGCACAAACGCTATTACAAACCCGATGATAATGGGTATTATAATCCCGAGTATGGACCGGAGTCCGGCGTTCTTGAAAACAACGATGAGCATTGATACAAAAACTACGACGATAGCCAGATCATCAGACGGCAGCCCAAAAAAAAGCAGCGGCACATTCAAAGCCTTAGGCACACGGTATCGCATCAGTCATACCAGACTATTGGGTTGAAGGTGTAACACTTTGTCCGGTCTCGACTTCAGGAAACAGAAGCCCTATAAATGCAATAAGCACATGCGGAGCAATGCCGACCACAACAAAAACAAACAGCATGCTTATGTTTTTGCCGCTCATAAAATATTCGATAATACCGATCACCCCTGCTGCAACAGTAAACAACGCACCATAAATGCCGGTGATGGCATTTTTAGCTGTTGCATAGACATTGGCTAAATTAGCTATTGTAGCCGCACAGGCAGGATCTGCGTTGGCCAAAATACCGCTGCCGATTATCAGCCCAACTAAAACCCAATCAAAAACCTTAAATTTTCTCATGTTACCCTCCTTTTCTATTTTGAATCTATGATATCTTCGAGAAAATAGTCGCCCTCTATTTTGAAGGGGATGGAATCCCCTGTTGTTTTTTCGTTCCTGGGATAAAGATATGTTTCCATATCTTTCCTGATTAGCTCCAGGTCACTCAACAACTTGTCATAATCGAAACTGGCCAGTTTCCTGGCAGATCTCGATTTTTCAGTGTAATAAAGCGCCTGTTCAAGGGAAAAATACACCCTCTGCAGATACGACAGTGATTTTGCTTCACCGGCGCTCATCATCTGTGGCATGTCGTTCACAGACTCACCGTATAAAGGAGCAGCCATAAAAAGGGCGCCGAAAATCAATGGCACAATATAATTTCTCATTTGCATCTCCTTTTTCTCCGGGCCGCTTATATATACTACTTTTGAATGTGTCTTTCCGTTTCCGTCGGGCGTGAACGGTTGCATGAATTCCTTGATGCCAACTTAATTTATCAACACTTTCCCTCATCAATAACAAGCTGGCTGCATTTGAGCACCTTGCCGTATTCCGCAAAATAATAGTCGGCCTCTTTTTTGGAGCCGGCACATGCTATTACAGTGCTGTTCGTGCCGTTCACGCATTCGGCCTTGAAAATTTTCAGCCCCCTAGCGTTCACTTCAGAAATAAGCTCCCTAAGTATTCTGGTAGAAAGAACACTTTTCCTTTTGCACCCATACATTTTCGCGAGCTCATCTATCGCAGAAGAAGAATTGCGTTGGAGCGTCAGAAGCCTTAGCGTATCCAGCATTTTCTTCGAGATGGCCTTATCGTTGAATGACTTAATGCAGACCTGAAACTCGCTTTTTGCGTCCGCGTCAGAATTTAAGCCATAACCCAGGTGTTTCAGACCTCGAAAGTATCCGCTGTCATCACTATCATCGGGATACAACGAGGCTCGTTCCAAATCCATAGCCCTCGATTCCTCATAATAGACCAGCTCTTTCCCCAGGCTTTTGCGCTCACCCCCATCAAATCCCCTGATAGTATCAAACCCTTTTTTCAGATACCAGACAAAGACTGTAGTATCTTTTGTCTTTTGAAACTGGTCTCTTTTATAGACCTTTGCCTGTAACCCGGCAAGGTAGGCGATAGACATCGCCTCATTTTCATTGAAGTAAGTGCCAAGGCTTTTTCTGGCCATTTTAATTATAATTCCCTTATTTTTCTGCAGGAAATCCTCTATTTTATTGTTTACGTTTATCATGGCAGCCCCTTCAACTAAATAATATCGGCATGCTGGGCATCTTGTGGTAAATCTCGTCCAGTGTGGATATTCTGCTTATTATCTTCCTGTTATTTATATCCATGCCTGTAATGCCGTATTTAAACTCTTCAAATTTTTCCTTTGTCTTCAGGCTCGACAACCCGTTATCATCTCCCCATTCAAGCACAGAGAGCAGGGAGAATATGCTGTTAACCGTTAATTGCCTGAGTATACCTCCGTCAGTAATTGAAACATGCGGAATTGCCTGAATATGTTCTTTTATGTGCGTAACGATGAAATTCACATATTTCTCAAATTCCTGGCGCAGCCGTTCTGCCGTGAATTCACACTGATAATTGCAGACTTCAGTTCTCTTCTTCAGTTGCTCTTCTTTTTGCTGAAGCAGATCATTTTTTTTTAAAAGCTCTCTTCTTTTTATTTGCAATTCATCCCTTGCAGTTCTTAATTCATATTTCAGCGCTTCCATTTCTGCAGCATATCCCGCATCCTTGATGATTTTGGCCGTTCCGGGGAACTTTTGAGCCAAAAGCGGCAAAATCGTAACCATGATCTCGTGGTCCGTAGCATCGCTAACTTCAAGCGAGCGTATTGAGTCATATATATTATCCATTTTATTTTTGGTGGACTCTTCAAGCTGGTTACAGCCTGCAGATTGCAGGTGCTGCGCCTTTGCAGCCGCCATGTCTGGAACAGGTGACAACCCGGCCTTCTCATCGACCGGTATCCATTTAAAAGGTTGGCCGTAATTCCCGGAGATACTCACGGCCAAGTCAGTTTGCTCACATCTTCCGGCTGCACGCGCCCCTTTAGCGACTTCACGTATCATGCGACGCACAGTTGTTCTTGGCACTCCTGTGGCAGCTGTAATTTTCTTAACCGACGCCCCCTGCATTAATAATGTGCTGACCAGTTCTTTTTTAGCGACTCTTTCGTCAATTGCCTTCTCTTTTCTGTCTTTTACCTCACTTTGAAGCCATCTGTAGACAGTGGCCTTGCCTGCAATGCCCGTTTCAACTATTTCGGAGTTTGTGCAACCATACATTGCCATCTTTTGCACAGCGTCTTTCCTTTCTTCGCTGCTCAACGGCATCCCATGCCTGGCATTTGATTCGCAAGCTTTCATTAACAGATGTTTCTTTACTTCATGACTACTTAATTCTGTTTCCGGAATTGACATATCAGTGCGAATTCTCGCTTTAATTTTCTTTAACTTAATCTCTTTATGTGCAAGCAACCGGTGCAATCCATCTTCCAATGCAAATATCTCTTTCCCCGGCTCTCCTGTCTGCACCAGTGAAACGTCAATAGGAGGGATATCAAAAACAGAGTCCTCTTTTTGAGAATACATATCCCTGAAAAATGCAACCCTTGTGTTGTCGGTCTCCATCCTGGGGCTGGTACCGTCAACGATAATAACTGCATCAACTGAAACTTCTTTTCTGTAAAACATTTTCCCTCCGTGAAAACACTCTTGATTTGTTCTCTCTTCGTTAATATCTAAATAATCATGCCGTTTGTTGAAAAAAAAATTTTGTGATGCTCACCTGCTCGTTTTTATATGTAAAATAACTAACAAGTTAGTTATTTTACATATAAAATATTACTTTTATGTTAAAATAATTTTTATATATCTTAATATGGAAAATTTGATGAGTCAAGAGTTTTTGAACTGCTTTGATTATTATGCACATTTTTCTGAAAAGCACATCAATTCAGGTGATTGTCTTTTCTTCTTCCCTTTGTTTATCATTTAGTAATGGCGCTTTGGAATTCCATAAAAGAGATAAGACTGAGGGCTCAGTTGACACAGAAAGAGTTTGCCGATGCCATAGGATACACTCCTGAATACATCTCTAATGTTGAGCGTCCGCCCGAAATAACCCGCAGGATAGCAACAGAAAAAATGATAAAAAGAATTGCTGAAGTATATACAAAAACAGAGGAAGAGAGAATCTCGCTTGAAAGAAGGCTGCTGCTTGAGCGTGCCCAGGTCACTGTCAACCCCGAAGTTGCAGCCCATTTCTTAATGGATGAGAAGAAACTGTCCAGCTATCAGTCGGAGGACGGGATGCCGCTTGTCTTTATTGCGCGACTAAAAAAAGACCTGGAAAATGTCGATAACATGGATGCCTTATGCAGTTCTCTGAAGACAGCTTCGAAAGATAGCCTATACGAAAGCCTTCGAGGCATGCGGCTTCTGGCGCGAAAAACAGTTGTGGAACTTGCCAGGGCGTTGAACCAGTCTGTTGAAGAATATCTGATACTCGCTGATTACATGCCGCGAGAGTTTCAGTCTCTCATTTTGCACAAAGGAATGAATGACATGTTTCGCACAATGAGTGAGCTGGACTCTGAGGAACTTGATGCTATGATCGAGGTATTCGCAAGTGTTCTAAGAATGCGCAGGAAAGACGTCGAATAATCTGTCTGTCGGACAAAGACGTCTCTATGGATATTCCGCTTATTTCGGGCACCTGTTCCGATTTAGTTCGGGCACTATTACGGCACAGTTTGGGCACCTCATTATGCATTTATTTGGAAATATAGCCCCCCTGGATGTTAGGTTCTTCTAACAACCGACAGTTTCACCGATTTATACCACGGGAGCGCATAGGGTTCCGGCGTCCCGTGCACTCTTTCCCTCCCCGGTGAAGTACGCACGGTACTCCGTAAAGACCAGCGGGCAATCCCGGTACAGTTCAAGGAAAAACTTGAACGAAACCATCTTGACATAGCTGTAGACCGGCGCAGCCACCAGCGTTCCCACAAGGACACGCAACCACACCGATCCGATACTGAAGTGAAGCAAAGCCGGCAGTGCAGCCAGCGCCGCAGTCTCCACGGCGGCACGGACGATGTAGAACAGCCAGGCCGGAAACAGCAG
>Ga0074045_10003518_pt1 | contig 14096 bp, 11 predicted proteins | sample BogForMeECP23OM2_FD_94442 | JGI IMG/M metagenome (GOLD analysis project Ga0074045, IMG submission 94442) | Bog forest soil microbial communities from Calvert Island, British Columbia, Canada - Bog Forest MetaG ECP23OM2 | ecosystem: Environmental > Terrestrial > Soil > Wetlands ... | reverse complement strand
TCGCGTCCGGTACCGTCACCTTCGATGAAGGGAATGATTGGATTGTCCGGGATGACAAGCTTACCGTTTTCGTAAGTGATCTTGGTCCCACTGGAGGGCAAAGAAATTCCGTTGTAAGAAACCGCCACAAAGCACCTCGAAGGAGTATGAGTAAGAAAGAGCCTGGGCTGTAAAACAGCCGTGTGCCGGGAGGGGAAGCACTAGCAGAACCGAAGGCACGCCGGAAACCTAACCACACCGTAAGAAACCTACTTGCGGCCGACTCTCTGGCAATTATCTGCCGGGTCCGAATCACAGAGGCTTACCCGGTTCCCCCGAACCTTTTCACGTTATCACCAGGGGCTGTGAGGTTCAATGAAAACTGATGTTTGCGCGTCACACATTGGTGTGACGCCGGTACCTGCATTGAGCTTCACGGCCGCTGATATCTCAGATATATCTCCCGGGTTTGCCGCAGGACCTCCGCCAGGCGCATTTCCGGGTCGAAGCTGTCCTCGGCGCCGAGCACATGCCAAAGCAGCTTCTGGACCGACCGATGGGGATGCTCGGCCACCGGCAGCCATTTGCGAGTGCGTCCGGTCACCAGGCGCACCAGGTGCTCCAGTGTTCGCAGAAACAGCGCGCTTTCGGCAAGGCGCTCAAATTCACTGACCGGGAGCAGCCCGTGCTCACGCAGCAATTGCAGCCGGTCTGGCAAATTTCCCGCCAGCCAAAGTTGATGGCGAGCCTGCAGCGAACCGGCCAAGTAGTCTAGGTCATAAATCCCGCCGGGGCCGGTCTTCAAGTTCGGCGCTGTCTCGCTCCGTTCCAGCCGCGTGCGAACCTCGTTCAGCTCAGGTCCGAACTCCGGCCGCGCCGCAATTTCGGCAATCCCCTTCCGTGCCGCTTGCAGCGCCCGATCTGCGACCTCCCCAGCCCCCGCCACGTGACGCAGCTTCAGATATGTCAATGCCTCCCACGGCTTAGCTTCGTCGCGAAAATAGGCTGCCAGTTGCGTCGGGGTGACGATTAATTCACCTTCACGGCCGTGTGGGCGCAGTCGCGCGTCCACGGGAAACACCGTGCCATCACGGGTGTACGCCGTCAGCACCTCCATCATGTGCTCCGCAACCCGCCGCATCTCCTCGCTGTCGTCAGCCGCGGCGCGCTCGTCAGAAACGAACAGCACATCCGCATCGGAGAGCAGATCGAATTCGCGCGCTCCCAGCCGGCCAAGGCCCATGACGGCGAATCCGTCTGGAGCACCTGCGATAGCCAGCGATGCCTGAATGGCAGCATCAGCAGCCGCAGTGTTGTCGTGCAACGAATCGAATACCTGGCGCAATTGGAACAGATCGCGTGCCCCGGACAGGAAGACGCGGCGGCGGTAATGCCGGCGCAAGATCGACATCGCTTCGGCGCGGTCCACCTTGTCCTGCGCTAGATAGGCGAAAACCGGGTCGGACATTGCCGGTTCGGTTTGCGGCCCGTCGTCGAATAACTCGGCAGCTTCTGAAGTCGGAATCTCGGCGATCCGCTCCAGCAGCGACACTTCGGCCGGGTGCCGCACCAGAATGTCAGTCAGGTATTCACTGAATTCGAAGATGTCCAGCGCGCGCTCCACCGCTTCTGGCGAGCGCAGCACCGCGCCGTAGCGCTCGGAAGTGGTCCCTGCCGAGCTCAGAAAACGCTCGAGATTGCGTCTCGCATGTTGCGATAGCTCCGGACGGCCGGCTATTTCTCGCAGCCGCGGAGAATCTATCGCCAGCCGTTGCATCATCAGGCTGTAGGAACTCTCGGGAGACACCGGAAGCTCTGGCTTCAATTCGAACTCTTGCGGAAGACCACCGTGATGCTGGCTCTGCTCCTGATAGATGATGCGCTGATAGATTTCCGCCACAGCCGCCATGCGACGCTGAACATGCAAGAGGAACTCTTCAGGCGTAAGAGCCGTTGTTCCCTCCGGGGCGAGACTTCGTGCCAGCGACTGCAACTCTGCGCGCGACTGGGGCAGGCGGTGCGTCTGCTGGCCGTGGAGCAGTTGCAGACGGTGCTCCAGGTTGCGCAGGAACTCATAGGCGTTGGTCAGATTGTGGAAGTCTTTGCCGCCGATGTGCTCTTTGTCGTGCAGCTTCTGCAGCGCGAACATCGTTCCGCGCGAACGCAACCAGGATTCACTTCCGCCGTACACGCGCTGTAAACACTGCACCAGAAACTCAATGTCGCGAATGCCGCCGTGGTCGATCTTCACGTCAATGCCCCCTTCGCTGGGCTGCTTCAAAAGGCGGCGCCGCCGACGGCTTCCGATCTTCTCCCGGGTGTCGAGCGCTGTCTTGATAGCGACGAAGTTCAGGTCTTCCTGATACACATACGGCTGCACCGCTCGCAGTAACTCGCGCGCCAGCGCTACGTCGCCAGCCGAATGGCGCGCCTTGATCATTGCCTGCAACTCCCAGTCGTGGGCAACGTGGGAGTAGTAATGCACCGCGTGCGGCAGCGGGACCGCTGGCTCACCTTCATTACCCTGCGGCCGCAAGCGAAGGTCAATGCGGAAAACCGGTCCTTCGCGCGTGTGCCGGGAGAGCAGCTCCGTGGTTTGCTGGGCCAGCCGGATGAAGTATTCGCGGTTGGAGATCGCGGCCCCTTCCGGCTCCATGCCTCCGTCGTAGAGATACAGCAGATCAATATCGGAGCTGTAATTCAGTTCGTTGCCGCCGAGCTTGCCCAGCGAGAGCACGGCGAAGCGCGAATCAACCAGCCTGCCCTCTGCGTCAAGCTGCTGTGGAGTTCCAAACCGGCGCTGAAGCTGAACATGGATTTCGCGCAGCGCCTCCTCGATCAGCACGTCTGCGAGCGCCGATAGCTCGGCCGTAGTTTCGGCCAGGGTTGCCACGCCGAGCACATCGCGTAGCATGATGCGCACATATTCCCGCTTCTTGAAGCGCGCCAGCAGCACCGCCGGGTCCGTCTCGAAAGAGCGCGAGCGGAAGCGCGCGAAGCTCTCCTGGAACTCCTCCCGCGAGTGTGTGCGGTCCAGACTTCTGTCCCGGACGAAGCTTGGAAAGAGGTCGGGATTATGGATCAGCGTCTCACCCAGCCATAGGCTGTAACCAAAGACCACCATCGCGTAGTGAATGAGAAACGGATGTTTCTCCAGTAGTCGGAACAGCTCTGTTGACGCCGACTCGGCCAGCCGCTCGAACTGGTTCACCGCCGCATCGGGATTCGGAGAGGTCGCGAGCAGCGGTGCGAGCGACTCGTAAACTCCCGGCGTCACGAACTGCCGGATGAGGGCGAGATTGCGCGCAGTCGTCTCCGGATCGCGGAACTGCACGTTCGACGGGAGCGTTACCAAATCGGGTTGCGAGCTTGTCGGCACGAGGAAATAGTGAATGACTGAGAGTTCTTGCGGACCGATTATCTTAGCCCAGTTCAGCCTGCTATACGTCGAGAGAGCGGGAAGATCGCTTCGGTGCTACGTTTGCTTGCGACGCGATGGGCCGTCGCCGCATCTGCTAACCTACCTGACGGAAGCCGAGGAACCCATGTACCATTACGATCCAACGACTGCCTTGGAAGAGCTGAACGAAGATGCTGTGTTGCCGAACCCCGTTCGCTTGCGCGACATGCTGCTGCGCGCCCATCTTGATGCCGACCATTCGCTGGAATATAACCGCCTTTTTGTCGAGTACCAGAAACGCTTCGGCGAACTGCAGAAACTCGGGCGGCAATTGCTCGAAGGGCTCGGGACTGGGGACAGGAAATAAGTATGCCTACGAAAACGGCTGCTAACGGTGTGCTTGCTTCTGATCTCTTAGGGAGGAAGAGCGTGAGGACTTTGATGATTTCGTCCCTGATTTGCCTTTCAGCTGTGGCGACTGTCGCCGCAGATTCACGCACGGTTTCCTACAAGAGCGGCGACGAGACGGTAAATGGAATCCTGTACACACCACAAGGGAAAGGACCGTTTCCGGCGCTGGTTGTGATCCACGAGTGGTGGGGCCTGAACGACTGGGTCAAAGAGGAGGCATCGAAGCTCGCCGATCAGGGCTACGTTGCCCTGGCAATCGACCTCTACCGCGGCAAGGTTGCAACCACGCCCGACGAAGCGCACGAGATCATGCGCGGCGTTCCGCAGGACCGCGCGGAGCGCGATCTTCTGGCGGCGACCAGCTACCTTCGCACACAGAAGAATGTCGATCCCAAGCGCGTCGGCTCCATCGGATGGTGCATGGGCGGTGGCTACTCGCTTGATCTCGCGCTTAACGACCCGAAGCTGAAGGCGGCGGTCATCAACTACGGCCATCTCGCCACCGACGACGCGACACTGAAGAAGATCAATGCGTCCATCCTCGGCATCTTTGGCGGACAGGACCGCGGCATTCCGGTGGCGGACGTCAACAAGTTCGAATCGCAGTTGAAAGCGCTGGGAAAGACGGTAGAGATCCACATCTTCCCCGACGCCGGACATGCTTTCGAGAACCCGAACAACAAGCAGGGCTATCGTCCGGAGGATGCCGCGCAGGCCTGGAAATTTACGGTGGATTTTCTCGGCAAGTACTTAAAGTAAAGGTTTAGCAATGTTGCGTTATAGAAAGCGCTTATTGTGGATTGCTGTTACCGCTGCCTTGGCGTCGACGTTATGGGTCCTCAACGTCGAGATCACCTACGAGCGCAACGTTCGGCACATCCCAACCGATTTCCGCGTGCGACGCCACAATCCGCCCTATCGTTGGAAAGCGTGACTCGCGGATTCCGGTTAGTTCCCGGTTTCGTCGCTACACTCGCTCTAACACTATCGCAATTCCCTGCCCGACTCCGATGCACATCGTGCATAACGCGTAGCGTCCCCGGGTGCGCTGCAATTGCCGCACGGCGGTCGTCACCAATCTGCCTCCGCTCGCCCCGAGCGGATGGCCAATCGCAATCGCTCCGCCGTTAGGGTTAACGTGCGAAGCGTCATCCTGAATCTTTAGCTCACGAAGTACCGCAAGCGCCTGCGAGGCGAACGCCTCATTCAACTCGATGACATCCATGTCAGAGATGGCGAGCTTCGCCAACGCCAGCGCCTTGCGAGTGGCAGGAGCGGCCCCGATGCCCATGATGCGCGGCGCAACGCCCGCTGCTGCCGAGGCAACAACGCGTGCCTTTGGCGTAAGGCCGAAGCGCTTGATTGCGTCTTCGGATGCGAGAAGCAGCGCGCATGCCCCATCGTTGACACCGGAAGCATTGCCCGCAGTGATGGTACCGTTCGGTTTGACGATCGGCTTCAGCGCAGCGAGAGCTCCCAGTGTCGTGTCCGGACGGGGATGTTCATCCTTGTTGATGATGATGGGCGCGCCTTTGCCCGCCGCAATCGTGACCGGAATGATCTCCTCCGCAAGCGCGCCATTACTGACGGCAGCCGCGGTCCGCTGCTGACTGCGATAGGCAAAAGCGTCCTGGTCCTGGCGCGCAATCCTGAATTCCTCAGCGACGTTTTCGCCCGTCTCCTGCATTGAATCCACGCCATACTGGGCTTTCATCAGCGGGTTCACCAAGCGCCAGCCGATGGTGGTGTCTTCCAGCTTCATGCCTCGCGAAAAAGCGCTGTCGCCTTTTCCCATGACGAACGGTGCGCGCGACATGCTCTCCACGCCGCCGGCAATCACCAGAGAATTTTCTCCGGTCCTGATCGCCCGCGCGGCGACGGAAACGGCATCCATGCTGGAACCGCACAAGCGGTTCACGGTTGTGCCCGGAACCGTTTGCGGCAGGCTCGCCAGCAACACCGCCATGCGCGCGACATTGCGGTTGTCCTCTCCCGCCTGATTGGCGCACCCCAGAATGACATCATCCACCGCGCTCCAGTCGACGGACGAATTGCGTTCGACCAGAGCTTTGATCGGGACCGCCGCGAGGTCATCCGTGCGGACGGAAGAGAGCGACCCGCCGTAACGGCCAAATGGCGTCCTTATCGCATCGCAGATGAAAGCGTTTGGCATAAAGAAAAGCGCCAGGGGAAGCTGCTGCTCTGGCCAATTCATCATAACTTGAACGCGGGACCTCGTGACATGGCGCTGCGGGCGGTCATGCTTGGCGAGGGCTTTGAGCTTCGCGGTGTTATGCTCGACCGCTTGGGGTAGCGATTTTGAATCGCTTCACCTTGTTGTAAAGCGAGCTGCGCGCAATGCCCAGGCGGCGCGCGGTTCGTTCGATGGAGCCGCCTTCTTCCTGGAGGACAAGAATAATGTAGGCTCGCTCCATCTGTTTCAAGGTTCCTGTGCTGCTGACCTGGGGTTGTGCGGTCAGGCTTGAACCCTGGAGCTGAAGCTGATGGACTGTGAGGCGTTTACCTTCCGTCAGCAGGACTGCCCGTTCAAGAACGTTACGCAACTCACGAATGTTCCCGGGCCAGGAATACTGCTGGAGAGCATCCATCGCAGATTTCTCCAGCGCCATCTCGCCCCGGGCGCAGTCCTGGGCCAGGTGATGGAGAAAATGCTGCGCGAGCATCGGAATGTCTTCCGCGCGCTCGCGAAGGGGAGGCACTCGCAGCGGAACAATGTTCACCCGGAAATAAAGATCGCTGCGAAATTTCTGCTGCCGAACCAGGTCCAATAGCTCGCGATGGGTCGCGGATATCAGCCGGATGTCAACGGTCCGGTCACGCACATCGCCCAACCGGCGAAACAGCCGGTTTTCCAGAACCTTGAGCAGCTTGGGCTGAATCTGTAGGTCGATGTCCCCGACTTCATCGAGGAACACGGTTCCTCGGTTGGCAACTTCGAGCAGGCCCTGCTTTGCACTCGACGCACTGGTGAATGCGCCCTTCTCATGACCGAAAAGTTCCGATTCGAGCAGTTCCCTGGAAAGCCCGGCACAATTCAGGTCGAGGAACGCTTCCTCGGCCCGCGGTCCATTGCAGTGGATCCAGTTGGCCAGCACACCTTTTCCGGACCCGGTTTCGCCTTGCAGCAGGATGGGACTCTCGCTGCCGGCTACTCGCCTGGCAAGCTCCTGCAGACGCCGAATTGCCACGCTGGTCCCGAGGAATGGATCCAGGCATTGTTTGATTTTGGAGATGGACGCCAGCGATTGAGGACGATCACGCGTGTTCGCTAAGACTCGCAGCAACACTGCATGAAGCAGCGACAGTTCCACGGGCTTGATCAGAAACTGCTCGGCGCCGTCTTGAATGGCGCGAACTGCCATCTCAGCGGAGCCCTGACCGACCAGTGCGATGACTGGCACGCTGGACTCCATGCTCTTGATGCGCTGCAGCAGCTCAAGGGCATCTCCATTAGGCAAGGAAAAATCGAGGATGGCCGCATCCGGACGGAATTTGTGAACCTGTAGTTGGGCCTCGCGTGTAGTGGGGGCTTCCGCAACCGTGTGGCCGTGCGCCACAAGAAAGTTGCAGATTCCAGAACGGATGACTGGATCAACATCAATGACCAGAATTTTGTTCTTGCTCAAGCACTCACCTGCTGCCGCCAAAAGTGCTCGAGGGTTTTACAGTGCCTTCAGGAAAAACCTAGGTCAAGTTGGGAGCAGTGACCCTACCAGTTGCACACTGAATCGCCGACGCCGTTCTTTGGTTCTGACTGCGCTGCGACTCACAGACTGTAATGCTCTGCGCAAAACAATTATCTGGCTGTGACCCCGGTCACATAGGAATGTTCTTAGGCAAGAAAAAAGGCGGGCCCGCTAGGCGGGTCCGCCGAAGTGAAACAGCTACGGAGGGTTACTTGTTGTAGATATTGAACTCTGGGACGTCTAGTTCACTTCGAACCTCTTCAGCCCTGAGAACTGCAGAGCTATGTCGCACAAGAAACGTGGATTATTCGTGAGGTACCTGCGCCAGAGCCGCCGCGGCTCTTTGCCGAGGCGATCCAGCCACTGCAAACCGCTGTCTTTGACCCATTGTGGCGCATCTCTCAGAATCCCGGCGTGAATGTCGAACGCCGCACCGACACCGACCATCAAATGAGTTCTGAGCCGCCCAATGTACTCAGCCATGAACCGTTCCTGTTTTGGAGTACTGAGGCCGACCCAAACAATGTCAGGCCGGCTGTCATTGATCTGCGTCATCAGTTGCTCTTCTTCAGAAGGAGTCAACGGCCGAAACGGTGGAGTGTAGGCCCCAACAATGTTGATGGCGGGGACGAGAATTTCAAGCCGGGCCCGCAGCTTCTCTGCGACCCCGCGCTTTCCGCCGTAGAGGAAATGACGCCAATCGCGTCTCGCCGACATCCTGCACAATTGCAGCATGAAGTCCGGACCATACACGCGGCCCATCGTCGTATGTCCTTGCAGACGACCCACCCACACCGTAGGCATCCCGTCCGGGAGGCAGAGGAACGAGCGGTTCAGAACGTCCCGCAAAGCCGCGTCGCGCTGCGATTCCATAACTCCGTGAACCCCAGTGACGCAGATGTAGCCCTTCCCCCGCTGCTGGAGGAGGCCGTCCGAAAGCCGCAAGGCCTCCGCCATGTTGATCGCGCTGATGCCGACTCCGAGAACGTTGGCCAGAGGCAGTTTGGCATCGCTAAACGGGCGCATAAGCCAGCGCCTCGGAAAGGCGACCCGCCTTTTCCAGTTCCCCTTCGATCCAGTGATAGGTCACCCGCAGACCCTCACGAAGTGGCGTCTGCGGCTCCCATCCGAGCACAGTACGCAGGCGCGAGTTGTCGCTGTTGCGGCCGCGCACGCCTTGCGGCTGGGTGAGGTCGTGGTGTTTGACCAGCTTCTTGCCGGCAACCGTGCAAACCATATCAACCAGCTGATCGACGGTCACCAGTTCTTCGGTCCCGAGATTGAGCGGTTCGCGATAGTCGCTGGCCATTAGCCGCAGCAGTCCCTCAACGCAGTCCGGGATGAACATGAAGGAGCGGGTCTGCCGGCCGTCGCCCCAGATGTAGATGTCTCCGTCGTCAGGAGCGAACGCCACCTTGCGGCAGATCGCAGCCGGCGCTTTCTCTTTGCCGCCTTCGTAGGTACCGAGTGGACCGTAAACATTGTGGAAGCGGACGATTCGCGTCTCGAAACCGAAGTCGTGCAGGTAATAACGGCAGAGTTGCTCGGTAAACAGTTTCTCCCATCCGTAGCCTGCTTCGGGATCGGCAGGGTAAGCATCCTCCTCGCGGAGAGGCGTGACATCGGCTTCGTTCTGCCGGTAGCCGGCATACACACAAGCCGACGACGAAAACAGGAAACGCTGGACGCCGTTGAGGCGGCTTGCCTCGAGCATGTGAGCGTTGATCAGGATGTTGTTGCGGGCGATGTCGGCGAGCTGTGCGGTGATGTAGCCGATCCCGCCCATGTCGGCCGCGAGGTTGTAAACCTGGTTGATGTGGTTCGTGGCCTGGAGCGTGTTGTGCCAGGAGCGAAGATCGAGCAGCTCGAATTCATCGGCTGCGCTGGGCTCGAATTCGGGTTCTTTGATGTCAACGCCGCGGACCCAATAGCCCTCTGTCTTCAGCCGCTTTACCAGATGATGACCGATGAAGCCGCCTGCTCCAGTGACTAACACACGAGTTGCAGTTTTCATGTCGAGACGCCTCCTTGCGATGAGAGTGGGAATGAATTTGGTGATAAATGAAGGAGTAGATGAATTCGGTCGCGTGGTCTTAATTCGGAACAACCGACCGGTAAATATTGAGCAACATTTCGTAGTTCTTCTCGGCAGTGTATTTCTGCTGATAACGAAGACGCGCAGCAGACCCCATTGCGTCCATCTCCGCCGGATGTCCCCACGCCCAATTTGCCTTCGCAGTTAATTCTTCGAGTTTTTCAGGAGCGAACAGCAAGCCTGTCTGACCTTCGACAACCAGCTCCGGAACTCCGCCAATTCGAGCAGCAATGGCCGGAACGCCACATGCCGCAGCTTCCAGCAAGGTCATGCCAAAAGGCTCATACCAGCGACCCGGGAACACAAGGAAGCGTGCGCTTCTCATCTGAGCTTGCGTATCCTCTGCGCTTAAACGGCCAAGCAGTTTGATATGCGCGCTGCCCGATTGAAGTCCAAGTTGCGCTACTTGATCGTGCAGCGGGCCGTCGCCAACCACGACTAGAGGAATGTGCGGGAGCCACTGCCATGCTTTGAGCATTTCCAGAACGCCCTTTTCCGGAGCAAGCCTGCCCACAAAGAGGGCATAATCTCCCGGACCGGCACGCTGGTCGGGATCATGCGGCAGGAAGTTCGGCTTGACGTGGACTTTCCCGGCCGGCAATCCTGCGGTGACGAAGTAGTCACGAGAAAACTGACTCAAGGCGATGTAAGCATCGACCGAACTATCCCATGTTCCGCGAAGGCGATGGGCGCCCAGCATCAAGGCTACCGTCGCGGTTTGCAGGTGCGAATTCCGATAACATCCACGCGCGACTCCGCACGTCAAATTACTCCTGCAGTCCTCGCAAATCCGCCCTTTGCCGTACAACGTCCCAGCCGGACACAGCAGCCGGTAGTTGTGCAGGGTCTGCACCACAGGAACGCCCGCGGATTGACAGGCACCGTACGCAGCCGGACTCACCAGCGGCATAAAGTTGTGGAAGTGAGCCACGTCAGGCTGCTCCTTCGCAATGAGCTCACGGATCGCGACGCAGGCCGTTCGGTTCCACGTCGCACTTACCAGCAACGAAGCTTTTTGCAGAGGGTTGTATTGCGCGATGGTCGCATTGTCTCGGATGAGCGAAACCACACGATGTCCCGCGCTGCGCAGCATGTCCATCTCGGCGTGTACAACCACGTCTTCACCGCCAGGCTGCTGATACTGGTTGTGGATCACAAGCACGCTAAGCTGGCGCATGTTTCGGAACCCGCTTCGTCCTGCAACCACCGCGTATCGCGGCCCATCATCCCGTTGATGAGAAACTCACGTGCGATGTTTCCGCTGCTCACTTTTAGCATTACTCGCTTTGCCCGGTGCACGTCGGAGAGCATCTTGAAGGTTGAATCCGAGTGCTGGCCCGCGCCGAACTTGAGCTGCACCTGCCGGCGTTCCTCAGCGCGCCTGGCCGCATGGCTCAAGCTGATGTTGTTCCCATGCCAGCGAAACGCGGCGATGAACCGCGGCGTATAGAGAAACTTGCATCCGGCTTGGGCCAGTCTGGTGAAATACTCGAAGTCCATGCATACCCGATACGCGCAATCCAGAAGCAGTCCCGATTCGATAACGCGGCGGCGAAAGAAAGTGGAAGTCGATGGAATGTAGCAGCCGAAGTACATGAGGATGGCGGGATCGAAGTCGTGTTCGACCTTGGACCGGACGATCTTTCCGCCGCCATCTACAAAGACGCAGTCGCCATAGATGACATCGGCTTCCGGGTGCTCCTGCGCCGCACGAGCGATGGCTTCTAGCCCGCCGGGAAGGTAGTAGTCGTCGGCATTCAGCCAGCCCATCAGGTCGCCGGTTGCACGCAAGAATCCTTTGTTAATGGCATCCGATTGCCCATTGTCCTTCTCCGAAGTCCACTGAACGTGAGGATAGCGCTTCAGAATTGCAACAGTGTTGTCCGTCGAAGCACTGTCCATCGCAATGTGCTCCACGGAAACGGCTTCCTGCTGTGAGACGCTTAGGATTGCGTCCTCGATAAATTCGCCGCCATTGAACGACGGGGTAACGACGGAGAGAGTTGGAAGTGACATAAAGCGTGCCGCCTTTCCCCAGCGAGATTTTGCAACGACGAACTAAATGCGCCCGAAAACGCCACCGCCAGAATGAAGGAGATCAATGTCGTAAGTTGAAGTTCCGAGTAGGGCCAGGGTGCAAAGCCTAGTGTCATCGCAAACTGAGCGGTCAAGTAGGCAAACGCGACATTCAGGAACGCAGCATCATTTGGAACCAGGTATTTCGAGCGCGCATGGAGCCACCGCAGAAGCCGCGCGTGAAACCACAAATAGCACATCAGGCCAATCGCACCGTACTTCAGCCAGACATGGATCGGTGCGTTGTGAACCATCACCGACTCGTTCTTCCACTTCCTGATCCGCCACGTTGGGTAGGCGGTCCCCACTCCAATTCCCATGACCGGCGACGCACGCACCTGGTCCCAAGCGTCCAGTAAGTCATGCAGGTGGTCCGAGTTGTCCGCGCCGAATTCGCTGTCCCTCTGCATGAAGTCGAGGCTCTGAACCCGGGCGGCAAACGGCTTTCCCAGAGTGACCGCTGCAGCGCAGACCATCGTCCCAACCAGCAGGAAATTGCGAACGCGGTGGCGCTGCTGAAGCAGCAGCAGAATGGCGGTGCCGATCGCAAGTTCGCCCCAGTAGGTGCGTCGGAAACAGAGCAGGACGATCAGGTAGGCTGCCCCAGCCAACGCCATCCAGAGGAACTTGTGGACAGAGTTGACGGAGCTCTCCTGGTAACGAAATGCAAGCAGGGCTGTGAACACGATCTCAGAAAGCGCAGGGCCATCGAAAGTTGGAATGGGTACTCCCAGCAGCGTTTCTCCGTGTCCGGTGAGGTAAAGCGCGTATAGAAGCGCGATGCGCACTCCCACGTAGATTGCGACCAGCCGGACAGTGTTCTGAAGCTCGGCGGGACTCTGTATCCAGAAGTTCCATACGAAATACAAGCCGATTCCGAGGGCGAGCGCGCGCCAATCGAAGAAGAAGTTTGTGCCGCCGCGCATGTGGCCATACCAAATGCCCGTCGCGATGCAGCCCAGGAACGCTAGCCCCGGAAATGCCAGCGCTCGGGGAAAGTGCACGATTTGCTTGCGAGAGCACGCCAGAGCGACGAGATGAAGAAGTACCAGCGCGAGAATTCCCACATCGATGAAACGGAAACCGCCCGCGACTTTGGTGTACACAAACGAGCCAGCAGTGCCATCTCCTTCGTGCAGGAACTCGGGCAGAAAAATGATGGAGAACAGCCCGCAGAAAACCAGGCTTCGCCAGCAGCTTGCCGCCCAAGGACGAGTGTCGGAAGACGCGATTAACTCAGGACGAAATGTCGCGCGGTACGAGAGCGCTGAGTTGCAAAGTGCGTTCATGTTTGTGGATCACTTCCGAGCGCGGGGAAACCGGGTACAAGGAGCGAACCAGGTTCTGGAAATCGAATTCCCGTGCTCTGGCTTTAGCGCCGGCAGACAGATGATGGTGAAGCCCCGAGGTGGTCATGATCTCGCGCACGGCGTCGGCAAGGCCGGTGGCGAGTTCTTTCTGGGTTCTGTCCAGCGCTGGCACAACGCGCCCGCAGCGTTCATTCACCGTCACGCCGGGACCGCCGAGTTCGGTGCACACCACCGGCAGACCATGCGCCAGAGCTTCCAAGACCGCCGTGCCACCGGAGTCCCGGAGACTGGGAAAGAGGAACAGGTCAGCAGCGCGGTACTGATTTTCGACCTCGCTGTGAGGAATGCAGCCGGCCCATTCGACAATCTCCGAAAGCTCCAGCTTCTGGGCCAGCCTCGCGAGCCGTGACCGCGCCGGTCCGTCGCCGACGATCGTGAAGCGAACATCCAACTGCCATTGCTTGAGCTGACGGACAGCGTGAAGAGCGATGTCGAGTCCCTTCCACTCCAACAATCGGCCAACGTACAAAAGACGAAGGCAGTGGGCGCTGCGCTTCACCTCCGCCCCGGCTTGATCCAAGTACTCTCGTGAAAGGCCGATCGCTAGCTGAACATCGCATTTATGGCGCCAAGTGCGCGGGATCAGCGGAACGGTGTCACGCGTGACGATTATTTTGTCGGCCCGCCCGCAGACCCAACGTAGTAATGGATCAAGCGGCACCAGGCAATTAGAAAGATCGCGCAGCCGTTCACGCCATCGCTCTCGAAACGAGAAACCCTTCCGAAGCTTGGCCGGGACCTTCTCGCCCCCGGACACCGGCCCGAAGTAGAACGGGATGCCCAGCGATCCTATGAAGCTCGGGTACCTGACACTCACGTAGGTCACGTGCTGCACCGCGTCGAACGGCAACGCTGTGAAGAATTTTTGAACGTGCCGGGCGGCACACCATTGCCACAGCACGTAATACAAAAGCTTGCCGGCGGCGCCGGTTCGGCAGAGTTGCATCCACCGAGGCAGATCGTAGTAGATAAAGTTGAGATTCAGACCAGGCTTACGCTCAATGGTTGGACGATTATCTGTGCGAGTCAGGACCCAGACCTGGTGTCCCAATCGCGAC
>Ga0074045_10003516_pt1 | contig 14103 bp, 9 predicted proteins | sample BogForMeECP23OM2_FD_94442 | JGI IMG/M metagenome (GOLD analysis project Ga0074045, IMG submission 94442) | Bog forest soil microbial communities from Calvert Island, British Columbia, Canada - Bog Forest MetaG ECP23OM2 | ecosystem: Environmental > Terrestrial > Soil > Wetlands ... | reverse complement strand
CGAACTGCATGGAGAGAGCGCTCGCGCTGCTCACCGTTCCGGACGAGGACGGAAAGGCGCTGTCGAAAGCGTGCGCTCGGCCAAAAAGAGCCTCGCCGAAGACCGCCGTCGGCCGACTGGTCTTGAGCAAGCGTTCGGTCCAGCGGCTGGTCGAGAAGTTGCAGCGGGGGCCGGCCATGACGGCGATCTTGCTGAGGTCGGTTCCGGCCGCGATGTTGGCACTGTGATTGCCGGTCACGAGGATTGCGGCGCCCAGCCCGCGGAATAAGGAAACCGAGCCCTCGGCGCTGCCGCCTTGCAGCCAGAAACAGCCGCAGGCGAGGGTGGCGATTTTCGCGCGCTCGGTGGTGTAGGTGACTGCGACCTCGGCGGAGCGCAGGAGCGGCAGTTGTTGCGCTTCGGCCGCCAGGGTGAGAACGAAAGCCGCCGTGAGCAGAATGGCGGTCCGCAGGGTTGTGATCGTCATGGAAGCTTCCTTTTTTCGAACGTTCCTTCGAGCGCTTCTTTCCGCGTTGATTCGACCTTTTATTCGACCGTCAAGTTGACCGTGGTGGAGTGCGAGAGCACGCCCGACGTTGCGCTCACGGTGAGCGTGTAGTTTGTCTGCGCGCTGCCGAGGAATCCGCTGCTCGTGATGGCGCAGCCGGTTAGCGCCGCCAACGCGCTCCCCAAGAAAATGAGAGAGAACAGCATCGCGGAGCGCCGGCGCTTGCCGGCGGATCGGCGAACGCATCCGGCGAAAGGCAGAATCAGCATTTCCAGCAGCGCTGGAGAAAGCGAAAGCGCGAGCGCGAGGTGGTTGCCGTGGCCCGGCATGGAACTTGCGCTCTGGCTCGGTAACTGGATTTTGAGCGTGACGTTGGCGGCGCCGGCGCCTGCGGGCACCATATTCGGCGTGAGTGCGGCCGTGGCGCCGGTGGGCAATCCGGTCACCGTCAACGCAACCGCAGCCGGGAAGGTGGTTCCGGCGGTCGGTCCAACCACCAGGGCGTAGGTCGCGGTTCCGCCCGGGGCGGCGGTGGCCGAACTGTTACCGCTGGTAGCGAGGTTCAGGCTGAAGTCTTGCACGATTTGGGTGAGGGCTGAGCTGGTGACCGCCAGGAAGTCGGCGCTTCCGCCATATTGCGCGGTGATGGAGTGGTCGCCGGTGGCTAGGGTTGCGGCGGAGAAGGTCGCCGTACCCGCAGAGAGAGTGCCGGAGCCAAGCAAGGTTGTGCCGTCGTAGAATCTGACCAAGCCGGGCGGAGTTCCCGCGGTAGAAGAGACGGTCGCGGTGAAGGTAACGCTGTTTTTTTCGAGCACGGGATTGGCGGAGGAAATCACAGCCGCCATAGCGCCCGCCTTGGCCACCGTCAAAGAAACGCTGCTATTCGCCAATGCGTAATCGGCCGAATCGGTGGGCGTGAACGTTACGCTTAGCGTTTGCTCGCCAGCAGCCAGCACGGTTCCCGCCGGAGGTGCGTAGACGAAGGCTCCAGCCACCTCGCCCGCAGTCGCGTTCAGCTGGGTTGCGGAAAGCGGCGTGCCGTAAGTGATGGAGGCGGGCGTCGGCCAGCCGATGACCGGCGTCCCGGGATTGATGGTGAGGGAATAGACGCGGCTGCCTGTGGCCGACTCCTGGTCGGTGGCGCTGATGGTGAAGCTGGCATTGGCGATGGCGGTTGGAGTTCCGGAAAGCGCGCCGCCCGTGCTGAAGGTTACCCCCGCGGGTAGGGCTCCGCTGGCGATGGCGTAGGTGTAGGGACCGGTTCCACCGGTGGCGGTGAATGTCTGAGTATAGAAAGTTCCGACGGTACCCGCGGGCAGCGTCGGGCTGGCCGGCAAGACCGTGAGCTGAACGGACGAGATGGGCAGCGAATACGGACGCTGGCCGGTGAAGGGACCTCCGCTTTCGCCGCTGGTGCTGTCGGTCGCGGTGATGGTGAAGCTGGCGTTGCCGGCGGTCGGAGTTCCCGAGAGGACGCCGCCCGCGCTCAGCGTCAATCCCAAGGGCAACGTTCCGCTGGTGACGGCGTAGGTGTAGGGACCGGTTCCACCGGTGGCGGTGAAGGTCTGGGTGTAGAAAGTTCCGATGGTGCCCGCGGGCAGCGTCGCGCTCGTCGGGTCAACGATGAGGGTTACCGCCAGCCCCGTACCGCTCAGAGAGATGGGCTGCGTGGCCGCGCTTAAGTTCAAGTTATTGTCGGTGAGCACAAACGATTCGGGATGAGGACCGATGGAGATCGGGCTGAACTCGATGCCAAGGTTGCAAGTGGCGGCCGCAGCCACGCTGCCGTTGTTGGCGCAGTCCGGCGGAGTGCCGCTGCCCGCCACCTTGACGAAGTCGGTGGGCGCGGTCAGCCCGGCGGAGGTAAAGTTGAGCGCGGCGTTGCCGTCATTGCCGACCGTGACCGATTGCGCGCTGCTGGCCGAGGCCACCGGCGTGGAAGGATAAGCGAGCGCTGGAGGATCGGTGAAGTCCAGCCTGGCCACCGTGGTGGCAGTGGTATCGCCGATGAAAATGTTTCCGCCGCCGTCTAACGCGAGACCCAGGGGATTGGAGAAAGTTCCGGTCAGGCTGCTGACGCAGGTCGAGGAAGAACAGCCCGGCGGGATTTGTTTGACGGATGTGCTCGCTTGATCGCCGACGAAGACGTTGCCGCCGGCGTCCACCGCGAGGCTGTATGGCTGGGCGATTCCGCCGCCTAAAGTTGTGACGCAGCTTGAGGTGGCGCAGCCGACGGCGGCTTTCTTCACCGCCGCGTTGCCGGTGTCGGCCACAAAAACGTTGCCGTTGCCATCCACCGCAAGTCCATTGAGCGTGCTGAAGCCGCCGCCAATGGTCGTGGTGCAACCAATCGCCAGGCAGCCTTGGGGAATCTCGAAGAGGATACCGTCGCCGGAATCGGTTACGAAGACGTTGCCGGTGCCATCGACCGCGAGGCCGGCCGGTGAGCCGATGGCTCCGCCCAGCGCGGTGACGCAGCCGGAGGTGACGCAGCCGGGAGGGATTTTTTTCACCGCGTTGTTGCCGTTGTCGGCGACCAGCACGTTGCCGGCGCCATCCACCGCAATTCCGTAAGGTGCGCTGAGGCCCCCTCCGATGGTGATCACGCAACTTGAGGAAGCGCATCCGCTGGGAATCTTCTTTACCGCATGGTTCGCTTGATCGGCGACGTAGACGTTTCCGCTGCTGTCAGTCGCCACCCCGTGAGGCTGGCTGAAGCCGCCGCCGAGGGCGGAGGGCACGGCGGGCGAGAAAATGACCTGGGGGGACACGCCGATGGCGGTGACATATTGCGTAGCCAGCAGATTTCCGCTGCCATCGAGGAGTTTGACCGCTCCCAGTCGCGGCCCGGGATGGGTGGGGGTGAAAGTCACGGCTACGGTGCAGCTGGCGCTCGAGTCATAATTAATGGTCGCGCAGGTGCCCGAGCCGGCGTTGGTGAAGTCGAGGCCGGTCGCGCCCTGGGTGACCACAGCGATGGTTCCGATGGTGGTGCCGGCGCTGATGGCAAAGGTCGTCGTCGCCGATCCTGTCGATTGCAGATTGACCGTACCGGCGCTGACGCTCGCTCCGGTGGTCACGGTACCGGCGGGCGCTGCGTCGACCGTGAGCGTGATGGGACTGGTCACGTTGCTCGAAAAGCCCGCGCTGGAGACGGTCGCGCTGACTGACGGAGTACCCGAGCTGACGTTGGCCGCGACACCCACGGTGATGGTGATGGCGTCGGTCACGCCGGAGTTCCACGCCGAGGTCAGCGTGCAGGTCAACGTGGAGACGTCGCAGGTATAGATTCCAGCGTTGTCGGTCATGGCCACGGGCGTGAGGCCGGCGGGAAGCGTGACCGTCAGATAGACGGCCGGCGTGGTGGCAATGGCCGAAGCCCCGGTATTTTGCGCGGTGACGGTGACCGTGTCACCGGCATCGCCGCCGGTAAAGGTCGTGGGACTGTGAGTAATGCCGATCGACACCGTGGGCGCGACCACCGGCACGGAGAAGTTCATCAGGTCGAACAAACTGTATTCGAGCATGTGCTCCTGCGCGCTGAAGGCCGCGGTTTTGGCCAGGGTGCCCGTGCATTCGGCGGGAAAGGTGACGGCGCTCGACGTGGAAGTGCTGTCCACGTGATACTCGTTGTACATCACGCGGCCGAACTGGTCGGCCACGGCCGCGCCCACCGGAGTGTAAAAGGAGAGCTGCAAGACCGGGGTGGCAACGCCGAACTCCGCGGAGTTGAAAGTCGCCCAGGATTGGGTGGGCGCGTTGACGCCGGTCTGGTCGCTGAAGAGCGAGCTCATGGCCACCTGTCCCAGCGTGCTGCTGGCGCCGATATCCTGCAGCCACTGGGCGAGTGTCATCCCGCTCGAGAAGCTGGTGTTGATGGTGGCTTCGCCGGCGCCGATCGAGTCGCTGGTTAAGCCTCTCCAATCCGCTGCCCCATCGATGGCGGCATCCTGATTGAGATAGAGGACGCTGTGGTGAGTGGCGAAGATGCGACCGCCTTCGCCCGCGAAGGTGATGGCATTGCCCCGGCCGTCGGCATCGACATAGCCGTTGGTGCCCTGGCAGGGCAGCAGCAACACGTTGTAGTTGCCCAGCAACGAACCTGCGATGGTGCTGCTGGTGCTGCCGACCAACTGATCTTCCGTATGGACGGTGGCGCCCGCCTTGGCGCCGGAGTTGCCGGAACCCTCAAACAGGCTGATGCGCCCCGGGCTCGAAAGCCCGGTTTCGTTCACGGTGTAATCCGTGAATTCCGCGTCGGCAATGCCGATCTTGCGCAGCGAGCATTCCAGAGCATCCACGCCGCCCGTGGCCAGCGCCATCTTCGGAATGTCACCCTCGACCTGAGTCTTGGGAAATCGGGCGAAGACGTCCATGGGCGGATTGAAGGTTGACACCGGCGTGTTTACACAAGAGGTCACCGGCCCGGAGACCAACTGCCGCCGCCATCTTCCCGCCTGCAGCACCACCGGAAAGCTGACGCCCGCGGGCACATTGTCCAGGGTGAAGGTGCCGTTCGCCGCGCTGGTGGTCATGACGAGAGGCGAGCCGGTGACGAGCGAGGACTCCGTGTCATCGGCAGGCCCGTCGACGAAGGGTTCCACTGTTCCATTGGGGACGTAGACGAGGATATTGGGGAGGGGATCGACGCCGTTGGGCGCGTAGACTGTTCCGCTGATCGAGGTCGTGGCGCCACCCAGGCAACTCACCTGAAAGCACGCTAGATTGTTGCAGCTCTGCGCGGTCGCTGGGGAACTCAGCCCAAGCAGCACGCCCAGTGTCGACACTACGCAATGGAGGGCCACTCTGCGGCGACACGACGCTAACCGGGTTACTGCGGAAAGAGTTGGGAAGACGTGAGTAGCAACAAGATGGCAAAGTCTGCGACGCGCGCCAGCCATGAGGAGATCCTTAATATTGTTCTGTCCAACGCGGAATGCGAAGCAACCGTGTTGCCAGGACGAAGGTCTCGTGACCAATAGTGCTTGGGGCGCTTGCCTTCGAGGAAAATCTTTTAGCCTTTGAATCGGAGAGGGGATGTTTGGAGCTTTACTGCGAGGGGATGGATCGGGCGCGAAGGCCGCGGGACTTGCGGCCGATGCTTCCAAGATCGTCATTGCATAGACCCATAGCGTCCAGGAGCGAAGCCAGAAGCGAACTTCCAACCAAGCAATGCGGCGGAACATAAATGGCCCTCTACCTCTTTGTTCCCTGATGCAGGCTCTCTAATTCCACGAACGGATTTTGGTGAAGAAAAGGCCTTCCAGGTGAATGCGTGGGCAAATTCGTAGCACTGGGAAATGGTCCCATCCGGGAAATGATGCGATCCAATCCGGCGCACTATGTGTCGCCGGCGTGAGAGGGCTTCACAAGGTCATCAAAGTGCTCTTGGTCCACAGCCCTGCCGGAATCCTTATCTGACAACGAAGTGGCAACGCACACATGGAACGGTACGGCATCCCCGGCCGTTAACTAAAGCGCTTGCTTTGAGGTGGGGTGGGGGCCCCGGGCGGAGTCGAACCGCCGACCAACGGTTTAGGAAACCGCTGCTCTATCCATCTGAGCTACGGGGCCGGTCGCGAACCAGGACGATTATCTCATGTCAAATGAGACGAATCGTTCCTCGGGACGCTGGTGAGCCTGGCTTCGGGTTGCCCGATTCGCCGCAAATGATTTACCCTCGCCACAGTCGATCATGAATCCACTTAATGCCAACTCCACCATCGTTGCCGATCGTTTCACACATGCCATGCGCCGGGAAATTTACCAACAGCCTGAGGCCATCGCAAAGACAGTTGATCGCCACCTGAAAGATGACATTCTTTTCCCCGGTGCGCTGCACGCCATTGAGAGCGCACTCTTGACCTTTGAAAAGATGATCATTGCCGCCAGCGGATCGAGCCGTCACGCCGGCCTGGCCGGAGAAATCATGATCGAAGATCTATCCGGCGTGGCCGTGGACGTGGAGTACGCCAGCGAATACTGCTACCGGTCCACCCATGGCTCGGTGGAACCGATCGTGATGGTCGTAACGCAATCCGGCGAGACTGCGGATACCATTGCTGCGCAACGCGAGGCACTGACCCGCGGCGTGAAAACCATTGCGGTCTCGAACGTGGCGGAGGCCACCATTCCCCGGGAAGCCAGCGCCGCCCTGATCACGGGGGCTGGCCCCGAGCTCGCGGTGCCCGCGACCAAGAGTTTTACCACGCAGGTAACAGTGCTCTATCTCATGGCCTTGTTCCTGGCGCGCAAACGAGGGCGCATGACGTCGGAGGTTACTCGCTCCTATTTGCTGCGCCTCTTGCGGCTTCCCGAAGCCATCGATCGCCATCTGCGCACCTGGGACGATCTTGCGGATCAGTTCGGGGACAAGCACTTCCTGGCGGAGAAATTCCTGTATCTGGGACGAGGCGTCCACTACGCCATTGCGCGCGAGGGAGCCCTCAAGCTCAAGGAAACTTCTTACGCCCATGCGGAAGGCTATCCTGCGGGAGAACTGAAGCACGGACCGAACGCTCTGGTGGATGAAAGACTTCCCGTCGTGGTGCTCGCAACCTTCGACCATAACGATCCGGATTCCGTCCTGCGGTACCGCCGCACTCTGGATGTGATGAGGGAAGTTAAGTCCCGGCAAGGTCGCCTGGTGGCCGTAGCCACTGAGGGAGACCGCGAGATCACCGCCATTGCCGACGATGTGTTCTTCGTTCCTGCCGCGCCCGAACTGCTGCTGCCAATCGTCGAGGTGATCCCCCTGCAACTCTTTGCCTATCACGTGGCGACAAAAAAGGGCTACGACGTCGACCGCCCGCGAAACCTGGTGAAGGCGGTGGTCACGGAGTAAGAAGCTTAGACCACAAAGGCCACGAAGTACCACGAGTCGTCTGTACACAAGAGATTTCTTTAGTGCTACTTCGTGTCCTTGGTGGTCAAGATCGCAATCGACTCATCATCCAAGTCTGTGTCCTTTATGCCAAACACCAGCCCTTCTCAACTCGATCTGCAAGCCATCGCGAAGGAGGTCGTGCAGCAACACGGTTTTCGCCCGGATTTTCCGCAGGCGGTCCAACAGCAACTGTCGCAGTTGCGAGCTCGACCGCCGCAAGTCGCCTCCGGAGGGGCCGTGCGCGATCTGCGCAGTCAGCTATGGTCGTCGATCGACAACGATACTTCGCGCGACCTCGACCAGATCGAAGTTGCTGAAAGACTGACCAACGGCGATGTTAGGGTTCTGGTTGGCATTGCCGACGTCGACGCCTTCGTCCCCAAACTGACCGCGATCGATCAGCATGCCGCCAGCGAAACCACCACCGTGTACACCGGAATCCGAAACTTCCCCATGCTGCCGGAAGAGCTTTCCACCGGCCAGACTTCGCTGCTCGAAAACCAGGAGCGGCTCAGTGTGGTAGTCGAATTTGTGGTCGATGCCGGCGGCCATGTGACCTCGAGCGACGTTTACCGCGCCGTGGTTCGCAACCACGCTCAACTGCAATACAACTCAGCGGGGGCATGGCTGGAAGGCACGGTGGCCGCTCCTCCGAAGGTACGAGCCTCCGCCGATCTGCAGGCACAATTGCATCTGCAGAATGACGTAGCGCAGAAGTTGAGGAGTCAACGCTTCGAAAATGGTGCGCTCAACATCCAGACCGACGAAACTTATCCCCTGGTGTTGAACGCGCAGGTGATCGACGTGGTGAAGCAGCAGAAAAACCGTGCCACCGACCTGATTGAAGACTTCATGATTGCGGCCAACGGCGTGGTGGCGCGAATGCTGGAAAAAGTCTCTTCTCTACGCCGCATCGTGAAGCAGCCCGAGCGTTGGGACCGAATCGTACAACTGGCCGCGACTTACGGGGAAAAACTTCCTCCGAATCCGGATTCCAAAGCGCTCAACGATTTTCTGGTGAAACGCAGGGCATCGGATTCGGATCATTTTGCCGACCTTTCGCTGGCTGTCATCAAGCTGATCGGTCCAGGAGAGTATGTACTGGAGCGGCCAGGCGATCCCTCACCCGGACATTTCGGTCTTGCCGTGCAGGACTACACTCACTCGACCGCCCCCAACCGCCGCTTCCCCGACATCGTGACCCAGCGCTTGATCAAGGCCATGCTTGCGGGTCAGCCGAATCCTTACTCCGATGCCGAACTGTCCGCGATCGCCGCCAACTGCACGCAGAAGGGAGATGCCGCGCGAAAAGTCGAGCGTGAAATGTCCAAGCGCCTGGCGGCAATCGCGATGCAGCGTCAAATCGGCGCCGTGTTCGACGCCGTGGTCACCGGCGTAACTCCAAATGGAACATTTGTTCGGGCGCTGCAGCCCCACGTAGAAGGATTGCTGGTGCAAGGAGCCCAAGGAGTCGACGTGGGAGACAAGATGCGCGTCAAGCTGGTTCGCACCGATGTGCAGCGTGGATACATCGACTTTGCGCGCATTTGACCTGCCCGAATCGCGAGAAGAGTCACCACCCCAGTCAATAGTCGGCGCCAGCCGCGCACGCTATCCTTGCTCAGGCACATTTGTGCCCAGAGGCGAGAGACTGCTTGGTCGAATGGCGCAAGCTGGTTTGCGGCGTGATGATCGTTGTTGTGCCGGCATCTCTGATGGCCCAGGACGCTCCCCGGGCGATGCTGCACAACGATGGCGGAGTCTGGTTGAATGCGAATCCCGCGCCCAGTTCGTCGGCGATCTTTGAGCACGACCTGATACGGACGCAGAAGGAAACCCGCGCGAAAATCGACGCTGCGGGAACCACGGTCACGGTCGAACCGGAGACCATCGTGCAATTTGAGGGAAACGAGCTGGCACTCGAACATGGCCACGTACAAGTGAACACGTGGCGTGGAATGAGGGTGCGCGTCGACTGCCTGACCGTGATTCCGCCTCCGCAAGAGTGGGCCCGTTACGACGTCATCGATGTAGATGGAAAAGTGTTGGTGCTGGCCTATCAGAATGATGTCAAGATCCACTACCGGGGTACGGCCGCGTGGCGGGCAAAACATGTGGAATTTTCGGATGTGACGGTTTATCAGGGCGGAGAAGCGACCCGCGAAGAACGGTGTGCTGCCGCCCCGCAAAAAGTCGCCGCGAAAGGACCATTCCTAGAGAGCCCCTGGACCAAGATCGCCGGCCTCGCCATCGCTGGGACTCTCATCTGCCTCGGTATATGTCACACCGACGATCCCGTCAGTCCGTCCAAGCCATAACCGGGACGGACCATGCGTCTAGCTGCCGCTGCGCAGGCGCTCGACGTCCGCATTCGTGTAGATGCGGCTCGCCGGCCGGACGTGCGCTTTGCCGTAACTTGCGGCTTCGCCCAGAGTGACTCCATAGCCGCGTTCGCGCAAGGCCTGCGCGGTGGTGATCTGCCCCACGCCCGAATCCAGGATGCTCGCCGGCAGTCTTCCGCCGAAAGATGGTCCAGCCGACTCCTCGGAGAAACTGATTTCGATGACGCTCGCTGGAGCCACACTGTAATAGATGGGAAACATATCCGCCCGCGGGAGAGTGACTGCCTGGGGCGGCAGCACGGTCTGGTTTTCCGCGCCTGCAATCAGAACTCCCGTCGCATTGCTGGCGCCAATTTCAAGAGGCGGACCCGACAGCGACTGGGATGGAGTGGAAATCGGGCGCGCGAAAAGAGACGAGCCCTGGTTCATGAGGTATTGCGGGCCGTTAGCAAAGTTCGTGTCCTGGCCAAAAGCCATTCCTACTGCCGAAAGCACGAGCAGCGTGCAGGGAAAAATTCGCATGGCACCTCCGAGGTACCGCATTCGTTGATATCGATTATGATGCAGGAGAATCGCCGGCGGCCAGAGTCGTTTGGCTCTAAGAGCCGCTGGCCTCGCGGCTTTCGGCCTCGGCTAACCGCAACCCTGCCCGATAACGGCGTCCGGCGCGCAGGACTGACAGCATGTATAAGACGATGACGAGGTTGGCCGCAAACAGCCCGAAGCGCAGAACCGTGATTCCACGCAGAAGTCCCCTGATTTCGAGCGGCAGCAAGAGGGTTCCGGAGACGAAAGCAATCCATTCCGCCCAGGTGCGCTGCTTCCACAATCCGTAGGCCTCGGCAAAACGCAAAGCGGCATAAGAGAATGCCAGCTGCGCCGCCGCCCACAGCCGGGCATCGGTAAGGTTGTCGGCAAAATCCAGAAACATCTGCGCCCAGTGCCGGTCCGTGCTCACGTGCAACAGGGCCAGCAGGCTCTCGGCTATTACCCAGGCGTCCTTATGAACCAGAAGCAGGGCGCTCAGGCCGATCAACAGAACGAATATTCCCTTGAGGAATTCAAAGCCGGCAACCACTCGCAGCAACTTTCGCTGGGCGGGATGCCAATCGTTTTTCGTTGCAGGCGAGAGCATGCAGCGGCGAGAGCAATTTTTAGGGTACCACGGTCCGGAGCCGGCTACTCGTTTGTGTCGACTTACGTCCGTAACTGGAGTGGGTCCTGTCTGGATGGCAAGATGGGGAATAGTTGAGGAGTTCACCGATGAGAAAGTTCCTGCTCCTGCTGACCTTAAACACGTTCGCCATGGCCCAGACACAAACGCCGGGCGCGTCAACTCCGCAGACCGCCCGGCAGGCGCTGATGGAAATGTTTTTCAGCCAGACGCGGGGAACCTTTATGAAGCACCTGCCGGCTGCCACCATTAGCGCGCTGGCCACTTCTATGGCATCCGGTGCGACGGGCATGCTGGGTGGGCTGCAACAATACTCTCTGCTGGCAGAGCAATTCCATGCGAAGGGAAAGACTTTTGAAACCTTCGAGACGGGATCCGTCATGCTGGTTGCGGAGGATCCTAAGTCGAACCAAAAATTCGAGGTTATCGTCGATAACGATTCCCTGCGAGGCGACGAGGACGATATCGAGCTGTCGTTCCAGACCTACAAAGAAAAGCAGCTCCAGAAAACTCCATTCATGCCGCGCATGACTTTTGCCATGAAGATGGAATCCGGCATCTGGAAGCTCAACGAGATTCGTGTGAGCGTGCGCTTGCCACTGGCCGACCCGGATCTCCTGAAGAGCATCACGGAAGGAATAAAGGCGCGAGCCGCAGCGGCTCCAACTATGCAGCCGCAAATCTCGACAACTTCTTTCGGGGCGGATTCCTCGGTGCAGGCGGCGATGCAATCCATCCTCACCGCCGAAAACACATATCGCAACACTTATCGTGCGGTTGGCTACACCTGCACTCTTTCCGATCTGGATGGCTTCGGAGGCGGTGAGCCCAATGAGCATCAGGCCATGCTGATCGCCAGCGGCCTCGCCGGCGGTAAAAAGTACGGCTACGTATTTACGCTCTCTGGATGCACCGGAACTCCCGCAACCGGTTTCCACGTCGTGGCCGCGCCGGCAGGGAACAGCTTTGGGCGTCGAGCCTTTTGCTCAGACCAGTCGGGAGCGATCCGGTCCTCGGCCGACGGCAACCCCGCCACTTGCGTTGCCAGCGGCGTTCCGGTGCCCTGACGCTCTTATCGACTGATCAGATATCGCCGGCCGGGTGTCAGCTTTTTGGCTTGCGCACGGCGGCGCGGAGTTCGCTCACGATCTCCCTCGATGCCCTGATGGCGGCCGCGTGCTGGTCCACGTTAAAAGAGATAGCGCCCACGCGGGCATGTCCGCCGCCTCCGTAACGCTCGCAAATCTTGGCTAGATTCACGATGGGTTCCTCGGGAGCCCATGGATTCGAGCCTACCGACACCTTTACCCGGAAGCTGCTTTTGCTGAGTCCCACGCTATAAATAGATTCGGGATGGAGGTAGTAAGGGACGAACTTGTTGTAGCCCTCGAGGTCCTGATCGGTGATGTCGAAGAAAATGGTGCCGTCCTTGCACTCGGTGCGTTGCCGGAGAATTTCGATGGAGATTTCGTGGCGCCTAAGCAATGGCGGCAGAAGCGGCGCCACGAAGGGCTCTTCGAGTATGGCGGCCAGGGATTTCGTGGCCAGAAGCGGGATCAGGTTAGGAACAAATCGCTGGTCGGGTGCCGACTCGATGACCATGGTCAACTTCATGGCCGGCGCCTGCATTTCCACGGCGGTCTTGGCGTCAGAGTAAAGTGCGCCATCGATGATGTCAGTCCAATGGACGAGATCGGCGACTGGACCTGGATCGAATCCAAAGCGCTGCTGCGCGATCATCGCAATAAAACTGGTGCACGACTTGAAGGCTGGATCGTAGAACTTTCGATTGCTCTGGTCGCGCTCGAAATGCGCGGCGTCCGCAGACGACAAAAAAGCGCTTTCGTGATGGTCGAACCACCATGTGATTTTGGGGGAGCTGGAGTACTTAAAGTCGACAATGGCATTCTCGTCGCCATTGAAATCGGATTCGTTAAACAGAGCGCCGGCGCGATGCAGCAGGCCGGAAAAAACAAAGTCGGCATCGCTGCGGACCCGCTCACGATAAAAACGGGAAAAGAGGGCGGCGGAGGAAGCTCCGTCGAAACACTTGTCGTGGTAAAACACTCTAACTTTCAATCCGTTCCCCAGTACGCACAATTTTGTGCCCGCTAAGGCGCAGGTAACGCGCCTCCGAGAGGGCAGGGTAAAAGCTAATAGGAATGACAGCTTGGAGGAAGAAAGTCAATAGCGGACGCACCGAATACTTATCAAAAGGGCTCGAGGTGCGGCCGAATGTTTATGCATGCCCCTGAACGATCCAAACCGAAACTCGCCGTCAATCCAACGGCAGAATATATTCGGGTGTACTTCCCAAGCGTCCGCCCAGGGCCTTAGCGTCCAACTCAGCCATATCCCACCCGGTCCACGAAGCGGGCGTGAGACGTATCGTCACATCGTCAAACGACGCGAACACAGGTCCCACGTGGGGGTCAGACAGGGCTGCCGCACTCAGGTATCGAACGTGTATGCGCCGGTTTATTTCCTGCGACTGCTTGCCTGAAATCATTTCTGCCATTCCAGTCGCAGTTACTCCACGCTCTTGGGCCGGCTTTCGCACGTCCACCATCAGCGAAGCCTTTGGCCGTGCCAATAGATTGCGAGCTTTTCGGCTCCTGGAAGAGGTCGCGACGAACAGGCAGCCATCCTCGAAGAGGTACCAGACTGCGGTCAGGTGGATGCTACCATCTGCGTTCTCGGTTCCGAGGGTCGCGATATAGCGCCCTCTCATTAAATCCTTGAAAGCTGGATCTAGCTCTTGTGTCGGCAACTTTCCCTCCGAGGACAGCCGCAGTTCTCGCCGGCGCCTAGCCAGCCTGTTTTTCGGCAAAGTCGCCAATGACTGGCAACTTGAACATTTGTCCCTGATTCGCCTTCAGCAACAAGATGAGCCAGACGATGAAACCACCCAACCCGATCAGCGGCCAAACCAGAATGGTGAGAAAACCCAGCAGCGGGATATGCGCTACGATTCGCAGCCCGATCCACAGAATCCACCAGGCCACGTTGAAAAGTATGCATTGCCACGCGTGGAAGCGAACGAACCGGCTCTTATTGTAGGGATCCATCACGAGAAAGATGATGGCAGGGATGATGGTCACATAGGCGAGCATTCCTGCAACGTTGTCGGCGAGCCCCGCGCCAGACCTGACGGGCACCACTGCGCCCCTGCCGCTGCATGCGGCGCATATCGTAGCGCCATCGGCGATCTGTG
>Ga0074045_10003514_pt1 | contig 14109 bp, 11 predicted proteins | sample BogForMeECP23OM2_FD_94442 | JGI IMG/M metagenome (GOLD analysis project Ga0074045, IMG submission 94442) | Bog forest soil microbial communities from Calvert Island, British Columbia, Canada - Bog Forest MetaG ECP23OM2 | ecosystem: Environmental > Terrestrial > Soil > Wetlands ... | reverse complement strand
GACAGTTACCTGGACAAACAGTGATGACATTCCCCATACGGCGGTCAGCACAGAGGGTGTGTTCAAGTCCAAGGTGATGGATACGGACGAAAAGTTCTCCTACACGTTTACCAAGGCGGGAACGTATCCCTACTACTGCTCGATCCACCCGAAGATGACCGGCCAAGTCGTGGTGAAGTGAGACTCGGAGGCATTGTAACGATTCTCAGATGATCGAAACTAGCGCTGACCTAGCCCCCGAAAACTGAACCACCTAGAATGAGAGTTTCTCCAAAACCGAGGAGGAGAAACGTCCATGAAAGGCACACGACACAGCGAAGAACTGATCATCGCGATCTTGAAGCAAGGGGAGGCGGGGTTAACGACGGCGGATTTGTGCCGTCAGCATGGGATCAGCGGGCAGACCTATTACCGCTGGAAGGCGAAGTACGGCGGGATGGAAAGTGGCGACGCGAAGAAGTTGAAGCAACTGGAAGACGAGAACCGGAAGCTGAAGCACGTGGTGGCGGACCTGACCTTGGACAACCGGGCGCTGAAAGACGTGCTCTCAAAAAACTGGGAGGGCAGCCTGCGGGACTTCGGGCAGCCGCGAGTTACGTCATGATCGCGTACCAGACGAGCGAGCGACACGCCTGCAGGCTGATGGGGTTGGCACGATCGACGCAGCGGTATCGGCGGCGCAGACCGGAAAGAGACGCTGCACTGCGAGCGCGCTTGAAAAAGTTGGCGGGGAAGCGAATGCGGTTCGGGTATCGGCGGTTGACGGCGGTGCGGGTGCGGGAAGGAACGCTGGTGAATCACAAGCGAGTGTACCGGCTGTATCGGGAGGAAGGCTTGGCGATGCGCATACGGGAGCGCAGGCGGATCCGCTGGAATGGAAGGGCAGCGAGCCCGGCAGCGGAGAGGCCGAATCAACGTTGGTCGATCGATTTCGTGAGTGACTGCGTGAGCACGGGGAAAGTAATTCGCATGTTGACCATGGTGGACGATTGCACGCGCGAGTGCCCGGCGATTGAAGTCGATACCTCGCTGGGCGGCTTGCGAGTACGACAGGTATTGGATCGAGTCGCGGAGGAGAGAGGTCTGCCGGAGGCGATCGTTTTGGAGCCGCTGAGCTTCTCGGACTCTATATCGTCATCGTGGCCGGCACGAACGTTCTTCCACAGTGGCTGCGATTCAAACATTGGAAGTGGTGGATGCGCGCGGAATTGGTGCTTTGGGCGATTGTTGTGCTCAGTGGCGTGGGAACGTACTACGCATGGTATGTGGCGTCATTCCGCCGGTAACTGGGCCCAGAAACTATGTTTGTTAGGGAAAATATTTCTCGGAATTGGGGAATATTGTTCGACTGGCGAAGTTTCACATGCTGCTGGAACAAAATCGTAAGGAAGAAGGAATAGGAGATAAAAGTCGTTTGCCGGTTATTAACTCACTCTCCGTTGTAGGCATCGCAGTGATGTTGTCACCGCGAGTTTACATAGCATTGACAATCAAATGACATCCCGTCCGCATCTCGTCGTTGATCGCTGCGTCTAACGCACAGTAGCTGAAACAAAATCACGAGCAAAAGGAATTGGAACTTACACATGGAACACGAAAAACTTCTCCCACCCATCAGTGGTTCAGTTGACCGCCGTTCTTTCATGAAAGGCGGTCTTCTGGCAGGAGGCGCAGCAGTAGTGGGCGCCGGTTTGTTAGCAAATGGAACTTTGGCTCGCGCACAAGCAGGCGGAGGCGGTCCTCTCAATCCAGGCGATGTTGCCATCCTCCAATTTCTGGCAGCGGCAGAGCTGATCGAGGCGGATTTATGGACACAGTATGCGGAATTGGGGGGTATCGGCAACAATCCACCCATCGAGGTAGACCCGAAGCAAACGTTGAACAACTATCAGATAGCCTTGTCGAACCTCGATAGCGATGGCCCACAATACATCAGTAGTAATACGCTGGATGAAGTCAGCCACGCTGCCTTCCTCAATGCCTATCTCGAGTCGAGAGGAGCCGAGCCGGTCAACTTCACCCAGTTTGAAACTTTGCCGGGAAGCACAGCTTCTGGATCATCAGGTAAGCTGCGCCTCACGAACCTCATGCAGCTCAACGTCGACACCAGCTGGTACGTTCGCTACCGAAGCGCAACCAATCCGGACCTTGGCGCGACCTTTCCTCAGGCGCTCACTCTCCAAAATGTTACCGCCATCCCCCGAAACAACAACGATTACAACGGCGCTTCCAACCCCAACTTCCCCGGTAACGATCATATTCAGGCGATCGCGAATGTAGCGGGCTTTCACTTCGGATACATTGAGCAGGGCGGCTCGAGTCTTTACGCAGCCATGAGTCAAAAAGTGACGGACCCCGAAGTGCTTGAGATCACCCTGGGCATTGGTGGAGACGAGATCGCTCACTTTCTGGAATGGGTTGATTTTTCGGGCAACGGAGTGCAAGCCCCTGTGGCGCCATTTACGGACGCCATATCCGGCCTGACATTCCCTAACTTTTTCAGCTCAGGAAGGCCGAGGATTCAGCCCAGTCTGATCTTCCCCGTCCCTTTCGCATTCAAGGGCAACCTTCCCCATGTCTCGATGATTCGTCCGCTGACCGATAAATTTGGAGGCGCCGTGGCTACGATCAAAAGCTTCACCGCCGATGGTCTGTTCATCGGCCAAAGCCAGGAGTTCCTCAACATACTAAACGCTATGGCTGTCGCGGCTGATGCCGCGGCCCGCTCGTAACCTGAACTCTAACTGTCCGCTCTTGCGGATCGCTTTGTTTGCCTTAGTGGGGGCGCCGCACCTAAACGCAGGTCGCGGCGCCTGCCTTTCGCCAAACATCATTGTTCTGCCGTCTTCCGACGAGCAATTAAGGAGAATGTATGTTCGAAGGACTGTTTCAACCGATGCATCTTCTGGTGATTTTCGGAATTGCCCTGCTCGTGTTCGGACCCAAGAAGCTTCCCGAGCTGGGCAAAGGAATCGGGGAGGGTATCCGCGGCTTTAAATCAGCTATGAAGGCTGAGGATGAAAAGCCGGCCGACACAACAGCGACCGTTGCCAACGACCACGCTCTGACCAAGGGGTGAATTGTGAGTTTCGGCATTGAAATCTTGTTCGTGCTTATGCTCGGACTCCTGGTATTGGGACCAAGGCGGCTGCACGCAATGCTAGGCCATGTCGCGCGATCTAGAGCTGAACTCGAGAATGCGACGCGCGGCATAAAATCTCAGCTCGCGGCAGAACTCGATGCTGCGGCTCGGGATAGGAGGCATGTGAACTCATCTTCAAATGACGGCCCTGAGTGTTGAAACTCTACGTTGCAGCGTGAGGCAGGCATGAGGGTTCCATAAAGTCTTCGTAAGGCGCCAACCGCCTGCTTCAGCTCGGGAATCGGCTATTTCCGAGCTCTGATGCGCTCATGTCTGCACCCTTCTACGACCAACAGGATCGCCTTCGGTACCGGCGCAGAGAGATGATGCAATCAGTGTCGCACGGCTCACAATGTCTTCAGGCAGGACCGCCACGAGCGGACGAGCATTCCTAATCTCTTCAGTTGTCGGTGACATGAAATCGTTCTCGATGTAGTCGCTCCCCATGTCTTCATTTGAGCGAACCAGATCCAGGAACAGGTCTTTGTCCCCAGGAGACGAAAAGCAAGAAAGGAGCTCGTAAGCGGTGGCATCAGGATCGCCGACGAGTGCCAGAGCGCGTGTATTCGTCAACTGAACGTAGCCAAACAGATGGCCGACGATGTCTGCGGCAAAGAGTCGACCTTCGGGGTCATCGCTGGGCAAGAATTCGACCGTGCAGAGCCAGTCATCTTCATCTTGCCAGTACGGTTCAATGTCGTGTTGTCGGTTCATACCTTCAGCCTCTTTGGATCTCTGCTTTCCAGAATTCCTGGCCGAAACTCGCGATACGCGCGCCAGCCACAGTGCGGGACCGGCGCTGGTCTCGACCCTACCGCACTACGGATTACGCTTCGGTTCTGCTCCCGCTACCGGGAATTTCCAACTTTCACTGCGGTAACACGGGTTCAAATCCCGTCGGGGACGCCAAACAATAACTTATGCTCAACGACTTAACATCTGAGTTCGCCGCAGAACGCCGCAAAAGGATTTCTACAGTGCGGTCTACAGCCGTTCTTTGATCCTCCGGAACCACGTGCGCATAGCGTGCCAGCATCCGCAAGTCGGCGTGACCTAGCTGTTGCTGTACCACTCGCGCTGACGAACCCTGTTGCATCAGTGCGGTGCCAAGGCCATGCCGGAAGGCATGGAAGCCACCGCGCAATTCCCAGTCGCTCACGTATCGGGTGCATGATGTCCCAGCGCGCGTACCAACTGGTAATGGGTCCCTTGGCGTTCGCGAATTGCAACCCGAACGCGTTGGGCTTACACCGGAGTCGGTATCCCTTGAGCATCTCCACCAGCACCGGCGGTAAAGGTAGATTACGGAATCATCAGTTGCCTTTGCTGTTCGCGGCCTGTGATCGCCAGAGCGAGCGCTCCCACGGCAATTCCTCCAGGGATGTCGAGCACATAATGCCATTCCAAGATCACAATCGCGAAGACCACAATGCAGTTGTAGGCGGCTAGAAGCCAGAAGACAATACGCCAACGCCGCAGGTACCACATCGCGATCATTGGCAGTCCTATGTGCATAGAAGGGAAGGCGATGTAGTACCCGCTCGCAAGGTAGCGGCTTCTGTGCTGCGCTATGGCTTGGAGATTTGGCATTCCAGTCGTCTGAAAAACATACGCCGTGAGATAGGTAGGGAATTGTGCCGCGTGCGTCCCACAGAAAATATAAGGCCCATACGTGGGCCAGATGTAAAAAATCAGGAGTGCCAGATAGTAAGCGGTCAGGCACGCCCCCACGAACTGCAGGCCCCGCTTACACGAACAGTACGAGCTGATAAGAAGGGCCGCCCCAACGACAAGAAACATTTGAAAATAAGCAAAATCCAGAAAGCTCAGCAATTTGGCCGGCAGAATCGCAAACATCGTGTGGGCGATCGACGAAACACTTCGTCCCCACAAAATGCTGGTGTCGAACCGGTTCAGGAAAGCGTCGTAGGAGAGCGGAAACCTGCTGGCAACAATGATGTCGTTGTAGATCATCACCAGGGTGACACCCACGAACATGTAGGCTGCCGGAATGAATACCGAAATCACTTTCTTGTGAAATGAACCCGCTTCCGACTTGCTCCTTTCAGCCAATTCGACAACGAACAAGGCATTGGCGGTAAGCAGAATTGCGATTGTGAATGGGAGCAAATGATGCAACAGGACCAGGAAAACCAGGGCGAAAACGATACGCACCTTTTCTTTTCTATAACGTGTCCAAAAGAGCCCAACACTCTGGCGCAGCGGTAACGCCAATATGCAAAACACCATTGCATACAAGAGGGATCTGGGTCCGAGAGTCACCCAGTAAAATACCAGGATGCTTGCCCATTTGAGATGCGTGGGCAAGTGGAGATGTTTAATCGCGGGAACTGCCAGAATTGCAAGAAGAACCGTGCAAGCGTAATGAAGATTTGGAACGATCTTTCGCAACGTGGCGAGCATGATGGGGACACCGGTTTGAATAATTATGACAACGTGTCAGACCATTAGCTTCACGTATGCCAAGCCGTCTGATTTGTCGATGGCGTTGCAAGGCATCCTCACAACTCAAGCCAGAGGACGGTGTGAATTATCTCATGTGCGGTCCAAAGGCGAGGAAGTCGTGAGGTAACCCCCGGCGAGATTGGATTTTTGAATCTTGAAATCTGGCACCAATTTGGCACCAAAACGCAAGATGGCCACTTTTTGGCTCTTGCGGCGGCCCGAAACCATTAATCAGGAGTGTAGCCGAGAAAATCTCCGTGGCCCTCGAACACCGCAGCCAATTTTGTTATGCGGAAGAGCTCCTGCAAGCGTTCGTTCATCTTGATGAGTTTCAGCCCGCAATGCTGCCTCTTAGCGGACAAGTACACGCCGATGATCGCGCCCAGACCAGAACTGTCCATGTAGCTGACATCGGTCAAGTCCAGTACGACACAGTTAGTCTCGGGGATCAGACTGCGGACGGTCGATTGCAGCAGGGCAGAGCTGCCCGATGTGATCCTGCCGGTGCAGCGGATGATGATTTCTTCGGGAGTTCTTACCGTCTCCAGAGTCAATTCTCGGGGTGGGATCGGGTTCGCGGCCATGACAGAGCCTCCTTAATTAGGCTGTGATTTTGCAAGTAACAGGCTGCGCTCTTCGGAATTGGAATCGAAACCGCCGCCGGCTCAGTCGAAGCTCACTCAGCAAATGCAGAGATTGGGCTCGACTGAACGCACTTACAATACTCCAGGCGTCAGCAAAGTCAAGCCAGACTTGGCCGGAAGCTGCAAGCCTCCGCTGGATCTGGCAAGTCATCAGCAAGAAGTGTGGCAACCCAAGGACGAGCGTCTGCTGGATGACTCGACGATCCAATAGTGCGAGGTGTTTTGGCCGATGACTGGCGCGAGTCGTGTCTGGGAGCGGCCAAACCAATGAAAGCCAAGGAGTTCGCGGTGCCCCAAAGGGCTGTTGCCCGGTCACACCACCTCGTGCCTTTTGTCCTGACCGTTCCCAGCCAATAACTACCCAACCTTCGCCAGGTGTTTCTCGTCCTCCGCCTCTTTGGTCGCAGCGGCTTGCGACAACGCCACTGACAGTGCAATTCCCTCAGCTTTGACGATGGCGCGCGCCGCCACTGGTTTCAACCACAGCAATGCCATGAAGGCGGCCGTAATGTCGCAGGCAATCATGACGTAGAACACTGGCACCCACGAGCCTGTCCGGAGCATCACGTACGCCGCCACGGGAGCGGAAAAAATGGCTGCCGTGCCTTTCGCGGTGTAGACAATGCCGTAGTTCGTGGTGGCCCATGTCCTGCCGTAAAGGTCCGCCGTGATGGAAGGGAACAGCGAGAAAATCTCGCCCCAGGCAAAGAAAACGAGGCTGGACAACAGGACGAACATCACTGGCCGGTGAATGGTCTGCAACCATCCGTATACCGCAAGCCCCTCGACCAGGAAAGCGGTGAACATGGCGTTCTCTCGGCCAATGTGGTCAGAGATCCAACCCCACAGAGGACGGGTCACACCGTTTACAATGCGGTTTAACTGGATCGCCAGAATTGCCGCGGACAGCCCCCAGGCAATGATGATCTTGTCCACTTTGTAAAAACTGGCGATCTCCTTCAGTTGCGAAGTCACGACTAGGCCGCCGAACGCCACCAACGTCATCATGACGTAGATGAGATAGAAAGATGGCTGTTTCAGCATCTCCCACCAAGTCATGTCAACGCCAGCCTGGTGGACTCTAGCCACATGCTTCCATGCTCTTGGTAGCCAGCCTTTCGGAGGCGCCACGATAAACATCGCCGCTAGGGTCACGATGATGCCCTGCACGATGCCCCAAAAAACGAATGTGTGCCGATAGCCGGAAGCCATGATCATTTTCTCGATTGGAGCGACGGTCACTGCGGTGCCGATGCCATAGGCGCCGGACACAATGCCCGCGCATAGTCCGCGGTGATCGGGAAACCACTTCAGGACGTTGCCGGTGCAGCCGCCATAAACGGCGCCCGCACCGATTCCACCGATCGCGTACCAGATGTAAAGTCCGGTTGTGGTGTAGGAGTAGCCGGAACCGATCCAGCCAGCGCCCACCAGCAGGCCGCCGATCCCGATGATCAACCGAGGCCCGAGACGATCAACCAGGTAGCCTTCGAATGGGACCAGCCAGGTTTCTCAGAAGATGAACGCAGCAAATGCAATTTGCACTGCGGCCAGAGTGACGTGCAGGCTTGAGGTTAAGGGTTTCGTGAAGAGCGTCCAGGCATATTGCAGATTCGCAATCGCCATCATCGCGATTATGCTGGCACACATTTGAACCCAGCGGTTGGGAATCTTGAGGTCGGTACGAACTAAGGAGGCCACATTCGTGGCCATAGGGTCCTCCTACCTGATTGTCAGAATTGGTCGTCTCTACTCGTTAGCACTCCTTGCCGGAAAACGTCCGGGTAAATGAAAAACCCGCCCCTCTTAGAGGGGCGGGCGGGTTATTCACCTTCGATTTCTTTCTGGAGCGGGATGATTCCCGGCACCAGCCACTTGTTCCACATTTCGTCAATCTTGCTCTGGAAGTAATCGATGTCTTCTTCGATAAAGTGCGCGAACCTTCCTTGCTTGAGCAAGTAATCGCGAACCGGAAGACGTTTGAATCTGCCGCTTGCGATGTCCTTGGTCTTGCCGTAGAGCCTCAGCTTGCCGCATTCCACCTCGTACAGAGGGAAAATGCCGGTATTCACGGCCAGTTCGCCCAGTTGGAAGGAAAGAACGGGATCGAAGTCCCAGCCCTTCGGACAGGGGTTAAGGCAATGAATAAACGTGGGACCGCCAGCCGACAGCGCCTTGCGAACACTGTTCATCGCCTGCAGTGGGTAAGAGGTGGAGATGGTGGATACGTACTTTACGGTAGGATGTCCAACCATCATCAACGGAGCCATGTTCTTTTTCCAGCGGTGATTCATGATCCGCTTCACTTTTCCTGGCGTGCTGAACGAAGTGTTGACGCCGTATGGCGATGTCCCGGAAATCTGGACGTCCGTATTGGCATACGACTCGTTGTCGTACATCAGGATCAGCAGGTTGTAGTCGGGATGGCACATGGTGGCCGAGATGGCGCCCAAGCCCATGTCCGCACCGCCGCCGTCGCCGCAGAAGGCGATGACGTTGATGGGTTCATCTTTCATGACGCCCTTGCGCATCTGGACGCGCAATGCCGCCGCCACACCCAGTGCGCTGGAGCCCGAACTCCCTAGTTGTGTGTGCATCCAGGGGACGCCCCAGGGGGTTGAGTAGTAAGAGGTGTTCGCCACGTACATGCAACCGGTGCTGCCCAGAACGATGGTTCTGGGACCTGCAGCCTTCGCCATCAGTTTCATGATTTGCGCAGACTCGCAGCCCTGACAGGTGCGGTGGCCGGACGTGTAGTACTCCTCATGTGGAACCTTCTTGACTCCCTTGAAGGCTTCCAGGTTTTGCGTCGGTTTTTCATCTACGAATGTGCTAGTGCTCATAATTGTTGTCCTTTCCGGCTCTCGGAAACGCGTCGAAACGCGTTATCCCCGCAGCCCAATCCATTGCGTCAGGGGTTGCGCCTTACCTTTAGCGGCTTGGAACACGATATCGGTCACGGTTTCCACGTCCGGCACAGTGATTTCGCGGCCACCGAGGCCACCAATGAAACCAATCACCGGCGGTCTGGTGCTGCTGTTGCTGTACATGGCAGAGCGAACTTCCGTCGCCACCACGCCACTCAGGTCCGGCGAACCGAACGAGAAGTCGCGATCAATGACGCCGATGGCTTTGAAGCGCTCCAGGCACTTGGCAATCTCTGGACCCGCAAACGGCCGGAACCAGCGCAGGCGAACGAAGCCGACTTTCTTGCCTTCTTCGCGCAGCTTACGGATTGCAACCTTGACCGGCGTCGAGAGCGTTCCCATGCCGAGCAGCACAACCTCCGCATCTTCGGTCATATATTCTTCGAAGAACGGATTGCCATACTTGCGTCCGAACGTTTTCTCGAAGTCGGCATAGACTTCGCGAATCACGCCACAGGCGACCTCGGTGACTTTGTAGTTCTGCCGTCGAATCTCCGTGACCCAATCTTCATTGGCCTGTGGAGCCACCGAAATTACGTTGTCGGGATGGAGCAGCAGATCGCCACGGTCGTAACGAGGCAGGAACTTTCTTACCAGCTCTGCCGCCGGGATCTTTACCAGGGCTTGCGAGTGAGTGAGAAATGCGCCGTCACAACTGATGGCCAGCGGCACGAAAATGCGGCGATCTTCCGCCACTCGATAGGCGATCAGAGCCGTGTCCAGTGCTTCCTGCGCGCTATCGACCCAGGTCAGCATCCAGCCCAGGTCGCGGACTGCGAGCGCATCGTTGTGTTCCACGCCGAAGGCGCCGGGATCGTCGAGCGCCCGGTTACCCACCATGCATACCATGGGGACGCGCAGCGCCGGACTGACGGTCAGCGCTTCCATGGCGTACATCCAGCCCACGCCGCTCGAACCGCAAAACACGCGTGCACCGCAAACTGACGCGTGTTTAACGATTTCAAATTGAGAGTGCTCGCCTTCCGCCACGATGTATTCGCAGTCCATTTCGCCGTCTGCCACCAGCTGGCTGATGTACTGCATAACTGTGTCGTAAGGCCGGATCGGGTAAGCCGTGACTACGTCGACGTTAGCCAGTTTGCAGGCAATCGCAATGGCCTCGGCGCCGGTAATCAGGGCTTCCTGTTCTTGAGTTTTCTTTTTTTCCTCAACCGGTAATGTTAGTGTCGCCATCTTAATCTCCTTAGTCTTCAAGCTTGCCGCCGGGCCACTAGCGTTTATTAGCAACTTCCAGGGCTTCGGGAACCTGTTCTTGATACTGACCGCGATAACGGAACCCGTGGGACCGCTTCTCGATCGGTGAGGCCTTCGCGATGGTGGTTTCCAGCCAGCTCAAATAGGCGTCTTTATCTTTCTTGAACGCCGTCCACTGGCTGTCGTTCCCGTGGAATTCGGATTCGTTCACCATGGTGATGCAATCCTTCACCGGGCAAACATCTTCGCAAATGCCGCAGCCGCAGCACGACTCGAGGTTGGCATCGTAAGTTCCGTCCGGGGTGACGTCAAAAGACGCGTCCGGACAGTTGAGCCCGCACAGCGTGCATTTGGTGCAGGTGGAGAAGTTCACCACCGGCCGCATGCTGCGCGTCGAATACTTCTTGAACAGCTCGTTGCGGGCCGGCCGGAAACCGCCGACTTGCCCGGTCACCGGGTCCGCGTACGGGCCGCCCTGAGCCTGCCCCTTGATGGAGACGCCGCCTCGCATGTCTTCCCACCCAGGCAGTTCGAACTTGAACAGCTCGTCGGGATTGCCCTCGCCCGCTTTTACATCGACCGCGGTGAAGCGCTCGAAAGCGGTGCGCGCCGAAGTCACCTTCAGGGAGTTCTTCAGCTTTTCGCTGATGAATTGCTCCACCGACTTCAGGCTGAAAAGCTCCGGCAACGCCTTGGCGATGACGCCGAGGATGCGGACGTCGGTGTGGTCGTCCTTAAAAACCCACATGCCCGAAAAGCTGGTTACGCCTTTCACAATTCCCAGCTTGTAGGTTGTTTCCCGGCGGTGAATGTTCTCCAGCAGAGCGGGTGCGTCCTCCAGAGAAACCACGATGAGAGTGCTCCCTGGTTTAAGAGCACGATGCACGGGCTGCAGGCCGTACCATGCCCACGATTCCGCGCCCTTACAGAGCGTGTCATCGAGAACCACGGTCAGATCGACTTGCTTGGGTTCGTATTGCGCCATTCCGGCTTCGAGCGTCAGTTCGTCGTTGGCGACGATGGCGAAACTCTTGGCTGGTATCCCATTACGCTCCGGAGCATCTCCATAACGGCCAAAGGAAATGCCCAGTTTGCCTTCGTTATGCGCGGCCAAAACAATGCCGCGCGTTATGTTCTTGGCCAGGGTCTTCTGAAAGACCCCTCGGTAAATGACTTCGACCGCAAGTAGCTGGCCCATTTTGCAACCTCCATTCTTTTACAATTTCTTTAATACGACACTTTCGATTTGCTGCAGGTGCCGGCGCATGGCCGCCTCGGAGGCTGCGGCGTCGCCTCGCTTCAGTGCGGCAAGGATTCGGCGGTGGCCAGCAAGCGACTTTTCTTGCCGTCCCTCCACTTGCAGCGAGCGCTCCCTGGTCTCGCGCAACAAATCCATCAACACGTCCACCACTTTCAAGACCACGCTGTTGCCGGACGCCAGAGCGATGGTGTAGTGAAACTCGGAGTCCTCTTCGATTCCGAGCTCGCCGACGCGCACCTTCGCTTCCTGGCGAACAAGAATGTCCTGCATCTCAGAGATTTCATCGCCCGAGGCGTGCAAGGCGGCGCGTCCGGCCAACGGCGGCTCGATCATCTTGCGCACGTCGATCAGGTCCGCAACCATCTTCCGCTTATCCAGGATCGCGTTAGCCAAAGGGTTGGATGGGGTAGCACCGGGACCGCAAACCACTGTGCCGATACCCTGTCGTGGCTCGAGCAGACCCATCAGTTCCAGGCTGCGGATGGCATCGCGCACGGAGCCGCGGCTGACGCCGAGCATTTGCACAAGTTCGCGTTCTGGGGGAAGCAGGTCGCCGGGCTTGAGCTCTTCCGTAATGCGCCGTTCCAGCTGCTTTGCGACCTCCTGGTAGACCTTGCTTCTGGGGATCGCCTCGAACCCGACTCGCGCTGGTGATTCAGTTTCGACCATCGGAATTGGTCTGACGACTGACCATTAACTGACGATCCCATTTCAAGCTTGAGCCCAAAATGCCGCAAGGACATTGATCACACTTCAAGGGGAGCTGGATCACACCTCGACGTGACGTGATCAAGATCCGGCACGAGTAATGTATTGGTTCGGGAGGAGATCTTTGTGGGTCACGCGGAACTGCCCGCGGGTCTCAAAGCAGCCCATAGGGCCAGAATGGCAGTGGCTGAATCTCTCAAATTCAGCCACTACCGCCGGAATCATTAGCTGGAATTATCCTCGGAGGTGAGAGAGAATGAGGAGTTTGTGCTTGTCGGAGACGCCGCGGCCTGGGGTAACTCAGACCGCGAAGGGGCAGACCAGCAAGCGCTTGATGCGGCGGTCCAGCACGTGTATGCCGAGGACCGCAGCTTGAGGTTTACTCGCAGGCGATGCTTTCAGCATGCGTCAACCATGATCCGCGGAGGGTATTGCTGTCCGCGGTCTGTTCTACGGAGAGACATTTACCATGGCCACTACCACGATAGAAATCGGGTCTGCCGCGAGTAACCATAAACATGCCAAGCTGGAGCGCTGGGTCGGAGAAGTAGCACAGATGTGCAAACCCGATCGCGTTCACTGGTGTGATGGTTCGCCCGAGGAATACAACGACATGCTGCGGCTGCTGGTCCTCACCGGGACTGCGATCCCGCTTGATTCGGCGAAGCGGCCGAACAGCGTGCTCGTCCGCTCGGACCCCGCCGATGTGGCGCGCGTGGAAGATCAGACTTTTATCTGTTCACAAACCCAGGAAGCGGCCGGCCCGACCAACAACTGGGAAGATCCGGCAAAGATGAAGCAGAAGCTGGCGGGATTGTTCGCCGGCTCGATGGTAGGCCGCACCATGTTCGTTATTCCGTACAGCCTGGGTCCGATCGGTTCGCCCATTGCTCGGATCGGGGTGGAGATCACCGACTCGGCATACGTCGTCGTCAGCATGCACATCATGTCCCGAGTTGGAAGCCATGTGCTTGAAGTTCTCGGCGAAGACGGCGAGTTTGTCGGCGGACTGCACTCGGTCGGTGCGCCGCTTGGCCCCAATCAGCCGGACAAGACATGGCGCTGCAACGCGGAGAACAAGTACATCTGCCATTTTCCGGAAACGCGTGAGATCTGGTCGTTTGGATCTGGTTACGGGGGCAATGCCTTGCTGGCGAAGAAGTGCCACGCACTACGTATCGCCTCGGTGCAAGCGCGCGACGAAGGTTGGATGGCGGAGCACATGTTGATTTTGAAGCTGATCAGTCCGTCGGGTCAGGCGAAGTACATGACCGGCGCCTTTCCTTCAGCTTGCGGCAAAACCAACTTATCGATGATGATTCCGACCATTCCCGGTTGGAGGGTGGAAGCGATCGGCGATGACATCGCCTGGATGAAATTCGGCGCGGATGGCCGACTCTACGCCATCAATCCCGAGTACGGTTTCTTCGGCGTGGCTCCGGGCACAAGCATGAAGTCGAACGCCAACGCCATGCTTAGTGTAACCAGGAACTCCGTCTTCACGAATTGCGCGATGACGCTCGACGGCGACGTGTGGTGGGAGGGCATGACCGAGCAAAAGCCGTCCCAGTTAATAGACTGGCTGCGCCGGCCGTGGACCCCGGACTCGGGCCGCAACGCGGCGCATCCGAACGCGCGATTCACGGCTCCCGCGAGTCAATGCCCGGTTATCGCCCCGGAGTGGGAGAACCCGCAGGGCGTGCCGATCGACGCCATCCTCTTCGGCGGACGGCGCGCGGGAATTGT
>Ga0074045_10003512_pt1 | contig 14113 bp, 11 predicted proteins | sample BogForMeECP23OM2_FD_94442 | JGI IMG/M metagenome (GOLD analysis project Ga0074045, IMG submission 94442) | Bog forest soil microbial communities from Calvert Island, British Columbia, Canada - Bog Forest MetaG ECP23OM2 | ecosystem: Environmental > Terrestrial > Soil > Wetlands ... | reverse complement strand
GAAAGCGGCTGCCCGAGCTGCGTCGGTCCGGAAGGGGAAACCGGCTCCCGCGGCAAGGAAGCGGCGTTGCGGATTGTGGACGCGCTGCTCGGCGGCGGGGCCTCGCTGGAGGTGCCGGAACCACCCAGGTGAGGTGGCGGGCCTGCGAGCGAGCGGGGACTCCTCACGCGCGGGGGACACCGAGGCCCACTCACGCCACAACCACGACCACTGCGCCCCCTGCCGAGGGCGACACCAAGGCGTCCGCTTCAGGACGCCGCAGGTGCGTCCCCGCGCTACCGGTTCGCCGCCACACTGCGCCTGTGGGATCTGCGATTCAGCATCACACATCAGATTCAGCGATGTATGATGTGTTAGGCTAGTGTCATGCGGACGACGCTGGAGCTCGACGACGATCTGCTCGCGGCGGCCAAGCGGCTGGCGCGGGGAAAAGGCGTCACCCTGGGCTATGTCATCTCGGAATTGGCCCGGCAATCGCTGCACACTGAGGCCCCGATGAAAGTACGCAACGGGGCCCTGCTGTTCGTCCCTAAGCCCGGCGCCCCGAAACCCGACCTGCGGACGGTCAATGCTCTGCGGGACCAGGCATGAGTATCGCATTGCTGGACGTGAATGTCCTGGTGGCGCTGTTCGATCCCGCGCACGTCAGCCACGAAGCCGCGCACCGCTGGTTCGGCCGCAATCGCCGGCACGGGTGGGCCACCTGCCCGACCACGATCAATGGCTGTATACGCGTCCTGAGCAACCCCGCCTATCCCACCGTCCAGGCGACGCCCGCCGAAGTGGCCGGCCGCCTGCGGAGCCTGTGCTCGACGACCGACCATCATTTCTGGGCGGACTCCGTGTCTTTGCTGGACGAGACCCTGTTCCGGCCGGCCGCGATCGCCGGACACCAGCTCATCACGGATGCCTGCCTGCTGGGCCTGGCCGTACGGAACCACGGCCGGCTGGCGACGTTCGACCGGCACATCCCCCTACAGGCAGTGCCCGGCGCCGTACCCGGAAATGTCGTGTTGATCGGCGGCCTCTGAATCAGGCGGCCCGCTTCCCGGTGCGTTCCCGGCCGCGGCTCGCCAGCGCAACGCGTTGATCAAGGCGATCGAGAGCGTGATTACGCCCGCCGTGACAATCGACGCCATGCCCCAAATCAACGCCGGCGGTCCGAGTGCCGTTGTCGAGAGAATGTCGTCAATCGGCGACAAACCGCCGCCATACCAGTGCAGGAGCGCCAGCGCCGTCACCCGGCCCGAGTAGCCGGCGTAAAACGGGATGAGTTTGGCCCAGTAGGTCGCCAGGATTATGTAGGCGGACCAGGCCACAATCCACTGGGCGACGCCGGCGCCCAAGCGGCCGAAGCGAGCCAGGGCAGCGAACAGAAGAAGCAGAACGATTGGCATAAGCGGTTGCAGGTACCAGGGGCTGGCAATGACATAGGCGCCCCGGGTGAACCAGGAATTGACCGCTGTCGAAAAGAACAGCGCGCACCCGTAAAAGGCGCAACCACACAGGACTGCCATTTCACCAACGGGCGCCGTTCGCCGCCGCAGCACCTCAACGACGTACAACACCGCCGCAGCGGCGAGGCCGGCCAGCAGCATCGAGAGGGTGACCCACGAAAAGCTGTTGAATGAATTATTCCCCGTCCATTGGCTGGCGAAGGCGAGATCGCGGATGGAGCGCATCCACGGCAGGTGAATGAGCGCCCCCGCGAGAGCGAGCCAGTCGGCGCCCCCAACCGTTTCCTGCATCCCGCTCAGGCTGTGGTACAAACGGAGGTTTCTCAGATACCAGGGACCGCCTCCGGCGAGCAGCACGCCCAGGGAAAGGACCGCTCCAACCCAGCGCAGCCGGCGGAGCATCGCGAGCCTCACAATGGCAACTGCAATTAGAGGAACGAAGGCCAGGAAATAGGCCTTGGTGAGCACACCGGCGGCGAGCACGACGGTCAGCGTGAGCGCTTGCCGGAGGGACGGGTTCTCATGCAACGCGACCAATCGTTCAAAGAGCACGGACATGAGCGCCACGGCCAGCCAGTCGTTGGCGACGTGGGCCGTCGTGGCGTAGAACATCTGCGACGACAAGGCGGCGAATATCAAGGCCGCCTCGAAGCGCAGAGGGACTCGCAGGCGCCGTGCGAGACTGGACAGAAACAGGACCGTGATGACAACGGCGAGAATACTGCAGATTAAACGCAGGCCCCAAATGCGAGCCGGGAGGGCGGCGGAATACCAGGCGCGGTCGAAGAGGGCCAGAATGGCGTAGGCCAGCGGCGCCTGCTGCGCTTCATGATTCAGACCGCCGGTGAAGCGGTTTTCGCGAGGCAGGCGTTCCAATTGTGCTCGCAGCCGCAGTCTCTCGCTCTGCGGCATCCGGAAGTAATCCTCGAACGTCGTCACCCACGGCAGGTTGTCCTTCACAACATGACTGGCCGGAGCGAGGTGCAACGAGGTCCACACTTCCGTGGACACGAGCGTCCTGCCGAGTTGCGGAAACGCGTGCTGCTCCGACAGTGTCTGGACGTATGAGTAGTGAAAAGGCTCATCGAAACCATCCCAGAGCGGGAGCAGCGACGCATACAGGATCGCATTCAGGACTCCGTACAGAATCAGAACGGCCCTGAATCCGTTACGGCTGCGAAGGAATGTCCCCAAGCCCGCCGCGCGCGGAGATCGGAGTGGAAGCGAGAGCGCGCCATTGGCGGACTCGGCCCCCGATTCGGTGTGTGATTGCTCCGCCATCTCCGTCCGGCCCGGCACGGATCCCGCCCATATCTGCGCGCCGGACGGGTTGTTCGCATCGTGAACGGAAGCAGCCGCCAGGCGGAGCGAGGTGCGTGCCGATGTTCTTCATGCTACCGGATTGCCGCAGCCGGACACGACACCACGCGAGTTGCGTGATGCGCGGGATTCAGCAGCTTTTCGATGCCGGAGATGGGCTCAGCTCCACCGCCGGATCGCCTTCAACTGGCGTCGCGAGGCGTCTCGGGCGTCTGCGTTTCCTTGCGGTAGAACATCAGGTAGGCCAGGCCCACGCCGATCGGGATCAGCCCGACGGTGGCCGCGCCCAGCGGCATGCCGTCGCGCCGTTCGTCGAGTTCATGCATGTACTGCTGAAGCTGCTGTTCGGTTGCGCCGGAATCGCGCATTTCGCGGACGCGCGCGATTTTGTAGCTCAGATCCATCGGGCGCGAGGCGTTCAGCGAGAGAGCGCCGAGCATGATCGTAATCGCGATCCCGGTATACAGCCAAATCATGCCGCGCAGCAGGTAAGTGCGCGGACTCCAGGGCGCTTTGGGGCGTTCTTCGTCCAGCGACGGCAGCACGCCGCCGTGCTCAATCACCTGCAACCGCTCCTGATGGCGCAGCACGGCACGGCCGTGGCGCAGGATCATCACCACCATCAGCAACACCAGCCCGCCAGCTACGAACAACAGCAACACTACTTCTTCGGGATGCCAGGTATGCATCGGTTGAAACTCCTTTTCGCTTCTTTTGACCTGTGCGCGCGGCCCGGATGTTTCAATTCCCGGCTGAAACTTTGCCCGGCCGGCGTATGGTCTAAACAGGGGAGCTTCCTGCGCACCCGCACCGATGGAACCGCCGATCCAGGCCCAACTCGACGCCGGCCACCTGAGCGAGGCGTTCGATCTGGTGGTCGAACACTACCAGCACCGCGTATACCGCCTCGCGCTAGCCATTCTCGGCGACCCGGCGGCGGCACAGGATGCGGCGCAGGAGGCGTTTCTGCGCATTTGGAAAGGCCTGAAAGGGTTTCGCGGCCAGTCCGCGCTGAGCACCTGGATCTACGCCATCGCGCGCAACACGGCGCTGACCGAGCGCAAATCCGCCGCTGCGCGCCCGACTCTGCCGCTGGACGACGCCCCGGCGGGTGCGCTCGCCGGGCGCGTGGACTCCGCGGCGCCCTCGCGCGCCGGGTTCGACGTGGCCGCGCTGGTCGACCGGTTGCGGCCGCAGTACAAAGAAGTGATCCGCCTCTATTACATGGAGGAGAACTCATATGAGGAGGTGTCGCGAATGTTGGACATCCCTCTAGGGACGGTGAAGACGCTCCTGCACCGGGCGCGGCTCGAACTCGTGGCCGCCGTGGCGCAGAGTACAGTGAGAGAAGGCTGAGCATGCCCTGCACGGAATTCGAAGATCGGCTTGCCGGTTACGATGCGCTCGGCGCGGCGGAGCGCCAGCGCGTGGACGCCCACCTGGCCCACTGTGAGACCTGCCGTGTCTGGCTGGAGGCGTTCGGCGAGGCCGATGCGGCCCTGCGCGCGGCCTACGCCGGTGTGCGTGCTCCGGCCACGCTGGCGATTTCGGTCCGGCAGCGAGTCTCTGGTACAGTCGCCGCCGGGGAGACGCGTGTCAGCGCGGTGCCGGAGATTCTCGATTTCATCGCCTGGACAGGCGTGATCTGCGCTTGCGGACTGCTGGCGTACTTCTGGCTGCCGCGGGACATCGTCGTCTCCCCGGTGGTGCTGTATGCCGTTTTAGGAGTTCTGCTGTGCGCCACCCTGTCGGCCACGCTGTGGGTGCTGCGCGGCAGCGAGGGCTGAGGCGCAAAGCGCGCGATTCCCGCTCCACAGGGTCATCGTCCGCCGCCTGTCCGATCAGAATCCGCAATTTGACACCGGGTCTATGCTGGGGGTGATAGCCCGCCCTTGAGGCTCGGCATCGACGCTCTTTGAAAAACGAACACATAGCGAATAACAAATCGAACGATCGTCAATTAAGTCATTCATTCTAAAAAGAAAAATAGACAATTGGCTTTGTTCCTCACTTTTTGTATTTCGCGCGCCGCGAGCTACGCCGCGCGTGACAGGAACGGCAATGCGACGGCCGTTCCCGGCCGGCGGAAGCGGCGCCAGAAGACCTCGGCCAGGTTGAGCAGCAGCGCGATCCCGAGCAGAGCCGGCCACAGCGTCAGCCAGGCCGGTAGGGCGCGCGCGGGCGGGCGGAAGATCTGCGCTGGGGTGGGGTTGAACAGCCCGCCGGTCCAGCCAGCGAGGTCGCGCATCAACTTCTCGTTCTGCCCGCTGGAGGTGATTTCCGGCTCCGGCAGGTACAGGCCGGTCTCGGGGAACAGGCGCGAGTCTTCCAGGGGACGCACGCGGAACAGCCCGCGCCGGGAGCCTATGGGGAACGCCGCCTGGTAATGTCCCTCGGAGATTTTCTGGAGGGCCAGCGCGCTCTGGAAGCCGCCCGGGCCGAGGGCGAACAGGCGCGGCGGTGCGGCCGGCGCCTCGGCCGGATCGGCGAGGCGATAGTCGACCAGCAGGCGCGAGGCGGCGGGGTCCCACGTGAGCGCGGATTCGCCCGCCAGCGCGTGCGGCAGCAGGTCGCGCGCCACGTTGGTCCAGAAGCGGTCGTAACCCTTCCACGAGACCCACGCTTCGGCCCAGCGCGACTTGGCGTCCGACGTGAACACGGCCGCGCGGCCCAGGCCGTACTGCCAGCGCACGTAGAGCGGCTCCTTCTCGTCCACTGCGAGGATCAGGTCGGCGGCGCGTTTGGCCTGGAAGCGGACGTAGCCCTTCAACGCCGGCGCGTTCTGCATGTCGAGGCCCTCGAGGGTCTCCACCGGCCGCACGACGCGCGGGTTCACGGGCTTCTCCACCGTGGTGGAACCGGTGTGCTCCCTCACGTCCTTCACGAGGAGCTGCTCCAGGCCCGCCGGCTCGGTCAGGAAATAGGACCGGCCGCCCGCGGCCTGGGCGATCTTCTCGAGGTAAGCGCGGTTCACGTCCTGGCCCAGGCCGACCGTCGAGATGGTGACGTGCTTCTGCTCGGCGTCGCGCGCCAGGGCCATCGAGTCGCCCTCCTCGGAGATGCCGTCGGTCAGCAGGACGATGTGTTTATAGGCCCCCGGCGCGGCCTGGATTCGGGCGTACGCTTCGGCCAGCGCGGGCGCGATCTGCGTGCCGCCGTCGGCCACAATGCCGGCGATCTGGCGCTTGATCAGCGTGCGGTCCTCGGCGCGGCGCACCGGCACGGCCCACTGGTGGGAGTTGTCGAAGATCAGCACGCCGACCTGGTCGATGGGACGCAGGTTCTCAATCACGCCGCTGGCCGCCAGGCGGGCCAGTTCGATTTTGCGGCCCTCCATGGAGGACGACTTGTCGAGGACCAGAACCACGACCGCGCCTTCGGGGCTGCGCGGCGGAGCGACGGTCGCCGGCAGGGCCCGGTCAAGCGGGTCGGCGCGCGGGTTCTTGCGCTCTACCCATACGTTCTTCTCGCCGCCGATGACCAGCAGCCCGCCGCCGTGTTGAACGAACTTCTCCACATCGAGCTTGCGGGATTCGGGGAGCGCGTTGAGGTCCCAGTTGTTGAAGACGACCAGTTGATAGTCGTCCAGCCGCGCCGTCAACCAGCTCGTGCGCGCGTCGACCTCGAAGTGCGCGGCGTTCCACGTCGCCACCAGGTGCGCCTCCATGCCCGGCGGGTCCTGCGTCAGGAAAAGCAGGCGTGGAGAACGAACGGAGACGGCCTGGGCGAAGCGGGCTTCGCCCAGTGAACCAGCGCGCAGGGCGCCGGTGAGTTCGAATGCGCCGGCGGAGGAGAGCGAGGCGTAGGCGCGCACGTGGCTCTGGCCGGCCCGCAGGCTGACCGCGCTGGAGCCTATGGCGCGGCCGTCGGCGGTGAGATCGAGCGTTGCCGGCGCGGGTTCGGGCGTGCTCACCTGGAGGTCGATCGGAAAGCGCTCGCCAGTGAAGGCCGCGGCCGGAAAACCGGCGGAATCGATGCGGAAGCGCGGCGCGGAGCGGCCTTCGAGGATGAGCGTGTCGACCGGGATGCCGAGCGAGGCCGCCAGTTGTGCGCCGCGGGCGGCGGAGCCCTCGGTCTCCATGCCGTCGGAGAGCAGCACCAGGCGCGGCACGAGGCCGGCGGGCAGCGCGGCGGCGGCCTGGCGGATGGCGGCCTCGATGGCGGTGGCGCGGCCGGGCTCTCCGGCGGTGGTGTAGAAACGGCCGCCGGCGCGTTCCGCGGCCTCCACCGGGCGTACGGCGCGGGCGAAGGGAAAATCGCGCAGCTCGTTGCGGCCAGCGCGCGCCCGGGCGGCGGAGGCGAACTGGCTGGCGCGGGCCAGCGAGCTTGCGGGGATGCTCTGTGATGTATCGATCAGCAGACCCACGGCCTGCCGTGTTTCGCTGACCGGCAGGCGAGGCTCCAGCAGGGCCAACACACAGGCGGCGATGGCCGCGCCTTTGAGAACCATGGAGGGAACCTGGCGCCGGCCGAGCAAGGGGCGCGAGCGGCCGAAGAGCCACCATTCGAGGACGATCAGCGCCAGGCCGGCCAGGGCGAACCACTTCCACAGGTCGCGCGGCAGCGCCTCCGGCAGGCCGCTGCGCGGCAGGCCGCGCGGGACGCCGGGCGGGACATCCCAGGCATAGGCGCCGTAGCCCGGCAGGAGCAGCGAGTAGGAGCGTTCGTAGGCGCCGGCGCGCACGCGCACGGTTCCGCTGCGCGGCGTGTACAGGCGCAGCGCGCGGCCGTCGAGCGTGTAGGGAACCGGACGGGCGTTTTCGTCGGCCACCTGCAAGCGCGAGAGATCGACCCCGGCGGGCAGCTCCAACTGCAGCGCGCCGGGCGCGGCGGCCAGCGTTCCGCGCTCGACCAGCGCCTCGGGCGCGAGGGCTTCCAGCAGGTTGGCGAACAGCAATGGAGCCGCGAGCTCGGAGCGCAGCGCAGTGCGCAGCGGCTGGAAGCCCAGCACGGCCAGCGGAGGCAGCGGGCCTGATTGCAGCAGCGCCGCGGCCACCGGTCCTTCAGGCGTGCTGGCTACGAGAGTCGCGCCCGGCGGCGGATCGAAGACCAGCGAGCCCGCCAGTTTCAGGTCGCGCGAGCGCAGCCCGGCGCCGAGCGGCGTCTCGTTGTGCCAGTGGGTGACGACCAGCTCGCGGCCAACCATCCGCGCCGGGATGGGCGAGGCGGAAGCGGGCGGCGCGATCCACAGGCTCGGTCGCGCGGGCGGTTGCGGAGGAGCGAAGCCGTCGATGACGATCACGCCGGCGTCGGGGTCGGGCCGGTACTCCGACGGCGCCAGATAGCGCGGATCGAGACGCGGGTCGGAGGAGAAAATCGGCCGCAGCAGACCGGGCGCGGCAGAGTAGACGGCGATGCGCAGCGGCTGCGCGGAGGGGACTTCGAGCGTGACACTGTCGTCGGCGGGCAGCGCATCGGAAGGACTCATGCGGGCTTCGAGCCAGCCCGCCCTGGAGGTGCGCAGATCGAAGGTGACGGTGGATTCGGCCCGCGGCGCGAGCAGCATGCGCCGCGCGCCGGCGGGCGAGCCACCGAGCGCCACCCCCACCTGCACGGCCCGTGGCGACGCGCCGTAATTACGCAGCCTGAACGTGGCCTGCCAATGCGCGGCCTCGCCCGGTACGCGTTCGAGCGCGGCGGAGACGAAACCGGCGTTGGGCGGCGGCGCGGAGACCGGCAGGTAGCGGAAGTTGGGCGGAAGCTGGAGCACCGCGGGGTCGGAGGCGAGCCGGGCCGCGCCGGTGTAGGCGATCTCGCCCGGCTCCCGGCCTTCGAGACGCTGGGATTGGCGGGCCAGGGACAAGGCCTGCTCGAGGTCGAGCGCGCCCGGAGCGGGGACCGAGCCGCGGATGGCGGTTTCCAGTTCCGCGCGGCTGGAATCGAAGCGCGTGACGGGGACGGCCTGCGAGCCGGCGCGGATCACCATCACGCGATCCTGCGAGGGCAGCGTACGGAGCCACGCCAGAGCGGCGCGATGGGCTTGGTCTGAAAGGTCGCCCACCGGGCCGGCCCGGGCGGACAGATCGGCGGCGCGGCCGGGTGCGGACATCCAGGCCGATGTGTCCACGAGCAGCACGTGGTCGCGGCCGCCGAACGCGCGCGCGCCCCAGCGCGGCTGCGCGACGGCCAGTAGCAGGCACAAAACGGCGAGCAACTGGAGAACCAGCGACCAGGGTTGATCGACGCGGCGGCGACGCTTGTGCTGCGCCGTCTGGGCTGCGTTGTGCCAGAAACGAAGCGTGGCCACCGTCAGGCGGCGGCGCGAACGGCTGAGCAGATACAGCGCCACGGTCGTGGTCCACGCGGCAGCGAGCAGCGCGAAGAATTCGAGCAGCGAGAGGTTGGCGAGGAACATCTTCTTTGCGCCTCTCGCTAGCGCCTCCCGGTGGGCGTCAAGCCGCGCAGGGCATCGCCAAGTTCGAACTCCAGTGCCCGGCCCACCGCGTCCTCCAGCGACAGCGCCGTCGAGAAGCCACAGTAGCGCCCGCCGTTGCGCAGCGCCAAGCGCTCGAGCGCGGAAGCGTAGCGGTCGAAGGCCTCCGTGCAAGCGCGACGCGAAGCCGGGTCGAGGGAGAGCTCCAGCTCCGCGCCGGTTTCGGCATCTTCCAGACGCAGGTCGCCGCCGGCGCCGGGCTCGCGCTCGGAGGGCGACCAGAGTTGAATCAGCATCAGCTCGTGGCCGAAGTCGGAGAGATACTGCAGCGGGCGAAGCACGTCGGCATCGTCGAAGAAATCGGAGATCACAATCGCCAGACCGGCGCCCGTGTACTGCGCCAGAAACTGGCGCGCGATCTGCATGAACGCCGAGCGGCCGCGCGGCTCGAGCGACATGAGAAAGTCGGTGATGGGGCCGAAACGGTGGCGGCCGCCCGAGGCCAGGCAGGTCTCATCGAGCGTCTCGTGGAAAGGCTGGATGAGGATCGCGTCGTGGCGCACCAGACCGACGTAGGTGAGAGCCGCCGCCAGGCGGCGCGCGAAGTCGAACTTGGAAGTCTCGCCATCGCCGGCGCCGGCGGCCATCGAGGCCGAAGCGTCGAGCAGCAGGCGGATCGGCGTGCGCGGCTCGGTCTGGAACATCTTGAGAAAGAGCTTCTCCAGACGCAGATAGGCGCGCCAGTTCACCGCCCGCAGGTCATCGCCCTGATGGAAGCGGCGATGGTCCAGGAACTCGATGCCCGGCCCGGAATAGTGCGACTCATTATGGCCGCCCACCAGGCCGCGGAAGGACTTCTGCCAGTGAATAGTCAGGCGCTCGAGGCGTTCGAGAAGCTGGCGGTCGATTAAGGGCGCGGGCATCGGCACCGGTATCTTCTATTGTGACAGGGCGGGGCGAAGCGGCAGACAAGACGGTCCGCTTGGGAGGTGCGTGGCGATGAATTTCAGAGGCGGGGTCTGGACTAAACCTGAAAACGGAATATGATTGATAGTCGGCAATGATCATTTGGGATCGCATCTGGATCGCAATCGTCGGATTCGCGTGCATAGGCCTTGGGATTGCCTTTAGTGACTTCCGTTGGGGCATACGACCGACGGGCCGGCCAGCCCCCCAGTGGGTCGGCCGGTTGTGGTTCATCGGGTTGGGAGTGGCGCTGATCCTAGCCGCCATGCTCCTCCACTCTCACTGAAAGCGGCTCAGGGCTTCGGCTGGCGCGCGGCGACGGCGGCGATCAGCTCACCTAGCAGTGTCTCGGGAGTCTGGCCGTCGGCGTGTGCGTCGAAGTTCAGGATGATGCGGTGGCGCAGCACGGCGGGAGCGACCGTGCGGATGTCGTCAGCGGCGAGGTGATAGCGGCCATTCATCAGCGCGTGGACGCGGCCGCATTCGACCAGCGCCTGCGCGCCGCGGGGCGATGAGCCGTAGCGGATGTACTTATCGGCCAGCGGGTGAGCGCCGGCGGCGCCGGGCTGCGTGGCCATCACCAGGCTGACGGCGAGATCCAGCACGTGCGGCGCGACGACGACCTCGCGGCAGGTGTTGCGCAGCTCGAGGATCTCGCCGCGCGTGACCACCTGGCTGAGCTCGGGCTCGTCTCGTTGGATGGTGCGCTCGACGATCCGGCTGAGCTCCTGGCGGGATGGAAATTCGACGACGATCTTCATCAGAAAGCGGTCGAGCTGGGCCTCCGGCAGCGGGTAGGTGCCCTCCATCTCGATCGGATTCTGCGTCGCCATGACCAGAAACGGGCGGTCCAGCTCATGCGTTGTGGTGCCCGAGGTAACCGTCCGTTCCTGCATCGCTTCGAGCAGCGCCGACTGGGTCTTGGGCGTGGCGCGGTTGATCTCGTCGGCCAACACGAGGTTGGCGAAGATCGGGCCGGGCTGGAAGCGCAGGCTCTTGGAGCCGCCCGAGTCGGTCTCCATGACCATGGAGCCGACGATGTCGGCGGGCATCAGGTCGGGGGTGAACTGGATGCGCGAATAGCGCAGATGGAGCACCCGCGACAGCGTCCGCAGGAGCGTCGTCTTGCCGAGTCCGGGCACGCCCTCGAGCAGCACATGGCCCCCGGAGAGCAGGCAGATGAGCACGCCGTCGACCACATCCTGCTGGCCGACAATCACCTTGCCGATTTCCTTGCGGACGAGGTCCAGACGGGCTACGGCTTGCGCTACTTCGACTGCGCCGTTCGCGGACTCCGACATGCCTTCATTGTAGGCGGCGCGGCGCACAGCCGGCTCAAGCGGGCTCGTCGCCGAAGACCATATTGGGGCGATCGATGGCATGTTCCTCGCAGTAGCGCAGCCACAATCCGCCGTAGCTCTCGGTGACGTACTGCTGCGGGGTGAAGCCCAGCAGAGCGGCGGTGCGATCGATCCACTCCGGCTGGCCTTCGAGTTCCAGCCACATCCCGATGGGTGTTTCATCGAGCACAACCAGGCCCGCTGCATCGCCCGGGCGCTGGTAGATGGTGCGGTATTTTTCGTAACGGAAAAAGAGCTGAAGGCCGAGCCGTTCCAGAATCTGGCGCAGGGCGGCGGGGTCGGACACTACGGTTTCCAGCTCCTCGCGCGACTTATAGCGCCCGGCTTCCGGAGTGCCCTTGTAAGTAAATGTCGCCGCGCCGGCAAATTCGCGCAGACGCAACAGGCGCCGCTGGGCCCGCAAGGTCCGCTCCGGCGTGTCGAAGACCTCATTGGCCTCGAAGGCGCGCGGTTGAACGACGAGGAAACCGTTGGCCAGCAGGACGGCGGCCGTCCGCCCGGCGTCCTGGAGGCGCAACTTCACTTCGATTTCCCGGGTGGGGTCCGCCTTGGAATGGAACTGCGCAGACTGCACTTCACCGCAAGGTACCACGAGCGCGCCCGGTGCGGCAGGGCGCCTGCTTTGACCCGCCGCCGTATGCGGGCATAGGATAAGTGTGTCGATTTATCGCACTCCAAGGAACACTGCATAATGCTTGAGAGCAATCGAAGGGAATTCGTCAAGGCTGCCGTCGTCACGGGCGCGGCTTTGGCCGCCGGCGGGCGCATTATGGCCGCGAACAAGCCGGCGCAGAGCGGACGCGTGATCGGCGCGAACGACCGCATCAACGTGGCCGTGGTGGGAACGGGCGGCCGCGGTTTCTACGTCGCCGAGCGCTACCGCCGCTACGGGGAGAAGCACGAGAACTCCTGCCAGTTGGTCGCCGTGTGCGACGTGTACCAGAAACGGGTCAGCGCCGCGAAAGAGCATTTCAAGGTGGACGGCACGCTCGACTACCGCGAGATTCTGGCCCGCAAGGACGTGGACGCCGTGATTGTCGCCACGCCCGACCATTGGCACGCGCGCGTCGCGCTGGCCGCGATGGACCAGGGCAAGGACGTCTACTGCGAGAAGCCGATGTGCCACACCATCGAGGAGGTGAAGCTGCTCCGCGAGGCCGTGAAGTCGAAGCAGCGCGTCATGCAGGTGGGCTCGCAGACGACCTCCGGCGACCAGTGGTGGAAGGCGCGCAAGGCGCTTGCAGACGGCATGATCGGCGAGATGATCATGAGCCAGGGCAGCTACCACCGCAACTCCCTGGAAGGCGAATGGAACTGGAAAATCGATAAGGAAGCCGGGCCGGATGGCAAGGGCGACAACTACATCGACTGGAAAACGTGGCTCGGCCCGGCGCCCAAGCGGGGTTACGACGCCGACCGTTTCTTCCGCTTCCGCAAGTATTGGGATTACTCGGGCGGCATCGCCACGGACCTGTTTTTCCACGTGATGGCGCCGATGAACATCTGCTGGGGCGAGGCGCAGTTCCCGCAGCGGGTGGTGGGCAGCGGCGGCATTTACAAATTCAAGGACGAGCGCGAGGTGCCGGACACCTTCCACATGGTCGCGGAGTACAAGAAGGGCTTCTCGATGGTGCTATCGAGCTCCATGGCCAACTCGCAGCACATCCCGGGCCTGATCCGCGGCTATCAGGGCACGCTCATCATGGTGGACCACGGAATGTTCGAGGAAGCCACGGACCACATCACGGTGAAGCCCGAGAAGGAAGTGATGACGCCGGAGTACAAGGCCAAGTTCGGCGAGGAACCGATCGTCATCAAGTGCGAAGAGAACGACATGATGATGGACCACATCGGCAATTTCCTGGATTCGATCCGCAGCCGGCAGCAGCCACGGCTGAACGTGGAAGTCGCCGCGCGCGCCCAGGTGGCCATCAGCATGGCGGTGTTGAGTTACCAGCAGGGCAAGGTGCTGTACTTCGACGAGCAGAAGTTCAAGGTCACCGACAAGCCTCCCAAGGCTTAGCGGCCGGCCGAGTGGCGGCCAGTCCGGAGCGGCAGGGGCTGCAAGATGCGCGCCCCGCCGCACCCGCGCAAGCCGTTTCCTGGCCGCTCCCGAACCGATTTGTTATATTGGAGACGACTCCGCATGTGCGCCCGTAGCTCAGCTGGATAGAGCAACTGGCTACGAACCAGTAGGTCGGCAGTTCGAATCTGTCCGGGCGCACCATCTAAGTCACTAATATTCATTTGATTACAGCCTTTTTCGCGGTCTCCTCGCCTAGCGAGTTTTCGTCAGTATGACCGATTCTAGTACCACCCTGAGCATCGCGGGCTCGCGCCATCGCCGCCAGGATGGTATGGGCTTGAGGATGAACGTAACGCTTGGTGGTGGCGAAGTTCGCATGCCCGGCAAGGTACCCGAGCGTGTACGGGTCCATCGTTGCAGACCATCGCGTGAGGCAGGTATGCCGGAAGGCATAAAACGGGAAGTGTGCGACCTCCGCCGCGGTACACGCCGCGGCATGGCGCTTCTTTAGCGTGGTAGCTTCGATGTGCCCGCTCGCTGTAGGAGCCGGGAACACCCACGTTGACGACAGCGCCGCGTGCCGGCGCCCCTCCAGGATCTCCGCCGCCCG
>Ga0074045_10003510_pt1 | contig 14116 bp, 11 predicted proteins | sample BogForMeECP23OM2_FD_94442 | JGI IMG/M metagenome (GOLD analysis project Ga0074045, IMG submission 94442) | Bog forest soil microbial communities from Calvert Island, British Columbia, Canada - Bog Forest MetaG ECP23OM2 | ecosystem: Environmental > Terrestrial > Soil > Wetlands ... | reverse complement strand
GCAGCCGCGAACGTATCGTGCCCACCGGACAATCCAGCAGCCGCGCCGCCTCTTCGTAACTCAATTCTTCCAACCCACACAGCACCACCGCTTCACGGAACTCCACGGGCAGCTTCAATACCGCTGCGCGAACTTGTTCCCGCCGCTCGCCAACTTCCGCCCATTCGGCCGGTGTCAGCGATTCTGATGCCGTGCCTCGCTGCCCATTGCTGTCTTCATCGATCTGTTCGTGCCGCGACTCCCGCGGCGTGCGCTCCAGATGCTTCATCACGCGATTTCGCGTGATGCCATACAAAAATGACCGCAACGCGCCCCGTTCCGGATCGAACTTTTTGGGATCTCGAATCAGGGTCATGAAAACGTCCTGCACAATCTCCTCGGCAGCCCACACGTTTCCCGACATGCGTAGCGCAAAGCGGTAGAGCGGGGCCTGGTGGCGGCGATACAGCACCCTAAAGGCCTCTTCATCGCCCTTCGCCGAGCGGCGCAACAATACGTCGTCCCGTTCCTGTGCCTCGATGTGCATCTCTCCTGGTGCGACGCCCGGCTTACATTACATACTTCCCGCGCCAGGCAAAAAAGTTCCCGGTCCCGGCCAGGCACCCAACTCCTGTGCATTCAATTTGTTAGCAGGGGTCGAGCACCGCTCGACCTCATCTTGGCACGACGTACACGCGATTGTCATTCCGAGCGAAGCGAGGAATCTGCTTTTATTCAAATGCACAATATGGGGATCCTACTTCGCTTCTGCCTTCTCTGGCCGGAACATCTTCGCGGCAATCCGCGTGACCGCGCGCCGCGGCACCAGTCGTTGCATTTGCGCTCCCAGATAATTGCCCATGCCAGAGATCACGCAGCTCTCCCCCTCCGCCAGCGCTTGCAATCCCGTGCGTGCCACCTTCTCTGCCGTTTCTTGCGCATACTTCCCGGTGAACTTCTCCTGCCCCGCCACCACGTGGAATTCCGATTGTGTCGAACCCGGGCACAACGCGCAAACTCGTATGCCGTAGGGCTTCATCTCTTCGGCTAGGCCCTCCGCAAACAGAAGATCGAAAGCCTTCGTCGCCGCATACGTCGAAATGTACGGCACCGCCTGAAACGATGCCGTGGACGCCAATATCAACACGTCACCCCTCCGCCGCATCACCATGTCCGCAAGATACAGCCGTGTCAGGTGCACCACCGCCGCGCAATTCACCTGCACCATGTCCAACAGCCGCTGCGGTTCCACCGCTGTAAGTTCGCCGTATTGCCCAAAGCCGGCGTTATTGATCAGCAGGTCAATCTCGATGCCCTTTTGTTTCGTGAAATTGTAAATCTCTGGCGGCGCTTCCGGGCGCGCCAGATCAGCCGCGAAAACTTCCGTCCGAATGCCGTGGCTCTCATGCAAGGTTCGCGCGAGTTCCTCCAAACGCTCGCGGCGGCGCGCCGTCAGCACCAGATGTGTGCCTCCCGCTGCCAACTGCTTCGCCAACGCCACACCGATCCCCGAGCTCCCTCCGGTCACTAACGCCCACTTCCCCTTCCATTCCGGATTCATGAGTCCCCTTCGGATGGATCCCCGTTCGGCGATTCGCTCTTGTTGAATCTCCACACGGAATCCTTCAGGCGATTGCCTTCGTGCTTCATGCGCTCCATCAGCCGCCGCGCCCACACAAATTCGGCCGCCAGCAGGGTGAGCCCAAGGAAAATCACCAGCCAGCCGGGACCCGGCGTGAAAAACATGATGACACCAATCAAAAGAAGCGTGAAACCCGCGAGGATGCGAAAGAACCGGCGAACTTGCTCAATGCTGCGAAAGATCATGAGTCCTCTCGGGCAGAGGGGCGCGAGCACTCATTGTGCGGTCTAAGCTGCTATCAGGCAAGACCCCTCAGAATCGTTAGGACGCCAGCGGCACCAATTTGGCTGCCCCGAATGCGACTCACTCGTTGCGAACTTTGCAGGGCGAGAAGTTCCCGTTCGCTGCTCCGAATCAAATTCAGACAGGTGACGGGCCGGAGTAAGTTGCATTCGGCGCTTTCCGCTCCGGCCAAAAGAACGAATTCCTGGCAATTGTGTGGCGGAAACTCTGGCGGAGAGGGTGGGATACTCACCTAGCCGTTTTTGGCATCCTACCCTATTTTCAGCAACATGCGTGAAAACCGCATCAGTATTGGAGATTTCTACGACTTCGCCTAGTTCAATTGCTTCTACACTTTCACCTGTTTGGTTCAAATTTCCGGCCTAGACAGACATCAAAGACACCAAGCTAGACAGTGGACTTAAAGTCGGACTTTCAGCTGTTCCGTGGGTTGATTTTGAGAATTGATTCCACTTCTTCGGCAAGTCGTTACACCAGAAACGTGGGTAGCGGGACCCACCTTACCGGTAAGCGGTCAATAAGACCTGGTGGGTTGATTTGTCCTTCTTCGTGTTGTTGCCAGTTTGCGCGCTACGAAGTAGCAGCGGTTGAAGTTCGTATAACCGCCGCCGTTGGTCGCGGGCAAACAAACGTAAACCATGTGGCCGCCCGGTCACTGGTCCTGGAAGTATCTCTTCAGTTCGATGTTGTACCCTCCGTCGAGGGGGATCACCGTTCCCGTCACATAATTGTCGGTCAAGAGGTAGAGCACGGCCGGCACAACGGCGCCGGAATCCATGAATGCGGGCTCCAAATGCGTTTTGGCCTCCACATCGGCGCGAATTTGCGGAAAGCGATTGTAGAACTTGCGAGGCCCGGCCGTGTTGGCAAAGCCCGGTGCGATGCCGTTCACCCGGATGTTTTGCGGGCCCAGGGTCGCGGCCAGACTGCGCACGATGGAGAGGCAAGCCTGTTTGGCTGCAGCGTAAGCCAGAAGATCATCCCTCACAGGACACAAAGCGGTTTCCGATAACGTGACCACGATGGCTCCGGAATCCGGGCGATGTCCCGTATCGTCCGGCTGAACGGGAGCATACCGGGGCGCCATCACTCGAGCAGCGGCCAAAGCCAACGTCGCGAGGGCGATGGGAAACACTTCGAACTGCGCGCGCATGGCTGTGGCCAGCTTTTCCAACGAAAGCTTCAACAAGGATTCTTCAAAACGAATGGCGAGACCCGCATTCACCACCACAAAATCTACTTTCCCGAAGCAATCCAGGGTCTGCTCGACAATCCTCTCGGAAGCTCCGCTCGCCGTAATGTCCTGGGTAAAGAATTCGGCTTTCCCGCGCGCGACGCGCTGCAATTCCAGGGAAGCGTCCGCGGGAAGTTCGTCCACGGAAAAGACCGCCACATTCACACCCTGGCTAACCAAGGCGCGAACGATGGCATAGCCAAACCCGCTTGTTCCACCCGTCAATATGCCAGCCTTGCCCGCTAACGACGATTGAAAGCCGCTCATAGCCCCGCCATGGCCTCCGGAAAGGCGCCCTTGCAGTTGTTGTGCGAATATACTAAATCATCCGGTCAGCAGGTGCACGCCGCCTTTAGCGAGCGGTCCAAGTGATGTAAACTCGTTCGTTTGACGTGATGCGTGATTTCTGTCTAGTCGGACTGGGTTTAGGACAGAGAAGCAACCGTACCTCAAAAACGACAAGCGGGTACCAACTTGGAGACCGTGGTGGTCCTGGGCTAAACAGATTTCCTGACAGGAGTCCTCTATGATGGGCCACACTCATTCCATGCCGGGCCAGCCAGTCTCCAGCGCGGAGATTGCACACCTCGAGAAGCTGGCGGCGGAAATGCGCTTGCGTATCGTCCGCATGATGGGTCCCAACAAAGCGCATCATTTCGGCGGTTCGCTTTCTCTGACGGACGTCGTGGCCGCCCTGTATTTCTACAAGATGAGCTACAACCCACAAGACCCACGCGATCCCGGGCGCGATCGTTTTCTCATGAGTAAAGGACACTCCGTGCCAGCGCAGTATGCGGCGCTTGCGATGGCGGGTTTCTTTCCTCTGGATGAGTTGGCCACGCTGAAGCAACTGGGCAGCCGGCTGCAGGGGCACCCGGCCATGCAATATACACCCGGGCTGGAAGGGTGCACGGGATCTTTGGGGCAAGGACTTTCATTTGCCAACGGCATGGCCCTGGCCGCCCGGATCAAGGGGCTGAAATATCGGGTGTACTGCCTGTTGGGCGACGGCGAACTGCATGAGGGACAAGTGTGGGAAGCCGCGATGACCGCATCCCGGTGTTGCTTGACCAGTCTGACGGCGATCGTCGATGCCAACCGGCTCAAGGCCATGGATGACGCGAGCGCGTGCTGCAAGGCTCTGGCACCGGTGGGAGACAGATGGGCCGGCTTTGGGTGGCTCGTCAGAGAAATCGACGGTCACAATATGGCCGAGATCTGCGCTGCCCTGGATTGGGCATCCCGCCTGGAGGACCGGCCCTCAGTCATCGTGGCGCACACGGTGAAAGGGAAGGGGGTTTCCTTCATCGAAAACCAGCCGGGATTCCACAACTCGTCTTTGAATGACGAGCAATATGCCCGAGCCGTTGAGGAACTTGAAGCCAACCTCAAGACCAGATCGGAAGCACGGCAATGACTACCCGCACCGAAACCAGGATGGCTTATGGAGAGGCGTTGTTGGAGCTGGGGCAGCAGCGCAGCGATATCGCAGTACTCGACGCGGACCTCTATAACTCCACGCGATCTGTTCTATTTGGCAAGGCGTTTCCGAACCGGTTCTTCGACATCGGAATCGCCGAGCAGGATCTGATCAGCACGGCCGCCGGGCTGGCCGCCAACGGCTTTGTGCCGTTCTGCAACTCCTTCGCGATTTTCCTGACGGGGCGCTGCTACGATCAGATTCGAACTCAGGTGGCCTACCCATCGCTTCCGGTGAAGCTGGCGGGCTCGTCTGCCGGACTGACGGAAGGGCCGGATGGCGCGAGCCACCAGTCATTGGAAGACATCACCTTGATGCGTGTTCTACCCAATATGACGGTGATCGTGCCGGCGGACGACGTGGAGACGAAGCAGGCCACAGCGGCCATCGCGAACATCCCCGGGCCTGTCTATCTTCGGCTGGGACGCTATCCTGTACCGACTGTGATGCCCCCCGGCTACAAGTTCGAGGTCGGGCAACTGCCGCGCCTGAGGGATGGCGGAGACATCGTGATTTTTGCTACTGGGCATATGGTCTCCAAGTCCCTAGAGGCGAGTGAATTACTGGAACAGGAGCACATCGCTGCCCGTGTCGTGAATGTCTCGACGATCAAGCCCATGAACGGCGCGGCGATTTTGAGGGACAGCGAGGGAATGCGCCTGGCCTTTACCGTCGAAGAACACAGTGTGATCGGCGGCTTGGGGGGCGCGATTGCTGAGGTGCTTGCCGCGGGGGCCAGTACACCCCTGGTTCGATTGGGTGTGCAGGACATGTTTGGGGAATCGGGCTTTGCAGACGAGCTTCTGCAAAAACACGGGCTGCAGCCGGGAGGCATTCGTGACAGCGTATTGAAAGCACTGGCCACCGCCGGGCGCTGAGCGCAGCAGCGGGTCATCATCAGGGAGAAATCCAATGGAAAAACAACGGATCGGTTTTATTGGGTTGGGAATCATGGGACAACACATGGCCACGCACTTGTTGAATGCCGGCTATCCCCTGGTGGTATACGACCTCGTCCCCGCAGCCACAGAAAGTCTGGTGGGCAAGGGTGCGTCACCAGCTTCCTCCTGCCGGGAGGTCGCGCAGCGCTCCGATGTGGTTATCTCCATGGTGCCGGACTCCCCGGACGTCGAAAAGGCCGCTTTGGGCATGGATGGGATCATCGAAGGCGCGCGTCCCCGCCAGATTTACGCCGACATGAGCACCATTTCCCCGCAAACGGCGATCCGCGTGGCCGAAGCACTCGCAGCTAAAGGGGTGCGTTGCCTCGACGCGCCGGTCAGTGGCGGACAAGTGGGCGCGCAGAACGCCGCTCTGTCCATCATGGTGGGTGGACCTTTGGACCTGTTCAATGAAATGGCGTCCATTTTCCAGGTGATGGGGAAGGTGGTCACACATTGCGGGAATAATGGCGCCGGGCAGATCGTCAAAGCATGCAACCAAATTCAGGTAGCGTTGAACTTCGTGGGCATGGCGGAGGCGCTGGTGTTGGGCACACGGGCGGGCGTAGATCCCGCTGTCATTCTCAAGGTGCTCAGCGGGGGTTACGCGCAAACTCGGGTGATGGACGTGCGGGGCCCCAAGATAATCGCCGGTGATTTTGCGCCAGGGTTCAAAAGCAAGTTTCACTACAAGGACTTGAATATCATCATGGCCGCCGCGCGCGAACTGCAAGTTCCGCTGCCGGCCTCCGCGATTGCACACGAATTGTTCAGCGCGCTGCTTGCTAAAGGGCGCGGCGATTTGGATCATTCGGCTGTGATCACGGTTATCGAGGACTTGGCCGGAGTGAAAGCGCGAGCCGGGAAGCCGTAGGGTTCGTACAGGCAACACCAGACTTTTCTCGGGATGGACCCTGTGGACGCCTTGCCCGCGACGTTCGTGAAAAGGGCGGAAGTGCGCGGAAACGCGAAGTACCCTGATTTCGGTTGCAACTTCGAAACATATACGGACCCATCCTCGTTAGAATTGGAGACTCTAGGGCCACTTCAAAACCTGGAACCCGGACAAACAGTGGAACACACAGAAGAGTGGTGGCTCTTCAGAAATATCCCTTCTGGCGAAGACGAGACATGGGTTGACAGCGTCATTCTTCCGATAATTGAAACTGCGTAGTGAGGCGCACTTGATCACCGGCCAGGTGTGGGATGCTACAACAAGCAGCGCCTGCACAAGGCCGCCTACTTCCGCGAACTACTCGCGACGAACCCCATATCAATGAGCGGCTAGCTCCGCTGCTGTGACTGTGCCGCGAAACAGTGGTGCGCCGGCAGAGAACCGAGATTGCATTGGTGCGCTCACTCGAGTGTGATCCGTTGCTGATGCATCGTGTGGAGTGGTTAATGAGCATCCCCGCCGTGGGGCCAATCACGGACAGTCCGCACCGACAGTTGCGGTGAGTGGCCGGAACGTAAAAACGGAGGAGGCTCGGCCCTGAGCCGACCGGCCCAGATGGTGAGACCACAGAGCATAAAGGAATCGATGTCAACAAGTCGTCAGCGCGTTTGTCGATGTGGGACGAGTTGAGGTCCGCCTGTTCGAGTCGGAATCGCGGCGAACGTGTACCTTCCAGAGACGTGTATCAGCTCTCGTACAATCGGATGCCGCTCACGCGCCCAAAGGGTTGATCTTGAACACATACGCATGATCGTAAGGCGGTTTCTCGGGCAAGTTGATCGTGACGCCGTCCGCGTTACGCGACCACACGAGATTCGAATCCGACCCAAGGAGTCCGATTCTGGCGATTTCGCCGCGGTAATGGGGGGAATCCAATCCGAGGGACTTGATCACCAGTTTTCTGTCTTCGGGCCAACCTAGCGCTATGGCGTAGAGAGCATCGCCCTTGGTTGTAAACCGGACATCACCCGCGACAAATCGCGGACCTGGCCCCTGATAGAGCGGAGTGCCGGCACCTTTGGTCGGGCCCTCCCCATAAATCTTCCACGGCCGGGTGGAGTAAAGCGCGTCACCGTTCAGCGTCATCCAGGCGCCGAATTTGTCCAGGAAAGCGAACTCATCCGTATCAGGCATGCCATGGCCGGGCAGCGGGATATTCAGCAGCAAATTACCGTTCTTGCTGACGACATCGACTAAAAGGTGAGTCATGGCCTCTGCCGTTCGGTATCGGCGGTTCTCGAAAACCCACCGGCTGTAATGCCACCATCCGATGCATGCGTCCGTTTGCCACGGATTTGCTTCCAATACATCCGCCTGCCTCATCTCGAAGTCGCGGACCACAGTGCTCAAGACCGCGGTAGGAACATTTTTGATATTGAAGACGGCATCCAGCTTGCCCGCGTTCCGGTGGATGTTGGCGTTGTAGTAGTACGCCATGATATGGGGCGTAAGTTCCGGCATGCCCAGCCACACATTCAACTCTCTTCCGGAGGGCGCTCCACTATCAAAGTCCCAATCGCAGTTGTCATCAAAATACAGAAGATCCGGGCTGTATTTATCGATCAGGTCTTGGACGCGCAACATGAAAGTCTCGACGAACTCCGGGCAGGGCGTGTCTTTGTCGTGCGGACGTCCATTGAGGTCCTGCGGGTCCATACCGTCCCACCACTTGCCCTTGCCGTCGGCCTTCGTCAGAACGCCGTCGTAGGGCACACCCTTCATGGGACCTGTCTCGTCGCTGCCGTAGCGGACCGGCATGAACTCCTTCCAAACTCGCCCCGGCGTGCCGTGAAAGGTGATCCCGAACTTGAGCCCTTGCGCGCGAGCAATCTTTTCCCAGGTTCCAACGATGTCCTTTCTCGGTCCGACATTCACGCAGTTCCAGGGCTGGTGCTTCGAGTCCCAGCAATCGAAGTTTCCGTGGTGGTTAGCAAGTGCGACGAAATATTTGGCCCCTGTCTTGGCATAAAGACGGATTAGTTCCTCGGGATTCCAGTTGTCCGTCCGCCAGATATGGCAGATGTCTTTGTACCCAAATTGTGATGGGTGACCGTAGGTCTTCACATGGTAGTTGTACTGAGGGCTGCTCTGTATGTACATTCCGCGGGCATACCAATCTCCCTGCTCGGGAACGCACTGCGGGCTCCAATGAGCCCAGATTCCGAACTTCGCATCGCGAAACCAGTCGGGAACTCGATAAGCTTTCAGCGATTCCCAATTGGGCCGAAACGGACCTGTGATTGGGTCGCCAGCAAAATTGCCATCACGGTATGTGCCCTGCCGGGACAATGCGGTGTTGGCTGCCGCGAGCAAACCTGCGCTGCCCGCAATAAAGTTTCGCCTGTCAAACCTGCCGCCCGATCCACCATTCATTTGCCGGTCACCTCGTATCTCTCGAACGGGTATGCACAAACGCGCATATGATATTGCCGATTCGTATTCAGTAAAGTTATCGATACCTGTCACGGAATTCAAGGGGGCAAAGATGACTCTTTCAAGGCGCAAGTTGATTGCTTACGGAGTGGCAGGAGCAGCGACTTCGCTTACGACGGGAGCAGCGAGTTCCGAACCCAGGCCGTCGATGACGCGATCGCATGCGGATTCTGGGGATGGACCCCGCATAACTACGCGTAGCCTCAGTTTGCAAACTGGAAAAATGCGGACCGGCACCGCACGCTGAACGAGCGCTTTCTGCACAGCTGAAGTCATTGAAAATGTCCCTTTAATCTCCGGTTCTGAAGTTCAGGCGCTCTGGCTCGTAGTGAAGATCGGACAGAGCCACTGTCGATTTGCTGCCCATGGGCGATGGAAGTTAACCGCATCTTACTCGACCAGGTCTGCATCGTACGGCTTCAGCCGAATGACCCCTTCATACGAGGTACCGCTGATGATCCCGTGCTTGCTCCCTCGAATGGCCACGGTTTTCTCTTCGCCCGTCGTATTCACGTACAGTGTCCTTCCTTCGGCTACGCGCGCGTAGACGCCTGAGGGAGTGTCTGGTCCTCTTTCGATGGCCAGCTCTGCGTAGAGACTCCGCACCAGCGGAGCAAGCACCGGCATCTGCGCAGGAACGCCCACGTAGATAGCGCGCCCTTTGCCGTAGTTATTGACCGTGATGGCGGGCGACTTCTCGGGAGTGTTCGTAAACATAGCCATAGGCTTCGCAGTGCGAAGTTCAAGCACTTCATAGAAGCCCAGGCTGGCCTTTTCTATTTTGCCGTTTAGGCTGAATTCCGGAGGCGTGCTCGGCTTGTAAAACTCTTCAGTGCGAATCCCGAAGACATCGCTCAAGCGTCCCGGAAGCGGCGTATCGAACCATTGATTGTTCTCATCCACTTTCGCCGAGAGAGCGGTCATAATCACGGTGCCACCGTTGCGGACGTAATTTCGGATGGCCTCAGCGCTTGCAGTGTCCATCAAGTAGTCCGCCGGCACAACCAGGAGTCTGTAGTCCAGAGTGCTGTGGCCGATGTTGATGATCGCGGCATCTATGTTGTCTTCAAAGAAAGGTTGCAGGGCGCTCTTAACCTGGTCGGTATAACCGAAAGTGAAATAGTTGCGGACTGTATTGCTTGGACCTGGCGGACGAGACGCAATATTGCTTTCAAAAGAGTAAGCGATGGCGACATCCGGCTTGTGGTAGCGCGGGAAGCCCAATTGCTGCAGCTTTGAAAACTCGCTCGCAATTTGCTTGAACTCCGCGTATTTCCAAGAGGGTGTGCCATCGTGATCGAGCAACCCGAAAAGCGCCTGCTCTTCCCCTCCCCTGTGCGTGTGGAAGGTCCACGCAAGAAACGTTTGCCCATAATCGATCAGGGCCAGATAGGCCCACATGCGAATGATGCCTCTGGGGCCGCCGTAGTATCCGCCACCGCCGGTTGTGAATTCGTTGAACCACGTCGGAGTAGGTAGGTCGCCCTTTACGAGCAGCGCGCCCAGCGAGACGTCAAGCGGGTTTGCTGGGTAGAATCCCTCTGCTCCGTAGCTCACATACTTCTTATATGAGCTCAGATAATCGAAGCCTCTCCGTCCGGCGGTGTCCCACAGGTTGGAAACCGCGGGCAGATCTGGCACGTTGCGCTGGCGTACCTTCTCGAGATCCTCAAGAACCGAAATCGTCACATCCGACCAGAATCGCCGCAGATCGAGATAGCGCTCCGGCGGAGAAGGTCCGTCCGCATAGGGTAACTGCACCTCATCGAATGAGTTCAAGTGCCGTGACCATCGCTGCGTTGCCCAGGCCCGGTTGAGGTTTGCAATCGTCCCGTACTTCGCCTTCAACCATTCAATGAATCGCTGACGATCCCCTTCGGAGTAAGACATGACACCATTTCCGATCTCGTTGTTGTAGCCGATTGCTGCCAGCGCTGGGTTGTGGGCATAGTGCCGGGTTAACTCGTCAACAAAGCGAATCAGGCGCTGGCGATAAGCCGGATCGCTGGTATCGTCCATGTAGCGTTCCGCCGGCTGTACGGTCGCGCCTTGCTCGTTGTCGAAGTCCACTGAAGGATACTTATGGTGCAGCCAGATTGGCGCCGGCGATCCGCCGATGTCCAGAATCACCTTAATTCCTGCCTCGTTCATCTGCTCCAATATCTGGTCGAACCACGCGAATTCAAACTGCCCCTCTGATGGTTCAAACGCATCCCAGGAAAGGTCGCCCATGCGGACCATGGTGAATCCCGCCTGCTTCATAAGGGCGATATCCTGGCGGATCTGTTCGCGTGAACGATCCACCGGTTGGTAGCAGGTGCCGACAAACAGGCGTCCCTTCCCGGGCCAATCTGCATGTTGATCTGCACTTTGTCCAAAAAGCGGTGTGCTGCCCAGAAACAGCGCCATGGCAATCAAGATTCGTCTCAAGGCCATCTCCTTTGCTGATGAGGTTAACGTCTCCCAGCCCATCTGGGACAAGAGAACTTCTACATCGAGGCTCTTACTTCTTAACTTTCTGCAGCATGACCAGTACGACATCATTGTTGCGCATAGGCAGCGATAACGCATAGGGGCCGTTGTTTCCGACCTGGACGGCACGATCGATTTCCGGGAAGCCGCGTGTCAGCGCCCTCAGTTGGTCAAGTTGTTCCGGTGTCAGATCTTTGGGCGCGCCCATGTTGATGTAGGCTGAATACGCGTCATTGCGCGAAAGCCCATCCGGTGAACCTTCAGACGATACCTGCCCGGCTTCACTTCTGTTCTTTCTCAGGTCTCTTGAAATCCGTTCGGCTCAAGATGTTAGCCATGTGACCGGTAGATTTTGCAACCCATGGCCGAGCCAGCTCCATGGCACCGAGACGATGCACTTCACTTCGCAGTTTCGACCTTTGGAAGAATGATGGCGTCAATCCAGCTCTCGTCTTCCCCTGCTGGAATGTCCTTGAAGAGCCACCAACGCTCGGTATGTTCTGCCGTCTCTCCAGGCTTCAGATTCCGAAGTGGTCCCAAGGTTTCCAGTTCGAGCGAGTGTTCGGCTGTGTATAGCTCGAAATTGCAGCCGAAATCGGGGTATTTTGCGTCTTTTTCCACGTTGGCCTTCTTCACGAACAAGTGGCCCCTTCGGAAGTAAGCGCCCCACCCAAATGGATTAAAGATCCCGGTCATCTGCTCTTTGAATGTGCATGTGGATTTGCTTGCCTGATGGAGTTGGATATACTTCGTCCCAATTTTCCACCGCGGGTCCGCCAGATCCGTATAGCACCAAAGGGCGAGGACTCCTTCGGGCAATAATCTGTCGGCCGAGAGTGGTGCCCGCGGCGGAAGGGGGAGAATGGCCTTCCCATCACCAGCCATCACGGAGAGTGCCCATGGAGCTATCTCGGCGGACTCCCCTCCGAGATTGCGGATGCGATGCGTGACGGTAACGCCCGATCCTGATTCCGCCAATTTGATCTCGATCTCTTTTTGCAGATTTGTTCCGGGATGTGTGGACTCGGGAGGAGCAGTAAAAACAAAACCGTCCCCCTGCCTCCGCACCGAAACAGGGACATTGTCCGGGTAATACGTACGCGCGACTTCGGGTGAAACCCATAGCCGGTGGCCACCATAGACTCTAAAGGTCTGATCACCGTTTTTCCCGGAATGCTCGGGAATCTCGTGGAACTCGTTATCTTCTCCCCGAAAGCCAAAGAAGAGAATCCGTGGTCCGACCTCGGTCAATACAATCAGTTGTACAGTATCGTTGCTGATTTTGAAGGCTTTCTTCCATTTCTGGTATTCCACTTCTTCGGCTTTCGCCGTGGCGACTCCTGCAAGTTTTTGCATGCCTTTGTGCCTCCCGGCAGAGTGCGTCGGATAAATTCGCTCGGCCGTATTTCCCAGTTATCCGCTGGTACTCGAACCATTTCTTGTTCATGGCGCCTGTACGGAAACTGCCGTTCCCGCGTATTCGACGGTTTTGTCTGGGTTGGCCACTGGTGCGAGTCCCGCGCCGTGCCCCCCGGATACCCACACGATTTTGATCTGCATGCTTGCAGGCATTTCGGGATACCGCCCCTGTCGATCCCCGATGGTCAGAGTTCGCGTTGACTGTGACCACTGAAGCGGGATGATCGAGTGCGCACCGTTTTCGTAGTCGTAGCTATCGCCCACGTCCTGGTACAGGTCAAATTTGCCATCGGCTCCGCCGTAAATCCGAAGCTCTATCGGTCCTGCTGGTTTTTCGTCGGCGTACTCGATTTCCGGGCCGAGAGGAAGAATCGAACCTGCACGCACGTAGAGTGGAATGCGGTCCAGAGAGGCCTCCGCATCAATTTCGCGTCCACCCTGCTGTGGCGTTCCGGTCCAAAAGTCGTACCACACTGGGGAATCCGGCAGATACAAAGTTCTGCGCGTGGCGTCCGCCTGGAGCACGGGGCTAACAAGTATGGAGGGCCCAAACATGAACTGATCGCCAATGTCGCGAGTGTTGGGATCCGCGCGCCAATCCATCACCAGTGGGCGCTGGATCGTGTAGTCGCCGTTTGTCACCCGCCAAGCCAGAGAATAGATGTAAGGCATCAGCCGATAGCGTAGCTTGTCGTAGGTGATCAGGATTGGCTCGACTTTGTCGTAGGCCCAGAACTCATTTTGAGGCCGGTGCCCGTGGGTGCGGAAGATCGGACAGAAGACTCCGTATTCGAACCAACGCGCGTAAAGCTCCTGAAATTTCGGATCATCAAGGGGTTTGTCGTGAGGCGGCCAGTAACCGCCGATGTCGGTGGTCCAATAGGGGTATCCGGAAAGCGCGAAGTTCAGCCCCGCAGCCACCTGATGGCGCAAACCCCAATACGAACTGTAAACATCACCGGACCACACCGTTGCTCCCACTCGCTGCTGGCCTAGGAACGCCGATCGCGTCAGCAGGAAGACTCGTTTCTTCCGGGTCGTTGCTTTCCATTGCTCCTGGATGCCCAGTGTGTGCATGAACGGGAATATGTTCGTGTACTGTGCACCGTTGCCGATGGCAATCTGCTTGTCGCGCAGAATGGCATCGCCCATGTGCGGCCAATATTCTTCGGGTTCGGCGCTGTCCAGCCAAAAGGCGTCCCAGCCTTGGGAGAAAAGCTTGCCGGCCAAACGATCCCAGTAGAAGCCGCGCGCCTCCGGGTTTGAAGCGTCATACACGTGGGCGTTTGGCACGTCAAAGTGCTGTGCGCTGAGTCCG
>Ga0074045_10003508_pt1 | contig 14120 bp, 11 predicted proteins | sample BogForMeECP23OM2_FD_94442 | JGI IMG/M metagenome (GOLD analysis project Ga0074045, IMG submission 94442) | Bog forest soil microbial communities from Calvert Island, British Columbia, Canada - Bog Forest MetaG ECP23OM2 | ecosystem: Environmental > Terrestrial > Soil > Wetlands ... | reverse complement strand
TGCCGCAGTGGAATCCCAATGCCGGCGGCATCTCGGCCTTTTATTTCCGCGACCCGGACGGCCACAACCTCGAGATCCTGCACTTCCCGGCGGGCAAGGGTGACCCGAAGTGGCAAAAGCCGAGCGACCGCCTATTTCTCGGCATAGATCATTCCGCCATCGTCGTCGTCGATACCGACGTGAGCTTAGGCTATTACCGCGACACGCTCGGTCTGCGGGTGGCGGGCGAAAGTGAAAACTACGGCATCGAACAAGAGCGCCTGAACAACGTGTTCGGTGCTCGCCTCAGAATCACCGCGTTGCGCGCTGAGTCGGGACCGGGCGTTGAGTTGCTGGAGTATCTGGCGCCGCGCACCGGACGTCCCATGCCGATCGATACGCAGTCCAATGATCTATGGAGCTGGCACATCGACATGGACGCCGATGTGGCGGCCGCGGACGCCGCGGTTCGCGGCCGGCATTACGGTTATGTCTCGCCCGGTCCGGTTCATGGCGGCCCTGGCGCACGCCCATGGTCGTTGTTGGTACGGGACCCCGACGGGCATGCCGTGATGCTCGAATCGCGCTGACAGGCCCGCCGGTCGTCTACGGGTTCTCGCCACGGGGTTCGCGCCCGGTAATCAATCGAATGCCGCCCCGGAAAGTGAGATAGGCCCAGAACCAGTTGATCATGGTCGCGACCCGATTACGGAGTCCGACCAAGAAGCCGACGTGCACCAATCCCCAGAGCCACCATGCCGGCGCCCCCCACAGCTTGATGAATCCGAAATCCACCACCGCGGCTTTCCTCCCGATGGTCGCCAAGCTGCCGAGATGACGATAACGGAACGCCGCGGGCGCGGGACGACCCTCGATCTTGGCCTTGATCAGACGGGCCACGTAGACGCCGGCTTGTTTCGCCGCCGGTGCGAGTCCGGGCACGGCCTGCCCTTTCCAGGCGTTGCTCAACGCGGTGTCGCCGATCGCGTAAACGTTTTGCAGACCGGGTAGGCTGAGATCGGTTCCCACCTTGATGCGCCCTGCGTTGTCGGCGTCCGCCTTCAGCCACTTGGCCGCGGGGGAGGCGGTCACGCCGGCGGCCCAAAGCACGGTCCGCGCGGCGATGCGTTTGCCGCTGACCGAAACTCCCTCGGCATCGATGGCTTCCACCCGGCTCCCGAGCAGCACTTCGACGCCTAAATTGGCGAGCGAGCGTTGGGCGATGAGCGCCAGGGATTCCGGGAACGCGGGCAGCAAACGCGGCGCGGATTGCACGAGGATGACCCGCGCTGCGGCGGGGTCGAAGGTGCGAAACTCCTTCTCCATGCCGTACCGCGCCAATTCCGCAATGGCCCCGGCCAGTTCTACGCCGGTAGGGCCCCCGCCAACGATTAGAAAGGTGAGCAGCGAGGCTCGCTCGGCCTCGTCGCGGGCCGCTTCCGCCTGCTCGAAGGCGGTGAGAATCTTGCGACGAATCTCCAGCGCATCCTCGATTCGCTTCAAACCCGGCGCATAGGGCGCCCAGGCGTCTTTGCCGAAGTAACTGTGCGTCGCGCCGGTGGCGAGGACGAGGTGATCATAGGGTATCTCGTTGTCTTCGATCTTGACGACCTGCGCTTGCGTATCAACGGCGGTGACGGTGCCGAGCAGCACCCGAACGTTGAACGCATTGCGGAACAATTGACGCACCGGCGTGGCGATGTCGCCCGGCGACAGCGCCGCGGTGGCCACTTGATACAACAAGGGCTGAAACAGATGGAAATTGGCGCGATCGACCAAGGTCACCGCAACACGGGCATTGCGCAGCGCCGCGGCGCAACTGATGCCGGCGAAACCCGCGCCGACGATGACGACGCGTGGCAAACCCTCCAGCGACTGCGGATCCCGGACATCGGTCTGCGGGAAGTACTTGCCGAGCAGCGCCGCCGCGATGCGGTCCAATGAAAACGTCCCGCCGCCGTAAATGATGATGATGGAAAAGGTCATCAGCAAATACACCGCGTCGGTTTGGCGCGGATCGATCATCGCGTCGGTCAACAGCGCCAACATCATCGCGACTCCGAGATAGCGCGTGCCGAGCCCCAACAGCAGCAGTAGGCCGCCGATCAGCGCTATTCTTGCGGGCACGTGCGCGGCCACATCGAGGGGCAGCCAAAGGTGAAGCGTCGAGAAGTAGCCGCTTTCCGGCAGCATCACATGCGAAGCGGTCACCAGCAACGCGACGGCCAGCCAGATTCTCATCGCTGAGAGGTACGCCGGTCCGAGATGCACGCGGATCCATTCCGACCATCGCACGACCCGCGGGATCAAAGGCAGGGCGCTGTCGGCCAGACCGCGTCGCAGCAGGCTGTCGACCGAAACGGGGCCGGCTCCCTGAATGGCGTACCAGCCGAACAATGCGGCCCAGAATAGCTGGCTATCAAACGGCTTGTAGGCGAATTGAATCACCAGGGACAGAATGAGCATCGGCACGGCGGCGTAGCGTGTCATGAAGCCCAAGGCCAGTAATACCGCGCCCCCCACTTCAATCGAGACTCCCACATAAGCGGCGGTAACCGGCGACATGAAGCTGACCGGATACTCGTACGCGGCCAAGTCGAGGGCCGTATTCCAATTGGTCAGCTTGAGCACGCCTGAAACAAAGAAGATCTCGGCGAGCGCCAAGCGAATCAAGATATCGACCTTGGGCCATACCAATCCGCGTAGTACGCGCACGGTAATATCCGTGCTCGCTCTGCTGAATCGCACCGGCGTGGTCAATAGCGCTGAAATTCTTTTCGGGTTCATAGCTCATACACCGCTTGCAAGCTTCGTTCCAAAGCTTCTCACGCCTGTGAAACTCCGTAAACGGCGGCGGAAGCGCGATCGCCTTCGGTCAGTCAGTGAATCACCACAATGGGTCGTGGCATGCCGCAACGGGCGGTGGGTTGCGGCGCGTGTGCCTACCCAGCATCCCAAAAAATCCATTGACGATCTCTGATAAGCTGATATCCGTGAAAGCTAGACCACGGATGCCGCGCAATCGTTGGTTCGCGTTCAGAACAATTGTTCCGAGAGGACAATTCGTGGGTCTGCAAAAGTTTCCAATTCGGGTTCTGGCCTTACTAGTGGCGATATGCTTAGGTATCGATTCCGCCGTTTTCGCTCAAACTTCAACAACACCTCTCGAACTCATGGTGCTCGGGTCGGGGGGGCCGGGAGCGGTCGGGCGCGCCGCGTCTTGTTATCTCGTGCTCATCGATGGCACTCCGCGGATACTCGTCGATGCCGGCCCCGGCGCATTTGTTCGGCTCGGTGAATCCAAGCTTTCTCTTTCGGACACCGACATCGTTCTTCTGACCCACCTGCATATCGATCATGCGGGTGAATTACCGGGCTTGTTCAAGGCGCGTGCCGTGTCCAGTGGAGAGCCCATAGTCTTCAAGGTCTGGGGGCCTGCGGGCAGGGGCGCGCGACATGACGACGCGTATTTTCCGTCCACGAGCCGATTTCTCGACCTGTTATTCGGAAAAAATGGAGCGTTTGCCTACTTAAGCGATTTTGCCGCGCCGATCACTATCCGCGCGCACGATATTTCCGCGCAAGTCCATCGAAATCCGGTGCCGCACGCGATTTTCAAAGAGGGCGGTCTCGTCATTACGGCGGTCGCTGGACATCATCGAGACGCACCGGCGGTGATTTACCGCATCGACTATGCAGGCAAGAGCATCACCTTCTCGGGCGATATTGATGCGCAAGGGTTGTCCGGCCTGCGTAACATCGCCAAGGGAAGCGACTTGCTGGTGTTCAACAGCGTGGTCCTCGATCCGCCCGGCTCGCGGGAGGTTTTATACACGCTGCATACCCCGCCACGCGCCATCGGCGAGCTTGCCCGGGACGCGAACGTGCACAGCCTCTTGTTGAGCCACATCTCGCCGGCCGTCGAGGCGAGTCATGACGAAGTACTGGACTCGATTAAGCGCAATTACCAAGGGTCGGTGGGCTTCGCCGCAGATGGAACACGCGTGCGACCTTAAAGCCTCAGTGACCTTCGATGCCCAGTACTGTGCATAGGAAAGAAAGAACTGCTGGTTGCCGGAGAACCCGTTCTGGACGGGCCCACACTTGGCCGCGACAGAGGCGCGATATGCATCGTAGGCGGCACTCAGACCGGTGAGGTCGGCGATGTTTCCGGCTTCTGCCTGATCGCATAACCCCTTTCGATTCCCCATCCCACCCCTAGCCAACGCTTCCTCACGTCTGATATCCGTACCGACGTCAGAGCCGCATTTCGGCCGTGATTGCGTCATAAGGTGCAGACACGCCGCCATCCTCACGATGAAGCAAACCCGATGCCGTCAACGTCTCAACGTCTTCATGAACGCGTTTGTAGTCGCGACCTAGCCGTTCGGCAAGCGCCTTCACTGATCGCGCGGGCTGCTCATGGACCGCTTGCAGCAATTCAAGTCTCTTAGGCGATAGCGCGTTCAGCATGGCCGCCAGAGTGGGAAAGGTGAGATGTCTTTCCCTTACTTTCTCGCCGCGCTCAAGTCGGTGCCAGGCGCTCACGAAGCGTCGACCCATGCCATCGAGAGTTCCCACATTTACTTTAATACGCTTACTCATTGGTCACCTCGCATGCTGTGCACGTCGGCCAGAAAATCTGCAATCAATTGTTCCACCGATGTGAACACATACCGCTCCTGTCCGTCCTCAATGTGTCGGTGATCGCCCTTGCCGCGCTCATTGTCATAGCCCACGAGTCGCTTGCTATCCTTACCATAATAAAGACTGTACTTCAGCGTATGAGTACTCCCGCGCAATGGCGCTGCCACTTGCCATATCTTCATTTCAACGATCGCGCCATCCGGCAGCACTTGCTTGTCATGGAACGCGAGTGTTGCCTTCATATGGCGAACTATGCCATAGCTAACTTATGGCGTCAAGTGCCATAAAGTCCATTCTGGGCTCCGACGGTTCCCAAGCTATTGATTGATATGAGGCGTGCAAAGGGCCTACGAATTCTTAATGCGTGGGTCCCCAGTTCGAATCCGGGTTGCGGCACCATTCCTCTAATAACTAGGCACTTACGGTGCCTGTTCAGGTGCGTCTCTAAAGCGGCTAATGCGAGACCATTCCTATGGTCCCCAGCCATGTCTCCACCAACTGAGGCCATGCGGTCACCGGATATTTCGTGCGGCGCAGCCCAAATGCGTGCCCGCCCTGGGCATACAGATGCATCTCCACGGGAACTCCGGCCTTCTTGAGTGCTGCGTAATAAACCAACGAGTTTTCAACATCGTCCACCGGATCGTCCTCGTTCTGCAGCAAGAACGTAGGCGGGGTTCTGCTGCTGACGGGAACATGTGGATTCAACTGAAAGCTCTTGGAAGTATGCTCCATCATGTGCCCTGGATAAATCGCTACGGCAAAATCCGGGCGACAACTCACCTCGTCCGCTGCATCGACGCGCGTGTACAGGCGCTTTGCAAATAGGGTACTCATTGCGGCCACCAAATGTCCACCGGCTGAAAATCCGAGCACTCCAATCTTGTTCGGATCGATACCCCACTCGGAGGCATGAAAGCGCACGAGCCTTATCGTTCTTTGCGCGTCTTCCAACGCCACGGGCGAGTTTGGGTAGGCACCAGAATGTGGCTTCACTCCATCGCCTGGCACTCGGTACTTTGATAGCACGCACGTAACGCCCTTGGATGTGAGCCAATCACAAACCTCCGTACCCTCCAGATCGATGGCCAGTGTCTGATAGCCCCCGCCCGGAAACACGACCACAGCAACGCCTGTATTCGTTCTTGGTGGCGTAAAGACCGTCATCGTTGGCTGAGTAACTGGTTCTACGTTCGTCCATGACTTGCCGGCGACAGGCCTATCCGTGACAGTGGTGGTCTCCTCCGGCCCTTTGACAACTTGTGGATCAGGAATCACCCCTGGCCATATTGATACTTGCGAGTGTCCCGCAGGCGCCTGCCAGGGACTCGCGTTGCCCCATTGATTGCCCACCAAAACCCACGCAGTTGCAACACAGAAGGCTAAGCCCAATTTCTTCATCAAGTTCCCTGCTGATTCGGCGCGTTGAACCCGCTTAACCGTTCTGCTTCGGCTATCGGATTTTTCGAGTGTCCGCTTCGTCGCGGTGACTTCTGCACCCTGTCGAGCAGCACTGGCGGATTCTTGGCGGCCAAGAACAGCAAAACGTGCGCGCTCAGAACTGATACGACATTCCCAACGTGTAGAACCTGCCGTAGGCAGAATAGCCGTCGCCCACGCCGCTCGAACTCTGGCCGACGTTCTGGCCGTAGGCCCAGGGCAACAGCGGGTTGCCATTCAAGTAGGTTCGCGCGATCGAGTTGGTGAGATTCTTGCCTTCGACATACACCTGAAATTCCTTGTAGATCTTATAGTGCAGACTGGCGGTCATCCATCGAAAGGGACTGGCGTCCGCGGCCCAACCCGGCACCTCGGTGCATTGTGAACAGTAGGATTGATAGCTGGCCGCGTAATCCCAGTTGACGTCGGCGGTGATCGGTCCCTTTTCATAGAACAGCCCCGCCGAAATGGTCATGGGCGGCACGGCGTTGACCGCTCCTATGCTGTTGCCGTACTGGTCATAACTCTTGTTCCACGTGTGCGTGTACTCCATGACGGTGCCGAAACCGTTGTCCATGATGTATTGCCACGCGAGCTCAATGCCGTAGAAGTCGCTCTTGGCTCCATTGGCGGGGGCAGAAACCGTCCACAGAAACGGCGTGCCGGGTACGGTTCCCGGCGGCCCGCCGGCATACTGCACGGTACCCAGATTGACGTTGGCTTGGGTGCCGGTGTAGATGTCGTCGGTAATCCTCTTGTAGAACGCTGCCGCGGTCAACGCGGAATGCGGACGGTAATACCATTCGGCCGAAAAGTCCGCTTGCTTGGCCTTGATCGGCTTGAGCCCCGCGGTTCCATTATAGTAAAGCTGCGGCTCCCCATTGATGGCATTGTTGGTCGAGGTGGGCGCCAGATAGCTGAGGTTGGGTCGAGACATGGTCTCCGCCAGCCCGAATCTTAGCTGCACTTTGTCCGGTACCGCCCAGTAATTTAAGTTGGCGGAAGGCAGCGCCAAGGTGTACTGACCGTCTGAGCTCACCGACTGGGAAGTGGGATACTGCACATTCCAGGTCTGAGTCGAGCCGGTCGTGTCGTAAGTCCAGAGAGAGCTCGGTACTGCTTCTGCGGTCGATGCGCTGGTCCTGGTGCGCACCACGCGCAAGCCTATGTTTCCCGACCAGTTGGTTCCGGAGAAATCTGCCTCGCCATAGAGCGAGAACGTCCTTTCCGTCACCTGATAGGAATTGAACGGATTGAATTGCGGCAAGGTGCTGGCGAAGTTGAAAGGCGTCGTGCAGGGGAGCGTTTGGCAGAACTGCGGATTCGGTTTGCCGTTCAAGCTTTTCAAGAAGGCCAGGAGCTGAGCCGTGTTGAGTTGCGGGAGGATGGTGGGATACGAGCCCCCCGCGCCCTGCATGAAGTGGGGCAAATTGATCATCGAGATCACGTTGAAGCCCTGCGAGCCGAACGAATAAGGGTTGCACTGAACCGGACATCCAGCGGTGGTATACAGCGTTCCATACTGGCCGGAGCCGTTGGTCCAGTCATTGCTGTCGTCGTCGCGGGTTTTTTCGCGCAGCGACTCGCCGAAACCGAACAGGAGTTTATCCACCCATCGCAGGCCCGCGTCGTACTTGCCGTCGAGCGTAAACCCCGTGACCTGATCGACCACCGAGTAGCCGTTCAATCCGTCGTAATGCGTCGACCAGTAGTTGTTGTTGTTCAAGAACCCCGAGTTCATCAAGGCGGTATACGAGCATTGGCCGGAAGCATTCGCGCTCGCCGTACCCTTGGGACAGGTCGAGAGTCCGAGCTGGCTCGGCGGAACCGTCACATTGATGCTCGGCAGGCTGTTGGGCAAATCGTTGAAGTACAGGGTATCCGGCGGGTTCGGCGTGGCTGAGACCAACCCGGCGGTGACGAATGTATCCTGCCCGCCCTCCGGTCGATCGGCCTTGGTCCGATACAAGTCGCCGGCAATACTCCACTTGTCGGCGGGCTTCCAAATCCCTTTCAATCCGTACAGCCAGGTATCGACCTTCCGATCGGTGGTGGCATTCACCATTTCCGGCTGGAAGTAGTTGGCAGTGAGGCCGGTCACGACGCCGTTCTTGACCACCGGATTCGTCCACGGGGTTCCGTCCGGATTGGCGGCAAAGTAATACGACTCGTTGTACCCAAATTGTGGATCATTCAAATGGGTGTATATGCCGTCGGCCACCAATTGGAACGCTGAGCTAGGCCGCCATTCGAGAGTGCCGGTGTAGGCGTCGCGCTTTTTATCGTCGAAGATGGAGCCGAAGGTGATGCAGCACGGCGTCGCCGCCAGCGGCACCGCGTTTCCTGAGCCGTCGAAGGGATAGGTGGTCGGCCCGTAGATATTCTGGTTGTACGCATTCAGCGAATCGGTGCGCGTATTGGTCTTCGAGGACACCGCACCGACAACAAAGCCCATGGTCTCCGCTGCGTTGGTATCGGTGAGGAATGCGGAAAATTTATTGCCATGCAACTCCGACATGTCGTTGTAGTTGGTTTCCGCGTGCGCGCCGCCATGGAATCCCGGGTTGTCGAATGAACTCGCCGTCCGCAGATTCACGGTGCCGCCGATGCTCCCTTCGAGCGCAGATGCCTGTGACGATTTGAGTACGTCGGCGCTCGAGATCAACTCCGAGGGCAGCACATCGAATGCCAATTGCCGGCCATCGTCATCGGTCGCGAGAATCCGGTTGTTGAGGGTCACGATGTTGTAATCGGGCCCGAGGCCCCGCACATTGATCCGCAGGCCTTCGCCCCCCGTCGTGCGCGTGATCGTGACGCCCGGTATATGGCTCAGCGAATCGGCGACGTCGGCGTCGGGGAATCGGCCGAGCTCGGTCGCGCTAATCGAGTCCATGACCACCGCCGCATCGCGCTTGGTGTCGAGCGATCTCTCCAAACTCGCGCGCAAACCCGTGACGACGATCTCCTCAAGCTCGGTGGAATCATTGCCCGAGTTGGCGGGCGCTGATGTGTCATTGGGGGTTGCATCCAGCGCGGATGCCGGCCAGCTCAACCATGCCGCGGCCATGGTTGCCAAGAGCAAAGCAGAATGCAGGCGCATTCGCTGCATAGGAATCCCCTCGTAGAATCTTGTTGTCGATGGCCGTGCAAACGGCGGCGATATCGCCGGCGCGGGTCCATTTCACCGTGACCTTAAACGAAACATCATTAACTTTCAATAGATGTTGTTTGAGACGAATCTTTGCTTTTAAAATGGTTCAAATTGAGCCAGCCACGCGCTAGGGCGATAAATAGTATCTCTATTGAAACTTATGTAAGTTTCGCCTATAAGGGATTCTCGGATTGGCAGCCTGTCTCTAACCGTTCGCTTCAGACTTGTCGCAGGAACTCGCTTCAATGAGATCAAGAGCATGGTTGGCCTATGCACTGGTGACGACGGCATCGTGGGGTGTGTGGGGAGCGTTTACCGGGTTGCCGGCCAGTCACGGATTTCCCGAGACGCTGATCTATTGCGTGTGGTCCGTGACCATGGTCCCGCCGGCACTGTTCGCCTTGCACCGGGTCGGCTGGCGCTTGCAGCATGATGCGCGGTCCCTAGGCTATGGCGCCATGATCGGGTTCCTGGGAGCCGGTGGACAGATGCTTCTGTTCCACGCCGTCCGGACCGGTCCTGCATACCTGATTTTTCCGGTGATCTCGCTGTCGCCGCTGGTCACCGTGGCGCTGTCGCTGGCGTTGCTGCGCGAGCGTACCGGCACGCTCGGTACGCTCGGGATCGTAATGGCTTTGTGTTCGCTGCCCCTGTTCGACTACGCAGGCGGCTCGGGGGCCGGCTCCTATGGCCAATTGTGGTTTCTGCCGGCGCTCGGAGTGCTGGCCGCGTGGGGCGTGCAGGCGTTCTTCATGAAACTCGCGAACGCGACCATGGATGCCGAGAGCATATTTTTCTACATGATGGTCACGGGCCTTCTGCTGGCGCCGGTCGCACTCGCGATGACGAATCTTTCCGTGCCCATCAATTGGGGTGCGGACGGTCCCTATCTCTCGGCCGCCACTCAGATTCTCAATTCCGTCGGCGCACTGTGCCTGGTGTATGCGTTTCGTTACGGCAAGGCCATCGTCGTTTCACCCCTGACCAATGCAGGCGCTCCCCTGATCACGGCATTGCTGTCGATCATGCTGCTCGGGACGATACCCACCGCGACGAAAATCGTCGGCATCGCCTTGGCGCTCCTGGCCGCCGTATTCCTGGCCATTGAGCCGGAGGCCGCTCCGAACGACATTGCGGTTGCGACAATCCCCGCGATCGCGGCCGATACTGCAACGCCGCGGCGCCAGATCTGAAAGGAGCATGGTCGGTCATGATTATCCGGCGAGACACGAGCAATCGGCGCGAGCGCATTATCGCTCTGCTGCGTGATCAGGGCAGCGTGCAAATCCCAGCGCTGGCGGAGCACTTTTGCGTCTCCACGCAGACTCTGCGCAAAGATCTGAATTTTCTCGACGGCAAGGGCATCTGCACCCGCTCGTCGGGTGGAGCAATCTTGAGGCGTGGCGCGGCATCGCCCAGCGAGCAGGCGATCGAAGTGAAACGCACGCTTTTCGCCGACGAGAAGGCTCGTATCGGAAGATTGGCTGCCGGGTTGATCAAGGACGGCGAATCGGTGCTGCTCGATTCCGGCACCACGACTCTACAAGTTGCGCGACATATCGAGGCCACGGCTTCGCTGGTCGTGGTCACCAACGACGCCAGCATCATGAATGAGCTCCTATTGTGTGAGCGCGTGCAACTGGTGTTTCTCGGCGGCACGCTGAGGCGCAAGAATCTGTCCTTCTATGGCACGCAGACCGAGCAGGCGCTGCAGGATCTGCACGTTGAGAAGCTGTTTTTGGCCGCCGATGGCCTCGATATCGAGAAGGGCGTCACCACACATTTCGAGCCTGAGGCGCTGCTGAATCGCATGATGTGTCGGGCCGCCTCCGAAATCATCGTGGTCGCCGATTCTTCCAAATTCGGCCGGATCTGCCTGCACAGGATTCTTGAACCACACGGAATCAAGAAACTCGTGACCGATGCGGGCATTCCCGACTCGGCCCGCGAAGAACTTGCACGGATCGGTGTCGAAGTGATCATCGCATGAAGGCACTTCGGGAAATAATTGCGCAGCACAAAGCAGGGCGTTCCGTCGGTGTCTACTGCGCGTGCTCCGCGCATCCCCTGGTGATCGAGGCCGCTCTGAACCAGGTACGACAGCATTTCGGCTCGGTCCTGATCGAGGCCACCTCCAATCAGGTCAATCAGGACGGCGGCTATACGGGCATGCGTCCGGCGGATTTCACTCGATTCGTGCTCTCGATCGCCGCGCGTCTCGGCATACCGAAGGAACAGGTGTTGCTGGGAGGGGATCATCTGGGGCCGAACTGCTGGCAGGATTTACCCGCAGAGGCGGCGATGGCCAAGTCGGAGCAACTGATCGCCGACTATATCGAGGCGGGATTTCGCAAGATGCATTTGGATTGTTCGATGTCCTGTGCGGGCGATCCGACGACCCTCAGCGACGCGACGGTGGCTACGCGCGCCGTGCGGCTGTGCGCGGTGGCGGAGCAGACGTGGCGGCGCGTCGGCGGAGAGGCGCCGGTCTATGTGGTAGGCACCGAGGTGCCTGTCCCCGGAGGCGCAAAAGAAACGCTCACCGAATTGGCGTTGACCGATGCGACGGCCGCGACCGCGACCATCGACGCGCATTGGAGCGCGTTCCAGGCCGCGGGATTGCACCATGTCTGGCCGCGCGTGATCGGGCTCGTGGTGCAGCCGGGCGTTGAGTTCGATCATCACCAGGTCATCGACTTCCAGGCCCCTCGAACAGTCGAATTGGTGAGCGTTGTCAAGGCGCAGCCTCACATGGTCTATGAAGCCCATTCCACCGACTATCAAACGCCGGCCAACCTGCGCGCGCTGGTGCAACGGCACTTTGCGATACTGAAGGTTGGACCGGCGCTGACCTTCGCCATGCGCGAGGCGCTCTGGGCGCTGGATCAAATCGAGCGCGAGTGGCTGGGAATGGACCAGTCGTCTCGGCTGCGGGAGACGATTCAGAAGGCCATGACGGATAATCCGCGATCGTGGAACAAATACTACCTGTCCAGCGGCCGGCAGCTGGCGCTCGATCAACAGTACAGCCTCAGCGATCGTATTCGCTACTACTGGCCGGTGCGCGCGGTCGAAGCGGCGTTGAACCGGTTGCTCGCGAATCTGGACGGGAACCCGCCGCCACTCACCCTGGTGAGCCAGTACTTACCGCTGCAACACGAAGCGATACGCGCCGGGCGGATACGACTGCGCGCGCGCGAACTGGTATTGCACTCCATTGAGACGGTGCTGCAGCAATATTCGGCGGCCTGCACCGACCAAGTGAACTGACGTGACGAACTATCTGCAACTGGACGAGAATACTTTGAATCGCGCCGGCGCGCTGTGGACGGCGCGCGAGATCGCGCAGCAGCCGGCGAGCTGGCGGCGCACGCAGGACTTGCTACGGCAGCAAGGGCCGCTGATCGCAGGCTTCCTCACGCCCTTGCTGGCGAGGGCGGATCTGCGGATTATTCTCACTGGGGCGGGCAGTTCGGCTTTCATCGGCGAGTGTCTCGCGCCACTGCTGTTGCCACAGCTCAACCGCCGGGTGGAAGCGATCGCGACCACGGATTTGCTGTCCGGTCCGCGCCAGTATTTTCAGCAAGACGTGCCCACGCTGCTCGTTTCCTTTGGCCGCTCGGGCGGCAGCCCGGAGAGCCTTGCAGTGGTTGCTTTGGCGGAGAAAATACTGCGCGAGTGTCATCAGCTGGTATTCACCTGCAATGAACAGGGGGCCCTTTATCAATACTTCCGCGAACCGCGAAACAGCCTGGCAATTCTACTGCCGGCTGAAACGCACGATCGGGGCTTTGCGATGACATCCAGCTTCACGTCCATGATGCTTGCGGCCACGATGGCGTTCCACGGTGGCGGCGATGCAACCCGGGACGTGGCCCTTATTGCTCGGGCCGCCGAGGATCTATTGGATCAACACAATGCGACGCTGCGGGAACTGGCCGCGAAGAATTATTCGCGAGTCGTGTATCTGGGGAGCAACGGCTTCAAGGGACTGGCACGCGAAGCGGCATTGAAATTATTGGAGCTGACTGACGGCAAGGTCGTCGCCGCATTCGATTCACCACTCGGGTTTCGCCACGGTCCGAAGACCATCGTGACGGGGGACACGCTGCTCTACGTGTTCATCTCGAATGATCCCTACACGCGCCGCTACGATCTCGATCTGTTGCGCGAACTGCGCTCGGACGCTCAGGCGGGTCGGGTTATGGCCGTTACGGCTCAAGTGCACGATGCCGTCAAGCAGAGCGAATACTTGCATGTGCAGCAGCTTGCTGATGCGGCGGATGGGGATCTTTATTTCCCGTACATCGTGTGCGCTCAATTGTATGCATTTCACCGATCGCTGTCGTTGGGCAACAGACCCGATTTGCCGAGCAATTCCGGTACGGTGAATCGTGTGGTTCGTGGCGTGACCATCCATTCGCTGTAACCGGAGGGCTTGCGCCGTGTATCTCGGTATTGACGGAGGCGGGACGAAGACCGCGCTGGTGCTCATCGACCGTGAAGGCGCGATCAGGGCGACGCACCTGGCTCCGGGTTCTTATTACCTCGCGATCGGGCTGGATGCGCTCGGCACATTGCTCGAAGACGGTGTCAACGCCGTTTTGGCCAAGGCCGGTCTGCGCGCCGAGGACGTCGATTTTACGTTCCTCGGACTGCCCGCCTACGGCGAAGATACCGCCCTGATCGGCGCGTTGAGCCGGCTTCCTGGGAAATTCCTGCGGGCCGATGGCTATTTGTGCGGCAACGACATGGTCTGCGGGTGGGCCGGTTCTCTGCTGTGCCGCGACGGCATCAGCATCGTCGCAGGCACGGGCTCCATTTGCTACGGCGAGCGCAAAGGTGCCGCCGCCCGCAGCGGCGGCTGGGGCGAATTGTTCAGCGACGAGGGTTCGGCCTATTG
>Ga0074045_10003507_pt1 | contig 14125 bp, 8 predicted proteins | sample BogForMeECP23OM2_FD_94442 | JGI IMG/M metagenome (GOLD analysis project Ga0074045, IMG submission 94442) | Bog forest soil microbial communities from Calvert Island, British Columbia, Canada - Bog Forest MetaG ECP23OM2 | ecosystem: Environmental > Terrestrial > Soil > Wetlands ... | reverse complement strand
CCCGGCCGTCCATCACCAGATGGTTTGTATCCAGGCTCTTGATGTAGCGCGCGATCTCGCGCGTCCATTCAGTGGTTGAGGATATTTCATTGCCGGTTTCCCAGCACAGAATGGCCTTGTCGTCGCCATAACGCACGCCGGTCAGGGTGTTGGTGCGCATCAGGACAAACCGGATGGTCTCCTTGAAATCTGCGATGAGCTGAGGATCGGTCCAGAAGTCGTCCCGGTTTTTGCCGCGAAAGCCGGCATATTCGGCCCGGCCGCCCTGCCATTTCCAGTTGTCCACCAGGGGAATGATGAGCCGGATGCCTTGCTCGTTGGCGATCTTCAGGGCGAGATCCAGCTCGCGAAAAGCCTCTTCATTGAATTTGCCCGGCCCCAAGACGTGACGGGGCATCCCCGGCAGGTCATTGGTGCGGACCACGGACAGCACGTAGGTGCGCACCACGGTGCCGCCCATCTGATGCACTGTCGCCAGCGCGTCCTTCAATTCAAACTCATCCGGCAAACGCCAGGGATTGGTCTCCATAAAAGGCATGTTGTCTTCAATCATTTGCAGATTGGGAATGTCGAAGGAAATGAAGCGAAACGGTTGGTTGCCGTCCATCAACTGGTCGCCGCGCACCGTGATAAAATCCCGGAGCACCGGTTCCGCCGGGACTGCGGTGATGGCGGGAAAGGCGAGGAGCGCTGTCAAAAACAAAGCGAGAGGTTTCACCAGAGGATTCCAGTTAAAACATTAAAATATTCCCGACCGTCACCTGGTTGGAGACGAAACTGTGAACAGGGAAATACGCCTGGGGCTCAAGGTCCATTGCAAACCATGATGTTGCCAAGTCGCGGCCCGGTTTTCGAGAGGGATTTTAGTCACCTGTTTTGGTGACACGGGCGGGTTGCCAAGGACACAAAAGAATAAAACCATTCCCCGTTTTTGCCCCTGCTTCCCGGTGTTTTCGCGTTCAGCTCTTTCGCGTGGTTCGCGGTCAAAGTTGGGGAATTACTTCAGCATCTGGTCCAGCGGGCCGGCCAGGGCGTCGGCCCAGATTTGATAGCCCTTCTCGTTCGGATGCAAGAGGTCGGGCATGATGTCGCGGGACAAGGTGCCGTCCGGCGCAAGGAATCTGGAGCCGATGTCCATGAATTTTACCATCTTGCCGTCGTCGAGCTTCGCGATCCCGGCATTGACCGCCTTGACCTGCTCGCGCACCGGGTCGTTCTTTTCCCCGCGCGGGAAAATGCCGAACAACAGGATCTTGGTGTCGGGCAGCCGGGTGCGCAGTTCCCGGACGATGGCCGATATTCCCTCGATGATTTCGGGGGTCGTGTTGCGGGGTTTGCCATTGTCTTCATAACCGCAGTTGTTCGTGCCGATGAGCAGCACCACCGCCCGGGGTTTGATGCCGTCGAGTTCGCCGTTTTCGATGCGCCAGAGCACATTCTGGGTGCGGTCCCAACCGATGCCAAAATTGGCGGCGTGACGCGGCGCATAACACTTCTTCCAGATGTTTATCCCGCCGTTTCCCCAAAACCAGCCGGCGGTGATGGAATCGCCGAGGAACAAGAGATCAATGTTGCCCTGTTTCGCCTGTTGCACGAAGGATTCGTGGCTCGACATCCAGTTGGTCGGAACCGTCGTGCGGGGCACGGGAATGATGGCGGTGTTTTCGGCGGAAGCCGTGACAGCCAGGAACGTGGCAACGGCCCAAGTGAAGAGGAAGCAGCGTCGTTTCATGCGCCGAACATAGCGGGTGCGCCCGGCAAAAGCAATCTGCCTGCGGAAACCGGCCGGGTCGCAAACAGGTGCGACGACCCGGGGCCGGCCATCCGCGGTTCAATTCATTGAGTAGCCAAAACCGGCCGCTTTTTTTATGATTTCCCGATGAAACTCGGGCTCGGCTTGTACCGTCACCAGCTCAATGCGGAACATTACCGCTTTGCGAAGCAATGCGGCTGCACGCACCTCGTCATCCACCTGGTGGATTATTTTCGTTCCTCGCGCGGCAACCAGCCCGGCGACCAGCCGGTGGGCGATGACGCCGGCTGGGGCCTGGCCGGCGATCCGGACCGGCTCTGGACGTACGAGGAACTGGCCGCCATCAAGAAGGAAATCAACGCCGCCGGGCTGGAGCTGGAGGCGATTGAAAATTTCGATCCGGCGCACTGGCACGACGTGCTGCTGGACGGGCCGAAGAAATTGCCGCAACTGGAGAACCTCAAAACCATCATCCGCAACACCGGCCGGGCGGGCATCCCCGTTTTCGGCTACAACTTTTCGATTGCCGGTGTGGCTGGCCGCATCAAGGGCCGTTTTGCCCGCGGGGAGGCTGAAGCGGTGGGCATGGACGGCCCGCTCGACCGGCCGCTGCCCAATGGCATGGTGTGGAACATGGTCTATGACCGGAACGCCCCGCCGGGCGTCGTGCCATCGGCCACGCCCGAGCAACTCTGGCAACGGCTGAAGGTTTTTCTCGATGCATTGATTCCGGTGGCCGAGGAGGCTGGGGTGACCCTGGCCGCGCATCCGGATGATCCGCCCCTGCCGACGGTCCGTGGCCAGCCGCGGCTGGTTTATCAGCCGCAACTTTACCAGAAGCTCATTGACCTCAAGCCGGGTCCGCGCAACGCGCTGGAGTTTTGTGTCGGCACCCTCGCCGAAATGACGGAGGGGAACATTTACGACGTGGTGGACACCTACAGCCGGCAGCACAAGCTGGCCTACGTGCATTTGCGCAATGTCCGCGGCAAGGTGCCGACCTACAAGGAAACCTTCATTGACGAAGGCGACGTGGATGTGCTCCGCGTCCTGCGGATCCTGAAGCAGAACAATTTCACCGGCGTAATCATTCCCGACCACGCGCCGCAGATGAGCTGCGCGGCGCCGTGGCACGCGGGCATGGCCTACGCGCTGGGCTACCTGCGCGCCGCGCTGCAACTCATCGAGGGCGAACGCGGTCAAGCGCCGCGCTGACTTCAGATGAATTCGTTGATGAGGTTCTCCAGGAATTCCTGGCGGCCGCTGACATTGGGGGCTGCTTCGCCCTGCTTGAGCATGTAGGCTTCCAGCGCGGCCAGATCCGCCTTGCCGGCTTCGATTTTTGCGCCGATGCCGGAATCCCACGAGGCGTAGCGCTTCTCCACGAACTCCGCGAGCCGGCCGTCCTTGCGGATGGCGGCGGCGATCTTCAAGCCGCGGGCGAAGGCATCCATGCCGCCGATGTGCGCGTGGAACAAATCCACGGGCTCAAAGCTCTCGCGCCGGACCTTGGCGTCAAAATTCAAGCCGCCGGTGGTGAATCCGCCGTATTTCAGGACGGTGAGCATGATCTGCGTCGTGAGATAAATGCTGGTGGGGAATTGGTCGGTGTCCCAACCAATCAATTCATCCCCGGTGTTGGCGTCTACCGAACCCAGCGCGCCGGCCGAACCTGCCACTTCCAGTTCGTGCTGCATGGAGTGGCCGGCCAGGGTGGCATGGTTGGTCTCGAGGTTGAGTTTCAAATCGCCGAGCAGGTCGTATTCGCGCAGGAAATTCAGGCACGCGGCGGCGTCGGAATCGTATTGATGCTTGGTCGGTTCCTTGGGCTTCGGCTCGATGTATAACTGGCCTTTGAAGCCGATCTGCTTTTTGTAATCCACCGCCAGGTGCAGGAATCTGGCGAGGTGCTCCAGCTCGCGTTTCATGTTGGTGTTCCACAAGGTCGAATACCCCTCGCGCCCGCCCCAGAAAACGTAGCCGGCGCCGCCGAGCTCGTGCGTGATTTCCAGCGCCTTCTTCACCTGCGCGCCGGCAAAGGCGAACACGTCGGCGTTGCAACTCGTGGCGGCACCATGAACGAACCGTGGGTTGGTGAACAGATTGGCCGTGCCCCAGAGCAATTTGATGCCGGTGCGCTTCTGTTCCTTCTTCAGGACGCCGACCACGGCGTCGAGATTCTTGTTCGTCTCGCGCAAGTTTTTCCCCTCCGGCGCAATGTCACGGTCATGAAAGGCATAGAACGGCGCGCCGAGCTTCGCGATGAACTCAAAGGCCACCCGGGCGCGGTTTTGCGCGTTGGCCACCGAATTCGAGCCGTCGTCCCACGGCCGGACGGCCGTGCCGACGCCGAAGGGGTCGGAGCCCGTGCCGCGAAACGTGTGCCAATAGACGACCGAGAAACGCAGATGTTCGCGCAAAGTCTTGCCCTCGACGACCTCGGTGGGATTGTAATGTTTGAAGGCCAGCGGATTTTTGGACTTTGGCCCTTCGTATTTAATTTTCGAGATGTTCTTAAAAGCAGTTTCCATGATATTATTAACGTTGATTAAACTGAATGATGGACCTTGGGTCAAGTTTGGCACTGGTCATTGGAAGACCCTGGCTCCGAAGTTGAAAAATCAACGGTTTACCGGCAGCGAATCCGATCTGGAGTGCCCAACAACTTGTCCGCATTGAGTTACATCATACACGGGCATAAAGATTATAGTGTTTTGGGGTCAGGGCAAGGAATGAAGTTGCATTTCACATGGACAATCCTCCATGCGTAGCCGGGGTCCAACGGGCTGTGTTAGAACGTATTTCCCCAAAACAGCCGTTACCGTCTGCCGGTAACGGCCGTGACTCTAACCAAAACGAAAACAACCCGAGCTTTCTGGCGGCGAATAAACAAGCCACCTCCTGATAGCTCATTTGCAGTCAATATTTCTCACCTTGCTGAAGCCGGGCCCGGCCGCACCAATTGGTCTCTGGATAAATTGTTGGCGCCCTTGGTCTTGAATTGGAGGCGTGCCATTGCGTTCCGGCCCCTGCTGGAGTTCGCGCGCCGGCAAAAGGCGCGGGGTAATTCCGCAATCCCGGACAGCCTCCTTGGCCCCGTTTTGCAGCAACCGGTATTCGCTGGGCGCGACACGATTGACCGATTTAAAAATGCGCGAAAAATAGAACGGGTCGTCGTACCCGAGCGTGGCGGCGACTTCCTTGATGCTCATCATGGTCTCATCCAGCAAACGGCAGGCGAGTCGCATGCGAAGGCGGATGAAGCAGTCAATGGGCGCGAACCCGACCTGTCTTTTGAACAATGCAAAGAAGTATGACGGGGAGATGTTGGCCTGTGCCGCCAGTGTAGCCACCTGCAACGGTCGATCCAAGTGCCGCAACATGTAGGTGAGGCTTTGCTCAATCTTCCGGACTGCCTCCGATTCGCCGGACTCTCCCCGGCCAGCGGCAACACCCGGGAAAGCCGGATTCAGGGTCTCGCTTTCAACGGTTTTCATAAGTCTTTAAGTAACGAATTAGTTCGACGCGCGAACAAAATCGACCATCACAATGTTTTCAGTTTCGGCCATGGGTTGGTCAGGCAATCAGGGGCGCGCCGAAATGCTTTTGCAGAACCAGCGCAATCGTGCCCCGCAACCGGGTCTCCGCTGCCGGATCGGTCGGCACAATCCGGGTTTTGGCCGGGGTGTGCAACCGGCCCTGAACTTGGGCTTCGATGATCGGCCCGACTCTCGGCCAGGCCTGGGTGACTTCGCCAAAAACCACCACGAGGCTTGGTGCCAGCCCCATTACCAGCATGGCAATTCCTTCACCCAGAAAATGTGCCATGCGGTCCAGTGCCTGAGCCGCCGTAGCGTCGTTTTGTTCGGCCAGGCGCAGCAAATCTTCGAAGGTTCGGGGTTGGGAAAGGGCAGCGGGGTTTCGCGCGCTCATCTCCCTGTAATAACGCAACGCCGCAGTGTTGGAGGCGAGGGATTCCCAACAACCGTGGTTGCCGCAATTGCAGAGCGGGCCGTCTTCGCGTACCACCACGTGTCCGAATTCCCCGGCCATGCCCGCCGGACCGCGCACCAACTGGCCGTTGAGGACCATGCCCACGCCGATGCCTTCGGTGACGGCCACGGCGATTAAATCATGCACGCCGTCAGCGTAATGTTCGTCCCACAATGCGGTGAGGGCGCAGGCGTTGGCGTCATTTTCCAATTCCACCGGCAACCCGGTGGCCTGTTCCAGGGGCGTCTTCAAATCCAGATCGCGCCAGCCCAGGTTCGGGGCGAAGATCAAGCGCTGCGACAACGCGTCCACGCGCCCGGGCAGGGCCACGCCCACGCCTTCGTAGCTGATTTCGGGATGGCTCCTCATCAAATTACGAAGGCGCTGTCCTAAATCAGCGACAAATTGGTGCGGGTCTCGTCCGGTGGGAAAAGTTTCCTGCGCCAAAAACCGGTCATCCAGGCCGGCCAAAGCAATCGTGGTGGTCAACGGACGCAGGTCCACGCCGATGATGCCGGCGCGTTCGCTGTTGAGGCGCAGGAATGTCGGCTTGCGCCCGTGCGGCAGAGCTCCTCCGACTTCTTCGGTTACCCAGCGCGAGGCGACGAGTTCCTCAGTGATGGCTGAAACTGTGCTGCGTTGGAGGCCGGAACGGCGAGAGAGGTCGGCGCGAGAAAGTGGTTGATGCTCGCGAATCAAATTCAACACGATGCGGCGGTTGATGTCACGCGCCGTCTCGCTGGTCGCAACTTGAAAATGATTTAAATCTATTTTACGCAAAACAGGGTTTGTAAGCGTTTAAATGGATTAGTTCGAGGGTCGAATTTAATCTGTTTAAGATGATGTGTCAAGGATAAAGTTCGAGCCTCGAACAAATGCGTTTTAGTGCGGATTTTATGGAAAACTCAGGCATCGAATCTGTATCATCAGCCAGCATCTGGCCTGACTCCCTGTGATGCTGTTTGGCGGCTGAGTTCAAAATGGGGTGAAGCGACCAGAGGCACCAATTGATTCTATGAGCCACGAACAAGTTTTCAGTAGCAGATGGTTAAAAGGGGCATTAGCCGCAATCGCCTGCATCACCACGCTGGCGATGCTGGCAGAATGTGTCTTGTTTGCCGGGCCGGCCCCACCCGCCGGGGCTTCGGGCGCTTCGCCCACCCTGCCCGAGCAACCCGACCGTAATCGGGCCAACGGCTCCGGGGCCTTTGCCACCGGCCAATACCGCAACCTGTTTGCCGAAGCCGGACATTCGCCGGAGGAAATCACCAACAAAATCAATGCCGCCTTCCAGCAACTGTTCCACGGCGACCCCGCCACGCAGACGGTTTATTATGTCGCGGGGACAAACGCGAACGGGCCGCTCGCCTATGTCACCGACATCAAGCATCACGATGTGCGCACCGAGGGGTTGTCTTACGGCATGATGATTGCAGTGCAACTGGATAAAAAGGCCGAATTCGACGCCATTTGGAATTGGTCAAAGACCTATCTCTATCACGGTTCGCCCCGGCACCCGAGCTGTGGTTTCTTTTCTTGGCAGGCAAAGACGAACGGCGAGTGCCTGAGCGAGTTCGTGGCTCCCGACGGGGAGGAATATTACGTCATGGCGCTGTACTTTGCGGCCCATCGCTGGGGCAGCGGTGCGGGAATTTACAATTATCAGGCTGAGGCCGACCGGCTGCTGGCCGACATGCGGCATCGTGCACTTATCAAGGGCACAATGTCCATGATGTGGGGCAAAACCAATCGTGTGTTGGAGGTGACCGCCGGGCCGCTCGTCAACGAGGAACACAAAATGATTTTGTTCTCGCCGAGCACCGAGCGACCACCGTTTACCGACCCGTCGTATCACCTGCCGGCGTTTTACGAACTCTGGTCGAGATGGGGACCGATCGGGGATCGATCCTTCTGGGCCGGGGCGGCGGCGGCGAGCCGTGATTTCTTCGTGCACACAACCCATCCGATCACCGGCCTGACTCCCGATTACGCCAATTTTGACGGCACGGTGGTGAGCAACGCTTGGAATCGGGGCGCGGCCAATTTCCGGTTCGACGCGTTTCGCACTGCGGGCAACTGGTCGGTGGACTGGTCCTGGTGGGCAAAGGACATCCGGGAAAGGGATCTCAGCGACCGGTTGCAGGCCTTCTTTGAGTCGAAGGGCATGGCGGATTACGGTTGCCAGTTCACACTGGAGGGCCGGCAACTGGACAATCGTCATGCCCAGGGACTCGTGGCGGTGAACGCCGTGGCCAGTCTTGCCGCGAGGAGTCCGCGGGCGAAGGAATTCGTCGAGGCGTTATGGAACACGCCGGTTCCGGACGGCACCGAGCGTTATTACGAAGGTTTGCTGTACATGATGGCCATGCTTCATTGCAGCGGAGAATTCCGCATCTGGTCTCCGGAATAAGCCAATGCCCCCGGAGGCCGACAGTCGCTGAAATGGTTGCGGCTGGAACTTGAATTTGAATATGGTTCCCAAAACGATCGGGGATTTTCAGTCTATGAGAGAACGCCTAATTTTTTTGGAGCCAAATCGTCGACAGTTTGTGCCGTTGGCGATGTTGAACAAGGCCCTCCTGCTTGCCGCCCTTGGTCTGCCCGCCTTTCTGGACCATGGCTTTGCCCTCGGTCAGGCTCAATACGTGGAGCCGGTCGGCCGTCCGGGAAGTTTCCCGATTGTTCGACAAGGCGTGGCCGCGAAGATTTATGTGGATGCAAATGATTTTGCCGGCGTCGTGCGGGCGGCCGGTGACCTGCAGGCAGATATTGCCCGCGTCACCAAGCTCACTCCGACCCTGACGCATGAAGAAAATGATCTTGGGGAAAACGCCATCATTATCGGCACCGTTGGGAAAAGCCGGATCATTGATCGACTAATCCGGGACCATAAAATTGATGCCTCGCCGATTGCAGGCAAATGGGAGTCGTTCTTCATCCAGGTGGTACCAGAACCGTTGCCCGGCGTCGCCAGCGGACTGGTTATCGCGGGCAGTGACAAGCGGGGAACCATTTACGGCATTTACGATTTGTCCGAACAAATGGGCGTGTCACCGTGGTATTGGTGGGCGGACGTCACGCCGGAGCACCGGGACGCGCTGTTTGTGAAGCCGGGCAAATACGTCCAGGACCCGCCGGCGGTGAAATATCGCGGCATTTTCCTGAACGACGAAGCGCCCGATTTGAGCAACTGGATCACCAACCAATTTGGCCTGGTTCCCACCAATTCTAATCCGCCCATCCCGCCCGGGGTGGCCAACTACAACCATCAGTTTTATACGAAGTTGTTTGAATTAATCCTGCGGCTCAAGGGCAACTATCTCTGGCCGGCCATGTGGAACAACGCCTTCAACGAAGACGATCCGGAAAACCCGCGCCTGGCGGATGAATATGGCGTCGTCATGGGCACCTCGCATCAGGAGCCGATGCTGCGGGCACAGAAGGAATGGGACCGGCGCTACCTGAAAACGGTGGGGACTTGGAACTATGCCAAAAACCCGGACGTGCTGGAAAACTTTTGGCGGGAAGGTGTCCGTCGAAATAAAGACTACGAAAGCCTGATTACCATCGGTCTGCGCGGGGCCAATGACACCGAGATGGCCCCCGGAGGGCCGGAGGCAAACATGGCATTGCTCGAAAAAATCGTGGAGGTTCAGCGGAAAATCATTACCGAAGAAATCAATCCCGACGTGACCAAGGTGCCGCAGGTCTGGTGCCTCTACAAGGAAGTGCAGGATTTTTACAACGCGGGCATGCGGGTGCCGGACGACGTGACGCTGCTGTGGGCCGAGGACAACTGGGGCAATGTGCGCCGCCTGCCGACGGCCGAAGAGCGCCAGCGGTCTGGCGGGGCAGGAGTTTATTATCACTTCGACTACCACGGCGGACCGCGCAGTTACCAGTGGCTCAACACCAGCCCGATTCCCAAGATCTGGGACCAGATGTCGCTGGCCAAACAGTATGGCGCCGACCGCATCTGGATTGTAAACGTCGGCCATTTCAAGGGATACGAGTTTCCCCTCGAATATTTCATGAACTTGGCTTGGGACACGGACCGGTGGGGCAACACCAACTTTGACGAATTCAGCCGGCTATGGGCGGAGCGCGAATTCGGGCCGGCGTACGCCAAAGACATCGCCGACATCATCGCCAAATACACCAAGTACAACGGCCGCCGCAAACCCGAGTTGCTCACGCCGGAAACCTACAGCCTGGTGAATTATCAGGAGGCGGAAAACATCGTGGCGGATTTCAAAGCCATCACCGCCGTAGCGGAAGACATTTACAGCCGATTGCCGGAAGCCAAACGGGACGCGTTCTACGAACTGGTCCTGTTCCCGACCAGGGCCAGCGCGCTGGTGAATGAATTGTACCTCGCCGCGGGGAAGAATGCCCTGTACGCCCGGCAGGGCCGGGCCAGCGCCAATGACTGGGCGACCGAAACCCGGACCTTGTTCCAGGCAGACACGAATTTGATGGATTATTTCAACCGGACGTTTGCCCACGGCAAGTGGAATCACTTCATGGACCAGTCGCACCTTGGTTATACGAACTGGCAGGATCCGCCGCACAACAGCCTGCGCGCCATCAAGCTCGAGGAATTGGAGGTGCCGGAAACCGCGGCCATGGGCATTGCTGTGGAAGGTTCGGATGCTGCCTGGCCCGGCGCGACAAACAGAGCGGTCCTGCCGCAGTTCGACGTGTTCAACCGGCAGCATCGTTTCATTGACGTGTTCAACAAGGGGAAGGCGCCTTTCACATTCACCGCCGCCGCCAGCGACCCGTGGATTGTGCCCGGCGAAACCAAAGGCGCGGTCGAAAAGGACAAACGGTCGTGGATCGGCGTGGATTGGAGCAAGGCCCCCAAGGGCGCGGTCAGCGGAACGGTGACGTTCACTGGGGCCGGTGCCAGCGTCACCGTAATCGTGAATGCCTTCAATCCAATGGAGGTGACACCCGACTCCCTGCAAGGCTTCGTGGAAGGCGGGGGCTTTGTTTCCATCGAGCCGGAACACTACACCCGGAACACCGCCGCCAGCGCCAATCGGTGGATCAAGATTGACGATTACGGCCGGACCTTGTCCGGCATGCGGGCCGAGGCTCCTGTTGACACGCCCGCCGCCACGCCGGGAAAAGATTCCCCCTGCCTTGAATACCAGATGTATCTGTTCACCACCGGCAAAGTGGATGTCGCCGCCATCACCGCTCCCACCTTGAATTTTGTTCCCGGGCGGGGACTTCGATATGCGGTGTCATTTGACGATGAGGCGCCGCAGGTGGTCACGCTGGTTCCGCAAAAATACAGTGCCCAGAACGGAAACCGGGATTGGGAGAAATCCGTCGAAGACAACGCTCGCTGCGGCCACACGACGCACATGTTGACGAAACCCGGCTATCACACCTTGAAATTCTGGATGGTGGACCCCGGCGTGGTGTTGCAGAAACTGGTCGTGAACCTTGGCGGGGTGAAACCCAGCTATCTCGGCCCGCCGGAAAGCTACCGGAGCGGCCGCAGGTAAAACCTGCACGGGAATCAAACGGATCGGGCGACACAACGCCTACGGCTCGAGCCAGAGCGTTGACGTGATAATCCTTGGGTAATACCTGCTGCCGTACGCTTTGCCGCTGACGAGCTGGTCGGAGCAGGCCCAGTAACCGCCGCCGTCGGTCTGCCATTTGACATGGGCCGCGTCGGCGGTGGTGAAGATTTGCTTCACCTTCTCGTCCTGATCCAGCCCGAACACCCGCCGCGCCACGTGCATAACGATGCAAATCTTGCTCATCCACGAATTGTTCGAAGTGGAGGAAAGCTTGATGCCGCCGTCGGGGAACAAGTTGCGCCGTTGCGGGTCCAGCAGCAGCACCTGCGTGTGTTTCTTGAGCGCATCATGCAAGGCCGAACGCTCGCGCACGCCCCAAACCAACGGATAGATCAGGCCCTCGCACGCGGGCAGGATACGCGAGACGTAGCCAGGGTTGTCCTCTTCAAAGACGGCGGGGAAGATGTCCTCGCCGTTCGTGCGTCGCTGCAAATCCTGCTCAATGCGCCCCATTTCATCCCGGGCCGTTTTGGCGCTGGGGACCTGGAGTTTTTCGAGCACCATCGCCAGGCCGAGATAGCTGGCCCAGCACTTGACGGCCATGTAAACGTTGTTTCGTGTCTGGGCCAGAGAATTGTCCAGAGAATCATAGGTGGTGATCTCGGCGCCGTTTTCGCAGAGGGATGAGTCGTAGTGGACGTATCCGGTTTCGCCGCCGCGATTGACCAGGCTGCTCACGCAGGCCGCCAGCACGTGCTGATTCAGCCGCGCCCAATGCAGGTCGCCGGTTTTCAGCACGTAAGTGGCGGCCATCAGGCTCCAGTTGCACAATTGCTCGGCCGTCATGTAGCTGAAACACCCGGTAAGGTTTTTGAGCTCATAACTGCTCGTGCCGGCAGGCGAGAAGTTATTGTGGACACCCATGTCGTGGGCGAAGCTGATTCCGCCCGGTGAGCGGCGCGAATTGTCGCCGCGTTCCCGCTTTACTTCATCGATGTAGCTGTAATGGCGGACGAAATTGTCCAACAGGTTCTTCACCACCCACGGGTTCTGCCTCAGCTCCCAGAACACGTGATCAACGCTCAGATCCAGCGTGTTCATCATGCAATATTCACCTTCGTTGACGATGAAGAAGGGTTCCCCGCCGACGTCGAGCAACTGTGTGCTGCCGTAGTAGCTGCGGGTGGCATGGGCTGTGAGGAACTGCTGATCCGGTGATAGTCGGGATGCCAGCAATTCCTCGTCGCACGCTTCGGCGGCGGCGCGCAGCTCATCAGACCGGTCCAGCGCTTCCGCCAGGACCTCGCCCAGGCCGCCAAAATAATGCACGTAAAGATACTTTCCCTCCAGGCCCGTCGTGACAATGTGGTCCAAATAGGCGCCGATGGCGATGACCAGCTCGTACGATTTCCCCGCCGGCACTTCAAACCCGATGCCGATGGCGCTGCCCAGCATGTGAACCGGATTAATGTCGCGCAAGCCACCGTCCACCGTCCATCGCTGAAAGAGAAACGGTTTGTCCGCGGGAACGGCGCCGCTGCCGGATTCACGCAATTCCGCGGCGACGCCAAAGTCCCGCCCGTGCGCGAACGCGAGGCGGAACCGTGAGCTCGATCCCAAGTCCAGCGACCGTGCGCCCGGTTCGTGGAAATGCAGCGCAAAAAAGGCCGTCCTGGTGCCCCGGCCCAGGCGGTTGTCCAGCGTCAGCCGGGCCGTGATCGCCGGCAGCAGCGCATCGCGCAGGTGCTCCGGCGTAGCGGTCTGCGGGTCGGGGATGCTGCCGAAAGGCGTGTGGAGGCAGAACCCCAGTTCGTCTGCCTGCCACCGGTCGGTCGCCCAGCCATAAAAGCGCTTGATCTGTTCGGCGCGGAACGGCTGCACCTTTTCCGTAACATTTTGCTGCTCGGGTCCGGCCTGCTCGATGAGAAATGCGCCGGCTTCATCACCCGATTTGCCCTGGTAAAACGGCAGGCATCGCGGCGGTGAGGCGGCCCTGCGGTCGCCGTCTTTGACCCCGATGTAAATATCCTGATTTCCCGGCTGGCCGATCTGCAATCCCACGCCCCCGCGCGTCCCGAAGTTGCCGCAGGTGAAACTCATAAACGCGCCCATCGGCGAATGCTGGGCGTTAAAGCTGATGTTGCCGGCAAAAGGCTGAAGTTTTTGACTCATACTGCGCGTCTCGACCCGTTAAAATGATTTCTTATTAATTTTGTTCACGACTTTTATGCGCGTCTGTTTTAGGGAAAGGCAGCAGCAAGGACAAGGCCAAAATCAGCAAACGTCCTTCCGGGGAAGCCTTTGTTCGAGAGTGGAGCCGTTCTTTTCCTGGCGTGGAACTCATCTCGTAGCGGTCTGAAGACCTTCCTGTGAATGCCAACCCATCCACCGGATCAAAATGCCCGACCAAAGTCGGAGGATTCTCCATGCAAATCGCAACATCATCTATTGACACTCAGTGATTCCAAACCCAAAATCAGAGAAATTTATAACCGAGCCGGAATCTTTCGAGGCGCGGGGCTGTCAATGCTCTTTTCGTTACCCGAACTCCGAGTCGGACCTGACGGTTACGATTGGTGCGAACAGGCCAAAAACATAAAATAACAAACATCAATAATATAATTCTGAGGAGATACACCATGTCAAAAAAAAGAGACGATTTTGTCGCCGCCAAATTGGCGAAAATGAGCCTGCTCGAGAAATGCGGCCAGCTTCTGACCTTTACCTGGCGCGGGGCCATTCCGACACCTTCCGGCGTCGAACAGATCACCAAGCTTCACGCCGGCGGCCTTTGTTTGGAGCCGTATGCGTTGGAAACGTGCAAGAACCTTTATTGGGG
>Ga0074045_10003503_pt1 | contig 14134 bp, 10 predicted proteins | sample BogForMeECP23OM2_FD_94442 | JGI IMG/M metagenome (GOLD analysis project Ga0074045, IMG submission 94442) | Bog forest soil microbial communities from Calvert Island, British Columbia, Canada - Bog Forest MetaG ECP23OM2 | ecosystem: Environmental > Terrestrial > Soil > Wetlands ... | reverse complement strand
GCACGCCGGTGGGCAGCTATCCCATCACCGTCACCGGTAATGGCGGAGGCATCCAGCAGAGCACCACGGTCACTCTAACGGTGACCGCCGCGCCGAACTTCACGATTTCGGCCTCGCCGGCTTTTCTCACTGTGGCGCAAGGCAATCAAGGGACATCTACGATTACGACCACCATCAGTGGCGGATTCAACAGCTCCATCAGTCTGTCGGATTCCGGTTTGCCTTCGGGGACGACGGTGAGCTTTAGTCCGCAGACGATACCGGCACCGGGGTCAGGCAGTTCGACCATAACGATTACGGTGGGAGCGAGCACGCCGACAGGGACCTATCCCATCACGGTGACCGGCAACGGCGGTGGCATCCAGCAAAACGCCACTGTTAGCTTAACGGTGACATCTTCAGGAGGCGGGGGTGGGGGCGGGGGCGGAAACGGGATAATCGTGTACTCCACTTCTGGAGGGGCACAAACGAATCGCTTCGTTTCATTAGGACGATTTTTCAAACAAGGCGACATTCCGGACTTTGCCCAGGCAGTGGTAGGGGGAACGGCTCTGTTGACCCAATGCGACGTAAAGAACCGCTGGGCAGATGGCTCACTGAAATTTGGGATCATCAGTTTCATTGTCCCGAATGTTTCGACCAGTGGTACACAGGTTACCTTCCAGGATCAAGCCACGGGGAACAACACGGGCTATCTTGCGCAAGCCGACATGCTAAATGCGCAATATGATTTTGACGGGGTGATGCAGCTCACGGGCACCACGAGCCCTTCCATAAGCGCCCGGTCGATGCTGCAGGCCGGCCAATTCCGTTATTGGCTGCAAGGGCCAATCGTGACGGCGGTTACCATCGAGGACCGTTCTGGGCGAAGTTTCGACGTGAACACGGACGGAGCGGCAGGCAACCCGCTGCATCCGATTTTTGAGGCATGGTTTTATCCCGGCGCAGGCTGCGTTTCGAATGGCGGCTGCGTCGAGCTAGGCATCACCCTGGAAAATGCCTGGGCATCCTCAACCGCAGCCAACTCAGCCCGCAATCAAACGTATGGCTTGACCGTAACGACGGGAAGTGCCGCGCCAGTCACACAGATAGCGCCAGGTGTCGGGAATTATCCAGCTACTCTTACGCAATGGGCCTTTACCCGATGGCATAGGGCGTTCTGGCTGGACACCGCCCCCGGCGGAATCAGCATTGACTATAACGGTGCTTACCTTACGACTACCGGAGCTTATCCGCACTATGACCTCTCATGGTACCCAAACGGGCTGACGAGCTACGCTACTGCCGAATACAACGACTACACATCCAAGAAGACGAATTACCCAACTCGATTCACCATTCCCGGATATGACAATTACTCCAGCAACGGCGGATCGGGTATGTACGACCAGGCTTTAGATGCTACAGGCGAGCCTCCCGATGGAGACTGGAAAGGGCTGTACCCAACATGGGAAACCGTGTTTCTGCTTACGGGCGATTCCAGGATGATTCAGGAAGAACTGGACAATGCCGATTTCGCAGGTCGCTTCCCGATCTGGTTTCGAGAAGCGGACAACAATGCGGGAACAGGACAGTACTTCGACTATCCCGGCACTTGTCCTCCAACCAATCCATCCTGCACACCGGGAACGGTGCCCACCCAAGGCCGTGTGGTGTCGGTCAACGCCCGTCAGACGGTAACGTTGCGACTAGACGACTGGAGGCCGGGATGCGAGAACTCCAGCGACGATATAAATGCTGGTGCTCCGCTTTCTTATGGCGGCTGGATGGACATAGACCCTAGCCACTTTCCTGACCTTGCGTATGTTCCCTATACTCTGTTCGGCAAGGAATATTACTATGAGCAGGAAATCATGGAAGCCGCCTACATGGTCGGAAACTATCCCGGTTGCCTTACACTGGCAACTCCCGGAAGCTACCACCGCCAGGGCTGGCTCGGCCTGCAAACTAATGGCTCTTTGACTCGCGCTATGGCGTGGGGGATGCGCTCGATTGCGTATGGAGCCTTCATCGGACTGGATGGCCAACCGGAAGCGCCGTACTTCAAGGACAAATTGCTCAACTCAATCGCGTTCTTAGAAGGCGCATGGGATGTACCCCAATCCATCACCGACACACCCGACCGGACAACCGCGTGGACTTTTGGCAACACAAACTGGATAACCACACAGGGCAATCAACCATCTCCACTGGGAGCAGCATTCGACTTCCAAGAAGATCAGGGAAGCGGCAGCTCATATCCGTGCACCAATCCGAGCAATAATCTCAACTGCGCGACAGTGAGCCAAGGTGCCGCCCTGTTTCAGGAATCCTACATGGGCGTCGTCCTAGGCATGATTAACCAGCTTGGGGTTACAAGCACGCAAGGACTCCTTTCGTTCCTGGGAAAGCGCCCGATTCACACTCTGATCGATCCCACGCTGAATCACTACCTGATCGGACAATATACATATCCGATGAAAAACAATCTTTGGCCGGGAGGATTAACGCTCGGTTATTGGGTTCCAACATGGGCTGCATGGCAAAGCGGATATACAGCGCTGCCTTCTAGTTTTTCGCCAAGCGACCCATGCAACTGTGTGCCATCGGGGGTAAATTCCTACGCCGAGCAATTAGGCAGTGCCACCAGTTTCTTGACCAACATCACCGTTGATGGTCTAAGCGGAGCCAACGCCTACGCCCAGTATAGGAATGTTATCTGGACGACGCAGCCTCAGCCGCGCTGGAGCATCGGGCCTTGAGTTTGATACTCTGCCGCAGTTTAACGTTGCCGGCTACAACGGACAGGACGCGTGGAATTTCTCCACCACCAGTGACTCCACGGAGCTGGGCGTGGTGTACAACCACGAACCATAGTGGAGCATTCAGCCGATGCTGTGAGAGCGAATGGTGGTGATTGGTTCTGCGAGTAGGCGGAAATCGACCAGGGGGTTTTTGCTCGAGTTACGCACATGCGTCTTAGCCAATTCTGCTCGACTGAATCGATGTCGAATGGCTCGATAGTGGTGCATATGACAAACTCGAGGTGTGAAATGGTTTTCAGGTAAAGATGGAAATAAATTTCCCAAGAGTGGAGGATGGGCCCATTTTATCCGGAAAACTAAGGGTCTTGCCTCATGGTCTTGGAGTGGCAGCTTGCTTGCCTCCAACTAGTCACATGGTATAATTGCGCCCCGGAGGCGAGATGCGGATGCGGTTAGGAGGCTGTGCCCGAAGCTTGGTGCTGGTGGGCGTGTTTTCTGGTTGGGTGTGCGGCATTTCCGCCCAAGTCCAGACGCCCTCGGCAAGCAAGGCGGTCGGATCCAGTCCTCCAGTTACTTCGACTGGCAGTAAGCCCGGACCCGGGGAATCCTCGTCCGCCGGAACGGCATCAGCTAACCCTAAGACCGCGGCGTCTGCACCGGATCCGTCTGCCGCCGACGCCAAGGTTGGCCAGAATGTTGCGCCTTCGCAAGCCCCTAAGGAAGCTGATGATGCTTATATCGTGGGGATTGCAGACAATCTGTTTATCAACGTGTGGAAAGAGCCGGATTTTACGGGGCCCGTCGTTGTGCGTCCTGACGGAATGATTACTCTGCCGGTTGTGGGCGACGTTCACGTGGTGGGCATGACAACCAAGCAGGTTCAGGACCTCTTGACTGAGAAGTTGAAGCCGATCGTGACAGAACCGCAAGTAGCAGTGATCGTGCGCGATATCAGCAGTATCCGAAGCCGTAAAGTCTATTTGGTGGGTAAGGTGAGTCGCCCCGGAACAGTTTCACTGACCGGCCACGAGACCGTTTTGCAGATACTTGCGGAGGCGGGTGGACCGACTCAATTTGCCAAGCCGCAGAAGATGTATGTTCTGCGCACAATCGGAGATCACGAGAAGCGTATTCAATTCGACTACAAGAAAGTTTTGGCGGGCTCTGAACCGGATTTGGAACTTGTCGTTGGTGACGTAATTGTTGTCCCGTGACCACGTGTTAGGAGGCCGGTATGTGCAAGAGTCTAGTACGGCGTGTTTGGATGGTCGCGCTCGTTCTGTTGTCCACTGCTGGAGTGGCTGCAAGCCAGATGTCGCCGCTTCCATTCCAGAACACTATCGCGTGGGGTGGTCCCATTCAACCACCTGATGTTGGTAGTGCGGACGCCGGCCCTCAAACCGGCACCTCTCCGGGCATCAACGGGGAAACGCCTGCTGAAACTTCGGGCGATACTCCTGCAGGAAGCACCGCCGGTGACAACACGAACGGTCCTGCTAGCAACGCCGCATCTGCCAATCCGGATAACACCATCCGACAGCTTGGAACGCCGTTTCCGCTGCAGCTTCAGCCGCAGGGCTTGAAGATCGGGCCGTTTTACGTCCCCAGCGTTTCGGATTCGTTCTTCTACGCTGTGAATAGCTCCGAAGGGCAGCCTACTCAGACCTTCGTGGGCAACTCGATTCAAGCCACTCTTGTTTACAGCAAACCGGTGAGCAAAGGCGTCTTCGCCTTCCAGGCGCGGGAACAGCTTTCGCTTTCGCAGGGGAAGTCGTATCTCAACCAGATGATTGTCGCCAGCTTCACTGAGCAACTGACCGAACGCTGGTCGCTAAGTGCGTCCGCTCAGTTTACTTACTTCCAAAACTCTATTTTGGCCAATCCGCAATACGTGCTAGGCTACCAGAACGGTCAATCTGTTCAGCACACGCTATTCGTGCCCCAGCAAGGAACTAACATTTATGACAACAACAACTTGACTGTAAGCTACAGTGTTGGTGAGAAAACCCGAATTAGCTTTAGTCCCATACTCGGGGCGACATTCCAGTACCTGGAAGGAGGTTGGAGCAATGTACATCAGTTTGGAGGTGGAGTCACGGTTTCCCGTAGCTTGACTCCCAATCTAACTGTTGGTGCATACTATTCAATGACCCATTCGGTGACTTCAGGAGCTACTTCCACCACTCCCAACTGGAACAATCAGAACCTCGGCCTAAATTTTCAAGACAACATCGGCCACTCGTGGTCGATCGCCGGTTCTATTGCCGCAAGTGGCCAACTCGCAGCGCAGGTTTGGAGGCTATCGCCAACCGGCACCTTCAGGTTAGTCAAATCGTTCAGCCAGTCGTCGATTATCGCCGCTTTTACCCGCTCAGAGGCGACCAATGTTTTCATTTCGACCGGCTATTTTCAACAGGGCGATATTTCATACAATCAGACCATTGGGAGGAAAGTGAACGTTAACGTTGGTGTTGGCGCATACCAGACGATCAACACAGGGAGTCACCAAACCGGGAGACGATTTGGGGGATCATTTAGTTACCAATGGTTGCCCCGTCTCGGCTTGAATACGAGCTACAATTTTGCGCACCAGAACGGCACACTGACGTCTACCTTTGCTCCTTTTCTTGGCAATGTGAGCTACTTGAGTGTCGGGTTGAACTGGTCGCTGGGGTCCCAATCCGGATTATAATGAATCTGTTCATGTTGCATAAGGATTCCCGACAAAAGGGAAATTCTTGCGTACACCCATTGAAGCGATGGTTCTACGGTCCTGTTGCTGCCGAGCGTAAGGAACGACTTTCTGGGCCACAGAGTTTGGAAGTAAATCTGCTTGAGAAATAAGGGGGAAATATTCTTGGCGCGACGTCTCGCCGTCGCGCAGGAGCTTAGTAAGTATGAATAGTACAGCGCCAGCGGCTAGCACTAAGGCATTTGGGGAGATGAGCGTTCAGGACTATATTGCCTTGGGGAAGCGCAGGAAGTTCTGGGTCATCTTCCCCGCATTGGCCGTGGTGATTGCCACAGCGATTACGGCTTGGAGGCTGCCTGATACCTACCGTTCCTTCGCGATCATTCTGGTGGAACCGCAAAAGGTTCCCTACAACTATTTCCAAGCGACCGCCGTGGCAGGGTGGGCGGAGCGACTTTCCGCAATTTACCAGCAGGTGATTTCTCCTTCCCGGCTCAAACGGATCATCGACACCATGGGGCTATATCCCGAGATCAGGAAGCAGGAAGGAGAACAAGAGGCCATTAGCGCTCTGCAGAAAGCAATTATTATCGAACAGATCGCTCCGATGACTTCCCAGGCAGATGCGACAAAGGTGCCCGCATTTCGTCTCGGGTACAAGAGTAAGAATCCCGCCCAGGCGGCGCAGGTGACCAATCAGATTGCCGCGATGTTTATTGAAGAAAATCTCAAGATACGTGAAGACGCGTCATACGGGACGGCTGACTTCATCGAGGGTGAGCTGCAAAAAACTGCGCAGGAACTGCAGGCGAAGGAGAAGGAATTAGACGATCTCCGCGCCCGATATGGCCAGGATCTACCCGACGCTGGGCAGTTTCAAGAGATTGGGGCCCTTCGGCAGCAGGTGCACGCTGCGGAACAGCAAATAGCCCAGGACCAGCAGCAAAAGGCGGATTTGCAATCTCTTGCGGAATCCTCAGCACCTACCGTTGACCTTGATCTCGGCGCTGGGATGTCCTCACCCGGCGGATCGCAGGCAGAGGACTTGCAGACGAAACTGAATGGGCTTCGCAGTCGCTATGGACCAAATCACCCTGACGTGCGCAAGCTGCAGGCCCAAGTAGATGAGGCCAAGGCAAAGGAAGCCGAGACGGCTGCGAAGACAGAAACACCCGCCTTGAAGGCGGCAACGCCTGTCGCGCGCAAGCGGGTCAATCCAGTGATTGAAGCGCAGCTGGAACAAGTGGACCAGGATATCGAAAAACAGACGAAGCTGGCGGCGCAACTTAAGACCGAGATCAACCACTACCTTTCACAGATGCAGGGCGTGCCAGCTGTTAAGGAAAAGATCGCCGATGTTCAGCGCGACTACGACGCTGTGCAGGGGCGTTATAGAGACCTGCTGGGCAAGAAGATGGCCGCCGAAACCGCCACCGCAATGGAAAGTCGGGAAAAGAGCGAACGATTCGTACTCCTTGATTCTGCGCCGGTACCTGACAGGCCCTACTCCCCCAATCGCCCTCTCCTGATAATGTGTGGGATACCTTTTGGCATACTCGTCGGCATCGGAGCCGCTTTAATAAGGGAAGGATTGGACGATTCCGTAAGAAATGAACGCGAAGCGGAACAAATCCTGGGCACATCTGTGCTCACCGGAGTGCCGGAAATACTAACTGTTCAACAGCTGTGGCGCAGCACCGTGAAGTTGGGCGCTGTTGCTGCCGTTACGGTTCTCGTCGCAGTTGGGCTGGGATTTGAACTTGCGAATTTGACGGCTCGGTTCCTTTAACATGTACCTATCTTACTACCGCCTGAAGGAAGAACCTTTCCGGCTGACACCCGATCCGAAGTTTCTGCAGCTCCCTGAGTCCCACCGGGATGCGCTGACGAAGCTGGCGTATGGCGTCATCGGCCGGAAGGGCTTGATGCTTCTGAGCGGTCCTATTGGCACAGGGAAGACGACAATTCTCAATAGCCTGCTGACCGTGCTGGCTCGTCGTTATCCCGCCAAGTTGCTTCCCACGGCGCTGGTTGTTAATCCGCGGCTAACCAGAGACGAGCTATTGGAATCGTTGCTGTTTGAGTTCGAGGTGCCTTGCGGAGCCACCTCCCGCCCCTCACGCCTTGCCGCGTTGCAGGGGTTGCTGTTCAACACCTTCAAGAATGGCGGAACCTGCCTTTTGATTGTGGACGAGGCTCATCTCTTGTCGAAAGATGTTCTGGAAGAGGTTCGACTCTTCATGAACACCGAATCGTATCGAGAGAAGTTGTTACAGGTAATTCTCTGCGGCCAGCCTGAACTCACACAACGGCTAGACGATCCGGAAGTGAAGGCATTGCGACAACGGATTGCGGAACGAGCAGCCTTGCGGGCACTGAGCCAAAGTGAAATGCGGATGTACATCTACGAGCGGCTCCGAATCGCTGGATTCGGGCAAGCTGTTCCATTCACCGCGTCTTCGCTTTACAAGATTTACAAGTACACCGGCGGCGTGCCGCGTCTGATAAATGTCATTTGCGACACTTGCCTCGCCATCGGATGTGAAACCAAACGGCCAGAAATCGGTGACGACATAGTGGACGAAGCTGCTGCTCGATACGAGTTGCGAGCGAGTACAGCGGCTTCAGAAGATCTTGCCGACGACGATCTGAAGCTAAAGACAAACAAGGAACTGCCGAGCGTTCAACCCTTTGGCGATTCTTTGGAGCCGGCCAAGGCCGCCAGGCGAGGGGGACCGTGAGCAAACTGTTCCACGATATGCAGGATGCCGCGAGACGCTCTGCGGAGCGGCCCGCCAGCAGTCCGGCGTTGGCGCAACTGATAGAGGAGGTTGGGACGGATGCCGAGGCGGCTAGCCAAGCGACGTCCGCGGCGCTCCAGGGCTGCCGCCGGCTTGAAATGCTTCCCCTCAAGCGTCCGTTTTTGGTGGCAGGTGACGAGACATCTTCTACTCACAGCGCGTTTGAAGCTTATCGTGCTCTTCGGACCAAGCTTGTTCGATTTCAATCAGCGGAAGGAGTGCGGTCCATAGTCGTGACCAGTGCAGAAGCAGGTGAAGGCAAGACGGTTTCTGTGCTGAATCTCGCGTTGTCGTTGGCGCAGCTTCCCAGCCAGCGCGTGCTGATTATCGATGCCGATCTCCGGACCGCTGGCCTTAGCGTGGTGACAGGCGCGGTGGAACCGCCCGGACTAGCGGAAGTCCTGGCCGGGCAAGCGACCTTTGAAACCGCGCTGGTGGCGACTAACGTGCAGAATCTCTGCATCGTCGGAGCAGGCGAAGCAAAGAAGCCGGCGGGCGATCTGTTCGCAGGCCCCAGGTTCAAAGACTTCATTGGTTGGTGCAACGAGACATTCAATATGATTCTCGTAGATTGTCCGCCGATGATTGGTTTGGCCGACTTCGAGGTCGTCAGCGCCGCCTGTGACGGTGTACTGGTCGTTGTAAGAGCACTGAGAACAAAGCGCGAGGTTCTAACGACCGTCGGGTCGTACCTGCAAGGCAAGAAATTGCTGGGGGTGCTTTTGAATGGGCAGGAACACCAGCACCACAGAGCTCACTATGGTTACTATTACTCCAAGATTGGGCGAGGACTGTAGTACCGTCAACAATGATTATGATAGCGCGGCGGCGAAGGCGGACGTTGCGCAGGCGTCAGGATGAGTGATCATGTATCCGAATCTCAAATTGCAGATATTTAAGTTGGGTATTCGACAGAACCAGATTGCCAAGGACTTGAAGTTCTGCGAAAGCCAGCTGAGCAAGATCATCCACGGGTACCGAGAACCCTCCGCCGATGAACGGCACCTGCTTGCTATGTATTTGAGAGTTGATGAGTCGTGGCTATTCGAGCGGTACGACAACATTTCTACTCCTCAGGCGGCCTTTTTCTCGGCCATGCGCGGAGAGAAAAATGGCGGGAGTTAGGACCCATGCACTCGCCGCCGACCTCAAGGTTCCAGCAGTCGCGATCAGGAACTTCGATTCTGGGATCGCACGCGAATGGGACCATTTCCTCGTTTCGAATCCGCAAGCCACCCCGTTTCATTCAACGGCATGGATGCGGGCGCTTCAGACAACCTTCAACTACGAGAATAGATCCGTCTACGCCGAGAGAACGGGCAGAATCAGCGGTGTGCTGCCCTTGTTTCTGGTTTCAAACTGGATCGTCGGACGCTGCCTGATTTCGATTCCGTTCGCGGATTACGGGGGCATTTGCGCCGAGGATGAAGAATCGGCGGATGCCTTGGTCGCGCACGCAGTTGAAATTGGCATAGCTGAGAAAGTTGATTTTCTTGAGTTGCGCCACAAGAACGGAAAGCCGCGCACGGCGTTCCATATCAGGGATCTTTATGTGTCTTTCTCGACGGAACTGGCTGCCGATCCCGAAACGCAATTCAAGCGCCTGCCTCGGGACACACGCTACATGATTCGCAAGGCCGAAAAGGCGGGGCTGGAACTCCGCTCCGGTCTCGAACTGTTGCCAGAGTTTTACGAATTATTCACTCTTAATTGGCGCCGATTTGGTACCCCAGTCTTTTCGCGACAGTGGCTGGAAACCCTCGTTCATGAATTCCAAGGGAGCGCCGACCTGACAATGGCGCACTCAAACAGGCGAGCCGTGGCAGGCGTTTTTTCTTTCGTTTTCCGTAACACATTGTTTCCGCACTATTCCGGTGCATCACCGGACGCGAACACGCTGGCGGCGAATAATTTCATTTACTGGGAGCTGATGAAGGGTGCAATCAATCAAGGGCTCCGCCACTTTGACTTCGGCCGAAGCAAGAAAGGCACCGGCGCATACCAATTTAAGGCTGGTTGGAACATGCAACTGGATCCGCTTGAGTACCAGGTATGTATGATAAGGCGGAAAAGCCAGCCAAACTTTTCTCCGGCGAACCCCAAGTTTGCATTGGCGGCCAACCTATGGAGCCACATGCCGTTGAAAGCAACCACGTGGTTGGGGCCCCACGTCGTCCGCTGGTTCCCCTAATCTTCATGGAGACTGGACGCGACCACATGCAAATACTATTTTTGGCGCACCGCATCCCGTATCCACCCGACAAGGGCGAGACGATTCGTTCGTTCCACGAGCTGCGATACTTGGCCGGTAAACACAAGGTGGATCTTTTTTGCTTTGCGGATTCAGCCTTAGGGCCCAAAGATTGGCAGTTTATTCAAGGCACGTGTCGCCATGTCTATGTGGAGGTGCTACCGAAGCCACTCAGGTTCTTGGGAATGGCCCGAAGTCTCTTGACCGGCAGGCCTCTCTCGTTCGGCTTTTTCTATTCGCGGACCTTTGAGAAGAAGGTTCGCCAGGCCTTGAGTCGATCCAAGTATGACTTGATCTTCGTGTTTTGTTCTGCAATGGGACAATATCTTCCCGATCCCGCGCCCGCGCCGGTTTTTGTTGACTTTGTTGATGCCGATTCCGAGAAATTCAGGCAATACGCTAGGATGTCCGGTTTTCCAAGAGATTGGCTGTATGCACGCGAGGCGCGGACGGTTGCCGCTGCCGAACAAGCACTGGGACGTATTGCCAGGATCTCAATTGCGTGCGCCGAGAATGAGACCAAGCAATTGCGCGGTACCGCCCCAGAGGCATTCAAGGTTGAAGTAGTCAGCAACGGTATGGAAGTCCCCGATTTCTCCGAGACCCAACTCAGTGCTCGGATTCTCGATTTACAGCCTTTTGCGGTATTCGTTGGTACCATGAGCTATTGGCCAAACTCCGATGCGGCTATCTACTTCGCGCGAGAGATATTTCCTCTGGTTCGTCGGCGTCATCCTGAGCTTAAGTTTGTCATCGTCGGGCGCGATCCCGGCCAGAGTGTTCGAAGGCTAACAGACATTCCCGGAGTCATCGTGACCGGTTGGACACCTGATGTTTACCAATACGTTCGTCACGCAGACGTTTCAGTCGCGCCATTGCGAATATCTCAGGGATATCAAACTAAAATCACAGAATCCTTGATAGTCGGGACTCCCGTGGTCACGACCAGCCGTGCGATGGCTGCAATCGGTCTGTCAGAATGTGAAGGGCTCTTTGCGGCGGACAGCTCAGAGCAGTTTGCCGATAGGATCAGTTCTTTGTTGCAAGACTTACCATTGCGGCGCGAACTTCGCGCAAGGGCTGCCGCAGTCCGCCGTCGGTTAAGCTGGGATATACCCATGCGCAAGTTGGAAGACTTATTAGCCCAGGCGGTCGACAAATCCCCCATTCCAGCACCTGAACTTGTCACGAAACACTAGTGCCATGAGAATGTCCTCCACTTCAACCCAGATAGGGAAGGGGCCAGCGGACCTGCAGTGCCTCTCCTTACCTGCATCAAACGAGGTGCATGGCGAGCCGGATGGTCTGATGCGGCCCTTACGAATCATGCATGTGGTCGATCGCCTGGATCTTGGTGGCACTGAAAAAGTGGTGATGAAGCTGGTAAGAGGCTTGGAGCCAGGATTGTTCGAGCACTATGTTTGCACCCTACGCTGCGCTTCTGCAGCAACTGGTGAATGGGCATCGGGAGTTACCGTTCTGCACGCCGGACGAGAGGGAGCGGCATTTCAGTTTAATGTCCCACGCCTCGTGCGGGTTATGAGAGCGGTTCGTCCTGCGATCGTACATTCCCGCAACTGGGGCGGGATTGAAGCGGTCGTTGCCGCGCGGATCGCACGCGTTCCCGTCGCGATACACAGCGAACACGGCTATGAACTGGCGATGTTGTCCGGTCTGCCATTCCATCGTCGCGTATTACGGCATTTTGTGTATCGGATCGCCAGTGCAGTAGCCACGGTGACCGACGAATTGTGCAGGTACCATGCAGCGCAGGCCTGGTGGAACCCCGGCGCTATCACCGTCCTGTACAACGGAGTAGACTTGCAAGAGTTCAGCCCGCAACCGCAGCTACGTGATTTCGTCCGTGAACGGCTCGGCATTCCCAAGGATGCCCTCGTAGTGGGTTCAGTAGGACGAATGGTGCCGCTAAAAGACTTCGCAACCTTATTGAAGGCGGTCGAAGTATTGGTGCCCGAAACACCCAATATCCATGTCGTATTGGTGGGCTCCGGACCTGAGGTATCTCGGCTTCAGGCCTATGTAGCCGATTCACACCACTTGGCGGAACGCGTTGTTTTCCCGGGAGCGGTGGACGATGTCGCCCATCTGCTCAATGCGATGGACATTTTCGTCCTGCCCACACTTATGGAGGGCATGTCCAACACGCTGCTGGAGGCGTTGGCAGTCGGCCTTCCCACAGTGGCGACTCGGGTGGGAGGCAATCCTGAAGTTGTCGTAGAAGGGGAGTGCGGATATCTGTTTACGCCGCAAGACGTGTCGGAATTAGTCAGCCAACTGAGGACATTGTTGCGGGATTGGCGACTGCGAGCTGATTTTGGCAGAGCGGCACGGGATCGGGCCCTGCGACACTTTAGTTTGGATCGCATGCTGCGGCGTTATCGCGATCTGTATATCGATCTGGCTATACGCCGAGGGGTAGCTCTCGCTTCAACGAAGTATGTGCGGAATTAGCGGAATCTTCGAATTCGATCAGGCCCACACCATCGAGCGGGAAGTGGTGCATAGGATGAACGAATCGCTGCGTCACCGCGGTCCGGATGACGAGGGTATCTTCGTTGACCTGGGGATTGGTTTGGGGCATCGGCGGCTAAGCATCATTGATGTTGCCGGCGGTCATCAGCCGATCAGCAACGAAGACGGTACGATCTGGGTTCTGCTGAATGGCGAGATCTATAACTTCACCGATCTTTACCAGGATCTACTTTCTCGGGGGCACAAGTTTACTACGCGGTCGGATACTGAGGTTATTGTTCACCTGTACGAGGAATACGGAGAGCAGTGCTTCGCGCGATTGCGGGGCATGTTCGCCATCGCCATTTGGGACAGCAACCAGCGCCGTTTACTGCTGGCGCGCGATCGCGTAGGGAAAAAGCCACTTTACTACTTCGCAGATCGGGATCGCTGCATTTTCGGCTCAGAACTAAAGGCGATTTTAGCTGCCGATGACCTGCCGCGTGCCATCGATCCACTGGCGGTCTGCGATTATTTTTCATTGTGCTACATCCCTGCTCCAAGGACCGTATACAAGAGTGTACGAAAGCTTCTACCCGCCCACTATCTGGTGGTGAGCGCTGCAGGTCTGCGGGAAGTCCCATACTGGAGGCTCTCCTTCGCCAATGTTCAAAACCATACTGAAGCGGAGTGGTGTGAACTCATTCGGCAGCAGCTGTGCGAAGCTACGCGTATTCGATTGATGAGCGAGGTGCCGCTGGGCGCATTCCTTAGCGGAGGGGTTGACTCCTCTTCAATCGTAGGGATGATGAGCCGATTGATGGATCGTCCGGTGACGACCTGCTCGATCGGCTTCAGTAAGCAGGAGTACGACGAATCGGAGTTCGCGCGTGAAGTCGCCACGAGATTTAACTCTGATCACCACGAGGATATAGTCGAGGTCGAAGCTCTGGATGTGCTCGATAAGCTCGCATGGCACTACGATGAGCCGTTCGCTGATTCAAGTGCTGTGCCGACCTACTACGTTTCCAAGATTGCTCGCCAGCAGGTCACGGTGGCCTTGGGAGGTGACGGCGGAGACGAAAACTTTGCCGGCTATCGTCGCTATGTCTTTGACCAGATGGAGAACCGGATGCGCAGCTTCGTGCCCGCATCGGTACGACGCAATGTTTTC
>Ga0074045_10003502_pt1 | contig 14136 bp, 20 predicted proteins | sample BogForMeECP23OM2_FD_94442 | JGI IMG/M metagenome (GOLD analysis project Ga0074045, IMG submission 94442) | Bog forest soil microbial communities from Calvert Island, British Columbia, Canada - Bog Forest MetaG ECP23OM2 | ecosystem: Environmental > Terrestrial > Soil > Wetlands ... | reverse complement strand
TGGCCGTGACAGCCCCGTTAGTTGTACAGGTTGCCGTAACCTGTATATTTCCGCTCGCGGGAATGGTGATCGAAGCCGGTAAATCCCAAACGGTGCCTAAATTCTGATTGTCGCCAACAGAACCATTGTTGATTGCTGAGAAGGCCGTACCCGTAATCGTTACAACAGCCGTCGAAAATGTGGCGGCTTGCCTTACCGTACCACTCAATGCACAGATATTATCCAGCATTGGCCCGGTAGTCGTGATAATGCCCCAGGAATTGTAAATAACGCCGATCATTTGAGACAGATCGAAATAAGCCTGAGCTGTGGCAGCCAACCATTGCCCGTCTAAATCGTCCGCTTCGATAGAAACGTCATTGCCATATATGCTTTGATACGATTGTTGATAACCTAACAAAACGTCATTATAAGACGGGAGCGTTATTCCAGCGGCGCTAATTGTGGGGATTGGAATAGGCGAACCGCTCATGCTGGCAAACTCGTGCTTATTGATGTTGAACCAAAGGTTGTATCAATATTAGCGTTAATATCAAAACTTCTAGCCGTTGCATTTATAGAGCTGGAATAGCTCGTGATTTCATTCACGTTATCGGTTGTCAAAATTATATTTTTTATGACTAAATCCCTAGCTAACGGATTTGCGTATCCAAAAATCTGTGTAAACCACGGCGTTACCGCAGTCGTGTCTAAATACCATTCACCGGCAATTAGCTTCAAACGCGTGACAACTTTTTGCCCTACGCCGCTTGCAGAATTAATGTAAAAATTGTTTAGCCCTTGCCCAAAAGTCATATCACCAACGGACGAAAGCCTGCGTACTTTCACGATCTTACTACGTCCCCGGCGTCGGTGGCGTGTTATTGGCCGTATGCTTATGACCTTGCAAGGTCACGCTATCGGATGTTCCGAAGCCTGCCGTTATGTTTCCTGTAGAAGTGACCGGCGCGTTGAATGCAATGCTAGAAGCTGTCATAACAATGCCGCCCGCGTCGCTAAAAGCTATTTTCGTGTTACCCGAAGAGGTGCGAAACTCTGCGGCGCTTGGGTTAATATTGTTCGGTACATTTGGAAGACTTCGAACGCCGGGGAAAAATATCCCGTCCGTTAGATCATGGTTGCGAATGTCGAGCTGCGATTGAACGCCGCCGCTTTGCCACCATGCGTCAATGCACCTGTCCGCAAATACAAGTAAGCCCTCATCACCGGCCGCAATCGGAAAAGTGAAAATATAGTTTTTATTTCCTGGAAAACAGACTAAAGCTTTGGGTATAACAGGTGAAGGGTTTATGTCAGTCCAGTTATTATTTTTATCCCTATTTTGCATGCGGATAGCGAGCTGCACTTGCGCGGTGCAATCTTGCGCGTTGAAAGACTGCACAATACCGGGCATCGCGCACCAAGTCTGCAACAGCGCCGTGTCGATCATTTGTTGGATATAGGAATAAATATTTACGTAGCGCTCGCGTCTATCCATAACTTTGCACTAAATTATTTGATTGATCGATAGCTAAGCAAACAAGATCGCTATACCAAGGATTTTTTCTTATACCGCCGGAGTGCTCGACTACTACCACGGTATATAATCCCGTGGGCTGTTCAGTAGCAAAAAGCGTATTGCTTTTATAACTAGGAAAACCAGCACTAAAGTTGTTCGCTTGGGCTTGTGTAATTTCGTTATTGTTCAATTTAACCGTGTTGCCTATTTTTATTAACGGATTTAAAAGCGTCCTTACGGTTATTCCTTGTTCTGTCACTTCGGGTACGCCGACTTGCCCCGTAGTTGAATTTATTACGATGGCCTCCCCTGGCAAATAACCCGTGAGCGGGGCGGCTTTTAAAACCCCGTTCTCAACCCACCATGTCGCGCCAGCCTTATCGGCTAAAGTGCTGGCGTTTGCCATAGCAGTTCCAAATTGCACCTTTCCACGCGGTAAAATGCCGCCAGTGGGGGCTAATGCGGTTTGAACGCTTGGATCACTTGAAACACCGTTAGCCTGCGCCGTTTGAACAAGGCCCTTAACCGCCGCGCTCATTGGCTGATTAGGCGCGATCACGTTGTTTATAAAACCATAACTATGAAATAAATCGGCCTCAAAAGCCATGATGTCAATGTAACGCGTAACATTTTCAAGTTTGCCGGACTTAACTTGCGCTATATTTCCAGAAAATATAACGCCGTAATTGCCGTTCTGATAACCAGCTTGTAAAGATACTTGAGAATATTCCGTTTGAATGCTTTTAATGGTAGAAGGCTGCGGATTGAAAATACGAATAGTTGCGGTATTCGGCGCGGTAAAGTCGCCAGCACGAACAACGAATTCAACTTCTAGCTGCGATAAGTCTAGAGCTTGATTAGCGTTTCCAACAATCAAACCAAGTTTACGTAAAAATTGGTTATTTGCCACGATTTAGCTGCTAGCAACAACGAATAATAAAAAACCAGTTTTGCCTAAGTCATCCAAGCCTATTGGTAATAATGGATTGGGTACATTTTGGGCTACAAGCGCGCCGCCGATGCCTAAATACGTGTATTGCTTCAATAAATTAACCCCTGCAACCATGGGAATACCATTTAAAATCGGATCATCATTTACGTCATCAATATCTAAATACCACAAATTAGCTAACGCGTTCCATCGAACCGTTAAAGAGTACGTAACCCCTAACAGACTGGTTTGGATATTCTGATTAACATTGTTCAAGGGAATGGTGTAAATGAGCATTAAAATTATGAAGCACTTATTGAGGAACACCCGTTGCACGAAATAAAGCAGGGTTATTTATGTTATTGGCTGGTGATATTTGTTGCGTGCCTTGCTGAACAGGCGAAGCATTAACAGCCGGATCACTTTGATTTGCTGATGACGAATTGGTCGCCGCAGGCTGCACACTCGCGGTTGAAGTATTCACTAAAATAAGCTGCATACAAAGCATTTCTAAAATCAAAGCGTTTTCAGTCTGCTCATTAGTCAACTCATTTATATATTGAATGAGCATATTGTTCAAAGTCCGTTTTCCGGTAGTTACAGAAAACGGTTGAGCATTTTGCTGAAGCGTCAAAAAATTATTATATACAGTCTGCACATAATTAGAATCACCTTGCGCCTGTGAATTAGAATTGGAAAAACCCACGGTTAAAACAACGGTTATAGGATTTTTATACGCATGGTCATTAATAACGGAACCAATTTCAATAGGGTGTTTCGTGATGACCATTTCATCGCGATGCCGTTCTGATATGGTTATATCTGCAATAAACGGCCCTATATTTCGCGCACGGATTAACCCCAAAGAAGATGAAGCGTTAAAACCGGATTGAAAAGGAAATGCTGCCGTTAGATCGGCAACCACACCGCCTAAGATAGCCATGAATTACCTAAAATTGGCCCCACGCACCGCTTGGCGCAATTGTTCATCCCATTTATCACGGCCTAATAAACTCCCCGCGTCGCGCCATACGCCTGCATCCGCGTTACCGGTAATGTTGACAGTTACGTTGTGATCTACGTCGAAATTCTGGGTATTCCCACCCGAAGGTGGAGAACTCCCAAAATTTTGCGCGTACCAAGCTTGGTATTTATCGGCGCCGCGAGCACCCACGTTATTCGGGTAAAAGAAGGTCTCGCCACCGGCTGAAAACGTTGGGGCGTATAGGCCCACGCGGCTCGCTGCGAAGGCGCCGGAAGCGTTATCCGTGGCGCCACGGCTTACATTAGAGCCGCCTAAGACTTTGTTCAGATTGCCCGTCATCATTGCCAAAATGCTGGCGTTTTGCAGGGCTGCCGGGTTATAGCCCGCGTAATAACCGCCTTCCCCCGTTGTCCGCGCCTCAAAGCCTAAAGTCGTGCCCATCATACTCGCGCGGTTCATCACGCTTTCAAGCACGCCCTGATTTGCAACAGGATTTAAATTTTCACCGGCCGAAATGGCTAGCAATTTATCGCGAAGCGTTGGATTACCCGACAATTCTTTCGCAAATCTGGACCTATCCAACCCACCGGGGCTAACAGGCTGGCTTTCTGTCCCGCTGCCACCCCAGCCCGGAAAAGGCCCTGCACCGCCAACAAAGTTCAGCCATTGCAGCGCTCGCGCACCGTATCCGCTTTGCATCACCGTGGCCGCGCCTTTTAAAACCGGCGTGCCGATGTTTTCCGCGAGCCACGCGCCTATCTTAGTCGCCTGGATATCTAAAATATCGATTACGGTGTTTAAAGCCCGGTTGAACTCGACAAAAGACTTGCTTGACTTATCGGTGTTTAGGCCAAATTCTTTTAAGCGTTCGTTATGCACGCGATATTGTTCGTTAAGCTCATCAATATTAACCCACATTTGCCGAAATTCGTGCTCGCCTATGCCTAATTGCTCGGCGAATTGGGAAGCAATGAAATAGCCATTCTCGCCAAATCGGCCTTTGAATTGATTAACAAGCCCTAACGTTTCGGCTGAACCTACGGCGCCGCCGCGATAGCCCGGCAAGAAACGGCTTAGAAGACCGGCTAGGCCGGGATTTGTTCTGACTGCGGCGCCCATGCTTTCGACGGCACCGAGGCTTTGCGATGCTGATAAACCGATCTGTGAACCGGCGAAAGCAAAGTTGAATAGCCCGGCGGTGCCCGGTTGGCCTAGCCGCCTATTCATATAGTATAATTCTTCGCCGAAGGCCGCAACACTCGTTATAGCCCGCGCAGCGCCCGCCGCGATATTAAGAAATAAGCGCTCCAAATTGAACATTGACGCTATATTCATCGGCGTCAACTTATTTAGCTGCGTCAGTTTTCCGATGATGCCTGTTAAGCCTTGATCGTAGTCGATAGCAGCTTTTTGAGTGCTCGAAAATACGTTTTGGGTAGTGGTTAAAATAGTATTCAACTTAGCTTGCGCTTCTTGCGCCTGCTTCATGCCCTCGTCTCTGTATCGGGTCAAAATATCAACGACAAACTTTTGACCGAAATTCCCTGTATCTGCCATTTATTCTTTGGTTTTGTGAAATTCCTTGATCCTGATTTGATTCTCAAGATCGATTAAATTGGCGTCAGAAATTTTAATAAGATCAATTAAATCCAATGTGCCATTTTTTAAATCAACATAACTTACGTATCGGGCAATTACTAGGTCTAAAATCCAGCCGTCTTTACCCGGCGTGCGCACCAAATCTATGTCGGGGTGCTCTCGATTTGACTTGAATCCTGTATAGTAAAAAAATCGGCTAACTTATTAACCTCGATTACTCGCCAAACCAAAGTCAACATATCGGTTAAATCAATATCTTGAAACAGCATTTGACCGTTTTTATAAACGGGTTGCCAACTAGTTTTTACGTGCCTAAAAATTGAGGTCAAAGAAAGCTGGAATATTTCCCTCAAATCGTCTTTCGACATATTGGCAGCGAACGCAGCGAAAAACTTAGCGAAATTCTGCGTAATAAGCTCTTTATCCTTTTGCTCGCCAACAGTGGCCAACACCATAGAGAGCTTCGAAACCAATGTTAATTGGTCAAAAACGTTTATCTTACGTATTTGGTAGGTTTTACCCTGTAATTCAAATGTTTGCACATCGGTAGTCGTCATTTTGCTGGATTTCCGATACAAAAAACAAAACCGCCCTTAGCTGCCAGCCAAAAGCGGTTTACTAACTCAAACATAAAAAGGCATTGCTGGCGTACCTTCTTATGTGTTATTTAGCGCGTCCCAAAAGGGGCAGTCTTAAAGAACTGATAAATCGGGAATTCCGATCCCTAGCAATTCATCCAAGCTCCCGCATAAGAAAGACCATTCGTTCATAGTCGCGTCTTCCGCGTACGTGATAACAGGCTGGCGAGAAAACGCTACAGCCGCCGCAGAAAGCACGTCCCCTTGTAGAATATCACGAACGCTTATTGCATTCTGGCCCCAAAGCGCGGGGCTGAGCCGTTGTACGCCATACACCACGGATAAGTAATTATTAGTAGGGCTCGTTTTTAAAAGCCGTACCATGACCCGTGCTGCGTTAGACGCACGCAAGCTGTGCATCGGCGTTCCATCGGAGCCAATGTCTAACTTGCTCTTATCGTCTAACATTTCAACCGTTAGACCTTCTTTGGCAGTCCCGGCGCCGTATCCCAAAGAAATGGCATCGCCGTTATTGTCAGTAAACGTTGCCGTTATATCAAGAAACGAATAGGTAGTTGCCATTCCAAAAACCCTTAAGTGGTAATATTTATTTGGACGCTGGCGGTATTAATAGCACCAGCTAATACCGCTGCAACCTGGAAAGGCACGGATTGCCGGTTTGCGCGCTGCGTGGGGTTTTGGTTCGCAACACTCGGTTGGTACACATACCAGCCCTTTGGCAAAAATTGGCCGTTTGCTAAATTGCCAAAGCTATTCCCGTCCCAAGTATTCGGGCCGAGATAACCGTTTGTGACAAATTGCTGCAACGCCCGCACTATCTGGCCTTCTAAAATCCCTTGGCCAGTATCGGTTTGTGGAATTTTAGTGGAAGTCGTGAATAGCGCGTTAAAAATATTAGTTTGTATTTGACCGGCGAGCGCCGCCGCGCCTATTACCGTATCGATATAATTACCAGAAGGACAAATGCCGTATTGAATAATCGGCGTACCGGCTAAAGTAGTACCAATATTATACGACACGTAAGCATTACAGTTGAAGTTTTTGAGCGCCAAAGCCTGAGGCGCGCTAATATTTTCAGGCGTTATTCCCGGCTCCTGCTTATACATCAAATCTATAGCAGTATTACTAGCGGTCCAATCTGTTGTTAAAATACGCCCTAGCAAACTGACGACAGCATATAAAGACGTTGATGAATACTGAATACAGCTCCAATTGTACGCTAACTGTAACAGCTCGTATGCAAGATTGGTCGTATTGCTTCCCACGAGCGTATTCGCATCTTGCGTAGGAATGCCTTGAAAATGCCGCCCGGCTGTAGCCTCGATATAACCGGCGATTGCCAAATAATCAGCGGCCACTGCACTCGCTACATGCAGGCCAAACCACATTGTAGGCCAATTCGTATCGAATAGTGTTACGGCAGCTAGCGCGGTTTCCGCTGCGAGCCCGTTGGCCGTATAAGCGCCCGCTGCTGCGGTGCCGCCCATAAGAGTTGAAATATCCGTTCCAACGGCCACGTCCGTAGTAGCAAATGAAATTGTTGAGCTTGTGCCGGTCGTGGGGCTCGTAATGATAAAATTGTTATATACGGCGTTCCAAACGCACGTAGTGCCCGCAATAGCCGCGTTAAGCGCAGTTTGAAGAACGCTTGCCACGCCATTCATTACACTGCCCGAACTAATACCCGTAAAATTTAGGCTCGTAAAAACTTCGGCCGTGCCGTTGATAGTCATTTTAAAACTACCATTGGAAATAGCCGACCAAACAGCATACGCTTGGTTAGCCGCATAAATCGTGCCGCCTATGAGCTGCCCGGCGCTAGCAGCTTGAACCCATCGGCCGATGAAAAGTTGATTGGGCGTGGGTGACTGACCAAACCATGCCTGCGCCGCCGCGTATTCCGGCGTATTGCTGGCAAAATCTGCGGCAACTCCCGTAAAAGTCGTATATTCCCTAAACCGCTCCGTTACGTCAATTACGGTGCTAGGCCCAAGGATGAGCATAGACTGAAAACTTTCAGTAGGCACGGGTTGCGCCGCTAAATTCAAGCCGATAGTAATTAAGCTGTTGATTGATAGCGTTGCGGGAGACGGCATGTATTAACCTTGGGTTTTAACAGTTTCCGTAATGGATAAATTACCAGCATAAACCGTGAATTGTACGGAAGCGACGTTCAATACCGCGTAATTACGCACAGAGTTACGCTTCAAATAAAAAGTAAATCTTTCCCTGTATTGCCACCGCTGTTTGAACACTATAGGTATCACTTCAATACTGCCAATTCCACGCAAATTAAAATTTTCTGGAATTAAAAATTCTCGATTTTGCGGAATTGCCAAATTGTCTCTAAGCAACGTGGCGTAATAAGAAGCTAAACCGTTGGTTCCTAAATCAAAAAAATCACACTTAATGGCCCATAATTCATGCCGTTGTAATTGATCGAAACCGTTACCGCTCGCGTCGGTATTGTGGCCGATAAAAGGAAATATGTCCGCGTCAATTTTTTCGTAATTGAATTGACACCAAGCGTCGCCTGCCGCTGGAATATTAGGCGGTTCCGGTTGATTGCCCGGAATAACGAAATTAGGCGCCAAACCAGTTAAAGCAACAATAGCAGGCTGCAAAAACTGATTTAGCGCTTGCCCTTCAATAGGGGAGGCTAACGAAGCTAACGGAGTTAGAAAACCACCCGTTGAGCTATCCGTCATCACCAAGCCCGAAGGGTATAGATATCACCAGCCACGCCCGCGACATTAAGCTGTTGAGTAGTCAACGGAAAATTTTCAGGCGGAAACATACCGCCAAACGGCGCCACAACCCAAGAACTAGACAGCGGGCTGTTACCAATTTCATTGATAGTCATTGGACTTCCGCCGTTATTTTGGAATAACCAGCCTGAGCGCGTGGAACTCGCGGCCAATAATGCTTGTGACTGGCCTGTTGTAGTAATGGACCCGGAATAATCAACTACGGCCTCTTGGCCTTTAACCACAACAGTTTGTTGATTGCCTTGGCCGTCTTGAACGATTAATAACATAATGGAATGTTTGCTGAGTTGGAATTCAAATTAAATACAAAACCAAAATTGGAGCCCGTGGGGCCTTGCGTACTAGCTATCGTCCAGTCAAACGAAGAACAATCGGCTGAAACAAAGCCCGCGCCGTATTGGCTATAATCCGAGAGTTCCCCAACGATGTAATAACTGCCCTTCCAAAAGATCAAATCAGCCTGATAGGCTTGTTCTGTACTGTCCTTAGAAGGCCCAATTAGCTTAAAATTGGTTATAACCTTGATTGTTTTTTCTTGCGCGCTAAAAGCTTGTTCGCGTATAAGAGAGTTTCTGCCAGTCGGCGAAACTTGTCCAATTGCGCTAAACGTTTGGGGCGTTAAAATCGATTGCCCGAAGGGGTTAACATTTTCTCGGCGCCTTACGACTTTAAATCTTTCGCCCGCTATTTCAGGGTCAAGCAAGATCGAAGTTAAATCGATGTAGGGCATAGATTTAACGGCCTCTTAGCGCGAAAGTGAACGAATTCAGGAATTGCGCGGTGACTTTTAAAGGAGTTGTCCCGTAATCGATGCGGCGCTTTGTCTTAGTGACCCACTTCCGCAGCGTGCTCGCAGCGAGCGGTGGCGGAATACTGTTCAGTATTCTATTTTTGACGCGCACAACCAAAAATACGCCAAGAGAACTTAGGGTTTTATCAACGCCTTCCTCGTCGCCTTGAATAGCATAGCTAGCCGCGAGCATTAAGGATTCTTGAATTTCTTCCTGATTATCGTTTAGCGTTGGAAATAAAATTGGCCGAGCGGGGATGCCAACTTCTGGCGCACCAAATTCATGAATAAAACCCAACGCAGAATTATCGATATATTTGTTTTTTCGTTCCTCGTCTTTCACTATACCGATTAAAAGCGATTTTTTCGATAAAGCGATTAACGCGGCTTCTACTTTCTTCAGATCGAGGCCAAACTGCGTGGATTTGGCCTCGAAATCAAGCATTTTTAGCCTTCAGCTTTAGGCGGGGCTTTCGCGGTTACCACGATAGGCTGCACCGTAGTTCTGTGCGTACTGACTTGATAGCTATTGGACTCAGCCAAATGCCCGTCAGAGTCAACGGATATGATTGGATCACCTAGCAATCCGTCAATGGCGCTCGCGACAAAGGACTTGACGGCAACCGGCGCGTGTTGCTTCGCTAATTCCGCCAGCGCGGCCTCTTTATTCTCGGCGACATACTTGAACGCCCACGACATGAATTTAATCCTTTATATCCATTGACCCACACCCCAAAGCGGCGGACCGCTCCAAGCTTGCCCAACCCCAAAGACAGGGAAAGGACCGAAATTGGCACCAAAGCCGTTGCCGTTAACAACCATGCCACCGGCGCCAGCTAGCTTATAGAGATTGATAAAACGCGTGCCATATATCGTTAGATTATATTGACCGTCATCAGCATCAACACCGGCGCCAACATCGTAAGAAACAGAGATTGGCCCGGCGTGTTTGGACGAAATAGGGCCGGTTGTCCGCCCCGGAACGGCGTTATTCTGAGATGCCGCAAGCGCCTGTTGCTCTAGCACCAAATTATGCGCGGTAAATAGCTCAACCGCGATATCGTAAAGAGTTGCTGGCGGATTGCTTGGCGTCGCAGGCGAACCGCCCAACAAGCACGGATTGATTAGAAGATTGGCAAAGTTGATCCAATAAGCTATACTGCTATTAGTATAAATTACGGAACTTGCAAACTCTTCATAATCAAAACGAAAACTTGCGGGCGTCACAGACATGGGCGGGTTACTCTTTGTAAATAGCGAACGGTGAGCTTTTCATTTCGCTAGCCGTCCAGCACTCTTGCCAGTCGAAACCGCCGTTTGGATTGGCATCGCCGAAGGGATCATTCGGAAATTTTCGCGGAAAACCCGGATGCGCAGCAGCATCCATAGGCTTAGGATATTCCGCTTCAGAAGCGCGCTTCTCTTCTTTCATGTTGACTAACCCCATACCCGCGTCGCGGTGTTTATCTTCAATTTCCGGTCCGGTTACGCCTTTAACTTCATGATGATGCGCATCCCCATAAGTCTTTAGGCCTTCCGAACCCTCATCCCCATAAGTCTTTAGGCCTTCGGGACTACCATTCATTTCGTCAACCCCTGAAATTTTACCAGCGTTTTTACTGGCGTAAAAAACCTGTTCGCCCTTTTTCTCGCCGTATTCAGCGGTCATGGCGGATTTAATTTTTTCGCCTTTTTCAGTCAACGGCATTTTTTAGCCCTTGTTTTTACCGGCCAAATTTTTAATCGGCGAAGAAGCAGGCGCCTCTTTGGCGACTTCCGGCGCGGCGGGCGCGGCTAATACCGGGGACGCCGGATGTTCATAAGCTTTGCCGCCGTTGGATTCCATATACCAGTGTTCCGCCAGTTCCACGGGGCAATTGAAAACCCCGATAGGAATAACAACGCGCTTGAAATCGGGTAACGTGATGATGAAAGACTTCGGAGAAATCATCAACACAACATCAGTAGGATACGCCCTCAATTCCGGAATTTTTGGCTGAGACTCGTGTAAAGCTCCGTTTCGCAGCTTAATCCTACCATTTTCACGGTCAAGATTAGCGTTAAATTTGGCCTTAAAAGCGATATAAGTTGCCAAATCCATGACATCCGAAGGAATGTAAGCCCTTCGGTCATCGGGCTGAACAACTTTGACTTCGGTTCCGAACACTGTGATTATCCTTGCTGGTAGGGTATTTATATTTGGAAGCGGGGAGCGGATTTGAACCGCTGGCCTCCAGCTTATGAGGCTGGCGAGCTACCGGGCTGCTCTACCCCGCAAAAGAGGCTAGAGGCCGTCGAAATAGCCGATTGTTTCAGGATAAACCAATTCAACCGCGCCCAACTTCATGAAGTACACGCATTTGTGCCACATGCCGTCATAAGTAACCGGCGTGCGGCCTAAGCCGGTCATCGGGAAACGCACAAGGTTTTTCATTTTGGTGTAAGCGACCATGCGGTCAACGGTGCCAACGGTGCCAACGGTGCCTCCGCTACCGGAGCCTAAACACCATTTTGTAGGATAGATGCGCAGCGGCTTCGCGCCCTGCTCAACGGTCAAGTTGTTCTTGAGCAAGTACGTCAAAATCGACTGATTACCAGCCAACGAAATAAGCTGCGTTGAGATGTATGAAAACTGCGCGGGCGGAATGAGCAGATGCGAAGGCATCCAAGCCCAACCGGAATTAGCCCAAACAGTGTTAAGCGCGAAATTAACATCGTTTAGAATTTCGTTGGGCGTTTTCTGCGACCATGTACTTAAGCCAGAAACACCGGCCGGAAGAGAATTAGGCGTAACAAGGCTGTTATTGATTAAGCCGGTATCGGCAAAACCCGTATCGCCGATATTGACTTGCTCATCGATATCCATTTGATGCTTATAGCGCATCAAATCGTATTGCTGGCTATCAATCGGACGGCCGAGCCGCGCGGACGATTCAAGTTCGAAAATGGTATACTTAACTTCAAAACCCCAGGGCCGTAACGGATGAGGAATTTTGGCTAAGTCAACGCTGCCGGATGTAACTTGAGTTGTTTCGCGGGTAAGCCACGCCTTGCCGTTGCCGATCCCTTGGCCCGTACCCAATCCGCCAGCTGAGCCGAAATTAGTTAGCGTAAACGAACTGGCGTCATCGCCGATTGAAACATCTTCGCGTAGATCAATATCGCGGGACCAAAACACAGCCGCAAGCGGCTCGTGAGCGGTTAAATCTAAACGCTCCAGCTCACCGACATAAAAGGCGCCCGTACTGTCAACGGTTGCCCATTTCCCGTCTTTTATTTTTGCTAGGGCGTCATGCGTTTTATACGCGTGATCGAAGGGCCGCCCTAGCATATTTCCTTGCGCGTCGTGAGTGGCAACTCGCGTGTCGTAAGTCAGCATATCACGAGTTTTGCCGCGCGTTACGCGCCGAATAGAAGGCTTAGACGGCGCAATAAATTTATTCGTATCGACTAAGAGCATTTCTTATTTTCCTATTAAGCCAACTAAGCCTTAATTATTAGACGTTAAATCTTAGCTCAGCGATACCGCTGGCGTCGGGCGGGGATGCGTAAGTTATTTTATCCCACGTGACCGCAAAACCATTGCTGCCCGGCGTAGAGGCTTCCCAACCGCTTTGAACATGCGGCGGGCTGCTTGCAGCATCCCAAACAAACGCCTGCGAGCCATTCGACGGCGTACCGTTGACGGAAACCATAATAAAGCCACATAGCAGCACGTCTACAGCGCCATCCGGAAGCTGATTTCCGCCGAAAGGCGGAGTTTGGCCCGTACCCGCGTAGTTATTTGTCGGCGCGGTAACGCCTAGGAATGGATAGGGGCGAACGATTACGCCGAAAACGTCCGTGGGCGTAGTGCTGTCGCTTGCGATATAAGACCTAACCGCGTTGCTCGCAGGGTTAATATTAACGGCCTGCCCAAAAAACGTGGGGGGATTCGTCGGGTCTTTCAGAAAAGGCACAATGTTTGCCGGATGAGACCTATTTACCGCGCCAGCGAAACCAGCGCCCATGCGGAAAGGAAATGCAACGTCACGGGTTTTCACCGAAAAAGACTGATAAGGCAACTTATCAAAGTTCTTCTTTCGAACTAAAAGCCCATTTTTAACAACAAAAGCAGAATTTTTCATTGTAACTTAATTCCTCTAAACAAACGCGCTTGTTGAATTACTCTGAGCTTTTGCCGTTGTAAGGCTGACTATCCCAATGCTTCGCAGCCCATGCGTTATGCGCAACTGGATCACTGATGATGGGATTAGCAATTTTGATAAGGCCGAAGCCCCCGCCCACTCCGCTATCGGCCGCTTTATGCGTGTTATTCAAGCGCTTCGCAACGATTGCGCAATCCCTAAACAACTGGCGAGCGGCGCCGCATGACATGCCGACGAAATCAGGAGTTTGGCCCCGATTTAGGTCAAGGATAAGCTGCCGTCCAGCGGCGTCAGTAAAATACTGCGTTAAGGCGCTTTTCCTGAAATCGCATAAAGCTTTTGTAGTGGCAATGGGTGATGCGTCGCGCGTAAACTGTGGCTTAGCGATGCCTGGAACCAAACATTCTGCCAAAGCCACAGTTTCTTTCCAAGAATCCTCTAAGAAACCGCTATCCTTAGATTTTCTGGCGCGGTCTTTATTTTTATCGCCAGCTTCAGCTTCAACTTCTTCTTCCTCGTCGCGCCTGCGCTTCTTATCAGTAAAGTGCGCGTCATCATCATCGCGGCGCCGGTCGCGCGAACGATCATCGTCATCATCGCGGCGCCGGTCGCGCGAACGATCATCGTCATCATCATCGCGGCGGCGGCGAGCGTCCCTACGATCCCGCGAACGCCGGTCATCATCGTCATCGCGGCGCCGGTCGCGCGTATCATCGTCATCGTCATCGCGGCGCCGGTCGCGCGAACGATCATCGTCATCATCATCGCGGCGGCGGCGAGCGTCCCTACGATCCCGCGAACGCCGGTCATCATCGTCA
>Ga0074045_10003501_pt1 | contig 14138 bp, 13 predicted proteins | sample BogForMeECP23OM2_FD_94442 | JGI IMG/M metagenome (GOLD analysis project Ga0074045, IMG submission 94442) | Bog forest soil microbial communities from Calvert Island, British Columbia, Canada - Bog Forest MetaG ECP23OM2 | ecosystem: Environmental > Terrestrial > Soil > Wetlands ... | reverse complement strand
CTGCCAGGCCGCGAGCGCCTCGGTCTGGTACGGCCTGGGCTCGCGGTGCACCCGTGCGCCCGCGTCGAGCTGTTCGTAGCCGCGCGCGTGATCGGTGTACGCGACGCGGGCCGCCACCAGGGAGCGGATCACGGCCGCGTAAGACAGCGCCGCCGCGCGGTGGCAGGCGCTGCGGGCGTCCCATTCGCACCCGGGGGGCACCCCCAGCGCCTCGGGCCAGCCGCGCACCTCGAGCGTTCCGGCCAAAAACGATACCGTGACCACCCCAGCGAAGCCTTCGCACCAGCAGACCATTGCGCCCCCGCGAGGCGCGGCGATCGCGGGCGTGATTTTCTCGGTGTTGATGATCGTCGGACTAGGACTCGGCCGCCTCGCCATTCCAACTGATCTGACGCATCCTGGCACTTGGCTGACCGAGCCCGACCGCCGGGATGCGGTACGGCTTGCGCTGGATTTGGTGCCGTTTGCTGGGATCGCATTTCTGTGGTTCATGGGCGTCCTCCGCGACCGCTTGGGAGAGCTTGAAGATAAATTTTTTGCGACGGTATTTCTCGGCAGCGGTTTGCTGTTTGTGGCGTGCCTTTTCGCCGCGGCGGCGTTGTTGGGCGCGCTGATCGGGGCTGTCGCCGCCGGCAATATCCATTCATCCGACAGCGAAACCTACTATATCGGCCGTCGCACAATCGACGCACTCATGAACTTGTTCGCGATGAAGATGGCGGGGGTCTTCATGGTCTCGACCTGCACCATCGGGTTGCGCAGCGCCATTCTCCCGCGTTGGGTGGCCTATACTGGTTACGCTTGCGCCGTGGTGCTGTTGGTCATAATTGCGAACTGGAAATGGATCGTGCTGGTCTTCCCACTTTGGATGCTGCTGCTCAGCATTCAGATGTTGCTGGCGGAGTTTCGCTCCAGGCTTGCCCAGACCGCCGCTTCATGACATTTCCGGGCCGACGAATAAACCACGAACGTCCGAAGCCCGTCTATGAAAACCACGGGCCGAGCGATCATTCCAAGCACTCGGTCGCGTTGTCTTTCCACTACTTCCACAGTCTTGGCACCGGACCTAAGGCGTCAGAGATGATCAAGGAGGGCCGTTCGTTGAAGAAAGGTCTTTGTTTGCTTGCGGTCGCGATGCTGGGCGCTGGCCTCGTGGCCCCCGCCTACTCGCAAAACGCCAGTTCCGTGGCTGCTCCGGTTCAAGCCGGGACCGGGGAGGTCCGTGTGGCCGCGTTCCTCGCGCCACCGAGCGTTATGCAGCAGAACGGCTCCCTGACCGGATTCAGCGTCGATCTTTGGAGCGCTATCGCCGCGCGACTGAAGCTAAAGACGAGCTATCAGATCATGCCCGATGTGAGCCATCTGGAAGAAGCGATGCGATCCAAAAGCGCCGACCTCACCCTCAGTCTCTTTATAACGTCGGCGCGGGACGAGGATTTCGATTTTTCGATCCCGACATTGCAAGCCGGCTTGCAAATTATGGTGCGGGACACCGGCGAGAAAGCGCAGACCGCGAGCCCGCTGTGGGACATGCTGCGTCTGATATTTTCACAAACGACCGCAGAGTGGCTCGGCATGGCCCTCTTGCTCGTCCTGATCCCGGCTCATCTGATATGGCTGCTCGAACGAAATCATCCGGACGGCATCATTGCGAACCGGAGCTACTTCCCCGGCATCTTTCAGGCAATCTATTGGGCGGTATCGACGTTAACGACCCAGTCGGAGAGCATGCCGCGCCAATGGCTGGCGCGGGGATTTTCAATCTTCTGGATGTTCGCCGGAGTGGTTTTCGTTGCATTCTATACCGCCCAGCTAACCACCACCCTGACCGTCGAACAGATTCGCGGCGCCATCGAGGGACCGGGCGATTTGCCGGGTAAGCAGGTCGCCACCATAACGCGCACCACCGCCGCCGACTATCTTCGGGAGAATAACGCACAGGTCCAGGAGTTCCCTACTCCTGACCAAATGTTTAAAGCTCTCCGTGACAAGAAAGTGGACGCCGTGGTGTCGGCCGCCCCGCTGCTCCTTTACTACGCGGCGCATGAGGGCAAGGGACTGGTGAAAACGGTCGGTCCCGAATTTAACACTGCGCCGGTCGCTATCATGGTGCCGTTGGACAGCCCGCTGCGCAGAAAGGTCAATCTTGCGTTGATCGCGCTGCGCGAGAACGGCACCTATCAGCAGATCTACGACAAGTGGTTCGGCGCGCCTTAGCGAACGACTTGCGTGAAACCCAAAGTCATAGTCTTGAGCTTGGCACTGAGCGCCGTTCTGGCGGCGTCGGTACAGGCGCAACAAGCGACGACGCCTGCACAACCGCCGCCCAGCGTCATGACCAATCAGGAGCTGGCAATAAGCGTCCATAACCCGTTTGAGGACTTTATCAAGGTCCCGATTCAATCCACGACGGGCTTTCAGGTCGGCCACAATCACAACGCCGGCGATAGCGTGAACATCGAGCCGCTGGTGCCGTTCTCGCTGAATGCGGATTGGGACCTGTTCGCACGGCCGAGCTTGTCTGTCACTTACGTGCCCAGTCCGCATGAGCAGTTCGGGTTGGAAGACTTGCAAGCCTCCTTTCTTCTGGCGCCGGCCAAGGCGAGCACCTGGATCTGGGGCATCGGACCGATCTTTCAGTTTCCGACCGCGACCAGCAAAGAATTGGGGACCGGCCGGTGGTCGGCCGGGCCAACCGCGGCACTGGTCTACTCAGAGGGTCCGTGGTCCAACTACGTGCTCGCATACCAACTGATGTCGTTTGCCGGAAATCCCGACCGCGGCAGCGTGAACCAGACCTACCTCGAGCCTGAAATCAGCTACAGCTTCGAGAGCGGTTGGTCAGTCGACTGCGATCCCGCTATCACGTACGACTGGACCGCCGACGCCACCAACGCGTGGACGATTCCGATGGGCGCGGATATCGGCAAAGCGTTCAAGCTGGGTTCCCGGAATTTGAGTTTGCAGGTCGGCGCGTACGATCTTCTCAAGCGACCCGATGGCGCCCCCCAATGGATACTCCGCGTGAGCTTAACGCTCCTCTTCCCGGCGGGCCTCATATGACAAGCGCGAGCGTAGCGGACCACGCCAGCCACTGGTGGGACTCGGCCAGCGTGCCCGCTCGGCTAAGGCGCGCGGCGCTTTTGCGCAGCGGCCCAACGCAGGTTTTCTCCGCCACCACATGTTTACCAATGACGCTGCTGGGGCCGGCTATTCGGCGATTTGGGTGGAGCGTTGCCGGAGGTAGGGGCTCGGTGGCGGAGAGGGGGGGATTCGAACCCCCGAGAACCTTGCGGCTCTACACGCGTTCCAGGCGTGCGCCTTAAACCGGGCTCGGCCACCTCTCCGCAACGGAAAATCAAGTATGCCATCCCGGCGGCGGCGCTTGCCAGTACGCGAGCCTGGCCATCCGCCCTCACCACAGCCCGCCCGCTCGCCAGAAAATCGATAGCCGTAAAGCGTTCAAAGCGATATTTTTGAGGTCGATCACCCTCACCACCAGATGGAAAACCTCACCGCACAGCCTCGCGAGTATTCGCTCACCGCGACCGGACCGCTATGACGCCGGCTGAGCCACAATCGAATCAGGAGATCCGGTTCTTTGCGGCCTTCAGCGCGCTCGCCGTCCTGTTGCTGGCGGCGCGTGTGCAGATTCTGCGCATCGCCCATCTCGAAGACCACTATCCGCTTTTGTTCTACCAGGACGTTCTCGCTCTGGCGCTGATGGCATGGTTGTTCCGCGGATTGTTCGTGGCGTTCCGCGGCGAGCGTGGCCGTCGGATTATCGAGGTCGCTGGATGGTCACTGTGTATTCTGGGCGCGCTCTACACGGCGATCGCGACGGTCGTTTTCTGGTATATACGCAGCCCACTGACTTATCGCCTGATCGTTTTGTCGGGCAACGCGCACGGCTTCCAAGCGGCGCTGACCGAGGATCTTTCGCAAGGATGGGCCGCGATCCCGGCGGATATCCTCGTCGTCGTCGGGTTTGCGCTGTTGCTGTGGCGGATCACTCCGGCCTTAGTACGCAAGGAGCATGCGGCGTTTTACTCACTGCCGGGAACGCTGCTCCTGATCGCGTATCTGGTCGGCGCTCATCTTTGGGTGGCGCGCAACGTACGCTTCACGCCCGGGGTGGAAAACCCTGAATGGGCACTCGCATCGTCGCTGATCGAAGCGCCACGACCGGCCGTGACGGCGGCGCTTCCACCGGCCTACTTCGCCGATTTCCATGCGACGCCGCAGACGCCGGAAGCCGCGCGCAACCCGGTGTATGCCGCACTCTTCGGCGCGCGCGACCCGGCGCCCTTGAACGTAATCATGGTAATCATGGAGTCGGTCGGCGCAAAAAACCTGCAATTGATGGGCGCGCCCTACCCCGATAGCCCCGTGCTGAATCGGCTCGCCGACCACGCTATCGTCTTCCGCAACACGTACGTCTCCCAACCCTTTACCTCAGCCGCCATGGGGGCGCTGTTCGCCTCGCTCTACCCGACGCACGACTGGCTGACCATCCCACGCAAATCGCCCGCTATACGCGTGCCCAAACTGCCGGCGCTTCTGGAGCGCCACGGTTACCGCACTGCGTTTATTCATTCGGGTTCGCTTGATTACGACGGGCAACTCGAATTTCTCGAAAATGAAGGGTTTCGCGACGTTGTTGCGCCTCCGCATGACGCTAGTCGGCCCCGTGACGCTGACCTGGTGCCGGCGGCGATAAACTGGATCGAGCAAGACCACAAGCGTCCTTTCTTCCTCGCCATCTGGACCCAGGATACGCACAACCCTTACCTCTCATCCGGGAAACACCAGTACACCGGCGATTTCGCCCTCAATCGATATTTGAACTCGATTGCGTGGACAGACCAGGTAATCGGTAATCTGGCTGACGCGCTGCAACGCGCCGGCCTTGCCGATAATACCTTACTGGTCATAACCGGCGACCATGGCGAGGCTTTCCAGGAACATGGCCAGTCGGTACATAACTTTTCGGTCTACAATGAAGAGGTTCGCATTCCCCTGCTGTTCGTCAACCCGAAGCTGATACCGCGTCGGATCGATGTAACCACGATGGCGCGCCAGATCGATATCGCGCCAAGCTTGCTCGATCTGCTCGGCGTCGACGCCCCGCCCTCGTGGCAGGGGACGAGCCTTTTCGCCGCGCAGCGTCCCAGCCGGGCCTATCTATTTTCAATTGCCGGCGATTTCCGGCTTGGTCTCGCTGAAGGTGATTTCGTTTATATGCGCAACTATAGTCATAATCGGGAGGAGCTATACAACGTCGCCACTGATTTCGCGGAGCGGAACGACCTTTCGGCGCGGAGCGCCTATAATCCACTAATGGCGCGCGCGCGGACCAGACTCGAAGCGTGGCTAAGCTTTCAGAACAAGTATCTGGATAGCCTAGTTTGCCGGGACTGTCCTGTCCTCCGCTCCGCCCCCGAGAATTTCGACGCGCTCGCGCAGGCAGGCTACGGGAAGTAGCTGGGCGCCCCCGAACCAGTCGCCGGCGTAAGCGACTGTCGCGCGATTGATGAACCCGCGCGTGCATACAAGACGGCGGTCGCATCCCGATAGATCAGTTGCCAGTCGCGGCGCGTGTCCAGCCACCGGGCGGCGGGACTATTCGCCGGAAGCAAAACATAGTCATGCGGATAGTGATCAAGCACGACATTCGCATCGGGCCGAACTGTGTAAAAGTCGAGATATTGCCGCACGACCTCCGGCGGATACACCAGATCGTACCGCCCGTCGATAAAAACTTTCGAGCCCGGCGACTCATGCCAGATTAGATACTGGCCCCAGGCGAAGTAGTTCAGAATATTGCCATGCAGCTTGTGCGAATCCATGAACGTGATCGCGCCGTCGGGATAACGCATGGCGGCGGGAAGCCTGCGCGAAAAGAGGCCACCGCTGATTAGCATGACGGCCGCCAGGATACTCACAAAGGCCTGGGTGGTCCAACTCAAGGCATGAGCGCTTGAGTCTTCGCCCGCGGCGCCGTCCGGCGTCTTTTTCGGGAATCCCTTGCGCAGTGCGAGACCAAGATGGCGGGTCAGCGGCGCCGCCGAGGCGATCAAGGCCAGAGGCGCGTTGCGCACCGCCATGAAGGCCCCAACGTCAAGTGCGGCCGCGACCACGACCAGTGCAAAGTCGTCGCCGCGCGGCGCAATTATCAGGCCGATCGCCAGCGCCAACATAATCGCGATCGCGAACCACAGGAATAGCGCGCCGCCGTGAGCTTCACCGCGGGCCTGCGCCAGCACGACGAGTAACGGACGCCAGTCGGCCATCACATGGCGGGTCATCGGGTTCTGAAGCGAAATCGCCACGGCGCGCCAAGTATTGATTCCGTATGGCGTGACGAGGGTGGCGAGCGCACTCGCGAGCGTGATCAGGGCAAGCTTTTTTCCGCGCCGCAAGCCGAGTCCGGCAACGAGATCGGCTCCGCCGCGCGCCGCGGTATAGATTCCCAGCACCCCAAGGCCGACGAAGAAGGAGCCGTGCAGGTTGGACCAGAGCGCAAAGCCCGGGATCACGATCCAGGGCAGCGCCTTGCCCTGATAGTTATTGCGGGTTATCAGCGCGATCGTCGCGGCGGTAAAAACATACGAAAAGAGCAGCGGACGGAACTGCATATAGGGAATCAGCCCGAACGACACGGCCAGCAGGACGATACACTGCATAGCCATTGGCGTTCCGGTCTCGGCCTGTGCCGCCGCAATGAGCAGAATCGTCGCCGCCGAGCAGGCCAGCTTCCAGAGCTTGAGACCGATTACTCCCGCGCCCGCATAGATCCACGCCATCAGCACTTCGGACAGCCATTCATGATGGAGCCACTCCGGAACATGAGGCGCATATGAGTAGGGGTCCGGCCCGGGATGGGGTCCGCGCTGCAGCAGGAGCTTGCCGAACCAGAGATGACCCCAGAGGTCGGTGTCGGCATAGCGGCCGCAGTCGGCGATCGCGATCGCCAAAAGGACCAGCGACGGCGCGAAACGCCACACGCTGGAGCCCGCTGCGCGCGGCTCATTCGCCTGCGGCGTGGTCGATTCGGTTGGGCCGGGTCGTACTACTGCGCTTGATTCTGTCAGATGAGCAACTGCGCGCGGTGGGCTGATCCATCGCGCTCCCCTCTGGCACCCAAGACTACCAGCGGAACGGAGTGAGAGCAGCAAATTATCTGAGCTCGAGCGCGCCGCGATGCTTACCAACTGACCGGCTTGCGATCACGAAAATAACCGCCCGTAGGTCCCTTATCCGGCAACATCGCAAGCCATACCGCAGTATCCGCGCCCTCTTCCACTGAGCGCGGCGCACCCGCCCCGCCCATATCCGTGCGCACCCACCCGGGCGACATCGCATTGACCAGGATATTGGTTCCGCGCAGGTCCGCGGCCATCACGCGGGTCAGGGCATTGAGCGCGGCCTTGGACACGCGGTAGGAGGGGTAGTCGCCGGAAGAGAGCGCGCCGTCATGGGCCGCCATATCGGTCGAGACATTGACGATCCGGCCGTAGCGATGCTTCCGCATCAAGGGAATCGCCGCCTGACTCAGGAATAGCACGCCGGTCAAGTTCACTTCGATCGTGCGGCGGAAGGTCGCGGCGTCGACGTCGAGCGAGGATTTCTCGCCGTCGAGATAGACCCCCGCGTTGTTGATCAGGATATCGCAGCGACCGAGATCCTTTTCGGCATAGCGCCGGAAGTCGGCGATACTGGCGTCGTTCGCGACGTCGAGTGGATGGAAAATAACGTCGAGACCCGACGCGGCGAGTTTGGCGCACGCCGCCTTGCCCTTGGCTTCGTCGCGGGCGGTCAGCACGACCTGGTTCTGCAGTTGCGCGAGCTGGCGGCAGATCTCAAGCCCGATCCCGCGATTCCCGCCCGTCACTACCGCGATACGCTTCGACGGCACTGCGGCACCCTCAGTTGGAGGCCGCGAAAAGAATCGTCTCGTTGCTCGTGCGGAGTTTGCCGTCGGCGCCGGTGTAAACGCCCGCGGCCTCGGTCACCGCGTTAATAATCTGCTCGCGCAGTGCGGGGGTTTGGCGTTCGAGCAGCGCCCGAAAGGGCGCCGAGACCTCACAGCGGAATTGGGTGAAGGCTGCCGCCGACTCGAATTCGAAAACCACCTGCAGGCGTTCGATAGTCACGGCCTTGAAGCCGGCCGCGGTCAGCGCGCCCTCGAGAATCGAGGTGTTCGCGAGCCGCAGCGGATCGAGCGCGTTGGGCGGCGGCGGTGGCAGGTTCGCCAGCTTCCGCACAATCGCGGCGCCGACCGTGATCATCGGAACTTTCTCGGGCGTCGACCAGACGGCGGTCGCCAGTCGCGCGCCGGGTTTCATCCGGCCGCGGATGCCGCTCAACGCGGCGCCCAGATCGGGCATGAACATGAATCCCCATCGGCAGACCACCGCGTCGAAGTCGCGCTCACTGAGTGACAGGGATTCGGCGTCGCTTTCGCGGAAGTCGATATTCGCGATTCCGAGTGCGGCCGCCCGCTCCGCCGCGATCGCGAGCATCCCGGCCGATTGATCGCTCGCCACCACGCGTCCCGCCGGTCCGACGCGGCGGGCGGCGGTGACCGCGGGCTCACCGTTGCCGGTCGCGATATCGAGCACCCGGTCCCCCGGCTTTATTCCGGCCAACTCGACCAGGCGGTCGCTGACATGCTGGGCGGCCTTTTCAAAGACCGGCCACCACTTGCGCCAGCCCGTGGCGGCCAAATCCCAGTCACGCTTCTGATCGCCCTTGAGACTTTGGGAATCCAGAACTGCACCACTCATCTAGGGAAACTCCGTTTCGCCAATATTTCGATGGAGCTCGGTCAGCTCGACCTGTCCACTACCGCCCTCGTACCACGACTCCGTCGAAGCGCGCCAACGGTCGCGGATAGCGGCGGACCAGTTCCGCGGTTTCAACCGGATCAAAGGTGTCGGCGATAATCACCACTGTGGGCGGCGGCTGCGCGTCGGCCGCCCCGATTGAGCGAGGCGGTTGTTCGTCGCGCAGATAGTAGCGGATTACGTTGGCGGCGTAGCGCGGCGCGACCCCGATAGTGTCGGCGGGGGCCAGTCCCGTCGCCGCGGCTGATGCCGCCTCGGCGAACGGTACGCCGTGCGGCTTGCGATTCCACTCTACAACGTGCGCCAGCGCCAGCGCGGCAACCAGCGCGACCGCGCCGGGACGCAGCGCGGCGGGCTTCAGTTCGAGCAATCCGAGCGCGGCCAGGATGAAAAAGGGCACGAAGCTCGCGAGCAGATACCGCTCAACGAAAGCCGGCTGAATCACATACGAGACGATGATCAGCGCGACCGGCGGCGCGAACATCCAGAGCAGCAGGAAGCTCAGGGCGGGGCGGCGCCAGTGCCATTGGCGCGCGACTCCCGAGGCGGCAAGAATCGCGAGCAGCGGGAAGCCGTAGGTACCGGTCGCTTTGTTGAAGAGCGTGATCGGCGCGCCGAGCGCGGGGAGCGGAATCCATTCCCACGTCCGCGGATTCGGCGCGCCGCCGCGCAGCCCTGTCGCGAGCAGCACGAACGGCGCGGTCAGGAGCAACCCCGCCCCGAGCGCGGACCCGACCGCCACTACTCGGCGCCAATCACGCGCCGGCGCTTCGGCGAGAACCAGCGCCAGATAGAGACCCTCCGGTACGAGTATCAAGGACGCAGTGAAGGTCGCGGCCACCGCGAGCGCGGTCAGCACCGCCGCGCACGCATAATCGAGCGCCGCCCCAACGCGCAACGACCTTGCAAAGAACCACACTTGCGCCAGCGTCAGCGCGAGCGCCAGCGGGTACATCCGGGCCTCGCGCGAATATTTGATCGTGATCAGGTTGACCGCGAAGATAAGCGCCGCGAGTGCGGCGACCAGTTCAGCGTCCGACCCCGCAAGCTCGTCTACGCCAGACCCCGGCGGATCGCCGCGTGGCGTCGATCCCAAGGCCAGCACTTCGCGCACGACCATGAAAACCAGCAATATCGCGACCGTCCCGGCGGCCGCCGACAACGATCGCATCGCGACGAGACCGTCGCCGAAGAGCCCCATCCACAGATGCAGCGCGGCGTCATGTAATCCCAGCTCGCCGGGATTAGCGCGGGTCTGCAGCCGGATTACCTGACCCAGGGTAGGCGCGGAGGCGGCGGCCCACGAGGCGCCTTCGTCGGCCGAGAGCTCCAGCGTTGCGAGATTCGCGCAACGCAGATACGCACCCACCGCGATTGCAACGGTCAGGATCGCGAGCGGCAGGCGGGCCCGCAGCCCGGCTTCCCGCGGCGGATCGGCGGCGATGGTGGTCAGAGTCCCTTCTTCAATTTCGGCGCCGGCCGGAAGCCCACTGTGCGCGCGGCCGGAATCACCATCGGGGTGTTGGTCCGGGGATTGAAACCGCGGCGGGCCTTGTGGCGGCGTACCGAGAAGGTGCCAAAGCCGGGCACCCAAAAGCGCTTGTCCTTGCGGATCGCGCGGGTGATTTGATCAAAGGTTAACTCGACGATGCGCGCGACCGTCTCCTTGGGCAGCCGCGCCGACTTCGCCACTGCGTCGATCATTTCCGCTTTGGTCATAGCTGCCCCCCGGCGCTAGGCCTTGGCGATGGTGTCCAGTTCACGCCAGATCAATCCCCATCGCACGCCCTGGTCGCTGACTATAACCCGATCGAGCTTGAAGTGAGCCATCACCCGCTCGAGAATCGCCGCACCCGCGAAGATCACGTCGGCGCGCCCCGGCTCGACCCCGGGAAGCTGCTTGCGCTCCTCGAGGGGAACGCTGCCGAGCTGTCCGAGCACACGCAGCACGTCGCTATGCGCCAGTTGATAGCCATGCACGCGCTCGGCGTCGTACTGTGTGAGGCCGAGGGCCACCGCGCAGACCGTGGTCACGGTCCCGGCGATGCCAACCATCGTGTCGGGCGTGAAATTCCAGCGCAACGACGCCAGCGCCTGGTCGATCGCAATCCGGAGATCGGCGGCCTCGCGCGCGTGCGGCGGATCGGAATGGACGATACGTTCGGTCAGCCGCACCGAGCCAATCTGCAGGCTGATCCCCTCGACTTCGCCGCCCGGCTGCGCGCGAATCAATTCCGTCGATCCGCCACCGATATCAACGATCAGCAGCTTGCTCGTGAGGTCAAGCTTGAGACCCTTGATCGACGAAAGATAAGCGAGGTGAGCTTCGGTCTTGCCCGAAATGATATCGAGGTCGAGACCGGCACGCGCCTTCACCTGCGCGATAAAGTCGGCGCCGTCCTTGGCGTCACGCAGCGCGGCGGTGGCGGCGGTCAGAATCTTTGCGGCGCCGAGCGCCCGCGCCTGATGGGCAAATTCGGCGATCGCGTCGAGGGTTTTCACCGCGGCGGCCGGATCAAGCTCACCTCTGGCGTCGACCCCGCGGCCGAGCCGCGTGATCCGCGACATTTCGGCGAGCTTCCGCAGCGAGCCGTCCGCGGTCGTTTCGACCACGAGCATCAGCACCGTGTTGGTGCCGACGTCGAGCGCCGCAAGTTTCATGATTGGTTCAAGCTTCCGCTGGGTAACGACGGATCGCCGGTTAAAGCGGACGCCTCGTTGCCCGTGTCATTTGCGGCGGTGAGACCGTGATGCGTCATCCAGGCGTCGAGCGCCGCGAGCGCCCGCTTCCCCATTGCGATTTTCTTCTGGCGATCATGCGCTCGAATCGTCAGCGGGGGCAGCAGGCCGTAATTGGCGTTCATCGGTTGAAAATCCCGCCGGGCGCAATCAGTTATATATGCGACCAGCGAACCGAGCGCGGTCTCGCGCGGCGGCACGACCAACTCGGACGCGCCGAGCAGACGCGACGCGTTGATCGCGGCCAGCAGGCCCATCGCCGCCGATTCGACATAACCCTCGACCCCGATCATCTGGCCCGCCATGAAAAGATGGTCGCGCGCTTGCAGTTGAAGCGTCGGACGCAGCAGGCGCGGCGAATCGATAAAAGTGTTGCGATGGAGCGAGCCCAGACGGACGAACTCCGCCTGCTCGAGCCCCGGGATCATGCGCAAGACCCGCCGTTGTTCGGGGTAGGTCATCTTGGTCTGAAAGCCGACCATGTTGTAGAGCCGCCCTTCGCTATCGTCCTGCCGCAACTGGACCACCGCGAACGGGCGGCGCCCGTCGCGCGGATCGCTCAGACCGACTGGCCGCATCGGGCCAAACGCCAACGTCTGCTGACCGCGACGAGCCATCTCTTCGATCGGCATGCAGCCTTCGAAGTAGACCGGCCGCTCGAAGTCGTGCAGCGGCATCTTCTCCGCCGTCAGTACCGCGGCCACGAACGCGTCGTACTGCGCGGCGTCCAACGGGCAGTTGATATAGTCGTCGCCACCCTTGCCGTAGCGTGAAGCCTTGAAGGCTACGCTCAGGTCAATTGAATCAGCCGTGACGATTGGGGCGATCGCGTCGTAAAAGTAGAGATTCCGCGGACCGATCAGCGCGGTGAGCTGGTCGCCGAAAGTTGCGCTCGTCAGGGGACCAGTCGCGATAATCGCTGGTCCGTCGGGGATCGCGACCGCTTCCGCGCGGATGATCTCGACCAGTGGATGGCGCTCGAGCGTGACAGTGAGCAGGCGGGCGAAAGCTTCGCGATCGACCGCGAGCGCGCCGCCAGCCGGCACTTGCGTCCGATCGGCGGCGGCCACGACCAGCGAGTCCAACCGCCGCATCTCTTCCTTGAGCACACCGACCGCCGTTTCGAGCGAGTTGTTGCGCAATGAATTCGAGCAGACCAGTTCGCCAAACAGCGCCGTCTGATGCGCCTCGGTCATACGCACCGGCCGCATCTCGTAAAGCCGCACGCGGACGTTGCGGCGCGCCAACTGCCACGCCGCTTCGCTGCCGGCGAGTCCCGCGCCAATAATCGTCACAGAGTTTTGATAGTTCAAGCGATAAACCAGGCTTTAAGCTTAAGATCGTGCCGGGTTTCGGCCGCGCTGTAAACCGTTGTCGATTCCGGCCGACCCGGTTCGACTATGGGTCAGAGAGCAAACCGCCTCGAATCTCTAGTGGAGGAACGCAAATGCAATACATGCTGCTGATTTATCATAACGAAAAGGAGCGCCTCAGCCCGCCGGACGAGGCCAAAATGATGCAGGAATATATGGCTTTCACGCAGGACATCGTGAAGACCGGCAAATTCAAGGCCAGCGATCGCCTCCAACCCACCGCGAGCGCCACGACGGTTCAGATCCGCAACGGCAAGACTATGACGACGGACGGTCCATTCGCCGAGACCAAGGAGCAGCTCGGTGGATATTACCTGGTCGAGGCGAAAGACCTTGACGAAGCGCTGGCGATCGCGGCGCGAATTCCGGGCGCACGTTACGGCTCGATCGAAGTGCGCCCGGTCTTCCAGATGGGCTAGCAGATCACCAAGTCAACCACGCAAAGAGGAGGTTTGATATGGCAACATTAGTCAAAGGTGGATGTGCGTGTGGCGCGGTCCGCTACGAAAGCTCGGCCGACCCGCTTTTCGCGGGCACTTGCCACTGCCGCGACTGCCAGCACGCCAGCGGCGGCGGATCGGCCTACGCGGTTGGCGTGCCGAAAAATGGGCTCAAGATCACCGGCGAAGTCCGCTACCACGAAGTCACGGCGGAAAGCGGAAACAAGATCAGCCGGGGATTCTGCACGAACTGCGGTTCCCCGCTCTTTGTCCGGCCCGCGGTCATGCCTGACGCCGTGCTGGTCGCGGCGGGCAGCCTGGACGATTCGAGCTGGTACAAGCCCGGGGTGGAGCTTTTCACCTCCAGCGCGCAGCCTTGGGATCATCTGAGCCCGGACTTGCCGAAATTTCCGAAAATGCCGCCCCCGCAAGGCGCGTAACGCCCGGCGAGCGGCCCCAATGGCGCGACGGCGGCGCGATACGGTAGCTTCGTAGCGTGCCGCCGTCGACGACTCCCCTCGTGCTGGAGCAACTTTATCGGGACGAATTCGGCCGGATCATCGCCACGCTGATCCGCCTGCTGGGCGATTTCGAGTTGGCCGAAGATGGCGCGCAGGAAGCCTTCGCCGCGGCGGTCGAACAATGGCCGCGCGAGGGTATTCCACAAAATCCGCGCGCGTGGATTATCGGAACCGCCCGCCACAAAGCGATCGACAAAATCCGCCGCAACGCCCGTT
>Ga0074045_10003500_pt1 | contig 14141 bp, 13 predicted proteins | sample BogForMeECP23OM2_FD_94442 | JGI IMG/M metagenome (GOLD analysis project Ga0074045, IMG submission 94442) | Bog forest soil microbial communities from Calvert Island, British Columbia, Canada - Bog Forest MetaG ECP23OM2 | ecosystem: Environmental > Terrestrial > Soil > Wetlands ... | reverse complement strand
GGTGGACACGGTTTGGTGCGAACCGACTTCCCTCCCGCAATGCGTGCCTTCTTTCTCGGGATGAACCTCAACCTGACGCCGCCGGACCTCGTCGCGTATTTCCGGGACGCACCGGGGTTCCGCACGCGGCTGAAGCAGCTCTTCGCCGGCATCGACGATCTGGAAGCACGCGTAACGGGGCTGCTCTCGGCCATCGACGCCGGCCGCCGCTACCGCGCCGCGCCGGGGCCGCGCCCGCAACTGGACCACATGTTTACCACGCTGCGCGCGCATCTAGAGGGTGGCTTCATCCCGCCGCATTTCGACAATGAGCAGGCGTTTCGCGAGAGCTATCGGCTGATCGTTCCGCACATCGGTTCAGACCTGTTTTCCTTCGTGCTCTCCTTTCGCCCGGCCCAAGCGGGGGGAGTCCTGGAGATCTTCAACCTGCAGCACGAGGGGCGGCGCTATCGCATGGTGGATGGCGACGAGGACGCCTCGCGCCTCGACCTCGATGGCATCGAGCGTGTCAGCTTCCGGCTCGAGCCCGGCGACATGATCATATTCAATTCGGGGCGCTACCTGCACCGGGTAACGCCGGTCGTCGGCACAACAACCCGTTGGACGGCCTGCAGCTTCATGGCGGAGAGCCGGACCGGCGAGCAGGTGTATTGCTGGGGTTGAATGACCCGCCCTCCGCTGCCGGCCTATCTGGACGGCCTGATTGCCGCCTATCGGGCGGGACAGACGGGACGGAGTCTTCACCTCGGCTACTGGGACGGTCCGCCGGACCCGACCACGCCCTGCGCGCCCGAGGAATTCGCAGCGGCGCAGGCGCGTCTGACGGGGCGGGTGATCGAGCTCGTCGCGTTGCGGCCGGGGCAACGCGTCCTGGATGTCGGCTGCGGCTTCGGCGGAACGCTCGCCGAGATCGGGGCGCGACTTGCGGGGATGGCGCTGATCGGCCTCAACATCGATCGGCGGCAGCTCGAGCTCTGTCGTGGCATCATGCCGCGCAGCGGCGGCAGCCTGGCGCTGGTGGAGGCGGATGCCTGCGCCCTGCCGTTCGCACCCGCGACCTTCGATCATTTATTCTGCGTCGAGGCGCTGTTCCACTTTCGGTCGCGCCAACTCTTCCTGGCCGAGGCGGCGCGGCTGCTGCGGCCGGATGGCACGCTGCTCGTCTCCGACATCCTGCTGCGGCACCCTGGGGCCGCGGCGCCGTGGCCCAGCGGAACCATGGCGACCGCCATTCGACGCGATTATGGACCGTGGCCCGAGCTCTGGGCCGAGGCGGCGAGCCTGCGGCGATGGGCGGCCGCCGAAGGTCTCGATCTGAAAACCAGTCAGGATTGGACGGCGGCGACATTGCCGAGCTACCGGACTGCCGCTCCCGACGACAGGCCCGAGTTGCGCCGTCATCCGGATGCCGGAAACGTGCTCCGCTGGCTGCACAGCCATGGCTGGCTCACTTACCAAATCCTGGTGTTCCGGCGGCGGTGAGAGCCGGCGGCTTGCCCTCGCCGAGGTGGAATCCGAATGCCGGCGCCACCCCTTGCGGCGGCCGGGTGAGCGCCTATATCAACCTGAGATGGTGTGTTAAACTCAATTACGTTAAACTCTAGATGGTCAATAACATGCCCTACAGCAAGATTCGACCCTGCGCCAAATTCCGCTGCCATTCCGCTGCCGGCCGCGTTTTCGGGCCCCAAAAGCGCCCGGAATTCCGCTGTCGGCGCGCCCTCAATTTTGTCGTCAAGTCACTGACATACCAAAGATTCTCGATGTCGTGAGGGCGCTTTTGGGGGCTGAAACGGGGGTTTTCCCCTGCCGGCAGGGGAAAGGCGACAGGCTCGGCCTTGGTCGGCACCGCCGCGCTCAGAACACGCCATAGTAGCCGCTCTTCAGGGCGGTCAGCGCTCCGCCCTCCATCCGGTAGTCGAAACCGACGTCGAACAGCAGGTGATCGAGATTGGCGCGGTTATCCTGCACGAAGGCTATGATGGGCCACGGGTAGCCGAGCCGTTTCAGGAACACCAGCAGCTGATCCACGTCGACGCCGGAGAAATAGACGCAGTCATGCGTCTGTTTGTTGGCGACACAGATCGTCCGGCAATCGCACAACTCGGGTACCAGGACCTCGTCGACCAGCCGGCGCGTGTCATCGAAATGCGCCGAGCTGCAGATCTTGGCCGCCGCCTCGTCGAGTTGGCTGAGCCCGTCGAAGAAGAAGTAGAAATTCTCGAGCCAAGTACCCTCGGCGCGCACCGCATAGGCGATGCCGGAGGATACCGTGCTGCCGGGGTTGCCGATGTACATATGGACGACATCGAGCGGCCGCCGACCGCTCGCCAACTCCGCATCGAGATCGAGCGAGAACATGAAATAGGGCAGGTTCTCGTTGACCGGTACGTCGCAGGCCAGGAACGGCCGGACGGCGCTCAAGACCCGGGTGATCGAGACTTCCCGCCGCCGCCTGGCATAGTCGTAAAAATAGAACTCCCATGCCAGCCGGTTGCCCAACAGCTTGATGCCGAACACTGTGCGGAATGCGCCGATTTCCTCGCGGATTGCCTCGACGATCTCGAACGCGCGCCCATCGATGCCGGCATGATCGAAGGATTGGAGCAAGAGATTGATCGAGCGGAACTTGTCCTCGGCGGGTGCGGCCGGACTATATTCCCAAAGGCAATAATTGAGTGATGGGTCGTACGCGGTCGCGTATTCGAAACGGTGGGCTCCGCTCATCGGGCCGCTACCTCCTGCCGGCGCCGGCCGCCCTCCGGCTCACCGGAACCCGCCGTGAAAGTGCGGGAGACCCACCAAGCCATAATAGATATTGAAGAAATCCTCGCCGTTGCGGTGGACACCGCCCGCCAGATGCCCGAGCGCCTTCGTCTTGATCTGGTCGTAAAGCGCCTGCATCTGTCCGGGGTGCACGCCAAAGTGTTCGCGCATCCGGTGCAGCAGCTGTTGCATGTCCTTGACCTGCAGCTTGGCGTTATAGAGGTTGAGATCGAAGGATCCGCGCGCGTTCTCGGCCTCCTCGACTTCCAGATATTGCAGCTGCTCAGCGGCGGCCCTGCCCCTGGTCAGATCAAATACGGCCCGCGCGACCTCGAACGAGGCTCGCGGCCCGTCGCGATAGACAAATGCCAGCCTGGTCTCGATCTCGGCGGCCGAGAGGCCGGGCCGCCAGAGGTATCTTGTCGTGACCGCGGCGTCTTTGACGAGGTCCCATTTGAAGGCGAGGCCGAGCAACGTCGGCTCGCCGCGCGCGCGGGCGCGTTGCGCCTCCTCCCCCGGAACCGCCCGCTCCAGGTAGAGTTTGCAGATGATGCTGTCGTCGTCCGCCTCGAAGCCGAAATGGACGCACTTGGCCATTGCGAAATTCGCTGTGGCCGCCTCCCGCGCCGCGCCCGGCATGTGCAAGCGGTCGCAAATCTCGAGCGTGCGCTCACCGGGATTGCCGGGGATGTTGCCGGCGTCGACGGTCAGCAGGAACCGGTTCGCCAACAACGCTTGTCGACAAATCTTGAACGAGCGCTCGTAGTGGTGCGGAATGCCGAGATCGCCGACCATGCGCAGCAGCTCCGCCGCCCGTTCGCCGGCCGCCTCCGGCGGCGGGCGCACGGGCGCTCGTCCCGGCCGCGCCGCTACCGCCGCCTCCGACGGCGGCAGCGCCTTGGCCTCCTCGGCGCGCAGGGCCGCCGCGTGCGGCTTCAAGCAGTCCTCTAGCGAGTGAACCAGCCGCCGCCCGGTATCGAGCGGTAAGATCACCCGGTCGGTGATCGCCACCGCCGTTGGCCCGGGGGTCTGTCCCGGGCCAACCACATTGCCGAACTCGATCACCAACTCGCCCGCTTCGAGCGACATCTTGAAGGCATCGGCAGTCCGTGTCTTGATCGGCTCCATTCAGCGCTCCGTCGCCAACGGCACCAGAACGTCGGCGTGCCAGCCGTACTTGTTGACATAGGCGGTATTCAGTCTGAGCACGTGTTCGATGCCGATCTCGCGGGCCATCGGCAGGTCGAGCACCGTGCGGTGCAACGTGGCATTGTGGCGGCATAACTGTAGAATGAAATCGCTGCTATTGCCGCCGATGGAGACCCACCACGCCATAATAGACATTGAAGAAATCCTCGCCGTTGCGGTGGACCCCGCCCGCCAGGTGCCCGAGCGCCTTCGTCTTGATCTGGTCGTAAAGTGCCTGCATCTGCCCGGGGCGCACGCCAAAGTGCTCGCGCATCCGGTGCAGCAGCTGTTGCATGTCCTTGACCTGCAGCTTGGCGTCATAGAGGTTGAGATCGAATGATCGCCGCCCGTTCTCCGCCTCCTCGACTTCCAGATATTGCAGCTGCTCGGCAGCGGCCCTGCCCCTGGTCAGATCAAGAGCGGCCAGCGCGAGCACGCACGAGGCTCGCGCCCCGTCGCGGTAGACATATGCCAGCCTGGCCTCGATCTCGGCAGCCGAGAGTCCGGGCCGCCAGAGGTATCTGGTCGTGACCGCCGCATCCTTGACGAGGTCCCATTTGAAGGCGAGGTGGAGCAGCACCGGCTCGCCGCGCGCGCGGGCGCGCTGCGCCTCCTCCCCCGGAACCGCCCGTTCCAGGTAGAGCTTGCAGATGATGCTGTCGTCGTCAGCCTCGAAGCCGAAATGGACGCACTTGGCCATCGCGAAATTCGCTGCGGCCGCCTCCCGCGCTGCGCCCGGCATGTGCAGGCGGTCGCAAATCTCGAGCGTGCGCTCACCGGGATTGCCGGGGATGTTGCCGGCATCGACGGTCAGCAGGAACCGGTTTGCCAACAACGCTTGTCGGCAAATCCTGAACGAGCGCTCGTATTGGTACGGAATACCGAGATCGCCGACCATGCGCAGCAGCTCCGCCGCGCGTTCGCCGGCCGCCTCCGGCGATGGGCGCACGGGCGCTTGTCCCGACCGCGCCGCTACCGCCGCCTCCGACGGCGGCAGCGCCTTCGCCTCCTCGGCGCGCAGGGCCGCCGCGTGCGGCTTCAAGCAGTCCTCTAGCGAGTAAGCCAGCCGCCGCCCGGTATCGAGCGGCAAGATCACCCGGTCGGTGACCGCCACCGCCGCCGGCCCGGGGGTCTGTCCCGGGCCAACCACATTGCCGAACTCGATCACCAACTCGCCCGCTTCCAGCGACATCTTGAAGGCGTTGGCAGCCCGTGTCTTGATCGGCTCCATTCAGCGCTCCGTCGCCAACGGCACCAGAACGTCGGCATGCCAGCCGTACTTGTTGACATAGGCGGTATTCAGTCCGAGGCAACGGCGCGAAGCGCAATAGCTTCGGTGCACGCATTGGTGAAAGCCGTTGCGCATGAATTCCGGCCAGAACTCGGGATCGATGACGAGCTTGGGCTGGTCGTTGTCGAGGGCGTCGCGATCGTCGCCGAGCAGGCACTCGGGAAAGTTCTTCACCTCCACCGAGCGGCCACAGCCCTTGGCTGCGGCGATTGCCTCCCTGAGATACGGCAACACTTCGAGATGCGAGGCGATCAAATCCTTGTCGTCGGTTTCGCGCATCGGCCAATAGGTCCAGAATTCCATCTGAGCCAGCCGGCGTAGGTGGCCGAGCCGCTCCACGACCAACGGCAACTGTCGATAGCTGCTCTCGGTAATGACGGTGTTGGTGAGCGTCACGACGCACTCGAGGGCGTCGAGGTTCTCAAGCCCGCGAACCGTCTTGTCGAACGAGCCCCTGACGCCGGTGATCGCATCGTGCGTAGCGGCATCGGCGGCGGTCACACTCACGAAATATTCGTCGATGCCCGCATCGACCAGCTCATGGCAATATTCCTGATCCGCCAAGCGCGTTCCATGAGTCTGGATGCGGACGTGCTCGAAGCCGTGGCTGCGCGCCGCCCGCGCCAGATCCGGGAGGTCATGGCGCAGCGTCACTTCGGAACCGGTGAGGGTAAGTCCCTTCCACCTGCGTTCCCGGGCGTTCTGGGCGAGGATCCGAGCGAGCTGATCGTTCGACTCGGGCCTCAGCCAGTCCATCGTCCCTTCGATCATGCAATGGACGCACTTCAGGTTGCACTTGAAGTGCACCGTGACTTCCACGTAATCGTCTGCCGTAAAGCGCTTGCCGGTGGCGGTCATGGGGAGCGAAATATCAATATCGGGCACGAGACGTTACTCCCGGGCGAATCCCCGCATCGAGAAAAGAGCGCGAGCGCGCGGCGTTACAAGCCCTCACGCCCGCGGCTTCTTTCCACAGACCAGGGAAAACGGCGAGTCCAGCTCGATTTCTTGGTGCCGGATCTCCTGGAATCCCAGCCCCTGCAGTTGTGTTGCATAGTCCAATGGCGGGCGGTAGGAGCGGAAAAAAAGCAGGATCGGCAGCATCGACATTGGAGGCGCCGCGGCGCCCACCCGCAACGGCCCGCGCTCGAAGATCAGCAATGTGCCCCCGGGGCTGAGCGACCGCGCCGCCTTGTCGATGAACTGGCGTGCCTCCTGGGCCGGCCAGTCGTGCAGCATCGACTTGAAGGTGATCAGATCGTAGCCCAAAGGCACAAGGTCGCTCCTGATGTCGGCCTTGACGAACCCTATCCGCGAACCCTCGGGCTCGGCGAGCACGTGTTCCATGCCGATCTCGCAGACCAGCGGCAGGTCGAGCACCGTGCCGTGCAAGCCGGCATTGCGACGGCACAACTGTAGGATGAACTCGCCGCTGTTGCCGCCGATATCCAGCATGCGCCGATGGCCACCGAAATCGTAAAGCGCCATGCAGGCGAGCGCCTCATAGCGGGTCAACGTCGAGGTGATGCGCATCCACGCCCGTGTGACCGCGTAGTTCTCGATGCTGGGTTCCAGACACCGCCGGTAATCGAACAGCTCGAACAGGCGCGCCTGCCCCATAAATCCGCCGGCATTCTTGATCAGCACGGTAAACAAGTCGGCGAAATCGTTGATCGTGAAGCCCGCAAAATCCAGCTTTGTCTCGAGCAAGTCGCGGTAACGCAACGCGTCGAGGAACCGCCGGGTGAAGCGAACGTCACCGCTCCGCTCCTCGATGACCGCGTTCGCCTGCAGCAAATCGAGCAGGAACCGCATCCCTTGCCGATCGGTGCCCAAGGCCCGGCCGAGCGCCTCGACCGAGCCGCTGCGGTGTTCGATCAGCCGATCGATCAGCCCCAGCTCGAAGGCAGTCTTGAGGGCGCGGCCATCGACAAGGGTTTTGAGGAACTCGTCTACGACCAGGAACTCAAGGGGCTGTACCGGCGGTTCGCGCCGTCCGTCCGCCGGGGTCAGGACAACTCGCAAAACTGCATCACAATCCGGCACGTGGCTCGGCCGACGGCGGCGAGCGGGCGTCATGCTCGGCGATCAGCCTTTGTAGCATCGCCAGCAGGTGTTTTGCGGTAAGCGGGGTCAGCGCGGTGCGCTGGAGCAGCTCGACCGCCACTTCCCCCGCCCGAGGATCACGCGCCAGCTTGGCGCCGAAATTCAGGACAATTTTTTCGCGGATCACGCTCACCGTCGCCACGGTGCAACGATGGCTTTGCAGCTCGGAAGTGTCCCAGCCCAGGTGGCCGGGCGCGGCGGCCGACGATGTCTTTGGTTCCGTTTTCGGCTCGCCGCCTTGGTCCATTTCAAAATCTCCCACCGACTGGTACCGCAACAGGCGGCTGGACGTACCAAGCCTCCGCTTCAGATCGCGGAACTTACAGCGAACAGGATAGGCGCAGCGTCAAGCGGGGGCAAGCGCCAGCGAATCTGCCGGGACCGGATAGCGATCGAGCCGTAACCGATCTCCGCGGCTCATCGTTAAGGCTGCTCCTGCCGCGCGTCTCTCACAGCTGGGGCGGCAGGAAGATCCAGAAGAACTCTACGGCCTGCCCCGACCCGACCGAAGGCAGTTGATCGACGTCGCCAACGAGCAGCAACGCGGCGTTGTCGGCAAAGCGAGCAGCAGAACCCGCATGAGAGGCACCTCGACCATCGAGGTCTCGTCGACGACCAGGAGATCGCGGTCGAGCGGCACCTCCTCCGTGCGCCGGAAAGCCCAGGTCCTGGGGTCGGTTTCGAGCAGGCGAGGGATTGTCTTCGCCTCGAGCACAGGACTCTCAGACAGGCGTTTATCCCCGCTCCTTAACCGAGACATCAACATGTCTGATCCGAAGACCGCGACCGGCTTGCCGCGCAGCTCCGGATTGTCGCGCTGTTCGACCGATGCGTAGAACGCGTCCATGTCGAGATGGATGATCTTGCACGGCCTGACCGCCTCGGCGGCCGGCGAGCTTTCCTCGCGCGCTTCGATGGCCATATCAGCCTTTCTCGATCGGTGCGACCATCATCGTCCCCGCCGAACCGGCACGAGTTCATCTCCCTTTCACTTATTTCGTCGGGTGAGTAGGAATGAACCAACCGAGGCAATCTCACGGTACCCCGGACCTCCGCCGTCCGGGGTTTGACAACCTCCATCCCCGATAAGGAGTCTACAATGGACGTAACTCCCGTATCCCCCGGCTACCTGGCCGGTATTCGTGTGCTCGATCTGACGCAATTCGAGGCCGGCACGACGTGCACTGAGGCGCTTGCCTGGATGGGTGCCGACATCGCCAAGGTGGAAAACCCGAAGGGCGGCGAAGCCGGCCGCACCGGTTTCGGCGACGCGTACTATTTCATGATGTACAACGCCAACAAACGGTCGATCACAATCAACCTGAAATCCGACCGCGGCCTGGCACTGGTCAAGGAAATGGCAAAGAAGGCGGATGTCTTCACCGAGAACTTTGCGCCCGGTGCGGTCGAGCGGCTCGGGCTCGGCTACGACGTCGTGCGCGCGATCAATCCGGGCATCATCTATGCCCAGGTCAAGGGCTTCGGAGACGGCAGCCCGTACGAGAAGGGTCTGTCGTTCGATCCGATCGCACAGGCTGCGGGAGGGGCGATGAGCATCACCGGCGAGCGCGACGGCAGGCCGGTCAAGCCCGGGCCGACGATCGGCGACACCGGCACCGGCATGCTGATGGCGTTCAGTATCGTCAGCGCGCTGTTCGATCGTGTGCGCACCGGCAAGGGCCGACGGCTGCAGGTTGCGATGCAGGATTCGGTCATGCATTACAGCCGCGGCGGGTTCATCACCCAGGCCCGTACCGGTAAGGCGGCGCCCCGCCGGCCGCCCGCCAACAACCCGCCGGGCGGCATCTACCCGTGCAAGCCCGGCGGCCCCAACGACTACGTCTACCTGCTAACCAGCCGTGCCAATCCCGAGCATTGGCCGCGCCTATTGAAGCTGCTGGGGCGCGAGGATCTGATCGGCGACGCGCGGTACGATACCCCCGACGCCCGCATCAAATGCGAGGCCGAGGTCGACGAGATCGTCACCTCCTGGACCCGCCAGCGCACGAAGCACGAGGCGATGGCACAGCTGAGTGCGGTCGGCGTACCGGCCGGTGCTGTGCTCGATACGCAGGAGCTGATCGACGAACCCAGCTTCCGGCAGCGCGGCATCCTGCAAACGATGACGCATGGCGAGCGCACGATGACGATGCCGACCTGGCCGGTGCGATTTGACGGCGTCCCGACCGCCGTCAAATCGGCGCCATTGCTCGGCGAGCATACCGCCGAAGTACTTGCCGACTGGCTTGGCCTCGACGCCGCCGCGGTGGCGGGCTTGCGACAGGACGGCATCGTCTGATGCGTTGGCGGCTGCCCGCGGGGTCCGTGCAGACACGCCCCAAGTGGTCAGCAACGTAAATGCCTCACCACCAGCCGGCATTGGATGCCACAGTCCGACGAAGCAGGACTAGTCCTCACCAGCCTTGGTGAATTTCCACTTCTGCTTGGGCGACTTGGTGCCTGTTGACTTGAAGAAGTGCGACATCGGCATGAGACATCGGCCGACCTGAAAGCATCGCCCCTCGGAACGGAAAATGATGACCGGTGCACCCTTCGGTCGACCAGGTGGGACCGCTGCCCGAGCACGCTCGACAATGACCGTCTCGAGGAGTGGCCGGACCTGTTCACAGACGATTGCCTTTACGAAATCGTGCCGCGCGAGAATGCATGGCGCTGTCATATCGAGGGCGCGGCGCACTAGCCTGACTTCGCCGATTCGACCTGCCGTGCGGCGATTTTCGCGGACCAAGTGATTGAAGGACAAGGGGCGCTGCGGGCAAAAATCGGCGAAATCGGCTGTAGTGCCGACCAAGTCTATTCTCAAGGCCGCGAATGTGCCGATAATTCGCGGCCATCATGTTCTTGCGCTACAAAGACCGCCGTAAAGATGGCAAGCAGCATCGCTACTGGAGCGTGGTCGAGAACACACGGGTTGCCGGGGGCCGTGTGGTGCAGCGGCACGTGCTGTATCTGGGCGAGATCAACGGCACGCAGGAATTGGCGTGGCGGCGGTCGATCGAGGTTGTGGAGGACGGAGAGACGCGACCGCGGATGCTGTCGCTATTTCCCGAAGACCGCTGCGAAGGGCTGCTGGCGGACGCCTCGATCGTCCGCGTCAAGCTGTCGGAGCTGCGGCTCAGCCGGCCGCGGCAGTGGGGCGCGTGCTGGCTGGCGCTGACGCTGTGGCGGGAGCTGCAGCTGGATTTGTCCTGGTCCGAGCTTCTGGGCGTGAGCCGCAAGGGGACGCGCTGGGCTCAGGTTCTGTTTGTGCTGGTCGCCTATCGCTTGCTGGCGGCGGGCAGCGAGTGGCGCCTGCATCGGGAGTGGTTTTTGCGCAGCGCCCTGGCCGACCTCTTGGGCGAGGATGGGGGGCTTGCCGAGATCCACAAGCTCTACCGCTGCCATGACCAGCTTCTGATTTACAAGCAAGCGGTATTCGATCACCTGGCGGCGCGGTGGCGCGATCTGTTCAACGTCAGCTACGACGTGCTGCTCTACGATCTAACGAGCACCTACTTCGAAGCGCATCCGCCGTTTCCGGAAGGCGACAAGCGCCGCTTTGGCTATTCCCGCCGCGATCACCGGCCGGATTGTGTGCAGGTCGTCATCGCCCGGGTGGTGACGCCCGAAGGTCTGCCGCTGGCCTACGAGGTGCTGCCCGGCAACACCTCCGACAAGACGACGTTGCGGGGGTTTCTCGAACGCATCGAGCGGCAATACGGCAAGGCCCGCCGGGTCTGGCTGATGGACCGCGGCGTGCCGACCGAGGAGGTGCTCGCCGAGATGCGCGCTGCCGACCCGCCGGTGCATTACCTGGTGGGCACGCCGAAGGGTCGCTTGACGCGCTTGGAGAAGCACCTGGTTGACAAACCGTGGCAAGAGACGCGCCCCGGAGTGCAGGTCAAGCTGTTGGCGCAAGAGGACGAACTCTACGTCTTTGCCCAAAGCCTCGACCGCGTCGCCAAGGAGCGGGCGATCCGGCCGGTCTTTCACCAGTTCGAGGCGCGCGTCGAGGCCCACATCTTCATCGCCTTCCTGGCCTATTGCCTGCATGTCACACTGGCCCGGCGCTTACACGCCCTGGCGCCGCGGCTGACCCCGCGCAGCGTGTTCGAGAAGTTCGCCGCCGTGCAGATGATCGACGTTCACCTGCCGACCATCGACGGCCGCGAGCTGCTCCTCACTCGCTACACCGAGCCGAAGCTCCTCCTCAACAAGCTCAAGCTCGATCTCCCCGCCCAACCGCCACCCAAAATCGGCGCCGCCGCGCTCGTCCCACCCGCACCGGTGTAGTGCCGACCTTCGGGGGTGGGCTCTAGCATTCTCAGCTACTTAGACCCCCTCGAGTGGTCGAATCGGCGAAGTTAGGCTAGCGTTGGTGCTATTCGGGAAACCTGACGCCAGAAATGCGGGCGCACCTAGCGAGTAGCTGGTCCTGAACCTCGACGTCTCGAGCGATCGGATTGGGCTCCCGAAGCTTCTGATGGTAAAAATATTTGCCGGTCGATCGCGCCTGTTGATCGTCAATGGTGGCGAGCCATGCCTGCGTTACATGCGCCTTTTTCATATCACCGGGTGCTGAAGCTCCACCCATCTTGGTCGGTACCCAACCGGGCTCCAGTGCATTGGACAAGACATTCTTCCAGCGCCGAGCGACGGCGAAAGCAAGCAACACGTCGCAGAGCTTGCTCTCGGCATAGGCCGACGCACCGTTCCAAGAGCGCTTCGTCCAAAGCAGATCGTCCATCCGTGGGTACACGCTTTGGTGCATGCCGGAACTCACGTAGATCAGTCGATCCGGTCTTTCGATCAGAGCTGTCAGGACGTACGGCGCGAGCACATTGATGGCGAATACGCTCGGCACGCCGGACTCGGTCTCAACTCGCCGCGGCTCGCGATAACCGATCCCTGCGTTATGAATCACGGCATTGAAGCGACCGAGTTTGTTGACTCCGTCTGCTACGCTCTTCGCGCCAGCGATGGTGGAGAAGTCGCCGACAACGGCGTCCTTGGCGCCTGGCGCTGCCGCACGTGCGTCGCGGCAGCGCTCGTCATTTCGCCCGTGCAAGACAATGTCATGGCCCTGCTCGATCAGGAGCTTGGCCACCATAAGCCCAAGGCCGTCCGACGATCCCGTAATGAAAACTCGCGCCATCACCGTTCCTCCTCAGTCTCGCCGTCGCCTGGAGCGACTCGTAATTTAGCATAAGGGCTATAGCGCAGGATCGGGCTGGGTTGCCTGCACCGGCCAGTCGAAAGGGCGGATCGCTGGGCGCTCGCGCGAACCAGCAGGGTTCGGCTGCGCGGCTCGCAGGAGACGCGACATGGCTCCCTTTGGTCGCGAGGCGCCTCTCCGCAACCTTTCATTAAGAACAATCTCACTTTCTCCCGCATAGGAAGTGCCCCATTTTGGGCCACAAACGCGACAGTCACACTCCAGAGACCCCCGGAAATCCTGGCTCCGACGGAAAGGGGCGGGCCAGTGCGGCCCGCGCCTTCAGCCGCATCTCGAGCAGCCTCTACCTGTCGTCGATAGGCATCTTCCCTCTCATCTGGTCATCGGCGCCGACGAGAGAAGCCCCTGCCCCGGCGGGCCTTTCTTTGCGGAGAACTTGTGCCGAACAGCGGTGCCGGTCGGTGCCCGCCTGGTGCCAGCACTTTGGCACGATTGCGGCGATGTTCCGGTTCGCGGTCGCGATCGGTTCTCGGAGCCCGCTGGCTCCGCCAGCTATTTCAAGGGGATAGCTGGTGGGCGCGACAGGGATTTCAACCTGTGACCCCACCCGTGTGAAGAATGCGAGCTTCGCGGCAATTCGTGGGGCTTATCAAGCACTTGCTCGCAGCGCCACCCGATCGGGTGCCGGCCTGATGCCCGAGAAAGCGGCCGATCGCCGCCTCGTGCCCCTGGGGCAGCAAATGCGCATAGCGCTCGACCAGCGCCACGCTCGACCAGCCGCCCTCGACCTTGAGCGCCAAGAGATCGCGATGCACCGCGTAGTACCACGACGCCCACGTGTGGCGCAGATCGTAGGGCGCGAGCTCGCGGTCGAGCCCGGCGCGGGCGAGCGCCCCATACCGGCCCTTCTTGATCTGCCCACCATAGGCGCCGCGCCGATCGCCGTAAGGCCCGCGCGGCGATAGAAACACCACACCGGTGCGGTGCGGCAGGCTGGCGAGTGCCGCGACCGTGCGCGGCGGCAGCGCCGCGTTGCGCCGCGTGCCGTTCTTGGTCTTCCAGAAGATCGCCCGCGCGCCGACCAGGTCGACATCGCGCCATTCCAGATAGACCGCCTCGGCCATGCGCGCCGGTGCCGAGCAGAACAGCAGCAGCGGCCGCAGATGCGGGGCGGCAGCCTCGACCAGGCCCTCGGCTTCCTCGGGCAGCAAACAGAGGGTGCGGGCGGCGCCAATCTTCGGGCTCTTCAGGCGCGGCGCCTCGTACCAGCCCAGATCTGCGGAATGCCGCAGGATCGCCCGCAGCGGGCTGATGACCTCGCGCAGATAAGTCGGCCGGCAGCATCGAGGCACGCAGCCGGATCGCGGTCGCCTGGTCGATCTCGGCGAGCTTCACGTCGCCCAGCTTTAGTCTCTAACGACCTGACTCTTGAGACTTCTTGCAGAGATTTTTCGTTTATGCGAGCGCCGGGATGATCACGGTCTGAGTAACACGGCAGAGCGCTGCGGTAGCGGCGCGGCCGATGCGGGTGAGGTAGTAGCGATAGGTTCCCGCGACCCGCTTGATTACGCCGAGGTCGCGGAGCCGGCGAAGCTGGCGTGAGAGGCGATCGGG
>Ga0074045_10003499_pt1 | contig 14142 bp, 9 predicted proteins | sample BogForMeECP23OM2_FD_94442 | JGI IMG/M metagenome (GOLD analysis project Ga0074045, IMG submission 94442) | Bog forest soil microbial communities from Calvert Island, British Columbia, Canada - Bog Forest MetaG ECP23OM2 | ecosystem: Environmental > Terrestrial > Soil > Wetlands ... | reverse complement strand
TTTACAAACTGACACCCTCGGGCGGAAGTTGGACGGAAAGCGTTCTTTACAGCTTCAGTGGAGTTACCGTCGGGCCAAAGAACGGGTTGACGATGGATGCGGCAGGCAATCTCTATGGCACAAACTTCCAAGGGGGCGCTCACCAGGAGGGTAATGTTTTTCGGCTTTCGCTTTCGAACGGCCAGTGGATTTACACGGACCTGTATGACTTCAGTGGTGGGGATGACGGTGCATTTCCGATCGGTGGTGTAGCGGTGGACGCGAATGACAATCTGTACGGCACAACCGAGATAGGCGGTACGCGCACCGGCAACTGCTACCCCGACGGTTGCGGTGTCGTCTGGGAGATCACGCCGTAAGTGAAATTCTGTAGCTCGACAGAGGCCGGCATCCTTGATTGGGTGTCGGCCTTTTCTAGTTCTGCCGTTATCCCTTGTCTCTACGTTATACGTTCACCCACAAGCCTCGGGCCCGTTGGCGGGCCAGGTCTGTTCATCCGATTAAAAGTTCGTGCGCGAGACTTGAAAGATCAGGTGGGAGGATTGTTGGTGGAGGGTTGGCCGTTCGTCTCGTGGCTCAGTGATTCTCACGTGGGATACTTATCGCCGTGCTGTTTGACCTGGACGCTTGCCCGAATCCGTCCGCCACTGCGGATTTTAATTCGAGTATCATTTCCACGGTACTTCTAACCCGAAATCACGCAGTTTAGCCTCAAGTTCTTTTCGTTCTCGATTGTCCGTGAGATTTCCATTCCCCGCAACTCTGAGGAGACCGCAAGACTCGGCAATTGCCTGAGCCCGTTCGGGAGCCCCACCCAAGATTCCACAAATCACTTCATACTCGATACGTGACAAATTAACTCCATGGCGCTGGAAATCAAGGAAAGCCTCCCACACCAGCGGGACCCACTTCGAGACAACTTCCTCTCCGATCACGATAGCGTACTGTCGAATCTCCTGTTGCGCACGAGCATCCATCCGCAGGTTAAGAAAGTGAAGCAAATTGTGGAGGTCGATTTTCCAGTATGCCTCGGTGTAGGTTGAAAGCGGCAGATCCTTTCTCGCCTGTTCTCTCGCAACCCCGGCCTTGAGGCGGGTTTCATAGATCTTTCGAGCGGCTTCTTGAGTCTCCACCTCTGATTCTGAAAGTTGTTGGCCTTCTTGGACCGGCAAAAAGCCCATACTTCCTTGTCTGTTATCTGCGGTCTGCAAACGCCATTCATTCGGAGCAGTCTTGTGAGCCGAATCTATAGCAACCGAATAACGAGTGGAGTACTCATTGACGTTTGCTGTTCTATGGCGGATCCATTGTCTCCACACATCCATTGGAACTCTGAGATGAAACTTGATTTCGCACATCTCAAACGGCGTCGTGTGCGCATGCCGCATGAGGTATCGAATGAGGTTCCGATCATCTTGGATATGTTTGGTACCACTCCCATAAGAAACGCGCGCAGCCTGTACGACGGCAGAGTCATTCCCCATGTAGTCGATTACGCGGACAAACCCGTCGTCGAGAACGTGCAGTTTTACCCCTAAGACCTTATCGAGAGCGCGAACAGTAGGGCGCTCACATAGGTTTGGCACATCGGGTTCGGAGTTTAGCCTACGTCGCGGCTGACGAGATCTGCGATTTGAATTTCTGACGGTCATTTTGATCGTCCCAACGACTTCCATTTCTCCAGAGGTGAGCGCGTTTTCAATTGTTCACAGTTTTAAGAAGCTTCGTGCCTCGGAATCGATCTACATCGCCGGTAGCTCGACTGTGTATTTCAAGATTCTTGACATCCCCATTGTTGTCTCTTGGTTGTAAGCCTCACAAAAGGGGAAAATCAGGCTGGTCGCGGTGTCCCGACGTTCTGTCAGATAATATAAAGCGAAGCCGAGCACCTGCGGCTTGGTAGCAAGGGGACTGAGATATAAGTTAGTAATCTGCTTGCGGGCGCTTAGCCGGTTGACAATCTCTCGTAGAATACTAGCCGTGACAAATGGGTCATTGGCGGGTGCGAAGTAGCTACTCGATTCATCCGCAGTGCTTCTGCCGACTGCCTCCTCCGCCTGATATGCTCGCAATACATTTTCCTGATACATGTCTGCGCGTAGCGACGGAAGGCCGAAGAGCTGAATCTTCTTTGAAAACTCCTTGTTCTCTGCAACCTGTGCAATCAACTGGTGATCGTAGCCAGCGCCAATAATGAGATAGTCATTAGATGTCTCAGGATTGTGCATCCCCTCAAAGCCCGCGATCTGCCGCACCTCTACAACAACCTCGTCTGAAAAGCGCGTCCGTTCACGATCGCTGTAAATAACAGGCTCCGTGTACAGTGCATCGAACCGTCGAACCCCACGTTCAGCCAGCCACCTCAACAAAAAGATAAGATAGGGCCGAATGAAACCGGTTATGTCTATGGCGAGGGCCCTTCCTCCGATGTCTCCGATCGAACCGTCCCAAAATGCCTTCACGTACTCGGCTTCATCGCGAGCGACCATCGTAAAGGCATCGGACGGATACTGTGCTGCCGCGAAGCCGTATTCCGGAAAAACCAACCAGTGTTTGGATCCGGCAGAAACCTTCTCATATACACGCCTAACCCTCTCTGCTGCAGTGTAGGCGGAGACAAATATGTCCCATCGAATCTCTGGAGGCCAGTCGCCCTCGACTGGCAGCTCACATTTGTAAAGCACCGTGTAATCAATCATGGTCCTGGTCGCCGTACAGAGTTAGGTTTCCCATCATGTCGCCAGATACTCTTGGAGCGTGCCCAAAAAACGGCGCTCTCATCCTCGCCACCCGTGTTTCGGCAAGCTTGTCGAATTCCTTGACGTGTTGTGGATCGAACACTGCATCGAGCTCTCGGGGGGTCAGCGCAAGCACTCCCCGACGGTAGATCGACAGATCCCATCGGGGGGCCAGCATACGATTTAGTTGATATTTCCTGTCGATACGATCAGTATTCCGATCGGGTTGGTCTCCGACACCTATTAACAAGGACCACTTCTCAGCCAAGTCAAGAACACGGCGAGCAGTTTCAGAGGACTTCGATACATCGGAGCTGAAGCTAGAGCAGGAGCATTCCGAAGGTTTCTCAGAAAATCGAATCCCCCGAAATAACGTTCCGAGACGGTTGATCCCGTCCATCACGAGCTGCCCCTCACGACCGATCATTTTCGCGTCTTGGTAGAACCATTCCGACGCCTCTGAGACCCCGGCTTGCTGTGAGCGCATGGAGATTGGAGTACCTTGGAACGGCCTTTCGCCGTTGAAGGTCGCCCAGGCAAAGATGTGCTTGAGCACGATTAACAGGTTTCGCGGAAGCCCGGAAGAGATCTCTACGAAAGTAGAGAACCCAACATACCGCTGGGGCTGGTCAGTATCGCGGCATAGTTGAGCTAAGAGATCAGCCTTCCAATGCAGAAGCCCTTCTTCATACCTACTGCCCTTCCCTCTGCCGTTAAGATAGCTGTCGCACTCATCCGCAATCTTACGAGCAGCTTCCAAAAGATTGCGCTTAGATCTCCAGTCTTGATACAAGAAAAAGATGTTGGCTTTTTCCAGTACAGGGTAGTTAGGACACTTGAGCCATTGGACGATTTTCTCAATGTCGGTGGTTTGCCGCATTCCTGGGGCCGCCTTCGCCTTTAGCCCTCGTTCAAGGTGCTCCCGAAGATCCTTGAAGTATGGTCGTTCCCGACCAGAATATTTCTTGATTACGTAGCCAGTTTCAGAAGCAGAGAACTCTGACTTCGCCGGCTCCTCGAAGCATTCGCTCAACGACTTCGCATTGGCATCGAGCATAGCGGGGCCTGACTGAATCCGGTTGAATTCCGCCAACCGTTTTGCAATCAGCCGCTTTGCAAATTCTTCGTAGTTCTGGTTCTCCCGAAGAATCGCATCAAGGCGGAGGACTTCGAACTCGGAACCCTCCTTATTGTCCTCGTCCGCGCTGTATGTGCTGAGGGTACGAATGCCATACATCCGAGCCCCAATCTTGAAAGAACAGGGGCTTTTTCGATCCCGCAGAAGGGTATTAACGTACTTCTGCTGAACCTCAGAGAGATTCTCGAACTCGTCCATCAAGTAGAGGAACAAACAACCGCGCAGCGAAGAGACGTTCGCCTCGATCGCTCTCGGAATGCCAAAAACGAGATCCCCGCGCGTAACAGCAATATGCACAGGCAGCGTTCGGGTGATTGCAGAATTGTTTACAGCACCGTCCAATTCTCGTTGAAGATCCCGCAGCAACGCGTTGATCCCGGAGAGCGTAGCCGGTGGTGTCTGCTGATGTAGGTGAATGAGATCCGAGAGTTCTTTCACTATGTCGCCCTCCCGATCCTCTAGTTCCGAAGTCCCACCGACAGCACTCATCACGGTGCTCAGCATGAGCTGAGACAGCCAAAGCTCCATGTAGTAGGCGAAGACCTCCTCCCACATCTCCTCCTTCTGTCCTTTTTCCCGGAATCGGGGCGAGTTGAGGCTGCTGCATCTGAGATACACGCCGATGTATCTGTCCTTCTTTATCCCCGCGAGAACATCTTGTCCATATCGAATGCGCTGAAGCGGGTACGAGAAGTACCTCATCAGATGGGTCTTGCCGCTGCCCTTACCACCGAGGATGAGCATAGGCATCGGCGAGGTGGGTTTTGCCATCCCCGTGAAGCCACTCCCAGATGAAATGTCTACCCAGTAATCATTTATTTCCTGGTCTGAGAAATCAACGGCCTTCGTAATGTTAAACGGGTTGAGTGTCGTGCCTTTCATCAGATCACCATTCGAGCTTCGGATAGCGCCGAAAAATCGGTTTCCATGGCAAGCGATCAGGTTCATCGAACCAGATGACGGGCAATGTGTTGTCCGGCGTGTTGTGATGAAACCCGATTAATAATTGGGAGTCGTCATAGCCGAGCGCATGCTTTGATGCCACCATTTTGTCACCGTATAGCTTGCACATGCGCTCGCAAAATGCCGGGTCGATTTCAGGCAATGCCTTGCGAAAGTACCGAGACTCGGCCGAGAAACACTTAAACGATGAATCCAATTCATAAATAGTCCGGGCCGAATCAAATTTGGTTTCGTCTTTAACCTTGTTAATTCCCCTCGCTGTGGCGAAGAGGACATAGTAGGCCACGAACGCCTCTGGCTTTAACTTCTTAACGTCTTCCACAAGGTCTTGCGAGTACTCAGTACCTTGCTTACCCGATCCACAGAAATCGTCGATGAAAATGTAGCGTGTGACGTCAGTGTCACGGAGTTCCATGGAGCCGGCTCCTCCGCGGCGAGTGAAAATCTGATGCGTATGTATGAAGAGATCCTTGGGAAGATGGTTCTCTTGTCGAAAATAATACAAAAGATGGCAGCCACTTTCAGAAGGATTCCCAACCCCAAGAAATCGGGTCGCGCGGAGTTGCGCTTTGTAGTGCTGATCGATCAGCCCGGAATCCAACGTATCGTGGTGGCCGCGGCGAATGGATTCGATGATAGGGTACCGGTACACATCACGATAGAGCGCCTTCAGTAGTCCGCGGATCTCTCGGTCCCCAAAGTACATGAAATTGGACAACAAGAACAGTGCATGCACCATCTCGTCCGGGCCAGCACCGCTGGAATGGGCAAAATTGTCCAACCATTCCGTGATCGCCGGCTCCCTCGCTCGGCTCTCCCAGATAGTTTCGTTTAGCGTCTTGATCTTCGCCTTCAGAGACCGCATCAGCGGCTCCATGCTGGTATACCTCCCTTACTGAAGACCAGAATCCATTCCCGCGTGATAACGCTGGCAGTATGGTTGCGTTTTGTCATCAGGCCTCTTGATCTAATCGCGTCGATAAAACATGCAGTTAGGAACAGTCCGCATTCTCCGGCGATGGCTTGAAGGTAGTCTACCGTCCGAAATTCCATCCCAGCGACACGGTTGTTGGCCGCGACAATCACCGCGTGTCCACCAGGTTTCAACACTCGATACATTTCGTGGATGGCGACTCGCATATCATGTAGGTATGTCGCAGCAATCTTTGCTCTGATTGGGTTCCGAGCGTGGATCGCGGCCAGTCGTTTCTCAGCTCCAGCAATCTTGGTGGGAAGAACGCTTGAACGCTCAGCATTACTTAGCTCCTCCCGTCCAATAATGCGGGCTTTGCACGCGCGCAATTCGGCGGTCCGACAAAGCTGTAGCCAGCCCAAACTTAGGGAGCACGAACGAATATATTTCTGTGCGCCGGGATAGGGAGGAGATGTGATTATGAGCTGAACTGATTCATCCGCCAGCGGCTTATTTCGGTTCCCGTTCAGCGAGTACTCGTACATGAGCTTCCGTGCATCAGAGCATACGATTTCTGCAAAGGTTGTGCCGACGACCTGCCTTTGTTCCATACGTGTGATATTTGCCTCAGCGATCCGCTTAAAAATCTCCGACACTCGCACACGACGCAATCGCCGCAAATGCGCGTCAGATTTTGCGCGAAATGGATGATCCTTAGGATACTGCCCAAGCCGTAGCCGTACGGGTACCGACAGCCTAGGATCTGCGAGGCTGACTTTTCTGACACATACTGAAAAGCAGACAATAAAAAAGTCTCGGATCGCAGGGGTCCTGACCCTCATGATTACTTCCCGGAGGCACTGTAGTTGTCTCGCCGTGCTCGGATAGAACCAGTGCTCGAGGTTAACCACGTCGGGACGGCCTCCCGATGGCTTGGAGGGTATTCTCTTGAGAATCTCATTTAACGTCCGCTTGGCTGCCGCGGTGTCCAAACGAGTGGTTTTGACTCGCGCAATCAGACGGGCGAGTGGATTGGCATCTGCACCGTACGCTCGCCTGTTCGCCAATTGCGCTTCGACCAGTACGGTTCCCGATCCGCAGAAAGGATCAAGGACGATATCGCCAGGCATGGATAGCAGATCGTTCGCGAGGAAAAAATATGGAATATGGACTAGCAGCTTTGCTGGATACGGGTGAATGAGGTGATTGAATCGATCAGCTGAATTCAACGCCGGTAACAGTTGGCGGAAGGTGACGCTGACAGGCTGTTTCCGTCGCTGATATTGACGAACTAGCTTCTGAAGTAGAGCCTGACAGTCAGGACTCACCGAATCCCCAAGGCGCTCACGTCCCTGTGTGGCCGAAGCCTCCGCTGCTGCGTGTAGTCGGTTGGAGTTCTTCGACTTCATTCCACTCAACCTTGCTCACTGGCGCGATTACCATCTGCGCGATTCTCAACCCTCGCGTAACCTCGAAGACTTCCGTTCCGAGGTTGATCAGAACCACTCCAACTTCACCTCGATAGTCCGCATCGATCGTTCCTGGCGAATTCGCCAAGGTGACGCCAAACTTTGTTGCGAGCCCAGATCGAGGTCTGAGCTGTGCCTCATAACCCGGGGGAATCGCAATCGCAAAGCCGCAGGGAATCAAAACTCTCCCGGCCGGTTGAATCTGGAGTGTGGATTTGACTGCTGCTCTGACATCCATCCCGGCAGCACCGACGGATTGGTATGCAGGCAGTGCAATGTCCTCACAGCCCGGCATACGCCTGATCGAGACGGAGACACGCGATTCCAAGGTTGCATTCTACCCTAGCGTGAGATCCGCATCCAGCGTCCTTAAGCAGCGCACACTTTCGTCAGACAAACTCGTCGAGACTTGCTATCATATCAAGCTTTCGGAGAAAGCTGATAAGGCGGAGCGAGCGAACTGATGTTCCGAAAGCTCGAACGCCTATTGATTGCAATAAAATTTGGCGCAGATACGCGTAGTGGCCTCATCGAGCGACTGACCGTCGTTCTGGGCGACAGACCTGGTTTTCAGCACTTGCTTCTGATCGTATGGGCCAGCAGTGTGCCAATCATCGCTCGATACCCGTACCGCAGTTGCTGCTTCATAATTTCGAGGGTCGAAGGCAATGCGAAGAGGGCGGCGGTCCTGTCCCAGAAGGCGTCTGTGACCGAGATGTGCGACACGGTGCAGGAACCCCCCGGGAAGCGACAGTCAGCAAGAATGCGGGTCTGTTCAGATTCCTGCGCAGAACCTAAGTCGGATTCCTGGGAAATCCGACAATCTGTTTAGTGATCTCTGTTCGAAGGCGATTTCTGCTTCTCATGATGATGATCGATTCGCTCACCCGAGAAAGCGTCAACATGGTCGTGGGTCAGACTGACTTGCTCAGGCTGTGGCTGCATCGAATCTGCGCTGAGATTGATGGTTGGAATCGCGTCCGGGAGTTCCATAACTTCCGTTTGCAGCCAGTCCTGACCTCTGAATGACCTGGCGCTTCCGTCGAAATAACTTTGTGCCTTCGACCAAGCTTCCAGTGCAACTAATCGTCCAAGCAGTCGTCCAGCTAAGTCTGCGGCCCGAAAATGAATTCCGCCATAGCGTCTGGACATTCCCGCTTCATCGGCAGCTTCAGTGAATGTCTGCCATTTGAGGACAAGATCATTTGCAGGTGTTATGCCAGGCTCAATCCTGGAGCTGCCCGCTGGAATCGTAACGGTCATTCCAAAGCGGTCACTGCCCGTCCAAAGCCGAAGAATTTGAGCTGCTGCCGCACTGTAAGTACTGTGCCCGGATACATAATCAGGAAAGGGAGGTGTAGGAAATGTCGCTAGCTGATATGGAATCCAAGATGAACCATCCATCTCCACCGCTCCTTTGCCAGGACTGCCCCAGGCCTTAATCTTCTTTCCATGAAATAGCAGTGGTAGAGCAGTCACGGGGCGGACTGAATCAAAAGCTCGTTTCGTATCCCAGGCGGCGATGCCACTGTCGAACAAAGCGTTCGTGAGCGCAAAGAAGATTCTTACATCGTCGTCGAAAGTGTGATGGTCTCTTGCCGACACGAATTGTGCAAATAATGACCAGTGGCCCGGTGGTTGCTCCGAGCGGGGGCCGTCTGACCAATACTCGGCAATCATCTTAGTTCGATCCGTAAGCGACGCACTCAGAGCGACGAGTTCATCTGCTTGCTCCTTATACTCTGTAGAACCATACGTAGCAGGTCCAAAAAGCCGCACCAACCAGCGGTATTCATCTCCTTTCGACATCGCGAACGGAATGACATCACACCATTGCGCGCCGACAAATTCCTGAGTTACGAAACTCCCAGTGGAATCCGTGTAGATTAATGGTTGCCAGTGGTTTGCGTCGGAGACAGGGAGTTGCACAGGAATCCTGCTCGGCTTGTTGACTGGCACGTAGCCGGTCCAGTCTGAGTAGATTCCTTGCGCGAGGTCTCCCTGTTGGTTCGATCTATCGTGGTGGCGGAACTCCAACACGGCGGCGCAGGCAACATTCCCAATACCTGCGGGAGTTTCGATATCCATTGAGTCATTCGCTGGATCGAATCCGAGCTGTTTCATGAGCGGGATATACACAGAATCAGTGTCGACAGGCAACACGTCGCTGAGCGCGCGGTATGCTGCATAGCTGATGGCTTCTTGCTTGTTGGACAAGGTGCGCTCGGAGTCTGGGCGACGAAGCGCCCCTTGCAGTTGGGTACCGACGGCACGCTCGTCGTATGTCGCCCATGCGTCATACATGCAGGTGTGCACGATAGCCAAGGCGCGTGCGATCATCGGTGTTCCAAGCCTAGAGTCACGCACTCCCTGCAAGGCGGCGTTGTTCCACTGGATGACAACATTGGGAGTCGATGTTGAATTCGCTGTGGCGTTGTGCGGAGAAAAAAGTGAGGCAACAATGAACGTTCCGACTGCAAGTCTCCGGCGCATCCAGGATGCGCAGACGGGCCCGCTCAAACCTCCTAGGCTCATCGCACCTCCTTCCCGATCACGGGTAGAGCAGCTAATCTACCGCAAGTGCTTTAAGAACTCAATGCTTTCCCGCCGACTAAAAATAGGCACTAAAAGGCCATAGACAGAGACGTATCGATTGGCACATACTCCCCGAGTTTCAGCTTTGGGCTCCCTACGAACCCTGGCGCCCGTCCATAGCAATGGAGGTGACTGCGATGCGAGTTCGCACCCGAACCGCACTGCTCCTTGTTTCGACCCTCATTCCTCTTGGTGCTATCTCAGTCTTAGCGCAAGAAGGACCATTCCTCGTTAAGCACAAGGACATCCCGCCCGAAGTGCCGCGGCCGACGAGTTGGCACAGGCCGGGAACGCAGAGATCGCTAGTTGGCGGGCCGTGGATGATTGGTCCGGACATGAAGGCGAGCATCTCCATCAAGAATGTGGTCGAAGTGGCTCCGATTACGGTAAAGCCAATTCTGTACCTGAGCAACGGTCACAGATTCACGCTGCCCGATTTGCCCATCGAGCCCGCCGGAACGGCCGTGATCGACATCAACCAGGCGCTGCAAGACCATTGGGGCATTTCGGGCTGGGCCACGCTTGTCGGATATGTGGAAATCCAATACTCATGGGCTTGGGATGCGGCCTGTGCCACTATAAGCGATTTGGATTTGACAAACAGCCTTTCTTACAGTTTTGTCCTGCAGCCCCGCGGAGAGAAAGCGCCGGCCAAGGACCATACCAGGATCTTTTCTTCGAAGCTGGCGGATGTACAATCCGCTGAAGGTGTATGGTGGAAGCAAGAGCCAAATGTGCTTCCATTCGTCTCATTGTCAAATGTGTCTGCCCAAGAAGCCGCGGCTACTGTCCAGACGCTGGACAGCCAGGGCAATATGGTTCAAGAGCGATCTTTTGTATTCACTCCGCATCAAACCAGGTTGATTCACCTTTCTGAAGTACGCACGCTTACCGACAACGTCGGAGGAGTTGCGGTGAGATACCCGAATAATCCCGGAGCGATCATTGTATCGGGAGGGCTCGAAGACAGGGCGGTAGGGTATTCTGCGCATATTCCATTTAACCCGTCTATGGATCTTGGACACAAGATCTCCCTGCGGAGCTATACCGAAGTTGGACTGATGTTCGGCGCTGCCGATCCCATGATGAGGTTCCCGGCCGGAACCGTTTTTACACCATATTCCGTTCTGCGCAATATTGCTGACCGAGCCGTGCAGGTTACGCCTTATCTATACTGGATGCAGGGAGCAGTGGCCCAGTCCGCACAACTCGAGCCATTCAAGATCGCGGCCGGAGCAGCCGTGAGTCTCGACGTCAGAGCGTTGGCCGGACAAGCAGGACTCCACAATTTTAATGGAGATCTAACCCTATCGTTCGATGTCAACACGGTCCGAGGAAGTCTGATTTTGGCTGGCGGAAGCGTCGACCAGAAGAACACCTATGTTTTCGAAGCGATGCCGTCCCGTATAGCCGAAAGCATGGGTTCTACGCTGTCTTACTGGGATACCAGCAACGGTAACGACACTATGGTCACGGTCTGGAATCCAAGCGCGGAGGCGGAGGATCTCGCCTTCAAGATTTTCTTTTCGGGGGGAAACTACACGTTTCCCATCCACCTCGAACCGCGAGCAATGAATACGTTCATCGTTTCTGATATCGTCAAGAGCCAAATTCCGGATTTGGACGGCAACGTCATTCCTCCCTCTGTGGTCGAAGGTAGCGCTACAATTCAGGGGACGCGAAGCGATGTTGAACATATCTTCGTTAACATGGACGCGGGTATATACAACGTCAAGAAGGCGACTTGCGGTTGGAAGTGCGAGTACTGCAGCGGCGCGTCGGATTGGTGGATCGTGGATGATCCCTTCGCAGTACCGGTTACCCAAAATCATCAGCTAACATACTGGGTCCAGCTGCACGGCGGCAATCAACTGAACGAAACATCCGGCAGTGACTGGAGTAGCACGAATAACGGAGTGGCAACTGTCAGTACGGGCCTGGTGCACGGCGCATCAACAGGTACCGCGACGATCGACGCCTACATCGATCTCGACATTTATGGTCAAGTATGCGGCGGACCACCGGAATGCCCCTTTGATGATGGACTTCAGGCTGGTTCGGGCGGCGACGTAATTTCCGTTGCTATTAGTTGCAGCCCAACCGATCTTTCTTTGGGCTCGTCGGCGCCCCAATCTACTATAACGGGAAACTGCACGGCGACCGGAGCTCCTTCGGGTGGCAGTTATACGTGGAGCGTGAATAAGAATACTGTAACCCTCACTCCTTCACAAAGTGGCACGACCGCAACTTACACCTCAAACGCGGCAAGCAGCAGTAATGGAGATACCTCCATAACTGTTAAATACACTATGAACTCCCAGAATGTGAGTGCTACCTCAGCGGCTATCACGGTTCATCAGCCTACAACCCTCACACCTAGTAGCGTTTATAGTACTGGGACGGCTCCTTGCACTACGCCTTGTATCTTGTATCCTGGCGCCGGAAACTGCGACGCTTCCCCAACCAACAAGTGTAAGTACAACGCAAATCAGTTTCAGCGGGAATACAAGGTTAATGATCAGTTTGGCACTTTTTTCCAGAATTTCGGCATCAACAACGCGACGGTTACAGAACAGGTTAATCTAACGAGCAATAACTGCTCGGGTAGCGGAGTGGGGCAGGGATCAAGCACGTATACGGATTTCTTTGATAATTTTGCAAAATGCGACACGTGCTGCCAGAGCGGTGGGCCAGGGTGTACCACGGTTGCAGCACAAACTCTCTTAGTAAATGGTTTCTCCGTACGAAGCACAACGATTACGGTGACCTGTACTACCGTTACCGTGGTCCCATGAGGTGAGGATGCAGCGCACTTCCGGGTATCTAGCTGTCGTTGCTACCAGCTGTTTGTTGATGTCGTTTTGCGTTTTCGGACAGGTGAATTCGAGCCCGTTGGATCTTCGGTTGACTGGTGTTCCCATCGATTTTAATGGAATTCCAATTTCACAAGCACTCGGGCGCATTGGTGTAGCAACAGAAACGGGTTTTGTTCTTTTTGGGATTGAGGTTCCGCTTGAGAAAGGTCAGGAGCCGTTGGTTTCAGCGCATATTGAGGGTGGAGCTACGGTACGATATGCTCTCAACCAGATCCTTGCAAGTGTTCCAGGTTTTGGGTTCGAAGCTGTCGGCTCGAACCTAGTCGACGTCTTTCCGCAATATGCGCTGAACGATCCCGACGACCTGTTGAACTTGCAGATTTCTGGCCTGCAGCTGGTCAATGTCCCTCCCAGCAATTTCCTGAGCAATCCGGCTAGATTTATCCCTGAGCTAGAGGTGGCCTTGAATCACGGTTACCAGAAAGGCTGCACAATTGGCTCCGGCTTGTCCGATAAAGCTCCCGGTATCACGATTCACATGGGGCCTACCACCGTAAGAAACGCATTAAATGCGGTCAGTGAAACGTCTATCCAATCAGCTCGAGACCAACGAGGAAGCGCATTTGGTTGGCTCTATCTGCACGAGAGATTTCCTTCTGAAAAGGCACCAGCAGATATCTGGCGCGTACATGGTGTCTGGACAGTCAGCAAGACATCGAATTAACTCGGGTTTTCCCTCAAGGATCAGGCGCCCGAAGTCCTAGGGCTGTATCGGAAGCGCCGCTGCGAAGAATCATGAATCACATTGCGGTGTGCGGGCGCTTTCGATACAGCGACTTGAAGGAAGCGCCGGGCTATGGGATTTGAATGTGGTTGAGCCGGTTCGAATGATCCCCGGGCCTGTCCTTGCGGTGGCTGCGCGGCGGTTTTGGAGGATTCTCGTAATGGGAGGCGTCAGGGCGAGGTGCATCGGAGTGGGTGGACGGAGGAGGGAGCTCGCGTTTGGAGCAAGGCGAGACGCAGAACCAGCGTGCGTGCCGGTACACGAATGAGATTCGAGGCTGGAGATGTGGAGTCATGCTGCCCAGCGCTCGGGATGGGGCGGAGATCTGAGGAGAAGTTGCGCGGCGGAAAGCCGCTCGACAACCCGCATGATTCCGCCGCAGAGAGGACAGATGCAGAGCAGCTGAGTGGAGGGCGCGGCCGACGAAGCGACTCGTGTTTGTGACCGTGCTGGTTGCTGAAGTAAACGGAAACAGAGTGGAAGAAGCGCCGCGCGCTGGCGATTGGCGAGGAAACCGAAGTTGCGAATGCGAACGAAGCTGCGGGGAAGCAGGTGGAGCAGGAAGCGCCGTAGGAACTCATCGAGGGACAGCGTCATCAGGCGCTTTTTGTTTTTGTGAGCTGAATCCCTCCAGCGAAACGTGACTTGGCCATCGGCCAAGGAGACGAGCCGGTGATTGGAGATGGCGACGCGGTGGGTGTAAGCGCCGAGATAGCGTAGAGCATG
>Ga0074045_10003498_pt1 | contig 14143 bp, 14 predicted proteins | sample BogForMeECP23OM2_FD_94442 | JGI IMG/M metagenome (GOLD analysis project Ga0074045, IMG submission 94442) | Bog forest soil microbial communities from Calvert Island, British Columbia, Canada - Bog Forest MetaG ECP23OM2 | ecosystem: Environmental > Terrestrial > Soil > Wetlands ... | reverse complement strand
TTCGGAATTCTGACTATCTTTTAGATTGTATCCCGCAGTTGTAACCTTTATCGTTCCCTTAGCGACTACAATATACGAGTATCCGAAATAAGCAGAAATCGGATAATGGAAAGACTCTCAAGCAATCATTCTGGTAAACTGTACAAATGCGTACACGACTAACAACTCGAACCATCATTCTGATAGCAATCATACTGTCCGCGATCAGTGCCGGCGCGTGGTTATTGCGCACCAAAGGGGACAAAGGGCCGACTTTTCGCACTGTAGCGGTTAAACGCGGCGACCTTGAGGCCACTATCAGTGCCACAAGCCTGTTTCTCATTGCGACAGACTTAAAGAACATTCAGGTTTGGCTATCGGTTAATGAAGCAGATATCGGCAGCATTTCGAGAGGGCAGACTGTGACTTTTAGTGTTGATGCGTTTCCTAACCAGGTATTCCACGGGCAGGTCGGCAAAATCAGACTCAACGCTACCATGACGCAAAATGTCGTCACGTATACTGTTGAGGTCAACACAAGAAACGACGACGGCAAACTGTTGCCCTACCTGACTGCAAATGCAAACTTCAATATCGGCGTCAGGAACGGCGTGCTGGTAGTTCCAAATGCAGCATTGCGCTGGTCCCCCCTGCCAAACCAGATCGTGCCGGAAGCCGGGCGCAAGTCCCATGCTCATGCAGGACCATCGGGTACGGACAGGGAAGGAGTGCATAGCGATGGTGGCGCTACGCAGGTCCGGGGGACCATTTGGGTGGCACAAGGCAAATTGGTCAGGCCCTTCCATGTTAACGTTGGGATGACTGACGGCGTGGTGACTGAAGTCGAAGGCAGGGATTTGACTGAAGGCCTGCGAGCCGCTGTCGGAGAAACTGCGGCGGAAAGCACGGCCGGCCCCGGAGCGGAGCGGAGTCCGTTCACCCCCCAAATTCGCGGGGGAAAGCGCTAAGAGTGTCATGGATTTGATCGAATTGCGCAATATTCGCAAGACTTACCATCTCGGCGAAGTTGATGTGCCTGTGCTTATGGGCGTCTCGTTGTACGTATCACGCGGTGAATTCGTGGCCCTGATGGGCACAAGCGGCTCCGGTAAAAGCACGCTGATGAATATCGTCGGCTGCCTGGACCGTCCGACTGCAGGCGAGTACTGGCTTGACGGCAGGGAGATTTCCCTGCTTACTGCAAGTGAACGGGCGAGGCTGCGAAACCGCATGGTAGGCTTTGTTTTTCAAACCTTCAATTTGCTGCCGCGCACGACTGCGTTGGAGAACGTCATGATGCCCCTGATCTATGCGCGAGAGAACCTGACTGAGAATCAAAGGAGGCAGCGTGCTGCCGTATTGCTCGAAAAAGTCGGGTTGGCCGACCGCCTCGATCACCTCCCGTCTCAGCTTTCAGGCGGCCAGCAGCAACGGGTGGCTATAGCACGGTCGCTTATTAACCATCCGCAGGTGCTGCTTGCCGATGAGCCGACCGGCAACCTGGACTCGCGCACCAATGAGGAACTCTTGCAGATGTTCCAGCAGCTTAATAGCATCGACGGCATCACTATCATCCTTGTCACTCACGATCCCGGCGTCGCGCAGCATGCAAGGCGGACCGTTTACATCAAGGACGGACTGATAGAAAAAAACACCGGCATTTGCGGACCCAGGGACAACGCATGAATTGGTATGGCATCCTGAAAACGGCCCTGAATGCCCTTCGACGTAATGTCATGCGCACCATGCTTACTACCCTCGGTATTGTCATAGGCGTAGCTGCGGTCATCACGATGACGGAGTTAGGCAACGGCGCGATTATCTCTATCCAGCGTATCATGGCCAGCATGGGCGCCAACACCCTTGTAGTTATTCCAGGGGCCACCAGCGTCGGCGGCGTCAATATGGGATTCGGCAGCATAATGACCCTGACTCCGCAGGATGCGGACGCTATCATTAAAGGAGCCCCTTCTATCCGAAATGTGGCGCCGATAGTGCGGGCCAGGACACAGCTTGTATATGGCAACCGCAACTATGTCCCGACTTATCTTTACGGCACTACTCCTTCATTCCTTGATATTAGGGACTGGACAGAGCTGGACAGTGGTGAACCCTTCACCGAGCATGATGTCCTGAACATAAATAAAGTATGCGTGATTGGCAAGACAATTGTAAGACAGTTGTTCGGCGGAGAATCGCCCATAGGCAAAGAAATCCGGATCCGGAATGTGGCGTTCAAGGTTGTTGGCGTATTGCGCGCAAAGGGAGCTAACATGATGGGCATGGACCAGGACGATGTCCTCCTGGCGCCGTGGACTACCATCAAATACAGGGTAGTGGCTTCGTCGCTTTCCGCTGCCAATCAGAGCACTACGAACACATCGAACGTCACCGAAGCCAATTCGCTCAACCAGACGTATCCCAATCTTCAGCAGAACCTCTACCCGGTTGCCTCTGCATCAGAGCAGATGCATGGTTGGGCCGGAATATCACCCGCCGCAGCCAACTGCTGTGCCTCTTTCATGGGAGGGGGTGTCAAAGATTCCTGCCAATCAACCGTACGTAGCCACTGCGCAGCCTGCTGACCTCACCCGGTGGTGGAGGCAGTTCAACGACCCCATAAAGCCCAGCAGCATACCGCCAATATTACCCATAGATTAATGGACGCCGGTTTCGACAGCGCACTCGATGTTGCTGAGGCCGAAGCTAATGTTGCTACGACGGAATCTCAGATCCCGGTCTTTGAAACATCTGCACAGCAAGCCATTTATGCTTTAAGTGTGCTGTTGGCCCGGCCGCCTGCGGCTTTGATCGGAAAGTTGTCACCGGCAGGCGGCATTCCCAAAGTTCCTGCGAAAATCCCTGCCGGTTTGCCGTCAGAATTGCTGCGCCGCCGCCCTGATATTCGCCAGTCAGAGGCACAGCTACATGCCGCCACTGCCCAAATCGGCGTCGCTGTCGCAGAGCTATTTCCATCTTTTTCGCTTACCGGCACGGTGAACTGGCAAAGCAGCCTGCTTGGCGCCTGGTGGACGAATGCCGGCCGCTCGTTCTCCTTCGGTCCGTCAATGAATTGGCCGGTTTTTCAGGGCGGGGCCACTATATCCAACGTGCGTTTGCAGGAGGCGCTGCGTGACCAGGCCTTCATCACGTACCAGAATACAGTCCTCGCGGCGTTTCAGGATGTCGAGAATGCTTTAATTGCATTTAACAAGGAGCAGGAGCACCACAAGTCGCTCAATGATGCTGTGGTCGCCAACCAAAAGGCTGTGGACTTGTCCCTGCAGCTTTACACCGCGGGCCAGACCGGGTTCCTCAACGTTATCGAAGCCCAGCTTTCGCTTTACACCTCACAAAACGCTTTAGTGCAAAGTGAGGATAATATCGCAACTGATCTCATCGCTCTCTACAAAGCCCTGGGCGGCGGTTGGGAATCCCTGCCGCCCGGCTATTAGTTAATTTCCAGTAGACTTTAACACCGCTTAGCCTGTGACTTTCATGCTGTTTTATCAATACGCTTCCTTATCACTCATAATCTCGTCGGCAGCAATGGGACGCCTGAAAATCCAGTAGATCCAAACCTGATATGCGATGACTATAGGGACGAATATCAATGCCACAACCGTCATTATCTTAAGGGTGTATATGCTGGATGACGAGTTGAAGATGGTCAGGCTGTAATTCGGGTCCATACTGGAAGGAATAAGATTGGGGTAAAGCCCTATCACGCCGGTAAATGTCACCATAACAATAGTGATGCATGATGCATAAAACGCTGCCAAATACTGCCCTTTGGCGCCGAAAACCTTTATGCCCAGAAGGGCCAGCACCGCGAGGACCGGGACTGCGAGCAAGATGATGTTGCCCAAAAAGTTTGCGTAAAGGTTGGTTGCAAAATAGGTAAAAATCAAAAATGCCACAGCCACAACAAGCAGCGGAACCCACATCCTGTTTGCAAGCTTTCCAGCCCTTTCACTAATATTGTCCTTTGTCTTGACAGCAAGCCAGAGTGCGCCATGTTCAATAAAGAGAAGCACAAAAAGCACCCCTGTAAGCAGTCCGTAAGGATTCAGCAGGGTAAAGAGCGTCCCATGGTATCCGCTGCCATCCATAGGCAGGCCCTGAAAGATATTGCCAAAGGCAACTCCGAACAGGAGAGCAGGCACAAAGCTTCCGAGGAATATCGCTGCGTCCCATGCGCTTTCCCATGCCCGGCTGCCGCCCTTTCCCCTGAATTCAAAAGCCACGCCCCTGAATATCAGGGCGAAAAGTATTATCAGCAGTGCCGAATAGAGATAACTGAACATGAGCGCATAGGTAGTCGGGAAAGCCGCAAACGTTGCTCCCCCCGCCGTAATAAGCCATACCTCGTTGCCGTCCCATACAGGTCCTATACTGTTTATGATTACCCGCTTCTCGGCATTGTCCCTTCCAAGAAAGCGCTGCAGCATTCCCACTCCGAAATCAAAGCCGTCAAGCATGAAATAAACCGCCCATAGCACTCCCCATAGAATAAACCACAGTACCTGGAATCCCATCTTACACCCCCTGAGTTCTTGAAGACGCTATCAATACCGAAAGATCATCGTCAGGACCCTTTTTTGCAAATTTAGTCAGCAAATATATGTCCACAAATGCCAGGAGCCCGTATACAAGTGTAAATCCTATAAGGGAAGCCCATACCTGAACAGGTGATACGGCCTTCGAAACTGCGTCAGCTGTTTTCAATACGCCGTAAACAATCCAGGGCTGCCTGCCTACCTCCGCAACAATCCACCCCAATTGTGCCGCAATGTAGGGCAGAAACATTGCAAAGAACATAAGTTTGAGGAAACCGTGACTGCTCTCCAATTTGTCCCGGCGCGCGATAATCAAAGCCACTAAAGAAAGGAGTATGAATAACATGCCGAGAGCAGTCATTGCCCTGAAGCTTATAAACGTGGGCAGGATAGGCGGCCTGTCCTCTTTTGAAAAATCTTTTAGTCCTTTTATTTCAGCCCCGCTGTCATGGAAAGCAAGGAAACTGAGCAGACCCGGAATACCTGCAACTTCTGTACTGTTCTTTTCATCAGCCACGTCAGGCATCACAAGAAGATTGAGTGGAGCGGCCTTTTGAGTATCCCAGACAGATTCCATCGCGGCAAATTTGGCCGGCTGCGTTCCGGCAACCTGTGCAGCCTGGAAATCTCCGGCTATCAAGACCATCAGAGTGCTTGCCAGTCCGAAAGACGCTGCCATTCTGAAAGAGGCTTTGAAAAACGGTACGCTGCTTTTTTTAAGTAAATGCCATGCTGATATCCCCATGACAAAAAATGCAGCAACAACATAGCCCGAAACAACGGTATGGAAAAATTCGGCCAGTCCGTAGCCGTTCGTCAGCATCGCCGTAAAATCGACCATTTCAGCCCTGCCGTTCCTCAATACAAACCCGACCGGGTGCTGCATCCATCCGTTTGCCAGGAGTATCCACAGCGCGGAAAGGTTCGTGGCAATCGCCACCAGCCATATTGAAAGGGCGTGGACTTTTTTCGAGACCTTGTTCCAGCCGAAAATCCATAACCCTATAAAAGAGGATTCCAGAAAGAATGCGACAGTCGCCTCTATGGCCAGTGGCGCGCCGAAAATGTCGCCGACATATTTTGAGTACTCCGCCCAGTTCATGCCGAACTGGAACTCCATCGTGATGCCGGTCACCACCCCGAGGGCAAAATTAATAAGAAAAAGTTTCCCCCAGAACTTCGTCATCTTCAGATACATTGCATCGTTTGTACTGACATACCGGCTTTCCATATACGCCACCATGATTGAAAGTCCAAGGGTGAGCGGCACAAAGATAAAATGAAACATCGCAGTCACCGCAAACTGCAGCCTGCTTAACGCCAGGGCATCCATAACCTCTCTCCTCCTTCCCCAATAACCTGCCGGTTTTGGGTTATATGTTAGCGATCTTGAGGCAACCCACACTATTCCTAATCTTACTGCAATTATCTTTCAATGACAATCTTTGTTCTCCGGCGTAGGAGCGAAGAGAGAGCGGTTTCATACAAGATTAATATTATCCTGATTTAAAAAATAATGTCAAGAATTTTTTTTGGCCGGAAAGCTACGGTGGTTGATCAATCAATTTTGGTGTTAAGGGGTATGTTATGATGCGCTATACTACTTGTCCTTTTTTGCCGGATGGATGGCCAGGCAATCATACACGACTCTTTCCCCCTGATAGACGGTGCTGCCCCGGCGCACAATCCGCCATCCCTTCAGTTCGTGCCAGCTCTTATCGGCGAGTGCAGGCGCCAATGTTTCATCGTCTTTTGTCATGTCGGCCAGTTCGCGGCTCTGTGTCAGAACTACAGTCCTGATCCCGTTACCGGCGATAATCATCATGGGCTCAATCACCATGTTTTCGAGTTCCGGCATCATTGCCGGAGCTGCAACTGCGCGAGCTTTCAACTGAATCATCCGCGCGCGGGTATCGGTGCCCGACTCTTCCATGGCAAAATGCGCCATATCCAGCAGCCTCAGACGGACGGCATTCAAATCCTCTATTTGTTCAAGTTTTTTGCATTCCGGATGGCTCCCGATTACTTTGACAAGTGTCGAAATTTCTTTCAAATAAGGGGTCCTCTGGTTGTCCGGCACGAGGAACATAATGATAACCCGCACCAATGGCTCGCCTGGTTTCCCGTAATCCATTCCCTGAGGACACCAGCCGATAGCACAAAGTAATTCACCATCGAACGCGACCGGGGCATGGGGGCAAGCCCAGCCGGATCCCAGAGATGTATTGGAGACGCCCTCACGGGCCATAACCGCTCCGACGATATCGGTCCCTGCCGGTATGGAGGGGACCGCTTCCAGCAGACTCGCCAGGACCTCAAGGGCGTCTTTTTTGTTGTAGTCAGGCAGTTCGATCAACCGACCCTCTTCCAGCGCCTGAAGGATAGTATTCAGCATTTCAATCACCTCCGAATCGTTTATAGAACCACTGCTTTACGATATGCGTTAACACACTATATGTTAAGAGAAACGACGCGATCCATCCCCAGTAGCTCAGCGGCAGAGAAACAAAGCCGAAGGTCCTGGCAAAGGGAGAGTAAGGCAGCCAGGCTCCAATAGCCATGACGCTGAGGGTGGTGATCGTCATGGGCAAGGAAGCGCGGCTCTGGATAAAGGGCACGCGTTTGGTGCGGATGATGTGGACGATAAGCGTCTGAGTCAGCAGCGACTCAACAAACCACCCGGTATGGAAAAGTGTCGCGTGCATCTCCCGATCGGCAGCCGTCTGGGACATGTCAAGAAAGGCCCGCCCATTATAAAAGAACCACATCAGGCCGAATGTCGCGTAGTCAAAAATTGAGCTGATCGGTCCGATGAAGATCATGAACCATTTGATGTTTGTGATGTCCCATTTGCGGGGCCTTACAATCAGTTCCTCGTCCACATTATCAGACGGTATACCGGTCTGGGAGAAGTCATAGAGGAGGTTGTTCAGGAGAATCTGGATGGGCAGCATCGGCAGAAACGGCAGCAGGTAACTTGCCCCCAGCACGCTGAACATGTTGCCGAAATTGGAGCTGGCCCCCATGCGTATGTACTTTATAATATTGGAGAAAACCTTTCGTCCCTCGATAATGCCGTCCCCGAGGACGAGCAGACTTTTTTCGAGCAGCACGATGTCGGCGGATTCCTTTGCCACATCTACCGCAGAGTCCACTGAAATCCCAACGTCGGCCGCATGCAGGGCCGGTGCGTCATTGATTCCGTCACCCATGTAGCCCACGACATGCCCGCTTTTGCGCAGCGACTCGATCACCCGCTCCTTCTGAAAGGGGGACAGCTTCACCAGCACATTGGATTCTACAGCGGTCTGAGAAAACTCTTCCGGGCCCATACGGTCCAACTCTTCACCGGACACGATGCGGTGCACATCTATCCCGACATCGCGGCAGATTTTACCGGTTACGAGCGCGTTGTCGCCCGTGAGTATCTTGATCTGGACCCCGGCCTCTCTCAGCATCTTGATTGCCTTGGCAGCAGAGTCCTTGGGAGGATCAAGGAAGGCGATGTACCCGAGGAGTACCAGTCCGGATTCATCCTGGGTCGTGAACCGAGTTTGCTCTCGCGGGAACTCCCTATAAGCAATGGCGAGGCAGCGGTAGCCCTGGTTGTTTAAAAGGGCGACTTCTTCAAAAAGGTCGTCCCTGATCATGTCGAGCAGGGGATAAATCTCACCATCCAGTTGGTAGTGAGCGCAACAGGTATAGACCTCTTCGACCGCGCCCTTGCAGATGAGGACGTGGTCGCCCTCAAACTCGACTACCACTGACATGCGCCTGCGCTGAAAATCAAAGGGCAGTTCATCCACCAGACGGCAATCGTGCTCGACATCGAACTCGCGATGCTGAAGAACGGCCCTGTCGAGCAGATTTCGGAGACCCGTCTGATAATAGCTGTTCAGGTAAGCGTAGCGCAGAACGCTTTCGCTCTTCTCTCCGGTGACATCAACGTGTTTTTCAAGGATGACGAGATCCTGGGTAAGCGTCCCCGTTTTGTCCGTGCAGAGTATGTCGATAGCGCCGAAATTCTGTATGGCGGAGAGCTGTTTGACTATGACCTTTTTCCGTGACATGGCGATAGCGCCCTTGGCCAGGTTCACCGTAACCATCATCGGCAGCATCTCCGGAGTCAGTCCCACCGCGACTGCGAGGCCGAAGAGGAGGGCTTCCAGCCAATTCCCCTTAGTCAACCCGACGATTAGGAAGACAACGGAAACCATGACCACCATAAACCTGATCATAAGCCATGTGAAAGAGCGCACTCCTTTGTCAAAACTGGTCTGTATGCCTGTATCTGCAAGTCTTTCAGCTATGGCCCCGAAAAATGTCAGGCCCCCGGTGTTCACCACCAGACCGCGAGCGGTCCCGCTGCTCACACTGCTGCCCTGAAAGCACGCATTCCCCATTTCAAGCAAAGGCCGCCCCCCGTTGGCTGAGGCTTCTGAGTTCTTTTCCACAGGCATGGACTCGCCGGTCAGGGCCGACTGGCCGACAAAGAAATCCCTGGCAGAGAGCAGGCGTAAATCGGCAGGTATAATTGACCCCGCATGAAGGACCACAATATCGCCGGGGACCAGTTCCTCCAGGGGAAGCTCAGTCTCCTTGCCGTCCCTCAAAACTACGGCGCGAGACTCCACCCGTCTGCCAAGGGCTTCGACCGCCTGGTTTGAACGCCGGTCAAGCACAAACGACAACCCAACGCTCAACACGATCATGGCGCAGACAATGAGAGCTGATATTGCGTCTCCTGTCGCACCCGATATGATTGCAATCACAAGAAGCTGAATAACAAGAGGGCTTTTGCACCGCTTCAGGATATCCTGCAGAAAATTCAGACGTTTGATATGGGATATTTCGTTGGGGCCATACTTCTCCAACCTCTGTGCGGCTTCTTCCGCGGCGAGTCCCCGCTCATTGCTACCCATTATTTGCATAGCCTGTACCGTAGTGGCTTTGCAGACTTCCATCAGCCGCTCTTCCTCGCTGGTGCGGGTGTGCGGAGTGCTTGCTTCATTGCGGATTGAAGAGGGCATGAAAAAGTTGTAAATGAATTTAAACATGAGCGCCTCCTGTTGCCAGGCCAATGTGAATCTGCATTACAGGAGAGGAGTTCCCCGCTTCAACAGCAGAGACAATTAGAAAATATTTATTTCCGGCGAGGGAACAATTTGAGGCAGAAAGTGTTTCGCAGCGTCTGCCATACACTTCCATGCTGTCATGTAAGAGAATGCCCGGAATTGCCGGGACAAAAACTTGGGTTTTCATGATTTACCTCCATACAAAGCCGCAAATGTCAGGACGGCCGGAGGCAAATCACTCAAAAAGAGATCAGATGAGGGACTGGCTTAACACGGCAGCCGCATGAAAGGACCGATGCGGGTCAGGTTCTTCCTGTTTATTTTGATTCATGGTTTTACAAATACATTGGCTACTACTGCCATCGGGACTACCCATCTTGCCTCCTGTTTTGTTTTTTTTCCGGCAGAAAATCATCGATAACACTTAAAAAGTTTATACCATCCCCACGGTTTTTGTAAAGGCAACAAAGGCTGATTTACAAGCAAGCAATAATTAATAAATCAAACGCTATTTCTTATCCAGCGCTTTTATCATCGCTTCCGCTTCCATGGCTCCGGACTCAACCCTGCCGTCAGGAAAGATAATGGCGGGCGTGCCATTGATACCAAGTTTGCTTCCCAGTTTTATATTCTCATCAACAGCAGATGTAGCGCATTTGGGAGCCGGTATATCCTTTTTTTCGAAAGCAGCATCCAGAAGTGCCAGCGACTTTTCACAGACGATAGCTTGTGCCATTTTGTCGGCGCCCTTGTGCATGGGGAGCGGAAACATTTTTACGAAAAAGACGATATCTTTTCTCTTCTCGATAACCTTCTTTATCTCCTTATGAAGCCTTGCACAGTAAGGGCACATCGGATCGGTAAAAACAATGATTTTGTGAGGGGCGTTCTTATCCCCCATTACAATGGCGTCATCCAATGGAATAGTTGAAACATCAACCTTATTGATCTCGGCCATCCTGTCACGGGTAAGATTCTTCTTTTCCTTTATATCAAGCATTTCACCCATTAACAGGTACCGTTTTGAGAAATCAACATACGCAATCGCCTTCTGGCCTCCGGTAGCAAGAGTAATCTCCCACAACGCTTTAAGCGGGCTTGACTTAATATCGAGAACACTCAAACCGGGATTTAAATCCTTCACGATTGCAGTTGCTTCATCTTTTGTCAGCGTGTGGCATTTGGCGCAGTCCTCGCCCATATTGCTGAAACCGTGAGCGTATGACAAAGGGGACAACATAAAGGCAGCCAGCAGAAAGAATAGAGTTTTATTCATGTAATAGAACCTCCAAATGGAATTGTCTATAATACCACAAAAAAAAAGCAAAGACAAACTGGCCCGCTGCAGATTATTTCCTCAAATAATCTGCAAGAAGACCCCTGCTGTGCTCGTCGTCATGACAGTAAATACATAGATTCTCCCAGTTGGAGCCGTCGGCAGGGTTGTTCCTGTGATTGCTGTCTTTGTGATGCACAGTGAGGAGATGACGGCTGCCGGAGTCGAACTCTCTGCCGCATTTGGCGCAGATGAGGCCATGGATTTTCAGGGATTGCTCCCTGTAATTAGAGGTTGAAGCATTGCCTTCTTTCAACTCTCTGACAATTTCCGCAGCGCTTTTGACTTCCCCGGGCTTTTTAGGCTGGGGCTTTCTGAATTGTGTTCGTTGCCTGCTTCCCAAACTCATCTCCGTAAAAATAGTATGCATTTATTATAACCCGATCTTGGCCCAGGATGCTATCTCCGGTTTTCACCGAGGTATTGCCTTATTTCACTAATGAAATCCTCGCCATAACGTTCGAGCTTTGTATCGCCGACCCCGCCTATCTTTCGCATGCCTGATGCTGTTGAAGGGTAGCTCCTGCACATCTCCTGCAGTGTCTTGTCCGAAAATATGATATATGGCGGAACTTGCTGCCTGTCTGCCAGCCTTTTCCTGACTACGCGAAGCCTTGCGAAGAGCGCCTCATTATATTCCCCCGTGTCCCCTCTCTTTTCCTTCAGGGTCTTTGCCTTAACCTCTTCTTTTCTTAAGGCCGTGATCTTTTCTCTGCCGAACAGGATCTCGGACCCCTTTTTTGTAATCTTAAGCACAGGGTAGGGATCGCCTTCCTGCAGGACCGCCTCCTGGGCAATCAGTTCATCAATAACAGACCGCCAGTATCTTTTGTCCCTGCCTTTGCCGGCGCCGTAGGTCTTGATATCGTTATGCCTGAGTTCCCGGATGCGCTTTGTGTCCGCGCCGGTCACTATATCAGTAATATGGCCTGCGCCGAACCTCTGCCCTGTCCTTGACATGGCCGACATTACAACCTGGGCCTCCACCGTGACATCTATCTCTTCAACAGAACCCAAACAGATATCGCACCCGGCGCAATTGTCCTGAGGATAGTCCTCACCAAAAAAACCGAGGAGCTGTTTTCTTCTGCATACATTGTGCGATGCATATCCAACCATCTTATTCAGCTTCTCGTTCGCAATAAAGCGTTCTCCATCATCCGTTATACTGTTGATGAAATAACGGATTTTGGGGATATCGCCCCTTCCGAAAAAGAGAAGGCATCGGGCCTCGCCTCCGTCCCGTCCCGCCCGGCCGGTCTCCTGGTAATAGCCTTCTATATTTTTGGCAAGGTCGGCATGGATGACAAAGCGCACATTCGATTTATCGATGCCCATGCCAAAGGCTATGGTCGCAACTATCACCTGTACCTCATCCCTGTTAAACGCCTCCTGGTTCTTCTCCCGCTCTTCAGCGGAAAGCCCTGCATGGTAAGGAAGAGCAGCGGTCCCCTTTGATCTCAGGAAATCTGCCATTTCCGTTACTGAATCACGGGTTGTCCTGTAGATTATGCCGGACTCGCCCGGGTGTTCCTTCAGGAATTCGAAGATCTGTGCCTCCACCTTTGACTTTGCCTTTACCTCGTAAAAGAGGTTCGGACGATTAAAAGAGGCCCGCACGATATGCGGCCTTCTCAGGCCTATCTTATTGATGATATCTTCCTGCACTTTGTGGGTTGCAGTCGCCGTAAAGGCGGCAACCGGCGCTTCAGGAAACATCCCGGGAATAAGGGAAAGTCCCATGTAGTCCGGGCGGAAATCATGGCCCCATTCGGATATGCAATGCGCCTCGTCGATAGCAAAGAAAGATACTGCACAGGTTTTGAGTCTATCGAGGAAGTGCCGCATGGCAAACCTCTCCGGCGCGATATAGAGCAGCTTAAGCTTGTTGTATTGCAACAGGCGATAGACGTCGGAAACCTTTTCGGCGTTCATGGAGCTATTGATGAAGGCAGCCGAAATCCCGTTCTCAACAGCCGCATCCACCTGGTCCTTCATCAGTGAGATGAGCGGGCTGATGACGACCGCGGTACCTTGCATAACCGTTGCAGGCAGCTGGTAGCACAAAGATTTCCCGCCGCCCGTCGGCATTACGGCGAAAACATCTTTACCGTCAAGAATGTTCCTGACGATGGATTCCTGGTTCGGACGGAATGATTGAAAACCGAAAACGGTCTTCAGGGTATCCAATATCGAAGATTCGCGGTATCTATTGACCTCAGGCATACGATGATATTCTAACATTGTGAGCATAGGGCTTGCGAATAAACATGCCTATTTTTCGTCCCTGTGAACCGAATACATAACTGAATAATGTATAATTTAAGAAAGGAGGGCTTCGGTCATGCAGAAAAACTTAATTGTATCAGATCCGGCTGTAATGATGGGGAAGCCTGTTGTAGCCGGTACAAGAATAACTGTTGAGCTTATTTTGGAAAAACTGGCTGCGGGCGAAACCGTGGAACAGCTTCTTGAAGCTCATCCAAGGTTGACTCACGAAGGTGTTCATGCAGCGCTTGCTTTTGCCGCGGAGGTTTTAAAGGGTGATGTTGTTTATCCGGTTGCCGGGGCCCCGGCGTGAACCTCTTGCAGATGAAAGCATCGACAGGCAAATTGTTGATGCTCCCTCAATACACCATCAAACCACAGAGAACACAGAGTAACTGATCTATTGTAAAGGATAAAACAATAAATCCGGTATTCCCTGTTCAGCTCGTCGATCTTGCCTGTATCCAGGAACGAGAAGACCACCCGGTCGCTGTCCTCGATGGCTATATCCTGAAGACTGACATCGCTGGAAAGCAGGTAAGCCGATAAGAACAGGTCCTTTGTCTTCAAACTGCCCAACCCCACTCCGATCACCTCCTTTTAAAAAAACCTTGTCAAGAGGAAAACAAACTTTTTGCTATTTTTTAGACTTGTTATTATAATACAAGTTGACTTGTAATAATGCAAGCAAAAACTTTTCGGGACCGGGAGACCACAAAAGTATGGATTATAATTCACTCATGGGAAGAAAGTTTACGAAGACCAGACCGAAGCTCGGAGCGCATCTTGCAGCGCTGAGGATCAACGCCGGATTAAGTCAGGTAGACCTGGCGCAAAGGGTCGGCGTGCTTCAGCAGACTATTGCGTTTTGGGAACAGACCGATAAGCCGCCCCGATCAGAGATATTGCTTAAACTCGCCGAGGCA
>Ga0074045_10003497_pt1 | contig 14146 bp, 8 predicted proteins | sample BogForMeECP23OM2_FD_94442 | JGI IMG/M metagenome (GOLD analysis project Ga0074045, IMG submission 94442) | Bog forest soil microbial communities from Calvert Island, British Columbia, Canada - Bog Forest MetaG ECP23OM2 | ecosystem: Environmental > Terrestrial > Soil > Wetlands ... | reverse complement strand
TCCGCTTGATGCGAAGCTGGGCGTTGTAGCTGTTCGCCACGCGGTGACATTCGTCCCGGATGCGCTGGAGCAATTTCACTGCCGGATGATCCAGGCCCAGCCGCAGCGGCTTGCTTTCGCCCGGCCGGTAAATCTCCTCGAATTCCTTCGCCAGCCCGATGACGGGAATTTTTTCGAGCCCGAGCTTTTTCAACTCCTCACACGCGGCGTTCAACTGGCCTTTGCCGCCGTCAATCAGGATCAGGTTGGGAAGCGTAGGACGGGCGTCGCGCCTGTTTCCATCTTTGGGAATGGAAACTTGAGACAGGCTGGAAGCCTGCCCTACGCTGGATTCACGCAACAGCCTTGAATACCTGCGTCTCACCACCTCCGCCATGCTGGCGAAATCATCCTGGCCTTCGACCGTCTTGATCTTGAACCGGCGATAATTCGCGCGGTCAGGTCGGCCATGCTTGAAACTCACCAACGACGCCACGGCAAACGTCCCGCTGATGTTCGAAATGTCGAAACCTTCGATGCGCTGTGACGGCGTGGATAAATCAAGAACTTTGGCCAGCTCAACCAGGTCGTGCTGCGGGTCAATCGCCAGCGGCAACGTGTACGGCGTGCGCTCGAATTTTCGTTCCTTCTTCGTCGTCTCTTTTAAATCGCGGATGAGATCGCGCAGGCTGGCGGCCTTTTCATAATCCTGCGCCACGGCAGCCTTTTTCATTTCCACCTCCAGTTGCTCCTTCATTTCCGCGCACTGGCCTTGGAGGAAATCGCAGGCGGCATTCACCTGTTCCAGGTACTGCTCGCGGGTGACATTGCCGATGCACGGCGCGGTGCAGTATTTGAGGTGCGCGTAGAGGCAATGCTTGTAGTCGGCCTCGCCCGGCGTGAACACGCGGCAGCCGCGCAGGTTGAACTGCCGCCGCACCAGCGTCAGCGTGTTGCGCAAGGCGCCCGAATTCGAGAACGGCCCGAAATAGCGCGCCCCGTCGTCCTTTCGGAACCGCGTGAAGGTGAAGTTCGGAATCGGGTCGTTCAGGTTCACCTTGAGCATCAGGAACCGTTTGTCGTCGCGGAAGCTGATGTTGTAGCGCGGCTTGAATTCCTTGATGAGCTTGCCCTCGAGCAGGAACGCCTCCGGCTCGCTGCGGACGACATGCACGTCGAAATCGTGGATGGCCTCGACCAGCGCGTTGAACTTCAGGTCCCAGCCCATCCGCCGCGACGGATGGAAATACTGGCTGACGCGTTTGCGCAGGTCGCGCGCCTTGCCGACGTAGATGACCGTGCCGAACCGGTCGCGCATCAGGTACACACCCGGCTTGTGCGGCAGTTCGCCGGTTTTCTTGCGGATGGTCTCGGTCGCAGGCACGATGGAATTTCAACGCAAAGGCGCCCGGGCGCAAAGGTAAAATTCCTGCTTGTCTGGTGAATCAAATCGGCGTATTCAGCGGCAAACCAAAGAAAGGCAATCCATGTCTGAAAACCAGAACCAAGCCCCGCCTCCGGTCCAGCCACCGCCACCTCCGGCGCCAGCAGCCGGCGGTGAAGACAAAACAGTCGCCATCGTCGCCTATCTCACCTTGATTGGCTTCCTTGTGGCCATCATCATTCACAGCAATAAGAAGACGAAATTGGGCGCTTTTCATCTCCGCCAAATGCTCGGCTTTATCCTGACAAGTTTTGCCGTCATTGTCCTCGTTGTCATTCCCATCATCGGCTGGCTCCTGATCCCGGTGTTTTACATCTGCATGCTCGTGCTCTGGATCTTGGGGCTGATTGCCGCCATCAACGGCCAGATGAAGCCCATGCCGGTGGTCGGGCCGCTCTACCAGAAATGGTTCGGCACCACCTTTGACTGATAAACGGCCCTGAGGATTCGGTTGTAGCAGCGTTCTGGCGGGCGCGGAGGATTTGCGGTCGCAGACACGCCGCTGGAATGTTTATTCCGGCTTCTGACTTCTGGCTTCCGGCTTCTTCATCATGTGCCGGTGGACAAAGAAATAATACAGCCCGCCGAGCACGAGCGCTGCGCCGCCGACCCAGGCCATGACGCGATGCATTTCGCCTTTGCCGATGTCGGCCCCGATCTTGACCCCGAGCCAGCACAGCACCGCGCACCAGATGCCCGAGCCGAGCAACGTGAAGATGGAAAATTTCAGGTAATCCATCCGCGCGATGCCGGCGGGAATGCCAACCAATTGCCGGGCGCCGGGCAGCAGGCGCGCCACGAACACGCCCATCGCGCCGTAATGCGCCGACCAGCGTTCGGCCTTCTCCAGCTTTTCCGGTGGAAACAGCACCAGCCGGCCGTAACGGACGACGAGCGGGCGCCCGGCGACCCGCGCCAGCCAATACACGATGGTGGCCCCGAGCCATGAGCCGAGCATGCCTGCGAGGACGATGCCCGCGAAACCCAGCGGAATTTGTCCCGTGTTCGCCAGATGCGCGGCGGGCGGGATGATGACCTCGCTCGGCAATGGCAGCACGGAGCTTTCCATGGTCATCAGCAGCACGATGACCGGATACCCGGCGGTTTTGAGCGCGGCGAGATACCACGCGATGAGCGGCTGGAAAATGGACTTGAGCATCGGGCGCTGGTTATAGCGGAAAAGCGGACAGAATGGACAGAATTTTCCGAATTAAATTTTGCCGACACTCACTGTCACTTGGGTTTCCTGGCCTGCTCGTCATAATACTTTTGAATTTCTTCAGGCGTAGCGGGCTGCGGCCAGACCCAGTCCAGCGCATGGGGATTTTGCCACTGGAAACTTTTTGTCTCATCATCCTTTTCCAAGGAAGGATTTCCGCCATTGTCCTTTCCGTTTTCGCCGACGGAATAAAGTAGAAACGTTCCGCCCACGTTTCTCCGGTAACGCAACGGTTGGCCATCAACAGGATCCAGCGGAACGGATGGCAAGAATTCTGGTGTCAGATCTGAAAGTTTTTCGGGGTAATTTCCATGCTTCAATTGAAAACGTTTCAAGGCAATGGCCGTTACGACAATTCGCTTCGCTGATTCCACTGTCATTACTTTCTTGAAGGTGTAACCCAGAGTCGTAATGGATTCCGACAGCATGGAATGAAAATCTGTTTTGCCGGAAAGCATGCCGCCAAATTCACTCTCAAGTTTGTTTATCCCCAGTGCGTCCAGCCTGGCTTGTTGCTGTTGAAATGCCTTTAAAAATGCGCCATTTGTCTCGGCGTAGCGCAGTGTTTCCATCAACACCTCGTGCCCGCGCAAACAACGCAGTTCATCAGGATATGACCACCAGTATCGCCACAAAAATATTTGGGATTCTGACTTCGCCTTTTTCAACCAGGATTCTTCTTCGACAGGGAAGCCTATGTTTTCACGCGCCCTTCTTTCCCACCCAAAAAAATTATTGAGTCCGTAATCAGAATTTCGCCACATAGAAAGCGTATTTTCCCCACACAACCGCTCCATGATTAAAGCATCCTTGCACCCTTGGAGAAAATTCAGCCGGTCCCAGTCATTTTGCAGTGCAGTCAACTGTTCCCCGGTCACCCCTGGCGATTGCAAGATTTCCCAATTCAGATTGACCGCCTTCCGGGTGATGGCCATACGCACCAATTCGGAAATCACCAACCGCTGGCTTTGCATCGCGTTTGCCAACGCCAGCATCGCCTGCTCATTTTTTACTGCCGCTGCCACATCGCCATGATGCAAATTACAGATTGCATTGGCCGACAGATAATTGGCTGAATTTCTTAACTGAACCAGATTCAGGTTTGTGAACTCAAAACCTTCTCCAAATCCACGCTCATAATGAATCCCAAAATCCAGCGCCGGGTGCTCGATGATTTGATGCAATAGATTTAGAGCTTCCTTGTTTTGGCCAACCGCCGCAGTCAAAGCTTCCCATGAATTGGTCGAATAAGTTTGCAGGACAACGGGCTGTTGCGAACAAATCACGGCCTTGCCCGGCGCAGCCATATCCATCGCATGAATTGAATTGGTTTCAAGAAATGTCTTGTCCGCGTCAAGCAAGGCGGCGGCTTTGCGAAATGTTTCGGTGCCATTCTGTTCCGGCGGCACGGGCGGCGGCATCACCTGCGCCAGTTCCATCGGTTCGCCGTTGGCTTTTAGCTTGGCGATGTAAGCTTCCGTTGCGGCGCGCAGTCGATAGTGATGAACGGCGGAAATGAGCATCCCGGCCATCACGACGGCACCTGCGGCAATCAGAATTTTCCAGCGACGGCTCATGTGAATTCGGGTTTCAATTTACCTGCCACTCCGGTTCGGAAGAAACTATAAAACCCATTGCTGTTTGTAACCCGCGAAACCAAGTCGGGAAATTCGCGTCAATCCGTGAAATTCGTGTCAAGACTTCGGTCTTATCCCCGCAAAAAATAATTCCGCTGTTTTTCGCTGATGGGCAGGCCGAGCTTTTCCATCACGGCCAGCATGTCTTCCCAGACTTTGCGCTTTTCGCTCATGGCCTGGTTGCGCAGCAGATACGCCGGATGATACGTCGGCATGAGCGGGATGCCGCGGTACGTCTTCCACGTCCCGCGCAGTTTCGTGATGCCGAGGGTCTTGCCCAGCAACCCTTCCACCGCCGTCGCGCCGAGCGCCACGATGACCTTCGGCTGGATCAAATCAATCTGCTCGTGCAAAAAAGGAATGCACGTGGCCATTTCGTCGGTGGTCGGCTTGCGGTTGCCGGCGCTCTGGCCGGGGGTGTCGGGCCGGCATTTCAAAATGTTGCCGATGTAAACATCCGCCCGCTGCAATCCGGTTGCCTGAATGATTTTCGTGAGCAACTGGCCGGCCTTGCCGACGAACGGTTCGCCCTGCTCGTCTTCGTCCGCGCCCGGCGCCTCGCCCACGAACATTAGTTGCGCGTCGATGCTGCCCACGCCGAACACGACATTCTTGCGCGACGACGCGAGGTGCGGACATTTGACGCACGCCAGCGCGCGTTCGCGCAACGCGGCAAAGGCGGCGGCCTTTTCGATTGGTGATTGTGGATTGGTGATTGTGGATTGAGTTTCACCGGGCAGGGTGAGCAAGGTGGCCTGCTCGGCCACGGACTCGGAAATTGCGGATGGCGGATGGCGGATGGCGGATTTTAAAGGCATAGCCTCCTCACGTCGGCTGCTTCGAATTTCCGGTAGCGGTGCGGCGGCCTTTTCCATTTGAAATTTTACGGCGGGTGGCTGCGCCAGGGCACGGAGGGTTTCGGGCGCCACAGCCACGTGCCGCACGCCGCGCGTTTTCAAGTCTTCCAGATGTTGGATTGTCGCGTCGAGCAGTTGTTCGTAGGGGTCGGCCATGGGACTCATCGTAGCGGCTGGCCCGCGAAGCTCAAAAATAAGTTGTTCACAATCGGCGCCGGGGTCGGCTGGATTGGAGTGTGGCTGTGTGCAAAGCACCAGCCGTAGCACGTGGAAATGCTCTGGGGCATCAGCGCATTCCAGTCGGCTGCTTTTGCGAAGTTGCTGCGGCTGGTTCCGCCCGGCGGAACACAGCCGCGCCCCGAAGGCAGCGTCTCCCATTCCGCCTTCGGCATTGCGCCACTGCAGGTTTCACCGTAATTAAAACGTGCCCATGAACGGAAAATTCGTCCTGCTACTATCCTCGGGTTTGTTGTCAGCCCTGTTGCTCGCCGGTTGCGCTTCCACCCCGACCGCGACGACCGCCCGGATTTGCCCGCTCAAGCTGGATGGATTGTTTTTTGAAACGGCGGCCGGCCGGACCCTGCTCCCGGCCATTCCCTTCTGCAAGGTGCCGGACGGCGCGGGACTGGAAGCCAACACCAACCTGCCCGACGGCCGGACCGTGACCATCGCCGTGAAACCGGACGGAAACGATTTTGCCCTCCGGTTTTCCGCCGCGCCGGACAACGACATTCTCAAGTGGGGGCTGGCCGTGGCCGCCGCGCCAGACGAATACTTCACCGGCCTGATGGAACGCGTCGTGGACGGGCCGCAACAGAATTCGTGGGCCACGAACCTCACCGCCGCGCTGAACCTCCGGGGGCAGGCGGTGGACAACATGATCAAACCGACGCTGTCGCTCTACGCGCCGTTTTACCTGTCGTCGCGCGGCTACGCGGTTTTTGTGAAGGGCACCTGGCCCGGGAGGTTTGATTTTTGCGCGAGCGTTTCCAACCGGGTGCAGATTGAGTTTGAAGGCCCGTCGTTCGAGGCAAAAATCTACACCGCCGACGAGCCTGCCACTCTGGTGCGCGCGCACGCGCTCGAGGCGGGTCCGCCATTCCTGCCGCCCGAGTGGATGTACGGCACGTGGCGCTGGCGCGACGAAGTCACGCAGCGCACCAATTATTACGACGGCACGCCGGTGACCGGGCCGTTCAATTCCGAGTTCATGGAGGACGTCCTGCTGATGAAGGCCTACGGCATTCCGCTGGGCGTTTACTGGGTGGACCGTCCCTGGGGTCCGGGCGAAAACGGCTACGACGATTTTGAGATCGACACGAACCGGCTGCCGCATTTTGCCGAGTCGGTGCAATGGCTCAACCACCAAAACGTCCGGATGTTTTTGTGGATCGGCCCGTTTTTCAACGGGCAAATGGCCACGAACGCACTCGCCCGGGGCTGGACCCTCGCCCGTGCCGGCCAGAAGCCATCGAATAATAATTACCCGCTGGCCGACTTTACCAATCCCGATGCGAAAAAATACTGGCAGGATGGCGTGGCCAAATTGCTGAAGCTCGGCGTGGCCGGTTTCAAGCTGGACCGCAGCGAGGAGGACATTCCCGAGAGCGGGCCCAACCGGGTTTTTGACGGCCGCTCCGTCCGCGAAAACCGCAATGCTTATCCGGTCATGTATTTGCAGGCGGCTTATGACGTGGCCGGAGAATATCGCAGCAACGACTTTGTCTGCATGCCGCGGGCCGGTTATACCGGCAGTGCGGCCCGTGGCGTTTTCTGGGGCGGCGACATCGGCGGGACGGAATACGGTTTACGGGCCGAGATCATCGCCGTGCAGCGCGCGGCCGTGATGGGTTATCCCAACTGGGGTTCGGACACCTGCGGCTACAACCAGCAATCCGCGGACACGGAAGTCTGCGGTCGCTGGCTGGCGTTCAGTTGCTTCACGCCCATCATGGAAGTCGGGCCGACGCAAAACCGGGCGTTCTGGAATTTTCACACCCCGCCGCGTTACGACCCGGAGTTGATTGCCATCTGGCGGCTGTACGCGCGCCTGCACACCCGGCTGGCCGATTACAGTTACACGCAGGCCAAAGTGGCTCACGAAACCGGCATGCCGATTGTCCGCCCGTTGTTCCTGGTCGAGCCGAAGGCGCCGGCCGCGTGGTCGAACTGGTGGACGTGTCTCTACGGCCCGGACATCCTGGTCTCACCCATCTGGCGGAAGGGCCAGCGGACACAGGAAGTGTATCTGCCGTCCGGCAGTCAATGGCGCGACGCATGGCATCCCGGCAAAACCTACCCGGGCGGTCAGACCATCACCGTCGAAGCCACGCTGCATCAACTGCCGATCTTTGTCCGCGTCGGCGCGGACGTCGATCTCGGCGATTTGAACCGGGAATGGGATGAGGCCGCAACGGCTGCCAGCACCGCACCGGATTTGAAATCGCTCGACGCCGGGATGAAAGCGTGGTTTGACAAGGAACAACCGAGCCCGGCTTCCGGGCACGAGTAGTTCCACCCGGTCGCCCGCTCATTTTGTCATTTGACCGGAACCGGGGCCAGCGCGGTCAACGTGACCGGGCCCAGCAGGCCGCAATCCGTGAGCGGCCAGCCGGAGGCGTCAAACGGATGGTAATCGATGTTCACGAAATTGATGTCGTGAAAATTCTTCCATGGCACCCGGCGCCGGTCCAGGTCCCGGATGCGGTTGGCCGCAACATCGGTGACTTTCACTTCCAGTATGTTGTTCGTCGGTTGCAAGTTGTCCACCACCACACGGAACGGCGGCTGGATGAGCGTGCCGTAATCCCTGCCGTTCAGCCGGACGCGCGCGCTCTGGCAAACCTGGCCCAAGTCGAGCTGGCAGCTTCCGTTGCCGATGGAAGGCGCGTCGAACGTGATTGAATAAACCGCCGTGCCCGCGAAACTCTGCGCGTTGGTGTCGCCGAACTCCGTCCAGGAAGCCAGCCAGGTCGTGGCGCAGTCGGCCGGCAGCACCGGTCCGCCGGCGATGAATTTCATGTTCCATGTTCCGGCGACTTGAACCGGCTCGCCGTTCGGACGCCAGCAGTTCCAGGCCGGCCCGCTGATTTTTTGATTTGCCCACACGTGCAAAATCACCGACTCACCCGGCTGCAACTGCAGATAAATCCGGGGCAGGCCGTTGGTCTGTTCGAGAGCAGCCACCCCGGTGCGACCGGTCATCGGGTCATAAATGGCGGCGGACTCGCCCGCGTGGGTGAGTGTGACCGGGCCGGCAAAAGCCTTTCCACCGCGATTGACAATGAAATACCAGCAGCCGTCCTCAGTCTTGCGGCGGACAAAAAACAGGCCGTCGTCAGTCATGGCTTCACGCTCGACTCCGCCAAAGGCCAAAGCCATCCGGACGTTGCCCACAAAAATCTGCCCGCGGCCGACTTTTGTTTGTTCCAGCAGGCTGGCGGGGAAGGTCCACTTGATGCCGGCCATTGCCGCATTGAATTCCGCCTGCCGTTTTTCCAGCCGGCCCCAGCCCGGAACGTCTTCCGGCAACTTCTCCTGAAAAATCACGGTGGCGCCGGATTTTGCGAGGGCGAGCAGTTTTTTCAGGGTTCCCAGCGGCAGATGCCCGCATGGCGGCACGACCACGGCGCGATAATTCCCGCCGGGCGTCTGGATTTGTCCGCCTTTGACTTTGGCCGTCTGCAACTGCCGGTCGGAAACGTAATCGAAGGCATAGCCACCGGCCCAGAGTTCCCGTGCCGTTTTGCCGATGGGCTGGTTTTCAAACCAGATTTGTTGCGTCTCGACCTGCAATTGTGACAGCCCGCCCGCCGGATCGGTCCAGAAATCATAAATCGGCCAGTAGAGCAGCACGTCGCTGTCCGGTCGGCCGGACTGTAAAACGGACTGGCACCGCGTCACGTAGTCGTTGAGCGCGGGCACGTCGCGCCAGATGGAATTGCGCGGATTCATCTGCGTGGCGGCGTAAAACAGCCAGCCCGGCCAGCCGGCTTCGTCCGGCGAATAACAGGTGCCGTGATAGAAGACATGGTTCACGCCGGCCAGAAACAGGTCGTCCACAACCGATTTCATTTCGCCCAGGGTCTCGGTGAAATGTTCCGCCAGCCACGTGCCGGTTTCGGCGGCGACCAGATTGCCGCCTTTCACGTGCGCGGCGGACGAGGCGAATTTCGAGACGAGCGGACTTCGATTGGTGCGGAAAAATTCCGTCTCGGGGATGTCGGCCGCGGCGTAGAGGTCGAGCAGGTTGCCGGGCGAACCGTGCGCTTCATAGCGCGTGATGAAGCCGTGCTCATGCGACCACTTGATCCAGAGCGGTTCCGTCTCCTCCACCATGATGTCGGAAACGGTTTCGCGATAGTCGGACTTGACGCGCGCGGCGTGGTCGTCCTGGTTCGTGCCGAAGAGCGCGGGCAGTTCGGTTTGCAACTTGTATCCACGCCGCTTTTCAAATTCCGCGAACAAATCCGGCGACCAGTCGGACTTGTATTCGTAGGAATCCTGGTACTGCGCCCGCGGTTTCGGACCGTCGTAATGGGTGAACGCTTCGGTGAAGCGGCGGAGATAATCGCTCATCGCCGGCGGATAAAACGGGTTCAGCATCCAGCCGGTGCCGCCAGGCGCGGCGCGCTTGACCTTCTGGCCGGACGGTTTCTGGGAAAGGGCATAGACACGCCAGGTCTTGGGCGGCGTAGTGTTTGTTCCGATCCAATTTCCCGGGGGAGAAAAAAATACTTCGCCGTTGGTATTGATGAAGCTGGTCAGGTCAACGGCTTTGCCATCCGGCCCGAAGGCAACCAGCGCCTGCGTGGCTTGGTGATCAAACTTTCCCGGGAGCCTTTCGCCCACACCAAGGTCGTAAGTTTTCACGACGACGCTGGCATTGGCGTCGCGGTCGGAAACGTTCGGCCCGCCAAAACACCAACCTGTGCCGGTCGTCATGTCCACCCCCAGACCCAGCCGGCGCGCCTCGGCGACCGTGTAACCCATCAGGTCCATCCATTCCGGGCTGAGGTAGCGGACGTAATGGGATTCCCACCCTTTGGCGCCGTAAATGGGAATGATGTGGACGCCGCCCAGGCCGGCATCACGATACCGCTGCAATTCCCGGGTAAGGTTCGTCCGGTCCACCGCGCTGCCCGGCCACCACCAATAGGCCCACGGACGTGTTGGTGAGGTAATTGCCGGCCAGACCGGCGCGTCACCGGCCGCCGGGGCTGACAATACCAGCCCACTCCCCAACGCCAGCAGGAGCGCGCAAGCGAAGCTGGATCGGCCGGGGTGGTTCATGATTTGATTGGACATGGATTTTGTTCGCGGGGCAAGCGCGATGTCCGGCGTGAACGCAGCTTGCCCGCGGAACAGTTTGGTTGCCGGCGCCACCTCCGGCCTCAACGATGTGGCCCGGGTCAAATCTTCCCGCCGGCCGGCGGCGGTTCCAGCCGTTTGACTTCCATGCCCACGACGCAAACGTCGTCTTCGAATTCAGCACTGACGGAGAACCGCTTGATTTCGTCGAGCAATCCGGTGAACAGTTCATTGACCGGCAGTTGGGTGCGTGCGCGGACGGCCGCCAACAGGCGGTCGGTATTGAACAGCTCGTGGTTCGCCCCTTCGGCATCGATCAGTCCGTCCGTGAACAGTGCGATCACGTCGCCCTTCTCCATGGGGCATCGGTGGGTGGGAAACTCTGCTTCGGCAAAAAGCCCCAAGGCCGGCCCTTTCTTTTGTTCCGGGCTGTGTCCCAACCATTCGACCGTGCCCCGCTCCCGGTGCAGGAGAATCGGCTCGGGATGCGCCGCGCTGGCGAAGCGCACCTCCGCGCGGGCCACGTCGGCAATCAGGTAAAAAGCGGTGGCGTACATCGTGGAGTTGGTTTGCTTGAAAATCCCCGCCACCTCGCGGTTGATCTGGGCCAGGAGTTCGCCCGGCTCGGTCGTCGGCGTGCTCAGGTCCACCACCAGGGCGCGCATCATGGCCGTGACCAGGGCGGCGCGCACGTCATGCCCCATGACGTCGCAAATGAACAACCCCACCGTCGTGTCTGACAGCGGGATGACGTCGAAGAAATCCCCGCTGACCGCGCCGGCGGGGAAGAAGAAGCTGAAGAACTCCAGGTCGCTTTCCCCGCGCGGCCGGTTGCGCGGCACGCAGGGGAATTCGTGCGGCAGCATGGCCAGTTGCAGCTCGCGCGCCATCCTCAATTCCTCCTCGGCCTGCCGGTTCTTGTGCTCCAGTTGCCGCGTGTACTCGGCCAGTTTCTCCTCGGTCTCCTTGAGGGCGGTGATATCGTGGGAAACGCCGAAAGTGCCGATGATATTCCCGGCTTCGTCACGCCACGGCACTTTGGTTGACAGCACCCAATAGGTTTTCCCATCGGGGGTTTTCATGCATTCCAGCTTGTCGAGCAAAGCCTGGCCGGTTTGCAGAATTTTTTGTTCGTCCTCGAAAGCCGAGCGGGCGCGCTCTTCGGGGAAAACGTCGAAATCGGTCTTGCCCGCAAGGTAGGCGGCAAACTGTTCCTCGCTTTGAAGATAAGCCGGCCGGTCTTCCAACCGCCCTGACGGGTTTGCCTCGTGATAACGCTCCCGAACCAGCTGCAAATTTCTTTTGATTTTTGCCTGGCTGACGCGCACGAAATGAGATTGAAGATCTTTGAAATAAATCGACTCGGGCAGGTATTCCATGAGGGTGCGGAACAAGCCCCGTTCGTAGGCCAGTTTGTCTTCCGCCATTTTGCGTTCCGTAATGTCCCGGTTGATGCCCACCAGGCCGATGATCTTTCCGTCCTGATCGTGCAGCGGCAGCTTGCTGGTCAACAGCCAGTGCTCCCGGCTGTCGGTGTCCAGGAAATATTCCTCCCGGTTGATGACCGACTGACCCTGGATCACCTTCTGGTCGTCGGTGTGAAGCCTTTCGGCGTGTTCGCGCGGAAAGAGGTCGAAATCGGTTTTGCCAATGGCTTCAGCCTCGCTTTTTAAGTGAAGATTCTTCAGGTCGGCGAGGTTGGCCAGCGTCTTCCGGCCGGCGGTATCCTTGGCGTAGATGGCGTCCGGCAGGTTGTCGATCAAGGTGCGCAGGAGGCGGCGTTCCCGGTCCAGTGTCTCTTCGGCTTCCTTCCGTTTGGTGATGTCGCGGCCGATGCCTACCAGGCCGATGATCTTGCCTTCCTTGTCACGCAGCGGCAGTTTGCTCGTCAAAAGCCAGAGTTTCCGGCCGGCGGCGTCGAAAAAATGCTCCTCCCGGTTGATGACCGGCTGGCCTTGGAACACTTTCTGGTCATCGTCGTGAAACTTTTGCGCCACGTCCGGCGGGAAGAAATCGAAATCGGTCTTGCCGACGGCCTCAGCCTCGGCCTTGCAGCGGAGGTTTCGCAGATCGGCCGGATTGGCCATGGTTTTCCGGCCGGCGAGATCCTTGGCGTAGATGGCATCGGGCAGGTTGTCAATCAGCGTGCGCAACAGGAGGCGTTCCTTTAACAGCTCGGCCGAGCGTTCGGCCAGCGCCTGCTCCATCCGCCGGTGCTCGGTGATGTCCCGGGAAATGCCGAAGGTGCCGAAGATCCGCCCGGCCCGGTCGCGCAGCGGCATTTTGGTCGAAGATGCCCAGGTCACCCGGCCGTCCGGCCAGGTTTCCTTTTCCTCGATGCCCACCAGCGGCTGCCCGGTTTCGATCACGCGCTGTTCGTCGGTCAGCGCCTGCCTGGCGTGTTCGGCGGTGAAAAAGTCCGCGTCCGATTTGCCCATCGCCAGACGGGGATCCACCAAACCGAACCGCTTCGCGTGGGACCGGTTGATCATCATAAACCGGCTGGCCTTGTCCTTGAAATAGATCGAGTCCGGGATGTTCTCCATGAGCAGCTCCAGCAGATGGCCGGCCCGGCTGTGTTCCTCCCGGATCAGGTGGCGTTCGCTGGCATTGCGGATGGCCCGGGCCAGCATGGCGCCGGTCAACTCCGGCACGAGCAGATAATCCTGCGCCCCCAGCGGCATCAGGCCGGTCGCCAGTCTCTCCTGGATCGGGGTGGCCAATACAATGATCGGTAAATGCGGCGCTGCTTCGTGAAGCCTGACGAACGCTTCCGTGCCTTGAGCGTCCGGCAGAGACAACGTCATGAGTACCAGGCCCGCGAAAGTGGTCTTCAGTTGGTCCAGTCCGCTCGCCAGCCGGTCGGCGCAAACCACCTCAAACTGTTGCTCGCGCAGCAGCCGCAGACATTCCGGCTGGTCGCCGATAAACAAAACCCGAAAGGATGAGTTTGACATAATGTTTCCTGTCGTATGTTTGCCAGTCTAACCCGCATTTCCCGCATCATCAATGCCAGGCAAAGGCGCCAAGGCCTCAACCGGACCCACCCGAATTCCTGACCGAACCGCCCCGGGCCGGGTGGAATGCAAGCGAAGGTGGTTTGGTCAGGAACTTCAGAAGTCGATTGGAAATAGGTTGCCCTCGCCGGGCAAGCGCGATTTCCAAATGCAAATGCTGTTTGTGCCGACCAGACGTGTGGAATTGACCAGACAGGGCCGCCCGTGGTTGCTCTGATCTATAAAATATTGGCCGCCAGTTCGGCGAGTTCGGAGCGCTCGCCCTTCTGCAACTCGATGTGCGCGGAGATGGCCTGGTCGCGAAACCGGCTGACGACGTAATTGAATCCGTTCGACGACGAGTCCACGTAGGGATTGTCAATCTGGTATGGGTCGCCGGTAAAGATGATCTTGGTGCCGCTGCCGACGCGGGTGATGATGGTCTTGGCCTCGAGCGGCGTCAGGTTTTGCGCCTCGTCAATAATCATGAACTGGTTGGCGATGCTGCGTCCGCGAATGTAACTCAACGCCTCGACGACGATGCTGCCGGAGCGCATCAGGTCGCCGCTGCGGCGATGATCGTGGCCCATGTTGAGGTCGCTCAACATTTCCAGCGCATCGTGAATCGGCTGCATCCACGGCGCGAGTTTTTCCTCGAGCGAACCGGGCAGAAAGCCGAGTTCCTTGCCCATCGAAATGGTCGG
>Ga0074045_10003494_pt1 | contig 14155 bp, 10 predicted proteins | sample BogForMeECP23OM2_FD_94442 | JGI IMG/M metagenome (GOLD analysis project Ga0074045, IMG submission 94442) | Bog forest soil microbial communities from Calvert Island, British Columbia, Canada - Bog Forest MetaG ECP23OM2 | ecosystem: Environmental > Terrestrial > Soil > Wetlands ... | reverse complement strand
TCGCCCACTTTGACCGAGCCTTCCGCGCGGGCTTCCGGAATGGTTTCGTGCATGCGGTTGAGGCAACGAACATAGGTACTTTTGCCACAGCCCGAAGGGCCAATCACGGCGGTAACGTGGTTGGCGGCCACAGTCATATCGATGGACTTAAGTGCCTGGTTCTTGCCATACCAGGCATTCAGTCCACGCACTTCGATTCCGACACCCATATGAGCTGTTACGCTCCCTTCATCATTCCCCGGCTGGTAGTGACGCGCACTGCCGCAACCGCGCCCACGATCAGGATGATCAGGACTAGCGCTCCTGCCCACGCTTGTTTGTGCCAATCGTCATAGGGCGAAATGGCGTAGGTAAAAACCTGCAACGACAGCGCTGCAGTAGGCTGATTCAATTTCAAGTTCCAAAACTGATTCCCGAAAGCAGTGAACAGCAGCGGCGCCGTTTCTCCAGCTACGCGGGCGAAGGCCAGCATGCATCCGGTAATCACACCAGCCGAGGCGGTACGCAGCGAGATGGAAAGCGTCGTGCGCCACTTGGGAATGCCAAGTCCGAGCGCCGCTTCGCGCACAACGTTCGGCACCATCAACAGCATTTCTTCCGTCGCACGGGCCACCGTAGGAATCATCATGATTCCCAGCGCGACGCCGCCCGAAAATGCGGAGAAGTGCTTCTGCGGAACTACTACCAGAGAATAAGCGGCAATGCCGATTACGATCGACGGCACACCGTTCAACACATCGGCGGTGAAGCGGATCAAGTCGCCAAAGCGGTTGCGCCCATATTCAGCCAGATAAATCCCCGAGCCTATACCCAGCGGCAGCCCTATCACACTGGCGACCGCCAGGATCAGCCCCGTGCCGACGATGGCATTGGCCATGCCTCCGCCCACCTCGCCCGGAGGTTTTGGGGTCTGGGTGAGGAAGGCCATGTTAACCGATCCCAATCCCTTCAACACCAAGTAAGCAAAAATGGCGAGCAGAGGGACCAGTACGAGAACCGCAGCAATGGTCGCGAAGGCGGTCGCACCCTGATTCGCAAAGCGGCGCCACAGACTCAACGTCGGCGACGTGGATTTTGAAGATGAGTTAGGCACGCACCCTCGCAGTTCCGCCCGTGATGCTCCAGACCAGCAGCCGGGCCAGCGCATTCACGACGAGAGTCACAATGAACAACGCGAGTCCGATCTCGATCAAGGCGCTCAAATACAGATCCCCGGTGGCCTCGGTAAACTCGTTGGCGATCACACTGGCCATCGTGTAGCCGGGCGCGAACAAAGACTTAGCGACCTCGGGACGGTTACCGATCACCATAGTTACTGCCATGGTTTCGCCCAGCGCGCGTCCGAGTCCAAGAATGATGCCGCCAACGATACCGATGCGTGCATTCCGCAGAACTCCGATGCGGATCATCTCCCAACGGGTAGCGCCCAGCGCCAGCACCGCCTCTCGTTGGTTCTGAGGGACAGCCGTCATCACCTCTCGGGTAATGGACGCAATGACGGGCACAACCATGATGGCCATGATGATGCCCGCCGCCAACATTCCCAGACCGTACATCGGGCCGCTAAAAAATCCCGTCCAGCCGAGCGTTCTGGCAAGGAACGGTTCCACGTATGTACGCAGCAGAGGGGCCAGCACGAAGATGCCCCACAATCCATAGATGACGCTGGGGATAGCGGCCAGCAATTCCACCAGGAACGAAATGATGGCTCGCAACCGCTGGGGACAAATCTCGGTGATGTACACCGCTACGCCTATCGCGAGCGGCACCGCCAGCAGGAGCGCAAGAAAGGACGAGACCAGCGTGCCATAGACGAACGGCACTGCGCCGAAATTGCCGTTGACCGGATCCCAATCATGTCCATAGAAGAAGCTGAGTCCGAACTGATGCAGCGAAAGCCGTGACTTGTCGACGAGCTCCCATACCACCAGCACGACAATGGCAAATACAGATATCGCGCTGACGAGGATAATCACACCGAACGTAGCATCGGGTATTCGACTACTGCGAGGGATGGTGTTCCGAATCTTCTTCAACCCAGCAGCCGCTATTCCCGGCTCACGCCGCTTGTCCGCCTGGGCCAGCGGTGGAATTGAGGTCATTGGCTTTTGCAGCTGTCCCGGCGGTTCTGGCGGGTTCATCGGGTTGACGTTATCAGGCATATGTTACAGGAGCGTTACAGGATACCCGCCGTGGAGCTTCAGCTTTGAAGGCGTAACCCAGGAACTCTTCTGCCTCCCGGAAATTACCGAAGCCACTTCACGGGGGCGACATTTGTCTTGACCCCCAGGGCGTGAGGCTCGGGTCCCATGGCAAGACAAGACCGAGCCCCCCCGTAGGGACGACACAAGTCTTACGCATATGGGCCTTGGCACAGGCGGCATACGTGCCACTCCCGATCAGTGCACTTGTGACGAAATCGCAGCCTTTTCCTTCTCCACCACGTCCTTGGGCAGTGGAGCATAGGACAGGGCCTCCACCATCGTCTGGCCTTTGTCCAGCATCCAGAAGAGGAAATCCTTCAGGATCTTTCCCTTGTTCGCGTCCGCCGGATGGGTCGGAATCAACAGCCAGGTGAAGCTGGCGATCGGGTAGGCACTCTTGCCCGGAGGATCGGTGATCGACACCCGGAAGTCGGCCGGCATCTTCACTCCTACCGCCGCCGCGGTGGTCGTCTCAAGGCTGGCTTTAACGAAATTCTTCGAAGAGTTCTGCACGCTACCGTAAGGAATCTTATTCTGCATCGCATAAATCAGTTCGATGTAGCCGATGGAGCCCGGCAACTGGCGTATCGAACCCGCAACGCCCTCATTGCCCTTGCCGCCGATTCCCACCGGCCACTTTACCGAAGTACCTTTGCCGACTGTGCCCTGCCAGTCCCGACTCACCTTCGACAGATAGTCGGTGAAGATGTAGGTCGTGCCACTGCCATCTGAGCGGTGAACCACGGTGATGTTCTGGTCGGGAAGGTTGATTCCCGGATTCGCTGAAGTGATAGCCTTGTCGTTCCACTTGCTAATCCTGCCGAGGAAGATTCCAGCCAGGGCCTCGGCTGTAAACTTCACTTCGCCGCTCACGCCGAGGATGTTATGAGCGGGCACGACCGCCCCCAGAACGGTCGGTATGTGCAGCACTTTCACCTTTGATTGCGCGATCTGTTCATCCGTCATCGGCCCATCCGTAGCGCCGAAATCGACTGTTCCAGCCTGCACCTGGCGAATCCCGCCTCCACTGCCGATGGACTGGTAATTGATCTGAATATCCGAATGCTGATTGTGGTACTCATTGAACCATTTGGAATAGATGGGATACGGGAAGGTGGCGCCAGCACCGTTAAGGTTTGTTTGCGCGAACGCGCAGCTCACAAGCAAAGCGAGGCAAAGCAGCACCCTGAGAGAGCGAAGCACGTTTCCTCCTGGATTTAGCCACAAATGAATTCTCCCTTCGCTTTTACCCTGCGTTTGTTACAACTCGGTTACATATCAATGAATTTCAGGTGAAGACAGGCGGGTTACGAGTTAGATCTCGCAAATCTCGAATGATCATCGGAGGCACACAACTGCTTCTTAGCAACCATCTTCAAGTAGTTCGGCGAGCCACCCTACCAGCCGTTTTGTCTGTCTGCTTCGTAAGTCGTCTTGCCACCGACAACGGTGCGCAGCACGCGAGCCTTCAGGATTTCCGGAGGCGCAACCTTCGTTAGATCGCGATCGAGGGCGACGAAATCAGCCAGCATGCCGGGCGCCAGCGTTCCCTTCTCCTTTTCGGCAAACTGGGCGTAGGCCGAGCCGGTGGTGTAGACGGCGAGAGCCTGCTCGATGGTGAGCTTTTGCTCGGGGAAGTAGCTCTTCGTGTCCGCTTCGTTCATCCGCGTAACGGCTGCATAAACACCGCGGAATGGAGTGATCGGCTCGACGGGATAATCCGTCCCAAACGCCAGCGACACACCGTTGTCGAGGAATTCCTTCCACGGGTAGGAGGTCTTCGCGCGTTCGGGGCCTATGCGCTCGATCGCCCAGTTCACGTCGGTGAGCAAATGATTGGGTTGCATGGAAGCAATGACACCCAGCTTGTGATACTGTGCGAACTGATCAGGAGTGATGACCTGATCGTGCTCAATGCGGAAGCGAAAGTCTCGTGGCTGATTGTTCTGGCGGGCCGCCGTTTCCGCTTCTACAAAGGCGTCGAGCGCCATCTGCACGGCGCGGTCCCCAATGGCATGGAATCCCAGTTGGAACCCGGCCGCCGCGCGCTCAATAGCCATGCGGTTTAGCTTGCCCTGCTCATATCGCGCCAGGCCGGAGTTGCCGGGATCGTCGGAGTATGGCGCCAGCAGCGCTGCGGTGCGCGAACCGAGCGAACCATCAAGGAAGCCCTTGAGCATGGCGGTGTGCAGCATGGGATCGTTCGCAGGATGGTGCGCCCGGTGTGTCTCCAGCACACTGACGGGATCGTCGAAGTTGAGCCATTCACTGATGCGCAATGTCAGATTACCTTCGCGCTCCATGTCTTCATAAACAAGGAAGATTTCCCAACTGGAATTGTCCTGGGCGGAGGTGATGCCCCAGCGTGCGGCATCGGCCAAGGCGAGTTCGGCAGCGCGGCGAAGGCGCGCAGGAGTTGGCGGCGGGATCTTCGACTCGACCAATCCTCTCGCCGTCTCGCGCAGAATGCCGGTGGGCAGGCCGTTGGCATCATGATCGATCTTGCCGCCTTGCGGCGCCTGCGTCTGGCCGGTGATTCCGCCGATCTGCAAGGCCGCCGTGTTCGCGACGGCGATATGCCCGTCCACTCGGCTGAACACCGCGGGATGGCCACCGGTGACCGCGTCGAGGTCCTGACGGGTGGGCAACTGCCCGCCTAGCCATAGTGTGTGGTCCCAGCCACCACCCACCAGCCAATCGCCGGGAGCGGCGGTTTTGGCGCTAGCCGCAATGCGCTGCTGCATCTCCTGCACAGAGCGCGTGCCGCGCAGGTCCGCGCTCTGTGCCTCGAGGCCGGCCTCTTCCAGGTGCACGTGTGCATCGTTGAATCCCGGCATCACGAACTGTTCGCTGAGATCGACCACCTGCGTGCGGCTGCGCTTCAACTTGCGGATCTCGTCGTTCGAACCTACGGCGACGACGCGGCCATCGCGCACGGCGATAGCATGCGCACGAGCTGGCGTTGCCTGGGTGTAGATATCGCCATTGACGAAGATGACGTCGGGGGCTTGGTCGCTGGATTTGTCCGCAGCTGCAGCGTCGGCAGAGGAAGATGGGTGCAAGCCGACAACAACAAAGGCAAGCAGCAGGAAGAGTTTCATTTGTCTGACACTCCAGAGAGTGCGAGGGTGAGCAACAAAATGCGTTTGAGGCCCAGATCACGGCCCGTTGGGTCATACCACTCGTGGATGGTGTGCGCGCCGCCGCCCGTGCCGCCGGCGCCAATAGCAATCGCCTCCCTCCCCAGCGAGAGTGGGACGTTCGCGTCGGTGGACGCACGCTGAATTCTGGCGGTGTTGTTCAGTCGCGCATCCACAGCGCGAATCGTTCCAAGCAGTTGCGAATCGACGGGCAAATCCGCGGCGGGACGGTCTCCGATGACCCGCACTTCGGCGGTGAGTAGCTCCTCACGCTTGCGGCCAGTGACTTCCGGGATGACCTGGTCAACCGCTTCGTGCAGCGCACGCTCCAGACGGTCAAGTTCTTCAACCGAGGCCGAGCGCGTGTCCACGCGCATCGTCGCCGACTCGGGAATAGAGTTTACGGAAGTCCCGCCGCTGACAATGCCGATGTTGTAGGTCGTCTTCGGTATCGCAGGAACGGGCGTCCGGGTGAAGCGGTCGATGACGCGCGCCAGCCCGACGATAGGATTGGCCACGCCAAAATCGCTCCACGAGTGCCCGCCATGGCCGCGAATCGTGACTTCATAACGTCGGCTGCCAAGTCCTTCGGCGATTATGGTGTCGGTCCCTGCGCCGTCGAGCACTACCAGCGACGCGATCGTGGCCGACCACTTTGGCTGCTGAAAGATGTGCCGCATGCCGCGCAGGTCACCTTCGCCTTCTTCTCCCACATTGCCGATGAAAAGGAGTGGGGCGCGGTTCGGGAGTTCGGCGGCCTGCGTAGCGCCTGCAATCGCGAGAAGGGCGACAATTCCAGAAGAATTGTCAGAGATCCCGGGGCCGTACAGCTTTTCGCCATCGCGGCGCACAGAAATCTCCGTCCCCACTGGAAAAACCGTGTCCAGGTGCGCACTCAACGCGATATACGGTGCAGTCGGGTCACTGCCGGGGCGGGTGCCAAATGCGTTGCCGATCTCGTCCTGGTGCACGTCGGAAAGCGCCAACTCATTGAAACGCGCCTTGAGCCATTCGCTGCGCCGAGCTTCGCCCCAGGGCGGCGCTGCGATGGAGGTCGCCTGCAGCTGCAAGTCTTCCAGTTCGCGGGCGTGAGAGCGAAACCAGGCGAACGCTTCATGAACCCGGCGCAGCTCTGCGATGCGCCCAACCTGCTGCTGGGCCGAGCGCGAAGATTGGGATTCACTGAACGAGAAATCTTCGCCGGAAACCGCGCGTACTGGAGGACCGAGACCCATGGGGGATGCCCAATACTAATACGGAAGGTGAAGAGGACCAAAAGAGGGCCAAGCACAGACGGCGTGCACGGCCCAGGTAACCTGGCCCCTGCTCAACACGTCAAACCGAACCTGGTCTTGATCACTTGAAAGCCCGACACTGGAATCTTGGAATCCGCATCGGCTAACACGGCGAATTGTTCCAAGACTGAAGTCTACGACACCATTGAAGACCGCACGCCGGACGGCGGCTGGCAACACTCCAGGATTTCGGCGTCGGTCAGCATGCGGTCGGAATTCTTGGCCCGTTGATAGATGCGCTCCACCAGCTCGTCGGTGGCGTGGATGGCATGGCGTTCGAGCCAGAACTGCACGTTCGATTTGCCGCTCATGGGACCAATCTCAATGACCTGTTCCATTCCAAAGTAGTGCGATGGCACGCCGGAATAGATACTGTTGGCCAGCAACACGTCGTTTTTGCGATAGGCCTTGATCAGTGCAGCCGCATGGACGCCTGTGCCGGTGCGGAAAGCGTCCTCGCCGACCACGGGGTAGTTCTTGGGAATCGGTATTCCTGTAGCTTTGGAGACTGCCTCGCAATAATCCTTCAGCTTGGTCAGATCCTGACTCTTCCACGGTTCAATGCCCATGAGTTTCAGGTTTACCAGCATCTGATCCATTTGGGTGTTGCCGACACGTTCTCCAATGCCACATGCGGTTGCATGCACGACCTCGGCTCCAGCTACGAGGGCAGCCAGGGCGTTCGCCACGGCCAATCCGCGATCGCAATGGCCGTGCCACTCGACGCGGATATTTTCGCCCGAAGGTTTGACGACCTCGTTGATGACGAAGTGCAGGAGTGCGACCACGCCCATAGGGGTCGCGTGTCCGCAGGTGTCGCAAATCACAATGGCTTTCGCGCCACAGCGGATTGCAGCGGTGTACATTCGCTGGATCGTCTCAGGATCGCAGCGCGTCGTGTCTTCGGTCACGTACATAACATCGAGGCCGAGCGACACGGCGTACTTCACTGCGTTGTCTGTCGTGCGCAGAAGGAAGTCGTCAGTCCAATCCTCGGTATACCGCCGGATTGGGCTTGAACCGATGAAGGTCGCCGCCTCGATGGGAACACCGGTGCGCTGCACGATCTCCGCGATGGGCCGGATGTCGTTCTGATGGGTGCGGGCAGCGGCGTTGGCCCTGATATTCATGTGCGACCGACCAATCTCGCGCGCCAAGGCCTCGCAGTGCGCCAAGGCACGAGGACCAGCCCCGGGCAGGCCGATATCGAGCGAGTTAATGCCAAGCCTCTCCATCAAGCAGAGGATCTCGATCTTCTCTTCAAGGGAAGGATCGCGGACCGAGGGCGACTGCAGTCCGTCGCGCAGCGATTCGTCATTCAGCAGGACCTTGCCCGCCGGCACCATCGACCGGGCATAGACTGTATTCCAGTCGTAGATGAGATCAGCAACTTTGGCAGTCACTTTGCGTTGAAACCCCGTCTCCGGCGCCCCACCGCGCCGACCTTGCCTTGGAAAGATGCGGGATATGGCCCGCTGCCCTTCAGATTATCGCCCAAACGCGAGCTATTGATTGTCTTTTTCGTCTCCGGGCTTGGCTGTTAGGGTCAATCCAAAGATGGACTGTTGACCGAGACCGGCAACATTCCTGCCACGCGGTTCCTGCTCGCTCGGCAGATACAAGATCCTGCAATGCTCACAGCGGTAGAGTTCCGCGTGGTCGCCAAAGGTTTGTCGGACATCTCCGCAGGCTTGCTCCAGCACATCGGCGAGATAGAACCAGCGCTTCAAGTGCCCGCCGCATAGCTTGCCCTTTGCGTTTGGCTCGTTACAGGCGCGCTGGAACGCCTTCTTGTATTTCACCTTGTGTTTCGGAAGTTGCGGGGCCTCGGTCTGCTTGGTCTCAGCCATGATGGCAGTATCGCTTGTCGAGGCGAATATCTCAATACCGGGTATTGAAGCTGCGAAACGTCTGGATCAGTAATATTCAGCGGGATGAGACCCGAACCCACAAGCCGCCCAGCAGATGGGAGAACGCCAAACCAGGCCGGCTGGCTGACGCTTAACTGTCAGATTCGGTTGGAGCGGCATACGAGTCCCACCGAGCGCAGCGCTCCCCTAAGCCTCGCGCCCAAGCTTCTGGCGAATAGCAGGTCAATAAACCCATCCATCTGTTCTTTGAGTTTGCGGTCGTATCCGAACCACCAGGGTTTCGCAACGTTCGGAAGCAGATCAACGTCCACGTGTTTCACTTGGACCATCTCTGCCATGCCCATCTCCCCATGCGTCCGGCCGATTCCGCTAAACTTGAATCCGCCATGCGGCGCCTCCGCGATTCCAAAGCACGAGATCACGTCATTGACCATCACCGTGCCGGCTTTGAGGCTGGCAGCCATGGCCTCGCCGCGGCGACGGTCCCTCGTCCACACGCTGGCGGCCAAGCCGAAATCGCTATCGTTCGCTAGCCGTACAGCGTCCTCGTCGCTATCGAAAGGCGCGACAGGAAGTATCGGCCCGAAAGTTTCTTCGCGCATCAAGCGCATTTCCTGAGTCACGTTCGCGAGTAACGTCGGCGCGTAAAAGTTCGGTCCTAACTCAGTAAGCCGCTTACCGCCCAAAAGCAAACGGGCGCCATGCGATACGGCGTCCGTCACGTGATCTTCGACGATTTGCAATTGACGTGCGTTAATCATGGGGCCCAACTCGACTGCGGAATCGATTCCATTGCCCACGCGCAACTTCGCAATCTTGCTGAGGCATGCCTTCAGGAAATCGTCATAGAGGTTGCGGTGGACGTAGCAGCGCTCGACCGACAAGCATGTCTGTCCGGCGTTGACGAACGCGCCCCACACGGCGGCGCTGGAGGCGATGTCGACGTTGGCGTCGTCGAGCACGAGCATCGGATCCTTGCCGCCCAGCTCCAGCACAATCGGCAGCAGCCTCCCAGCCGCCGCTTCGCCCACCCGCTTGCCGGTTGCGACACTTCCTGTGAAGATGAGCTTGTCGATTGGTGACTCGATCAGCGCAGCACCGGCGGGACCTTCGCCAATAACAACTTGCATCAGATCGGAATTCAAGCCGGCGGCAACCAGCAACCGCTGCAATTCGAGCGCGATCAGCGGAGTGGACTCCGACGGCTTCAGCACAACGGCATTGCCGGTGACCAACGCCGCGAGCGTCTCAACAGCCGGAATCGAGAACGGATAATTCCATGGCGAAATGATGCCAATGACGCCGAAGGGCTCACGCACCAGCTTGCCGCGCTTCATCTTCATTACTGGGTTGCCGTGCGGCAGCCGTTTTTCGCGGAGAAACTGGTGCGCATTGCGGATGCAGAACCCTGCCGCATCCAGGACGACTAGGATTTCCGTGACGAGCGCCTCCACCACCGGCTTGCCCGCCTCGCGGCAGATGAGACTGGCAACATCGTCACGGCGCTCGTTCAAGAGCCGCTGGAATCGGCGCAACACGGCAATGCGTTGGCCTAGCGGCGTTGCGCCCCATGACAGTTGTACCTGCCTTGCGCGGCGCACCGCCGTCTGGACGTCGCTCGCGTTGGCGCACGTCAATTCAGCCAGCAGCTCTCCCGTTGCCGGATTCCTGGTTACGATCGTGTTTCCTGAAACTAGCGCTTCCGTTGCCATGTCTTTCAATACTCAACGTTGACCAGATAGAGTCCGCAAGCGGCCGCGGTCGGGCCGGCAGCGCTGCGGTCGCGCGTCTCGAGAATCCTGGGCACATCCTCGATCTTCAGTGTGCCCTTGCTGACCTGAAGAAATGTGCCCACCAGGTTCCTCACCATGTGGTGCAGAAATCCGTCCCCGCGCACAGTGTAAACCAGTTCTTCGTTGGTCCTTACCCACTGCGATGAATGGATCGTGCGTACGCTCGAAACACTCTGCGCCCCGGCTGCCTCTTCCGCTTCCTGCCGGCTTTTGGCGCTGCGTTCCGGGTCGGAAGCTGCGAACGACGTGAAGTCATGCGTGCCGACAACGTGCTCGGAAGAACGAAGCAGCGCCTCCTCGTTCATTGGGTAGGGATCGTGATAAACGTAACGGGCGAGAAACGGAGGACAAACGTCACGGCGATAGATTCGGTAGCGATAGGTTTTCGCCAAGGCTGAATGTCGAGCGTGGAAGCTGTCGTTTACCACTTCTATCGAATTAACCCGCACCGAAGGAGGTAGGATGTCATTGAGCGCGACCACTAGGTTGCGCACTGGGATGGGGGATTCCAAACGTACGGAGGCAACCTGGGCGAGCGCGTGAACTCCGGCGTCCGTGCGCCCCGACCCTTGCGGCAGCACATCCTCGCCGGTGAGCCGCTTAATACAGCCGGCTAGAGTGCCTTGCACGGTCGCCAGCCCAGGTTGGATTTGCCAGCCATGAAATTCCGATCCGTCATAGGCCAAAGTTATCTTTAGATTGCGACTCACATTCTTCCTGTGAACTGTAAATACGCGCACCGTTACTGCTTTGTAAAGCTATGTTAAGCAGTGTAAAGCAGCCCAAAATCACATTCGAGCGTCAGCTATACTATGCCATTCCTGCGGCTTGCGATGTTGTAAGCAATTTCTGCCCCCTGCGATGTCATCCTGTGATCGATTCTTTCATTAGCAGAGATCGCCGGTCAGGAATCAACGAACGTACAGCCATCGGTTCCGGGAGACAAAGGAATGTTTGTTTCGAAGTATGTGAATCCGCTGCCCACGAAATTGCTGTCCATGGTTCTATTTTGTCTACTTGCCGCGGTGGCTTTCGCACAGAATTCAGCGCCACAACCTACCGAGACGACGGGCCCACCCCTGACGCCGCTACCGCAAGCGCCCGCGCCGCAGCGCAATGACCATCCCTACTCCGACCAGGACTACAGTCGGGGAAAGAAGCAGTGGCCCAATCCCTTTGTGGTTTTCACGGTGCGCGAGGTTGCGCCGCTGAACGTCGCCAACAGCGGGCGTATCGACCACCTGCTACTTGACGGCAAACTGTATTTGTCGCTCAACGACGCGGTGGCAATGGCGCTGGAGGACAATCTCGACATCGGAATTCAGCGCTACAACCTGTCGATCGCCGATACCGACGTCCTGCGAACCAGTTCGGGAGCGGTGGCGCTCGGCGTGAACGCCGGGCTCGTGCAGGGCACGCCTGGCGGAACCACCGGAACGACCTCGGCCGGTGGCACGGGGACATCCACGACGGGTTCTACCGGCGGAGGTGTGGGCGGTACCACCATCGGAGTTGGCGGAGCCGGCGCTGGCGTAGGCGGCATCGTGGCATCCACCCAGGGCGAAGGTCCCCCGATAGACAACTATGATCCCGTAATTACGGGATCGGTATCGATTGAGCACGCCACCACCCCAGAAGCGAACACGGTGTTCACCGGCACGCCCTCGCTCGACCAGAACACGACGACGGCCAACTTCCTCTATAGCCAAGGATTCTCCACCGGGACGCTGATGACCGTGGCTTTCAATAACAGCCGTGTGGCTTCCAACTCGGTCAATAACACGTTGAATCCGAACCTGACTCCCAACTTCCGCTTTGAACTGCGCCAGCACCTGCTCTCAGGGTTCGGCTTCGATCCTAACCTGCGATGGATCCGCATTGCCAGAAACAACAAGGAAATCGAAGATGTGACCTTCCGGCTCCAGGTCATCCAGACAGTTTCGCAGATTGAGAACATTTATTGGGATCTGGTAAATGCTTACGCCAACGTAACTGTGCAACAGCGCGCCCTGGACCTCGCGAACAAGACGCTTTCTGATGATCAAAAGCAGGTAGCAGCCGGCACACTCGCCCCGCTTACCGTGGTGCAGGCGCAAAGCGCGGTTGCGACTGCACAGCAGAACCTGGTTGCCGCACAGGTGAATCTTCAGCTGGAGCAACTGCTCATGAAGAACGCAATTACGCGCAACATGGCGGACCCGATCCTGGCGGTGGCGCCGGTGATTCCCACCGACACCTTGAATATCAGCGAACCATACCAGATGCCTCCGGTCGAAGACCTGATCAATGAAGCCTTGCAGCAACGCCCGGAAATCGCGACCGCGCGCCTTACGCTCACCAACAACGAAATCTCACGCAAGTCGATTCGCAACCAGTTGCTTCCGACGGTCGATTTGTACGCTTTCTATGGCGCCTCAGCATTGGCGGGACCGCAGAACCCTCTGTGTACGAATCCCAATCGGGGTTGCCCGCCTGCCGGCACTATCCCGACCACTGGCTATGGTGATGCGTTCACCAACCTGTTCAACAGCACCGCGCCCGATAAGGGTGTGGGTGTGAACATCAGCATCCCGCTGCGCAACCGACAGACCCAGGCGGACCAGGTGCGATCAGTGCTGGAATATCGCCAGGCGCAGATGAGCTTGCAGCAAACCGAGAACACCATCCGATTGCAGGTTCGGCAGGCACAGTTCGCCTTACAGCAGAACTATGTCGCTCTCCAGGCTGCGATTGCGGCCCGCGACTATGCCGCGCAGAACCTGGACGCCGAGCAGAAGAAGCTGCGCATGGGGGCTTCCACCACCACCCTGGTGTTACAGGCTTCCAGCGCCTTGACGCAAGCGGAGTCCAATGTTCTCGGCGCTGCCACTAATTATGAGAAGTCGAGGGTGCAGCTTGACCTGTCAACTGCGGACACGTTGAAGAGGCTCGGCATCGATATGACGGATGCCGAAGGCGCTAAGGTTCAGCAGTTGCCAAAGGTACCGGGCGTCGTGCCGGCGAATACCAACGACCTGACGCAGCCGAACCTGACACCGATTCCGGTTCCAGGGGTCAATACCCCGGCGCAACCGCAGATGCAGGGGCAGCCACAGGCCCCGCCACCGAAGCAGTGATTGTGCGAGTGGCCTTGGAAGAGGGCCTGCAGAGAACCTTCGCAGACGACCATATCGCCGCTTACGCGACCCATTTCGATTGCCCTTTGATCCGGGACTGCAAGCCTCGGGTTGAGCGCAGTAACTTACCCCGAGCCGCGGAGCGGCGACACACCGTTTTCCCTTCCCGACGCAACCCGCGGCGATTAGCATTGTCTGCTTGAGTCTATCCGTTGTCATCATCACGCTGAACGAGGAAGCCAACCTAGAGCGCACGCTGCAAAGCGTCACTTGGGTCGACGAGATCGTCGTTGTTGACTCCGGTTCGAGCGACCGCACGCGCGAGATTGCCGAGTCCTTCCGCGCCAAGTTCTGCGTCGAACCCTGGCGCGGCTTTGCTGCGCAGAAGAACTTCGCGCTAGGCAAGGCTAGCTGCGACTGGGTGCTCTCGCTCGACGCCGACGAAGAGGTCGAGCCCGCACTGGCGGAGGAGATCCGGATGGCGCTGGTTGCGAATCCTGAAGTTGTAGGCTTCTGGGTGCCCCGCAAGAACTTCTTCCTCGGCCGCTGGATTCGCCATGGTGGCTTTTATCCTGATCCCAAGTTGCGCCTTTTCCGCTTAGGGGTGGGCCAGTTCCAAGATCGGCTGGTCCACGAAGACGTTCGCCTGAACGGCCCCACCGCAAGACTGAAGCACCATCTTTTGCACCACGCCTATCCCACGCTCGATAGCTACCTCGACCACATGAACCGCTAC